>Ga0315912_10002713_pt1 | contig 18466 bp, 17 predicted proteins | sample VfabasoilMG_FD_204469 | JGI IMG/M metagenome (GOLD analysis project Ga0315912, IMG submission 204469) | Garden soil microbial communities collected in Santa Monica, California, United States - V. faba soil | ecosystem: Environmental > Terrestrial > Soil > Garden | place: USA: California...
CGTCTGCACATTGCCGAAGCTCACCGCCCCAGGATTGAGCCCCGACCCATACGTCGAATTCCCCGCCGTGATCGACGCCCCCGTCAGCGCCAGCTTGTCGATGCCGAGGGTTCCGTTCGCGTACGTGATGTTGTATCCGAGTTGGTCCACGGCCCCGGACGGCGTCAGGGTGTGATTCCCCGCAGTGAGCTTTCCGGATGTCGAAGTGACGCCATCATCCGCGACGCTCGCAGCGGTGCTCAGCGCCTGCCCGACGGTGTCGCCATTCTTCAGATTCGTTACCGAGGCCGTATAGGAGGGCGTCGCGCCGCCATAGGTAATCGGACCCTTATTGTCGGCAGTGATCGTGATCGTCGGCTGCTCGCGGTAGATCGCGTAGATTCCGCTCGAGCCGAGCGGCGCCGTGTAGCCCGCGGAACTGGAAGTACTGTTGTAGCGGAATTTGCCGCTGCCGGAACCGACGAGCGCGGTGACGCCGGCGCTACCCGCAACCGTACCCGTAAATATCGTCGCCCTGCCAGCAGCGGCAGTGCTGAGCGACCCGCCGCTTACCATTACATCACCCAGCTGCGAATCGAGCACGACTGCAGACGTTCCCGCGTTCGTCGTCGAAATCGCGCCCGCCAGAGTGATATTGCCGGCCGCGGTGGCGGCAGAAATGGCCCCGCCGGCGCTATCGGTCATGCTACTGACGACCAGCGCGCCGGAATTGCGAATCGCCGTATTTCCGCCGACGGCGTTACTAGTGGCAATCGTGGATACGCTTGTGTCCAGATCGATGCCGCCGCTCGCCGCAAGTGTCGCAGTCGGAGCCGTGACGTTCACGACTCCGGCGCTGTTCGCGTCGACCAGCGCCCCGCTTGTCGAGGTGAGCGACACCGAATTGGTCGCCTGAATGTTACCCACCGAGAACGTTAACAATTTCGTAACAGACAGATTTGCAAAGCTCGTGCCGAATCCCGCAGTGGTGCCGAGGAAATCGGTCGACACAGTCAGGTTGCCCGTGCCCCCGAGAGCCCCTGCACCAAGACCGTTGCCGAAGGTCAAGGTGCCGATCGACAAGCTATTCCCGGAATTGACCGTCGCGGTGCCGCCGCTCAGGGTCAACCGGCCGATCGTATTGGCGCCGGTCGCGGCGAGCGTGCCGGCCGATTGGTCGATCTGCGCACTCACGGTGGCATTGCTCAACGTCACGCTGCCGGTATTGGCCAAGGTGCCGCTGCCCCCGAGGATCGCGTTGTCGAGCGCGAGAGTTCCGGCATTCCTCGATGCGCTCGAGTTGTTATAGACGAGAGCGCTCGAAATATTCAGCTGACTCTTGGTCGTTACGTTGCCGGTGACGTTCAGGATCTCGTTGTTGACGAGCAAGCCGGCGGTTCCCGTCGCTGGCGTGACGCTCGAACCCAGCGTGATCGTAGGAATCGTGGCGCGATCGATGAGCACGACCTCGCTCGCCAGCGGCACGTGCCCCAGGCTCCATTTGCTCGTATCCAGCCAATCGCCGCCGGAATCCGTATTCCATAGATTGACAGGGGAGGTGCCGCTCGGACAACCCGCGCCAGTACAGCCGAACGTGCCGCCGCCGGTGTTGACCGAGCCACCACTGATATCGACTGTTGCAGCGTTGATTACCAAATTCGATCCGGAGGTGTTCAAAGTCGCGTTCAGGTCGAAGGTGCCGGTCGTGGTGATGGTCGTGGTCTGACTGGTGGTCAGCGGCTGGTTGATCGTGATGCCGCCGGTGCCGGCGATCAGCTGGAAAGTACCCGCAGAACTCGCGGCAATCGTGATTCCTGATCCGGTCTCGTTGACGATCCCTTGCGCTGTCAACGTTACTGCGCCCGTCGCCGCGTTCTCCGTGACCGGCGTACCGGCCCCGTCCGGCCCGCCGGTTGTTGCTCTGCCGAGCACGAGGGCACCGGTCGTCCGCAGGTCGCCGGTGTCATTGCTGGTGAATTGCGTATTGCCGCCCGCTCCGATGTAGAACGTCAGCGAACCGGCGTTCGTGACCGCGACATCGATGCCGCCCGCGCCCGCATCGACCGTTTTCGCGAGGTCGAAACCGCCACCGTTCGGCTGGGTGTTTCCGCCCCCAATCAGCGTGATATGTCCGCCTGTCGCTGGATCGGATTGATACGACTTGATGGGCGACTTGATGGTCAATTTACCGATGCCGTCGCCCGCGCCCGAGGTCGAATGCACGGAGTCTGCCTCGAGGTGTATCCGGCCGCCATTGGTCACGATGCCATCGGCGCTGTTGGGGCTGACGTCCACGATGACGTGCCGCCCTGCCTGTGCGACGAAACCCGCGTTCAAGGTGGTAAGCGAAACCGGCTTCAACACCGTGATGTCATCGGTCGCCTGCAGGATGACCGTCGCCGCGGCGGCGTTCAGTGAACTGGGTGTGATCGTCAGAGTGGTCCCGGCATCGCCGAACTGGTCCACGTCAACAACCGCTGCCGCGCCTGGCGTGTCGACAACGATGTTGGTCGGATCGAGCAACAGGGTGCCGAAAACGCCCTTGGGCGCGCTTGCGTCGATGCGCGCCGAAAAGTCCAGGGCGTTGCGGCCGGAAACCTCGATGAAGCCGCCGTCGCCCGATTGCGCGCCGCCTTTGGCCGAGATCGTGCCGTAGGCCCGCGTCACGTCGTCCGCCCACACGATCACCTTGCCGCCGCTGCCGCTCGTGATCGCATCAGCCCTGAGGGTCGCGTCGGCGCCGAGGTACGTGCGCCACGCATTCTGCACCTGGGGGTTGTCGCCGTGGCGGTCGCCGCCGACGAGGATCGTGCCCCCGCCCGTATTTCCGGAAGCGTTGACGGCGGCCGTTCCGGTCAGCCCGACATTCGCGCCCAGCAACTGGATCGTCCCGCCCTGCGCCTGCTCGCCCCTCGCCTCGATCGCGCCATTCGCCAGCAGCGTTCCTGTCTCGCCCTGAATGGTGACCGAACCTCCCTTCGCGCCATTTGCCTCGACTCGGCTGCCGGCCTCGAGCGTCACGTTCTTGATTGTCTTGAGGATGATCTTGCCGCCGTCGCCCAACTCGGCGCGGCTCGCGGAAATCAGGCCGGAATTCCTCACCAGCGTGCCATAGATACCGATGTGTCCCGAACTCGCCACGACGTCGCCGGCGTTGACGGCCTGGTTGTCCGGCGCAGTGAATTCGACCCGCACGTCCGGTGCATTCGCGTTGACCAGTTCCACTGTTCTGCCTGCGGCGATCACCACCTCGCCCTTGGGACTGGAGATTACCGCTCCGGCCTGGTTCTCCACGTTCGGCGCGATCAGGTAGACGTGGCCGCCTTCCGTCGTCCGGATGGCGCCGGCATTGCTGAGCTTGCCTTCCGTTCCATCGCCCGAGAAACGCATCCGTCCGGCCGCCCAATCGGCGTCCGACAGCCTGAGCGTCGAGGCGGCGAAGCCCGCGACGTCAATCACGCTGCCCGCGCCGAAGGTGATGCCGTTCGGATTGATCAGGAATACACGGCCGTTGGAAGACAACGTGCCCAGGATTGCAGACGGGTCCGCGCCCGTGACGCGGTTGAGCACGCGGCTCGCCGCGCTCTGCTGGACGAAGCGGGTGACCTCATTTCTCTGTATCGAGAACTGCTGCCAGTTGATGATCGCGCCGGGCGTGTTGGTGACGGTGAGCTGGTTGCCGCTGGTCGAGAACGTCGCGCCCCCCGCCGCCACTTTCGGTCCTGTCGGGTTTGCCGACGCAACAAAGCCGGTACCCGCGAACGCCATGCCAAGCGCTATGGCGATCGCGCGCGGGCGCAGTCGATCGCGCGCAGGGACCCGCAGCTCTACCTCAGAAGACATGCGTAAAACTCATAGACACCCGTTGACTGCCATCCGGGCGGATTCCATCGCCTTCGAGAACCCTCGCAAGATCCATCCGCAGCGTAGTGTCGGCTCCCAACCAGAGGCGCATGCCCACGCCGGCGCTGCGGATGTGCTGGGTACGGACCTCGCCCGGCGCGGGGTCGTTGCGCCTGAGGCCACCCCAATCCGTAAAAAACAGCCCCCGCATGCGGACCCCCGCGACACCCAAAGCGCCGCCGAAATCCGGAGTATATAGTTCTACAGTGCCACGATATCCTTTGTCGTTGCTTATTTCGCGCTCCAAAAACCCGCGCACCGAATCTGCGCCGCCCAGGCCGAACTGCTCGCCGGGCGCGAGCATGTCAGAGGTCAACTGACCGTTCATCGCGAGGCGGCCCTGCCAGTCGCCCGGAAACTGTTGAATGTGGCTCAATGCCCCGCGAAATACCGAGTAATGCGCGCCGGCGCATTTGCCCGAGCCACCGGTGCGGACCGCGGGCACGGGGGTGACTCCGTCGATCGTCAGGGGCCCGCAGAAATCTGTGGTGGTCGCGTCGTTGCCGCCCGGAATGTTTCGGCTGACCCCGACCGAAAACGTCGACTCGCCGCTCTGCCAGCGCATCTGGCCCAGGTACGTGGCGCTGACCGGGTGCACCGTGTAGTCGCGAACAATTTGTGTCGTGCCCCCCTCGGCACGCACGCCCTTGTTCTGGTACCCGCGGTAATCCCACGCGAACACGAATCGATGCTCGTAGTTGCCGATCTTGTCCAGATTCTTCGTGTAGCGAAGCGCTCCGACTCCGCCGGCACCGGATATCGAGAACAGGTTTCCGACAGTACCCGAGTTGACGTTGCTGTATCCCCCGGAGATGTCGATCGCATCGCCGAGTTCATAGAGGGGAATTCGATAGCTGGCGCCCACAATAAACACGTCGCTGCTCGGCACCGGCGTAAAGTGTTTCGGATCGGTATTGCCGTACGGGGCCCCTACCCAGGCCAGCGTCAGCACCTGGTCCGTGTCGAACATATTCGAGTTCCGGTATCCGAGTCCTATGCGGAAATGTCCTGTTTCCTTCGTGCCGGTGTTGTCGCTGCTGACGCTCCATCGCGAGGTTGGCTCGTCTGCAACCCGCACCAGCACGTCCACTATCTTTTCGTCCTGGGCGCGCAGCAATACGTTGGTCTGCTTTGCGGGGTTTTCGTTCGCAAGGCGAAGGTCGCGCGCCATGTCGCGGATATTCGGCACCGTGCCGGGCTTTACGCCGGGCAAGCTGGCGACGATATTTTCACGACTGAAGAACTTGTTCCCTTGGACCAGAATCTGCCCGACCCGAGCCTCGGCGATTTCGAAGCGCACTTCGCCGCGCTCCAGCACCTGCTCGGGCAAGGTCACGCGGATCGCGCTGTAGCCTTTTTCCGCATAGACCTTCTCGATCGCCTCGAGCGCGCGCTGGACGTCCCCGAACGTGCGGTCTTTGCCGGTATACGGCGCCGTCGCCTCCTCGAGTGCCGCGCCAGGGACAACCGAGGAACCTTCAAACAGATAGCGCCGTATTTCGAACTTCAGGTCTTCTGCCAGGGAATCTTTCGGGTTCTGCGCCATGGCGAAGCCAGCAAGGACGCATTGGGTCGCCAGCAGCAGGCGCAAGGCAGTCTTGCAGGTACCCAACGGACGCGGCACGGCACCATCCCCCGAGGAAAATTCAAGATAAACAACAACCTAGTAGTGTACGTTGAATCGGGATCGTCTTCAAACTGCAGTAGACTGTGCAAATGCGCCGGTATCGATGGAAGCGCCTCATCAATGCGCTGCTCAAGCACGTCGCCGGCGCACTGCTGGCGGCCACCGCAAGCGTGGCGATGGCGGCTGAACCACGCGAAGGCAAGGATTACCTCGTGCTCGATCCACCTCGCTCTACCGAGGGTGGAACGCGCGTCGAGGTAATCGAGTTTTTCAACTATGGATGCCCGGTGTGCTACGAGGCAGAGCCGCTCTTGGCGAGGTGGCTGCAGGGGGCCGGCGCCGGCGTCACGCTGCGACGGATTCCGGCTTCTACGGATGAAAACGAGAGCTTCGCGCTGACGTACTATGCGCTGGAGGCCATGAACGAAGTCGCCAGGCTCCACTGGCCGGTCTACGACAACCACCACTTTGACGGCAAGCGCCTGGACGAGGAGCCGAATCTGCTCGCCTGGCTGGCGCGCAATGGCGTGGACGCTGAACGATTTCGTTCGGTGCGGAATTCGCCGGAAAACCGCGCAAGAGTCGTCGCCGCGCGTGCGCAATTCACGGCCTATGGAGTAAGCGGTGTCCCGACCTTCATAGTGGCTGGCAATTACGTCACCTCCGCGCGCCTCGCAGGGGGCGTGAAAGAGATGATGGACGTGGTTAATTATCTTGTCGGCCGCGCGCGCGCGGAGCGGCGCGTGCGGTAACGCGATCGCCCTAGGCCGCCAGCACCTCCGCGACCGCATCCATGCGGTCCTGGCCCCAGAACATCTTGTCCCCGACGAAAAAAGTCGGCGCGCCGAACACGCCGCGCGCGACGGCTTCCTCGGTGTTCCTGATGAGCGCCTGCTTCACCTCGGGGTCCGCCGTGAGTGCCATGATCTGCGCCGGCGCGAAGCCAGCGGCGGAAAGCACGCCGGCAACCTCCGTCTCGTCGCGCATGTCCCGCGGCGCGCCGAACATGGCGTCGAACATCGCGTCCACGTAGGGCGCGAAGCGTTCGGGACTGCGCAGCTGCAGCCCGATCGCCGCCCGCATCAGCGCCAGCGTGTTGATCGGAAAACCCGGGCCGTAGGCGAGCGGCACGCCATCCTTGCGCGCGGCGCGCGCCAGATCCTCGAGCAGCCACTTGCCCTTGGCCGGGATCGTCACCGGGCTGGCGTTGCCGGTCGCCTTGAATACACCGCCCAGCAGCATCGGCTTGTGCGCGACGCTGGCGCCCGTCTTTTGCGCGAATTCGGGGAGCCGCTTCCAGGCCAGATACGCGGCCGGACTGCCAAGATCAAACCAGAATTCGAATTGTTTGGACATGGCGCCTCAGTTCGCGGTGATCTTCGCCTGCTTGACCACCCTCGCCCATGTGTCGGATTCGCGCTTGCCGAACGCGGCAAGTTCTTCTGGCGTGCCGGGAGCCGGCTCGACACCCTGCTTCGCGAGCAACTCTCTCACCTCGGGCGTGCCGAGCGCCTTGACGATCTCCCGGTTGAGTCGAAGGACAATGTCCATCGGCGTCTTCGCCGGTGCGTAGTAGGCGTACCAGTTGATCGCCTGGTAGCCGGGGTAGAACTCGGCCACCGCGGGCACGTCGGGCATGAACTGGTCACGCTTGGGGCCGGTCACGGCCAGCGCCTTCGCCTTTCCCGCCTTGACGTGCGGGCCGGCGGCAACCGGTGTCGCCATGTAGGCCGAGATCTGCCCGCCGAGCATCGCCTGCATCGCCGGGCCGCCACCCTTGAAGGGCACGTGCACGAGGTCGACGCCCGCCATCATCTTCAGCAACTCCCCGGCGAGGTGGCCGGCGCCGCCGATGCCGGACGAGCCATAGGTGTACTTGCCGGGGTTCTCCCTGGCGAGCTTGATGAACTCGGCGAACGTGTCCGCCGGCACCGAAGGGTGCACGACAACGAGGTTGGGAAATACCACCGCCATGGTGATCGGCGCGAGGTCCCTGAGCGGGTCGTAGGTAAGCGGCAACAGATGCTGGTTGACCGAGATCGCGCCGACGTTCGCCAGGTAGATCGTGTAGCCGTCGGGCGCGGCCTTCACCACGAGATCGGTGGCGATGTTGCCGCCGGCGCCCGACTTGTTGTCCGTCAGGACCTGCTGGCCGAGCTGGTCGCCGAGCGTCTTGCCGATGATGCGAGAGACGGTGTCGGTGCCCCCGCCCGGCGCGAAGCCCACGACTGTCGTAATCGGCCGGCCGGGGAACGGCGCTTGCGCGAGCGCGGCCGTCGTCGCCAGCACCGTCAACGCAAACAGAATCTCTTTCATGTCAGCCCGCCGCTAGCGGACAGTCGCAAGGCGCTCGTTGGCGAGCGCAAGGCGGTCGACCACGTTACGCGTGAGCGCCTTGATGAGCTGCAGCTGCGCGCCCACGCTCATCAGCGCGAGCGCAGGCGGCGCGAACTCCGCGATCAGCAGGTCGGTCATCGCGTCAGCGGTGGCATGGCGCGGCAGCTCACCGCCCCAGATGTAGGCCATCTCGCCGAAAAATTCCCCTGCATTGACCATGTTCAGCAGCCGGTTCTGACGTACGATCTTCACATCGCCCTTGGAGACGAAGAAGAAGCTCTCCCCGGGCTCGCCTTCCTTGACGATGTTCTGCGCGCGCGCGAGGCGCGACCATTTGCCGGCGCGCGCAAGCTCCCAGATCTCGGCGTCCGACAGGCCCGAGAGCATCGGCACGCGTTTCAACGCGACGAACTTCTCGCTGTCCGGAATCGCGCCCGGCGGCAGCACCAGCGCGCCCAGCCGCGACAGGTCGACGGCCAGCTCGCCCCAGCTGACGTAGCGATGCTCCGGCCGTTTGCCCAGCAGCTTCAGCATCGCCAGGTCGATGTCCTTCGGCAGGCCCTTGCGCAGGCTGGAGGGCGGCGCCGGCGTCTCCATGAGGATCTTTTTCACCAGCCCCTCCAGGCTGTCGGCGACGAAAGGCCGCCTGCCGGTGAGCAGTTCGTACATCACTACGCCGAGCGAATACATGTCACTGTGCAGTGTCAGCGTCTTGCCTTCGATCTGTTCGGGCGACATGTAGAACGGCGATCCCATCGCGGCAGTCTGCACCGCCTGGCTCTTGCGCAGGAACGCGGCGCCAAAGTCGGCGATCTTCACGTCGGTGCCCTTGACGATCATGATGTTGGCCGGCTTGATGTCTCGGTGCACGATGCCTTGCGCGAAGGCATATTCGAGCGCCCCGCAGCATTTAAAGCCGATCTGCAACACGTCTTCCACCGGCAGCAGCTTGTCGGGCTTGACGAACTGCGCCAGGTCGCCGCCGCTGACGATCTCCATCGCGATGTAGCCCGACTCCGCCTCGACCACCGCGTCGAGGATCGCCACAATGTGCGGGTGGCGCAGCTTGCCCGCGAGCGAAGCCTCGTTCAGGAACTGCGAGCGGTAAACGGTGCCGAACTCCGGGTCGCGGAATACCTCCGGCTCGATGGTCTTGAGCGCCACCTCCCTGCCGGAAAACGTGTCCTTGGCAAGGTAGACGGTGCCGGTCGCGCCCTTGCCGAGCAGCTTCTGCACATCGTACTTGCCGACCTGAAGACTCAGGTCAAGGGTGAAATCGCCTGCCATGCGCTTGAATTTACCTCAAAGGAGCTGCAGGAAAATCATCGCCAGGCCGACGACCGACACCACCCAGGTACCGGTACGCAGCCAGGGAATGCCGGCGATGTAAACCACCGCATACGCGAGACGCGCCCAGAGGAAGAGTTGCGCACCCAGCAGCGTCGTGGCGTTGGTCTTGCCGGCCGCCACGGCGACCAGCACCAGGGCGACGAAGAGGACCAGATTCTCGAGCATGTTGCGATGCGCGCGTGCGGCGCGCCCGGCCCAGCCCTTGATTTCGGGCAGGCCTTCGCGATTGCCCGCCAGCGTCCCAAGCCCGACCTGCATCATGGTCCCTTGCACCGCGACCACCGCCTGCACCACAGTCAGCAGCACCGCCCAGACCACCAGCGTCATTTCCGGTTTCATGTCGTTCCCCTTGAAATTGGGACGGTTAGCATACTCTGGCGTTACAACTTGAAACACTTGATTACCAAATTGACCTCCTGACATGCAACGCCGGCGTTATGCTTTGTGTCCAAGAGGAAACCATGACCATGAGCCGCATATTCCTTGCCCTGTTGCTCACGCTGGCCACCGCCTTGCCGGCACTTTCGGCACCGCCTTCCAGGAGTGGTGGCGGGGGTGGCAGCGGGTATCGCGGCGGTGGCGGTCACAATGGCGGCCACCATCACCACGGTGGCAACAGGTGGGTGGTAGGCGTGAACTTCGGCTACGGCGGATTTCCTTACTGGGGGGGTTACTACCCGTGGTACCCCGCCGCGTACTACCCCTACTACCCGTATTACCCGGCCGGGTACTACCCTGTGCAATACGTGCCGCAGCAGCCGACGACCTACGTCGAACAGCCGGCGCCGCAGGCGCAGCCGCAATCCCCGAGCGGATACTGGTACTACTGCGCGGACCCGGGAGCCTACTATCCGTACATCAAGGAATGCCCGGCGGGCTGGCAGCGCGTAGCGCCGCAGCCGAGCAACTGAGCTCGTGCGCATCGTCGTATCCGTCGCCGCGTTGTTGCTGCTGAGCGGCTGCGTTTCCATGCCGACCGGCCCCGGCGTGATGGTGCTGCCCGGCAGCGGCAAGAGCTTCGACCAGTTCCGCGCCGACGACACGGATTGCCGCCAGTTCGCCAGCAGCCAGGTCGGCGGCGGCACACCAGACAGCGCGGCCGAGAACAGCGGGGTGAAGAGCGCGGCGATTGGCACCGCGGTCGGCGCGGCGGCAGGTGCGCTGATCGGCGGCCACGGCAATCCCGCCGCAGTGGGCGCCGGCGTCGGCTTGCTGGCCGGCAGCACCATGGGTGCAGGCGCCGCCAACCAGTCGCAATATGAACTGCAGCGACGCTACGACTACGGCTACCAGCAGTGCATGTATGCCAGGGGCCACCAGATACCGGGCGTGAGCAGTAACAGTGTCGTGCGCCGGCAGCCTGCTCCCTATGCGCGCCCGGCGACACCCCCTCCCCCGCCCCCGTCCGCCGGCGCGATACCGCCGCCGCCGCCCGGGGCGCCGCCACCGCCACCGCCCGGGGTCACCAACTAGGCCGGATCCAGCGGGTAGACGGGCCGCCGCAGGCGGCTGAATTTCAGCGTCGAGTAGTCCGAAGTGCAGACGCCCTCGCCCGCGCATTCGATGACTGCCGCCGCAAGCGGCCCCAGGCCAGCGCGCCAGTGCACACGGCTTTTGAGCATCAGGTAGCGCTTTTTCTCCGGTTCGATGCCGAGCGCTCGGAACGAGGCGATGTCGTGCGGTTCCACGTGCCGCGAGATCACCGCAATTTCCACCTTGCCGGTGTCCAGCACCGCCGAGGGCCCCATGTCGGCCTGTTCGCCGCGCGCCATCGGGCCTTCGTTGCGATACAGGCCCGCGCAGATGCGCCGCACCGTGCCGGTGACTTCGCGCGGCCGGCCTTTCAGGCCGAGCGCAGGCATGGCCATTTTGCCGCCGAGCGAAAGCGTGACGCGCGCGCCGATGCCCGCGCTCGTCATCTGCGCGACCGCCTGCGGATCGCAGATCGCGAATGCGGCGGCATCCTCGAGGCCGGCATCGAGGATCCCGCCCAGCACCGCCATGGTGTCCATCGTGCCGCCCGAGGCGCAGTTGTCGTAATGGTCGAGCAGCACCACCGGCCGCGCGGATCCGGCGCCCAGGCCGCTGGCGCGCCGCAGCGATTGCTCCAGTGGTTCAACGCGGTAGACGAATTGCTCGCGCGCCTGCCAGGCCATGTCGAGCAATTCGTCGCACAGCGCCCGCGCGCGGCCCGCGTCGCCGTCGGTCACGACCACGGCCGACGAACCCGCATACGGGATGTCCGCGTGCGGGAATCCGACGAAGAAGGTGGCCGCCAGCGCTCCGTCGCGTTCCATTTCCTTCGCCCGCGCCTGGATTTCCCGGTTCGGCGAATCCAGGCTCGACTGGCGCATCACGTGCGGCAGCATCGGGCGATGGCCGAAACACATGGTTGGTCTGGCTTTGTTATTCAATAGAGACAAAATCGGGCGTGCTGCACGCGCGCCCGTTTCGTACATGTCGACGTGCGGGTAGGTCTGGTAGCCGGCGATCACCGTCGCGAGTTCGCCCATCGCCGGAAACAGGTTGGTGTGCATGTCGAGCGCGACGCCGATGGGCACCCCGGGCGCGACCCGGCGGATGCGCGCCAGCAACTCGCCCTCGCCGTCGTCGTGCGCGCGCGTCACCATCGCGCCATGCAGGTCGAGCAGCACCGCATCGCAACCCCTGGCGACGGCATCGACGATGCGGCCCGCCATCGCTTCATAGGCGGCGGTGTCCACGGGGGCGCTTGGCGCCGCGTTGCCGGCGACTGGGTAGACCGCCTCGGCGCCCGCCAGCTCGGCGAGATCGATAAAGGCGCCAATCGCCGTGCCGGTGTCCTTGAACGCCGCGCGCACGGCGGCGCCCTCCAGCAGCGGACCGGCGCCACGCTCGAAACGTGCGAGCGGCGTCGGCACCGGCGAAAACGTGTTGGTTTCGTGCTTCATCTGGGCGATGACGAGGCGCATCGCCCGAGTTTACCGCCCGCGCCTTGCTAGTCGCGCCCTTTAGCGTGCCCGCGGCCTTTGCCCTTGCTGTGGTTATCGCGGTGCCAATTGCCGGAGACGTGGTACCAGCGGTCACCGCGGCGCTCCCAACGGTCAGGCGCCCAGGCGTAGCCGGGCCGTCCGTAGGCATAGCGGCCGCGAATCCACACGTAGTTGTCTCCGTGCCAGCCCCAATAACCCGGAATCCAGACGTAGCCATAAGCAGGCGGCGGGGGCGGCGGCGGTTCGTAGATCACAGGCGGCGGCGCGACCGGCACGCCGATGCCGATGTGGATTCCCACATCGGCTGCCTGCGCGGACATCGCGACGGCGCTTGCGGCGATTGTCGCCGCCATGAGACAGTCTTTGAGCTTCATCACTTGCCTCCTTTCGGGTCCATGCATCTTTGACGCATGGACCGAGGCGCAAGTTTCCGCCCTTCGTAACGAAGTGTGACTAGGGATTGCCGATGAAATCGCGCTTCGCGAGCTCTACGCCGTTGTGGCGCAGGATGTCGTAGGCGGTCGCGGCGTGGAAGTAAAAGTTGGGCAGCGCGAAGCCGAGCAGGTACTGCATCCCCTTCCACTGCACTTCACGCGGGCCGAGCTTGATGACGTAGTCCTTGTCCTCGGTGCCGTCGATCTGCGCGGGCTTGAAGGTCTCGATGAAGGCGACGGTCTTCGCGATGCGCGCCTTCAGTTCCTCGAAGGTTTTCTCGGTGTCTTCGTGTTTGGGAATCTCCACCTTCGCAAGGCGAGCCAGCGCCCCTTTAGCGGTGTCGCAGGCAACCTGCACCTGGCGCGCGAACGCGAACATGTCCGGGTAGAGTCGCGCGCCGGTCAGCACCAGCGGGTCGATCTTTTTCGCGTCGCAGTGCGCCTGCGCCTTGTCGAGCATCGCCGAAAGGTTCTTCAGCGCGTTGGCGAAGCGCGGCGCGCTCGCCTGGTACATCGAAATGGTCATCGGGGGTTCCTTCCGTGGGGGATTTTGCCGAGCCTTTATACTCTCACACCAGGGAGGAATGGCATGGACAAACCATGGGCAGAGACGATCTACCGGCCGGCCGCTGCGCTCGAATTCTTCAAAGCCGCCGGCAAGCCGGAGCGCGCGCCGGCCGGCACCGCGTTTTTTGCCGAGAACGACAAGGCGCGGCCGTACCTGTTCATGCGCGACAAGATGTACCTGCTGCTCGACGGCAGCGTCGACCTGGTCGCGCGCCGCAAGGTGATCGGCAGCGTCGCCAAGGGCCAGATCTTCGGCGAGATGGCCTCGATTACGCACGCCCCGCGCAGCGCAACCGCAGTGGCGAAAACCGCCTGCAAGGTGATCGCGCTCGATGACAAGCAGTTCCTCAGCGGACTACAGAAGAAACCCGACTTCGCGCTGATGCTGATGAGCATCATGATCGGCCGGCTGCGCGAGACGCTCGCGAGACTGGCCGAGCAGACTTCGCTGCGCAGCGAGGCGGTGCGCAAGGAGTCCGTCGTGTTCGACGCCAGACGCCTGGCCGAGCTTGCCGACGGCCTGTCCAACGAGGCGCCGATGTTCTTCGACCGCGGCAAAACCATCGTGCAGGAAGGCCAGCCCGGCGTGCGGATGTACGCGGTGATCGAGGGCCGCGTCACGGTGTCGATCGGCAACGAGGTGGTCGAGCGCCTCGGACCGGGCGGCGTGTTCGGCGAGCTCGCGCTGATCGGGCAGACGCCGCGCATGGCGAGCGTGGTCGCCGACACCGACTGCTCGCTGCTGCCGGTCAACCGCACCGCATTCCTGCTGCTGGTGAAGACGAACGCCGAATTCGCCGCGTCGCTGCTCGGCTCGCTCGCCGAGCGCCTGCGCGCGCTGACCGCGCGCCTGAAATAACGCCGGGCTTCACGTGCAAGGAGCCGGATTACTCCGGCTTTAAGTTCGCGTCCTTCACCGCCTTCGCGAAGGCTTTCTGCTCCGCGACGATGCGGTTGCGCACGGCTTCGGGGTTGGAGTGGAGCGTTTCATGCCCCACCTTGCCGTAGGCTTCCTTGGCCGCGGGCGATGACAGGTACTTCACCGCCTCCGCGTTCAGCCTGGCGATGATGTCGGCCGGCGTCTTCGCGGGCGCGAACAGGCCGAACCAGACGTCGATCTCGTAGCCCGGGTGACCCAGTTCGGCGATCGTCGGCACATCGGGCAGGAAACCGGAGCGCTGCGCCGACGTCGCCGCCAGCACCTTCAAACTGCCGGCGCGCACCTGCTGGCCGACCGGCGCGAGGTCGGCCATCATCACCGTGACGCGCCCCGACAGCAGGTCCGGCAGCGCGGGCGCGAAGCCCTTGTACGGCACGTGCAGCAGGTCCATGCCGGTCGCCTGCTTGAGCATTTCCATGCCGAGGTTCGAGGTCAGGCCGCTGCCGTTGGAGGCATAGGAAAGCTGGCCCGGCCGCGCTTTCGCGTACACGACCAGGTCCGCGAGCGTGTTGACCTGCAGCGACGACGGCACCAGCAGGAAAAACGGGAAGTGCGACACCATGGTCACCGGCGCGAAATCGGCGAGCGGATCGAACGGCAGCTTGCCGGCGAACACCAGCGGCTGCAAGGACATGGTCGAGCCGCCGGTAAAGAAAAGCGTATGGCCGTCGGGCGCCGCCTTCGCCGCCGCCTCCGCGCCGATCACGGTATTGCCGCCCGGCCGGTTGTCAATGACGAAGGACTGGCCAAAGGCCTGCGTGAAATGGTTGGCGAGGAAACGCGCCGCGGCTTCCGCGCCGCCGCCGGGCGGATACGGAATGATCACGCGCACCGGCTTGGCCGGCCAGCCCTGCGCGAGCGCTGGTCCCGACGGACCGAACGCCGACGCCGCAGAAACCATCAGGATCAGGACAAGCAGTCTCATGACATTACCTCCAGCACGCATTATGACGCGCGCCTGCGCTTCTCGATCGCCAGTTTCGCGTTTCTCGCCACGCTTTCGTCCGGGTCGGCGGCAAGGCGATCAAGGATTTCGCGCGCCGTCGCCTTGTTCCGGGTCAGGTTGATGCGCGTGTCGATATTCCCGCTCTGCGCCAGCCGCTCCAGCACGCGCTGCGGCGTCTTCGGGTTGAGCGCGAGGCCCCACTCGACCAAGGTGTCGGTTGAGTCGTAGTAGCGCGCGAGCACCGTCTGCGGCGTGCGCGGATTGGCGAGTACCTCGTACATAACCCTCTGTGCATCCGGACCGGCAGCGAGTTGCTCGAGGGTCGCGCTGTCGGTGTTCGGATGCTTCGCGACGAGGCGCATCACCGCCAGACCCTTGCGGTTCTCGCCCATCACGTCCCAGATCGACCCCATCGGCTCGTAGAGTTCCGCATCCGTCAGCCGGGCGATCCGCGCGAGCAGCCCGGCGCGCGCGCGCGGGTGCTGCGCCAGCGCGCCGAGAAAGTAGCGGTCCCGGTGGAATTCCGAGTCCTCGAAGGCGCGGTCGAGCTCGAGGACGTCCATGGCGCGGACCTCGCGCACCGCGGCCTCGAGCTGCAGGCCGCGCCGCACCTCGAAGGCGACGAACGCCGGCAGCGCGGCCGCCACCAGCAGCGCGGCGACGAAAACCATCGGCGGACTTTGCACGCGGCCGCGCATCCGCAGGACCGCATGGCCGAGCGCCAGGCCCCAGAGGCCGACCGGAATGGCTGCAAGCACGGCAACCAGCGGCAGGTAGACGTAGCCCAGCGCCGCGGCCGGAGTGCCGGAGGAATGAATGGCCTTCACCGAGAGGGCCGCGACGGCGAGCGCGCCCGCGATCCCGGACCACAGCGCCCACGGGGCTTCCGGGCGTTCGCGCAAGGCTGGCATGGCGCCTCCATTATGATGACGCGAAATGCCGCCGGCCACCCTAACCCTCCTCGGTGCCAATATTGCCGTCTTCCTGCTGCAGAACCAACTGGGCTCGCAGCTGGTCCTGCAATTCGCGCTCTGGCCGCCGGGAATTCCGGGGGCGCCCGCATTCCAGCCCTGGCAGCTGGTCAGCTACGGCTTCCTGCATGGGGGCCTCACGCACCTGTTCTTCAACATGCTGGCGCTCTATATGTTCGGCCCGGACATCGAGCGGCTGTTCGGCACGCGTTTTTTCGTCCTCTATTATTTCGGCTGCGTGGTCTCGGCCGCCCTCGTGCACCTCACGGTGACCAGCTGGATGGGCGCCGCGCCGGCGCCCATGGTCGGCGCCTCGGGCGCGATGTTCGGCCTGCTGCTCGCGTTCGGCTGGTTCTTCCCGCAGCGGCGCGTGATGCTGATCTTTCCGCCGATCCCGATGCCCGCGCGCGTGTTCGTCGCCGCGTACGGCGCACTCGAACTGGTGCTCGGGGTCACCGGTACCGCCAGCGGCGTGGCCCATTTCGCGCACCTGGGCGGCATGCTGGGCGGCTGGCTGATATTGCAGTACCGGCGCGGGGGCTTTCCTTTCCGCTAGCGCATGGCCGAGGGCGTGCGCCGCATCATCCACCTCGACATGGACGCTTTCTACGCGTCCGTCGAACAGCGCGACGACCCCACGCTGCGCGGCAGGCCTGTCGCAGTGGGCGGCTCGCCGCAGGGCCGCGGCGTAGTGGCCGCCTGCAGCTACGAGGCGCGCAAGTTCGGCATCCGCTCGGCGATGCCGATGGCGCGCGCCGTGCGGCTTTGCCCGGCGCTGCTGATCGTCCGGCCGGATTTCGCGCGCTACCGCGCCGCCTCGCAGAAAGTGATGGCAATCCTGCGCGGGTCCACGCCCCTGGTCGAACCCTTGTCGCTCGATGAAGCCTACCTCGACGTTACCGAGAATCTCTGGAAACTGGAGTTGGCGACGGATGTCGCCCGTCGTTTGAAGAAAAACATTCTTGAGAAAACAGGCCTCACCGCTTCGGCCGGCGTCGCGCCGAATAAGTTCCTCGCCAAGATCGCCTCGGGCTGGCGCAAGCCCGATGGCCTCACCGTGATTGCGCCCGGGCGCGTCGAACAATTTCTGCAGAAACTGCCGGTGGAGGCGCTCTGGGGCGTGGGCCCGGTGACCGCGGGCAAGTTGCGCGCGCTCGGCATCCAGCGGCTGGTCGATGTGCGGGAGTTCGACGAGCGCTTGCTGCGCAAAACGGTGGGCAGCCAGGCCGACTGGCTGAAGCGCCTCTCGCACGGCGACGACCCGCGCGAAGTCAAGCCAAACCGGCCCTGGAAATCGATATCCGCGGAAACCACCTACGTCGAAGACCTCGAACGGCTGCCGGAGATGCGCGCGGAAGTCGAGCGCCTGGCGCGCCGGGTCGCCGCCTCGCTGGAGAAGAAAAACCTTTTTGCGCGCGCGGTCACGCTGAAGCTGCGCTACGGCGACTTCACCACCGTGACACGCAGCCACACTGGCGACCGGCCGTCGCGCGACCCGGAAGAATTCGCGGCGCGCGCGGTCGCGCTGCTCGGGCGCACCGACGCGGCGCGCCGGCCGGTGCGGCTGCTGGGCGTCGGGACGCATGGATTGGTTGCCGAAGACGAATCGCACCCCGAACAACTGCGCCTGCGGTAGCATCGGCACCTCCACGCACAGCGAGAATGCCATGAGCGAAGGACACGCCGCACCTGCACCCGACCCCGCCGCGAAGCCTGCCGCGGCCGCGCCGCACGATCCGGTCGAGGAACTGGCCAGGCAGGTGTTCATCCAGCTCTCCGCGAACCTGCACGCGACACCGGGCGAAAAACCCCCGCATGCGAAAGTCGTCGAGTTGAGCTTTCGCCTCGCCGAGGCCTTCCAGGCCGGCAATCTGGAATTCAACACCGCCGCGCGCGCGCGCGCCGATGCCAAGGCCAAGGCGAGCGTGGACGTGAGCAAGATCGAAATCGACTTCGGCGCGTTCGGCAAGAAGTAGCGCCAGCGAACCAGAGGGCGATTCAGGGCGCCCTGCGGTGTACCCTCGGGCGCACCCATGAAGCGCCTCTTCCACGGCTGGACCATGGTCGGTGCCGGCAGCCTGATGCAGTTCGTGCAGGGCACGCTGTTGCTGCAGGCCTTCGGCGCCTACTTCGCGATCCTGCGCGAAGACCGCGGCTGGACCAAGACCGAGCTCTCGGGCGCCGCCGCCATGCACCAGCTCGAGGCCGCAGTGCTGGGGCCGGTGCTGGGCTGGTTCCTCGATCGCTTCGGCGCCGAATGGGTGATCCGCATCGGCGTGATCGTGTTCGGCTGCGGGTTCATGCTCTTGTCCACCATCGATTCACTGCTCGCGTTCTACGCCGCCTTCATCATGACCGCGCTAGGCGCGAGCCTGTGCGGCTTTTTCCCGCTCAACGTGGCGCTGATCCGCTGGTTCGAGAAAAAGCGCGCCCGCGCGCT
>Ga0315912_10002714_pt1 | contig 18461 bp, 12 predicted proteins | sample VfabasoilMG_FD_204469 | JGI IMG/M metagenome (GOLD analysis project Ga0315912, IMG submission 204469) | Garden soil microbial communities collected in Santa Monica, California, United States - V. faba soil | ecosystem: Environmental > Terrestrial > Soil > Garden | place: USA: California...
AAACCCGCCAAGGTCGCCCTCGTCGCCTGCATGCGCACCCTGATCACCGCTTTGAACGCCATGACTCGTGACCAGTCCCAATGGAGGCAGACCATGCCGAGCTAACAGACAGTTGCTCCTACAAAGGGACCTGGGCGCCTCGCGAGCCGCGCTACCCGCGCCGCTTGAACTCGAGCACGTCCGCGCGGCGCTCCTGCCACGCGCTGCCGTCCATGGATTCCAGCACCACCACGCAGGTCCCCTCGGGCAGGGCATCGGCGCGGATGGCGACCTGGAGCAGGCCGAAGGTGTCGGGCTGCAGGTCGTCCGACCTCAGGTACTCGACCTTGCGCCCGGAATCGATCACGCGCACGCGGTAGGGGCCGGGGTCTCCGCTGGAAGCGATCTGCAGCACCACGCGGCGGCTGCCGCGGGACAGCTCCAGTGTCGTGCGCAGCGGTTCGGATCCGGCGCCGCGCCGGGTGTCGAGGGTGAACACGTCGGCCGGTTCGATTCCCGGCATCGCGCCGCCGCCCAGGGCATCGCCCCGGACGCCCACCCACAGCGCATGCGACAGGATGCCCACCATCAGCCCCGCGGCGGCAGCCCAGAGCGGCGGCGGTCGCCATCGCCGGCCGTGCGAGGGCGGCGGCATCGGTTCGATGCCGGTCGCGACGGGCATGGCGGGCACGGCTGGAACCGTTTCCGGCGGCAGGGCGCGCAACGAATCCACCATCGCCTGCTCGAGTTCCACCTCGTCCAGCAGCGCCGGATCGTCCATGAGCCGGAGCTCGAACGCGGCCAGCAGGTCGTCCTCCATGCCGTCGCGCAGGTAGAGCGTGATCAGGCGCTGGCGTTCCTCGGGCTGGCCGAGCAGGGCGTCGAGCAGGTCGGGGGCGTGGTTCATGCGCCGGATCCGTGGCGGTTGAACAGCTCCCGGAAGCGTTCCTTCGCGCGGTGCAGCACGCGATCGAACTGGCCGGGTTCCAGCGCGAGCGCGCGGCAGATCTCGGCCTTGTCCTGGCCACCCACCAGGTACCGGTTCAGCAGTTCGCGGTCGCGCGCCATCGGCAGCTGTTCCATCAGCCGGCGCGCGAGCGTGCGGCGTTCGTGTTCGGAATGGATCTCGTAGGGCCCGGGGCTCTCGTCCACGCGCATGGCCATGAGCTCGCCCTGGGGATCGGTCACGCGCTCGCGTTGGCGGTCGCGGAACTCGGTGGAGAGTACGTTCAGGGCGATCCCGCGCAGGAACGCCGGCAGCGCGCCGGGCTGCTCCAGGCGGCCCGAGCGCAGGTGGCCCAGCGCGATCCGGAAGCAATCCTGCACCACGTCCTCGGCCTGCGCGCGGTCGCGCGTACGCTTGAGGATCATCAGCACCAGCGACCGCGAGTAGCGCTGCCACAGCTCGGTTTCCGCGAGGCGGTCGCCCGCGCGGATGCGCGTGGCGAGGTCGCGCGCGACGGTTTCCCCGGTGTGCAGCGTGTCCTGCATGGGTCGCCGGTGGTCCGTCGGCCAGGTGTGGTGCGGCGCAGTATAGCCAGCAGCCCCCGGCGCGCGCGCCGGTGGCGGGCGCGGCGGGTGGCGGATGGCGTGGGTGTCGGGCGGGTGCATGGGCAGGCATCGGTACCGTAGGTGCACGCGGACCGCTGCAAGCCCCGGGTGCGAGGTTGCAGGTCTCGCTAGCCAGTGGCGGGGCACCGGATGAACTCCCATGGCGCGGTCATGAGGCATTCAGCCATGACACGCGTGGCGCGGAGTGCGCCAAAGGCGCTCTCCGCGGCCCTGAGCCGAAATGCGCGCCAGGCGCCGGTGAACGCCTGCGGCGCACTCCGGCCTGCCGAAGCGGACGCCGCGCCGCGCCGGCCATGACGTTCGGGACGCGCAACCCCCATCGGGGTAGCGGCTAGCATCGATCGGATGTCCACCGCGATCCGCCTGCATCCGTGGTTCCGCGAGGTGCGCCTGAGCACCGGCAACGCCGTGCGCGCCTCGCTGGAGCGGCGCGGTGAAGCGCTGTTCCATGGCCTCGCCTGGGTGGTGCTGCTCGCGCTGCTCGCCTGGGCCTGGCAGTACCTCGACGGCGACCGACCCGGCCTGATCCTGCAGGGCCTCGCACGCCAGCCGCTGCTCGCCATCGCGATCCTGGCCGGTTCGGCCCTGGCGGTGACGCGAGCGGCCGGCGTGGCGCTGCGGCGCGAGTTGCGCCTGGGTTGGTGGGGCGCCATGCCGATCGCGCCGGGCCAGGTCCGCACGGCGACGGTACTGGTGGGCGCGCTGCTCGCGCTCGCTCAGTTCCTCGGGGTGCTCGGCGTGCTCGGCGCGATCGCGCTGGTCGCGAAGTACTGGGATCGCTGGTTCGCGCCGCTGGTCACCACCGCCGCCTACGCGATCCCGCTCGGCGCCGCGCTCGGCTGGTGGCTCGCCGAACGCGCCGGCCGCGGTGGCGAGGACGAAGGCGCGCGCGCGCACCTGCACGGCAAGCCCGCGCTGGCGCTGCCGCTGCTCGAGGCCGGCTCGCTCGCCGGGATCGCGATCTGGCAGCGCATCGAGACCGTCTCGCGCTGGCGCGCCGGCGGCGCGGCCTGGGCGATCGCGCTGATCGCCTCGCTCGTGCCCGCGGGCACGGCCTGGACCTCGCTGAGCGGGCTGATGCTGTTCGTGGTCACCGTGGCCTGGCTGATCGTGGCGCTGCGCTCGAGCGAGGACGTGATCGTGGCGAGCGCGGAACTCACGGCGGCCACGCCCATGGGACTGGGCCGGCTCGCGCGCGCCTGCGGTCGCTTTCCCGTCTTCGCCGCGCTCGGCGCCGGGGCATCGGGCGCGTTCGCGCTGCGCCTGCAGGGCGCGCCCACCGCCTTCGTGCTCGCCTACGCCGCGATCGTGTTCGCCGCCGTCGCGCTGCAGTTCGTGCTCGTCCTGCGCCATCGCTTCCAGCCTTCGCGCGCGCGGCTCGCGTTCGCCGTCGCCGTCGCCGTGCTGGCCGCCAGCGCGCAGGTGCTGCCGCCGCTGGTTCCGCTGCTCTACCTCGCCCTGCTGCTGCACCACCTCCGACAGGCCAGCCTCGCCCGATGAACCCCGCACTCCGGATCCAGCACCTGAGCCATGCCTACGGCCCCAAGCGCGTGCTGGAGCAGGTGGACCTCACCATCGCGCGCGGCGAGTTCGTCGCGTTGATCGGCCCGAACGGCTCGGGCAAGACCACGCTGATGCGCTGCCTCGCCGGCATCCTCGCGCCGACCTCGGGCACGGTGGAGATCGACGGCGAGCGCATGGCCGTGGACGCGCGCGCGGCGAAGGCGCGCCTGGGCTACGCCATCGATCCCGCCCTGCTGCCCCCGCCCCTCACCGGGCGCCAATGCCTCGCCCTGTTCGCACAGACGCGTGGCCTCGACCGTATCCCCGAGGAGACGCTCGCGCTGGCCGAAGGCCTCGCGTTCCTGCCGTGGCTGGACCAGCCGGTGGAGCGGTGTTCGCTCGGCACGCGCCAGAAGCTCGGCATCCTGCTGGGACTGATCGGATCGCCGCCGCTGCTGGTGCTGGACGAACCCATGAACGGTCTCGACCCGGTCAGCGCCTACGAGGTCAAGCAGCACCTGGTGTCCCTGGTGCGCGCCGGCCGCGTCGGCGTGCTGCTCGCCACCCACGCGCTGGAAGTGGCCGAGCGCTTCATCACGCGTGCCGTGCTGCTCTCGGAGGGCCGCATCTCGCGCGAGTGGGACGAGGCCGCGCTGAACGTGATCCGCGCCGATCCCGACCACTCGCTGGAGCAGGCGATGGTGGAGGCCTTGCGCGCGCCGGTCCAGTCCGGCGGCTGAATCCCTGCCGCGCGTGTTCGGCGGAATGATGATGGCCTGAGTTTCCGCGGGTTTTCCCGGCGACGATCGCCAGGAACGGAATCCGCGACCCCCGTCGCTGTCGGCGGTGACTCGCCAAGCCCGGGAAATTCCGGCAATCTGGGTCGGGGGGAAGGCCTCGATCCTCGCAGCCGCAGCGCCGCAGGGGGTGGCCGGCATCGCATGCGCGTTCCGCCTTCCCGGCCTGCGAACCACCGGTTCGCTGCCGCATGCGCAACGGGGGCTTGGAAGAGTGAGAGAACTTGTCGCCGCACGGGTCCAGTGCCGAGCTTGTCGCGTTCCGCTCGATACGCTGACGTGCCGATCGGGCCCGGCGTCCATCGCCTATGGCGTGCTCGCCTGCCCGCGCTGCCGGCTCGGCATTCCCGTGCTCGCCGGTTTCGCGCACACCGACGTGACGCTGATGACCGATCGCGGCGTCGAGCTGGCGGAGCTGCTGGCGCTCGAGTCCGGCCTGCATGCGCGGTCGGCGCAGTATGCGGCGTTCCTCCAGCACGAGGGAAAGCGGGCAAGCGATGCCTACGCCGCGTTCCAGCCGTTCAACGAATCCACGCGGGCGCTGTTCCCGTTCATCGACGTGCTGCGTTCGCGCCTGCGGCCGGGCGATCTGATCCTCGACACCTGGTGCCGCACCGGCCTGTCCGGCGCGCTGCTCGCCCAGCTGTTCCCCGAGCAGCACGTGCTGTCGCTGTGGGAGGGGAACCTCGGCGTCCTGGGCCATGCCGGGTTCCGCCACTGGCTGGGCAGCGAGGCCCGGCCGAGCAACTGGGACGTGATGTTCCTCGATCCCGGTCGCGGACTGCCCTTCCTCGACGGCAGTTTCGCGCTCGTGCACGGCCTGGATTCCCTGCACCGGTACCCGTTCCAGCCCTTTCTCGCAGATTGCCTGCGCGTGACGAGCGCGACGGGGACACTGGTGTTTCCGCACATCCACCTGGACAACAGCGAGCCCGACCCGTTCTTCGAGCGCGGCGGCGTGAAGGTGCACGGCAAGCGCTACCGCGCCTATTTCGACCGGGTGCTGGCGGGGGACGCGCGACGCGCGTTCGTGATGAGCGAGCGCTATCTGTTCGAGCACGAGCGCGACGCGCGCCTGGCGGACCAGTCGGACACGCCCGAGTACAACGGCTTGATTGCCATCCTGCCGCGTGAACTCGACGGAATGCCGCTCTCGATGCCGGAGTTCAGGCCCGGCCCGCGCGACCTGCTGCAGCCCAATCCCCTCCTGGGCGTGGATGCGGGGACGGGCGAGGTCGCCCTCCGGCCGCAGGCGATGGGTTCGTCCGTGGCGGAGATGCTGATGCGCCATCCGTGCTACGCCGACCGCCTGGCGCAGCGCATGCCCGCGCGACTTTCGCGCGAGCAGTCGATGCTCTGGCAATGGCTGGAGGCCGGCGCGACCTGGTCGGAATGCGTCGAGCGCTCGGGACTTTCCGTGCACGAGGCCGAGTCCGCGCTGTCGGGGCTGATCCGGGGCGAGCTGGTCATGGCCTTGCCGCTGGGCGAGGCGATGTCGAGGCTCCAGTACTACTACGCGCGCCGCGCCATCGCCCGACCGCTGTCCGAACAGTGCTTCGCAACCCTGTGGAACTCGGCCGCCGCGATTTATGGCGATCGCGACCTGCTGCTCGCGGACGACGGCTCGGCGTTCCGCGTGGAGGATGCCCGGCAGGTCGTTGGCGCACTCGCCGCGATGCTGTCCGCGCGCGGGATTGGGCGCGGGTCCAGGGTCGCGCTGGTTGCGGGCGGACATGCGGAATCGATCCTGGCGGTATGGTCGTGCTGGCTGCGCGGTGCGGTCGCCTGTCCGATCGATCCGGCTTTACCCGTCGAGGCGCGACGGGCGATCCTTGACCGGCTCTCCCCGGTGCTGGTCCTGGTCGACGCCGCTCACGCAGGCGTCGTCGATCCACGGGCGCCCACGTTGGTGTTCGAGTCCTCCGCCGAAACGGGGGCGCATCACGGTCTGCCCAGTCTCGGCGATGCCCTGGCGCCGTTCCTGGACCTGCCGGTCGAGTTGGCGCCCGCCACGGAATCCGATCCCGCCGCGATCCTGTTCACGTCCGGCACGACCGGCAAGCCTAAGGGCGTGGTCCTTGCCCATGGTGCCCTCGCGCGCGGCGCGGCGACGCTCAGCGATGAGTACGGCTGGCAACCCGGCGATGTACTCGCCTGTCCGGGCGGCCTGCATACCATGAGCGGCCTGCGCAACAACTGCGTGACGCCGCTGGTGCGCGGCGTGACAGTACTGGCATCCGATGCGCGTGCGTTCAGCCACCCCGCCACGGCTGCCGCGGCTTGTCGCCGCTGGAACGTCTCGCTGCTCTCGATCGTGCCCGCATTCCTGTTCGGCGTGCGCGCCGACGACAGGCGGCACGCCTGGGGACCGCTGCGCCAAGTGCTTTGCACCGGGGCGACGCTTCCGCTCGTCGTGCAGGCGGAGGCCGAGTCGCGCCTGGGCGCGCCGGTACACGTGTACTACGGCCTGACCGAAACCGGCGGCGTGTGCACGCTGCTGCCTCCGGGCGTGGCGCGCCTCGCCGATGGCGACATCGGCGTCCCCGCGGGTGCACAACTGCGCCTGGTCGATGGCAACGGGGAGGCGGTCGACGATCCGCAGGGTGTTGGAGAGCTCGAGGTCTACAGCGCGAACCTGATGCTCGGGTATCTCGACGATGCCGATGCGACGGCTAGGCGCCTGAATGACGGCTGGCTGCGCACCGGCGACCTGGTCGCGCGTGAGTCGGGGCACTTCATCCTGCGCGGACGGAATGACGACCTGGTCAAGTCGCGTACCGGCGAGATCGTGGATCTCGCCGCGATAGAGCACCTGCTGCACGGACACCAGGACGTGGGGGAGGCCGTCGTGGTCGGTGCGGACACGGCGAGCGGGCCGCGCGTGGAGGCCTGGGTGATCCCACGCGGTGCGCGCGGTCCGGAGTCGCTCGTCGACCTGCAGGGATGGCTGTCGGAGCGGCTGGGTGCACGCACTTCGCCTTCGCGCGTGCATCTCGTCGACAGCCTGCCACGCGGCGCCAACGGCAAGGTCGTGCGCGCCGACCTTCGAATCCGCATCATCGAGGCCGTTCCCTAGGCATGGACAGCAATAAGGCGATGGACGGTTGGATCGAGCAGGCCTTGGCCCGCTTCGGACCAAGACCCGTGCTGGTTGGCGAGCGGGGAGCCATGAACGGCGTCGAATTGGCGCAACGCGTGGCCGCTGTGCGTACCTTGCTGGCCGAGCAGGGTCTGTCGGCGGGCAGTCGGCTGTTGCTCAGCGTCTCAGACGACCGGCATCTGTTGTGCCTCGTGCTCGGTGCGCTCGATGCCGGCGTGGTCGCCATGATCGCCGATCCCGAACAGCCTGCGGCGGCAACCCAGGCGCTCGTCGCGCACCACCGTCCCGACGCGGTGGCCTGCGACGCGGGGCTCGCATCGATCGAGCTCGCAGCGGGGGTGCGGATCGAGGTCGCGGCCGAGCCCGAGGTCCGCAAGGGCGCGCTCATGCAGCGCCTGCTCGGCAGGAGCCGGCAACGGTCCGAGGGATTCCTGGCCCTGCTCGACGCGCAGGTTCCGGCGCCGCGCGGGAGCGAACCCGGGGCCGACCAACCGGCACTCGTGTTCTTCACCTCCGGTTCCACGGCCGCGCCGCGCGCGGTGGAACTGTCGCACGGCGCGATCCGTGCGCACCTGCGCACGCTCGCGCGCCAGCACGGCTACGTCCCGGGCAGCCGCATCCTCGATCCACTGCCGCTGCACCACGTGGATGGACTGGTCCAGGGCCCCCTGGTCGCATTGCATGCAGGCGCCACGCTGTACCGGCCCCTGCAGTTCCGGGCGCAGGACGTGGCCCGCTTCCTGGACCTGGTCTATTCCGAGGCGATCACACATCTGGTCGCGGTCCCGACCATGCTCTCGCTGGCGCTGCGCCTGGGATCGGCGCAGGCCGATGCTTTCCGCACCGCCGAGTTCCGCCATGTGGTGTCCACTGCCGGGCATCTCGAGGAAGGACTCTGGCGGCGATTCGAGGCGCATTTCGGGGTCCTGGTCACCAACACCTACGGACTTACGGAGACCGTCGCGGGCGGGTTGTTCTCCGGCCCTGACGGCGATACGCGTCGCGTGGGCACGATCGGCAAACCGGTGGACTGCGAGATCCGCATCGTCGACGAAGCGGACTGCGACGTTCCCCCGGGCGGCACCGGAGAGCTGTTGCTGCGCGGCGAGAACGTGATGACCGGGTACTACCGGAACCCCGAGGCCACTGCCGAGGCACTCCGCGCGGGCTGGCTCCACACGGGCGACCTGGTTCGGCGCGACGCGGACGGCTTCGTGCATTTCGTGGGTCGCGCGAAGAACGTGATCCTGTCGGGCGGCCACACGATCTACCCAGAGGAAGTCACCGACGTCCTCAATCGCCATGCGGAGGTATCGGCTGCCGCATGCCTGGGACTGCCGCATGCAGAGTGGGAGGAAGTCGCTGTCGCCGCCGTCGTGCTCGTGCCGGGCGCGCGGGTCTCCGAGGGCGACCTGCTCGATCATTGCCGGGGCTGGCTCGCGGGCTACAAGGTGCCGCGCCGGATCCGGATCCTGGCGGGCCTGCCCTACGGGCCATCCGGCAAGGTGCGGATGGAGGAACTGCGCAAGGAGTTCGAGACCGAGTCTCCCCAACAGGCACCTGGCGCCGGATACGAATCGCGCGTGCTCGACGTCGCACGCAGGGTCTTCCGCGACCATAGGGGCGAGCTCCACGCCGGGTCCGGACCGGACAACACCGTCGGATGGGATTCCCTCTCGCACATGGAGTTCATCTCGGCGCTCGAGGCGGAGTTCGGCGTCGCGCTGGTGGATCGCGACATCATGCGAATCACGGGTGTCGAGGCGGCCGGAACCGTCATACGCCAGCATCTGCGAAACGAGCGATGAATGCCGGCAGTCCCGGCCAAGCACCCCCGATACGGGTGTGGTTCCTCGCCGCGGCAATCTGTTGCATCGTGGCCGCCGCGCTGTGGTCGATGCTTCCCGCAGACTGGCGTGAGCAGGAAACGCCGGCGGTTGCGGCGAGGACCGTGTACACGAAGCTCTGCGAGCGCGTGGTCGGCTCGGATACCGACGCCAGGACGGGCCGGCGACTCGATGTGCTGGTGATCGGCGATTCGCTGTTGGCGCAGGCGGTCGGGGCACCCGATTGGGCGGCGCAGCACGTCGCGCCATACAGTTGGAGGGAATGCATCATTCCCATGGGTCGTTGGGAGTTCATTCGACCCCTGCGTGAAGTGATCGCGACGCGCGGCGTGCGCATGGTCGTGGTGCAGTCATCGATGTTCTCGACCCTCAACGCGCTCCACGATCCAGATCCGTCCCTGTTCGAGATCTTCGCGAACGCGGCATCAAACGAAGTGAAGTCGCGCCTGGGGAAGCCGACCCCATCCCTGCCGGCGCTGGAGAAGGTCGACCGGGCACCTTTGGACGACAGTTGCCGGATCGCCGAGATTCCGGCGAACGAGCTCTCGGATGCGCTGCGACGCGAGACCACGCCCCAGGCCTCTCGCGAGTTCGAGTCCTGGCTCCGCGAACTGAGGCATCGGGGTTCAATCGTCGTGATCATCGATATTCCCCGGTCGGCGCCGATCGAGACCAGGTTCCACATCGAAATGGCGGCTTGGCGCCGAGAGACGAAGGAGCTGGCAGATCGCGCCGGTGTCGAGTACTGGCAGGCGAGCGCGCCAACCGACGCGAGGGCGTACTGCCGGGACCAGACGCACATGTCCGAACTTGGCCGGGCGGAGTTCTTCCCGCCCCTGGCCGCGCGCATCAGGAAGGTGCTCGAGCAGGGACCTCCGAAGTGAACGTGGTGAGCTGGCCCTTCCTGGTTCTGCTCGGGACCTTCGTGGCGATCTACTGGTGCATGCCGCGCGAACGGCGGCTCGCCATCGCCGCGGTCGCTGGCTTCGCGATGCTTGCCTGGATCGCACCCATGTCCTCCCTGATCTGCCTTGGCCTGGCACTTGCGACGTACTTGTCAGCCCCTCGAATCCGATCCAGGGCCTGGGCGTATGCGATCGGCGCGATGATCCTGTTGGCCCTGATCGCGGGCCGCGAGTTGGGGGCCGACTGGTCGAAGGTCTCCGGACTCGTGCCCTGGGTCGGCGCGGCGTTCTACACCCTGCGTGCGATCCACTACCTGATTTCCGTGGTCGAGGGGGGACCGCGTGCGGCCTCCCTGGCCGAATACCTGCGATACACGTTCTTCCCGCCGACCCTGCTGGTCGGACCGATCCAGCACTTCGACGACTTCGAGCGCGAGGCGCGCCGTAACCGCTTCGATGTCGAACGGTTCTCCCTGGGGCTGGAACGCCTGCTCTTCGGGTACGCGAAGATCGTGCTGTTCGGCAGCTGGCTCGCGATCAAGTTCGGGCACTGGGTCGCGACGCTCGAGCCGGGCGCCTGGCATCGCTACTGCACGGCGCTGCAGTACGGGTTCGAGCTCTATTTCAAGTTCGCCGGTTACAGCGACCTGGCGATCGGCGCCGCGTTGCTGCTCGGCATGCGGGTGCCCGAGAACTTCCGATTCCCTTTCCTGGCGGTGAACATCTCGGACTTCTGGCGGCGCTGGAACATGTCCGTGTCGGGCTGGTGCCGGGAACATGTCAACCTGCCGCTCTACGCGCGCACCCGCAGTCCAGCGGTCGCCGCGCTCGGCGCGATGCTCGTGCTGGGCCTGTGGCACGAATGCTCCACGCGGTACCTGCTGTGGGGTGCCTACCATGGCGTCGGCATCCTGGTTTGGCAGCAGTGGCATCGGGCGACCCGGCACCTGGCCTGGCCCAAGGGCGGATACTGGCACCGGATCGGCGACGGTCTCGGGGGCCTGTTGACGTTCAACTTCGTCGTGGGAGGATTCGCCATCACCCAGGCCTCCGACGGCGTCGAGGCCATCTCCGCGTTGCGAGAACTCTTTGGACTCTGATCGATGTATCCGTGGCTGAAGCGCTATCTGCCGGAACGCTACGCGACGCTCGTCACCGCGCTCGTGTACGCGCTGCTCATCCTGCTGATCGTGCAGAAGTCAGGGCATCGCACGAACCCCTTCCGCTACCTGAACATGTAAGAGGTCGCATGCCCGAGCTGCGCCTTGAGGGCGCCCGACTCCACTACACGGATACCGGCGGCGATGGCCCGCCGATCCTGTTCGCGCACGGCCTGCTCTGGGACGGGCGCATGTTCGCCCCGCAGATCGAGGCGCTGCGCGGGCGGCATCGGTGCATCGCATTCGACTTCCGCGGCCAGGGCCGCAGCGAGGTCACGCGCGACGGCTACGACATGGACACGCTGACGCTCGACGCGGTCGCGCTGATCGGGGCTCTCGGGATCGCGCCGGTGCACTTCGTCGGCCTGTCCATGGGCGGCTTCGTCGGCCAGCGGCTCGCGATCCGCCATCCCGCGCTGTTGCGATCACTGACCTTGATCGAGACCTCGGCGGATCCGGAGCCGCGCGAGAACGTCGCGCGCTATCGCACCATGAACGTGGTCGCGCGCTGGCTCGGGCTCTCGCTCGTCGCCGGGCGGGTGATGCCGGTGATGTTCAGCCGCAGTTTCCTGGCCGATCCGGCGCGCGCGGAAGAGCGCGCCGAATACCGACGGCGGATGCTCGGCAACCATCGTGTCGGCATCACCCGCGCCGTGCGCGGCGTGATCGAGCGCGAGGGGACGCACGCACGGCTCGGCGCGATCACCACGCCGACGCTGATCATCGTGGGCGACGAGGACGTGGCGACGGTGCCGGCGAAGTCCGAGCGCATGCATGCGGCGATCCGCGGATCGCGTCTGGTACGCGTTCCTCGTGCGGGGCATACCTCGACGCTGGAGCAGCCGGCGGCGGTGACCGCGGCGTTGCGCGACTTTCTCGCTGAAGCCGCGTCGCAGGGCGGAACCTGAAGGGGTTCCGCCGCAACCTGCGGACACCGTCCCTGGGGCACCCCCGTTCGGCATCCGGCAACTGCTCCTGCGTTGCTCTACCTCCGGCATCCCTGCCGTCGCCTGCCTCACCCTCGGTCGTCGCACGCGATGCCTGATGGCATCGCGTAGGCGCGACGACCTCGACCCCTGCGGGTTCCGCCCTACGAGGGCGTGGCGAGAAACCTGGCGATCGATTGGCCGGCGTCGCGACCATCGCGCACGGCGGTGACCACGAGGTCGGCGCCGCGGATCATGTCGCCGCCGGCGAAGATGCGGGGGTTCGCGGTCTGGTAGGGGAACACGTCGCGCACCGGCGGGGCGCCGGCGTGCGAGGCGGCGGCGACCAGGCCGCGCGCGTCCACGTCAACGCCGAGCGGTGCGAGCCAGGCCGGCGGATCGGCCTCGAAGCCGAACGCGACGAGCACGACATCGGCCGCAAGCACAGTCTCGCTGCCGGGCACGGGTTCGGGCCGCGCGCGACCGCGCGCATCGGGTGCGCCCAGGCGCGTCTCCACCACGCGCACGCCGGCGACGCGATCGGGCGCGGAGGCATCCGCGACGATCTCCAGCGGCTGGCGGTTGAACAGGAACCTGACGCCCTCGTCCTTCGCGTTCTTCACCTCGCGTCGCGAGCCCGGCATGTTCGCCTCGTCGCGGCGATACACGCAGCTGACCTCGGCCGCGCCCAGGCGCACGGCGGTACGCACGCAGTCCATGCCGGTGTCGCCGCCGCCGAGCACGATCACGCGCTTGCCCTGGATCGCGTCGGAGAGCGCGGCGAGGTCGAGTCCGCCATAGCGCGCGGCGTTGCCGTTCCAGCCCGCGATGCGCGCGTTCGGCGCCGCCGTCGATGCGGATTCCGCCGCACCTTCGTGCAGCACGCGCCGGCCGTTCGCGATCAGGAACGGCAGCGCGGGGACCACGTTGCGCAGCGCGAGGCCCGGCAGGGCGCCGTCGAGGTAGGCGTAAGTGCCGAGCGCGAGGTAGACCGCGTCGAAGCGCGTGAGCAGGGTGTCGAGCGTCACGTCGGTGCCGACCTCGACGCCGAGGTGGAACATCACGCCCATGCCCTCGAGCACGCCGCGGCGCATCGCGATCGCCTGCTTGTCGAGCTTGAACGGCGGGATGCCGAAGGTGAGCAGGCCGCCGATCTCCTCGTAGCGGTCGAACACATGTGCGGCGATGCCGCGGCGCACGAGCTGGTCGGCGCAGGCGAGGCCGGCCGGACCTGCGCCGATCACGGCGACCTTGCGGCCGGTGTCCTTCACGTTCGACAGGTCCGGGCGCCAGCCCTGCGCGAACGCGGTGTCGACGATGTACTTCTCGATGGAACCGATGGTGACCGACTCGAAGCCTGTCTCCAGCGTGCAGGCGCCCTCGCAGAGGCGATCCTGCGGACAGATGCGGCCGCAGATCTCGGGCAGCGGATTGGTCTCGTGCGCGAGCGTGGCGGCTTCGAACAGTCGGCCTTCCTGGATCAGCTTCAGCCAGTTCGGGATGTAGTTGTGCACCGGGCACTGCCATTCGCAGTACGGGTTGCCGCAGTCGAGGCAGCGGCCGGCCTGCTCGGAGGCGGCGGGCGGTTCGTAGGGGGCGTAGATCTCGCCCCAGTTCAGCACGCGCACCGCCGTGGGCACCTCGCGCGGGGTGCGACGGGGGACTTCGAGGAACTGGAAGGGTTTGCTGCTCATGCCGATCGCCGAGTTGTTGCTTTCGTAGGAGCGCGCTTCAGCGCGCGATCTTTTCGCCGTGTTCCCTGCCGACCGAATCGTGAAAAAGATCGCGCGCTGAAGCGCGCTCCTACAGGGGTGTCGCAAGCCCCGCCCATCATGCTGCTCTCCTCAATGCATCGACGAGCGACTCCAAACTCGCCGCCTTCGGCTTCACCAGCCAGAACTTCCCGAGGAAATCGCGGTACTCGGTCAGCAGCGTGCGGCCCCAGGCGCTGCCGGTCTCGTACACGTGCTTGAGCACGACCTTGCGCAGATGGTGCACGTGGTGCTCCATGCCCTCGGGCGAGAGGCGCAGGATGTCGATCAGCTCGTGGTTGTAGCGGTCGACGAAGTCGCGGTCGACGTCGAGCACGTAGGCGAGGCCGCCGGTGAAGCCCGCGCCGAAGTTCAGGCCGGTGCGGCCGAGCACGACCACGACGCCGCCGGTCATGTACTCGCAGCAGTGGTCGCCGGCGCCCTCGATCACGGTGGTGGCGCCGGAGTTGCGCACCGCGAACCGTTCGCCCGCGCGCCCGGCCGCGTACAGCTCGCCGCCCGTTGCGCCGTACAGGCAGGTGTTGCCCATGATCGGCGTCTCATGCGCCTCGAAGCGCGCCGTCGACGGCGGCACCAGCACGATCTTGCCGCCAGCCATGCCCTTACCCACGTAGTCGTTCGCATCGCCTTCCAGGTGCAGGTGCAGGCCACCCGCGTTCCAGGCGCCGAAGCTCTGCCCGGCAGCGCCCGTGAAGCGCGCCACGACCGGCGTCTCGTCCATGCCGTGGTTGCCGTGGCGCGTCGCGATCAGGCCCGAGACGCGCGCGCCGATCGCGCGCTCGTGGTTGTGGATCTCGTAACGGAACTCGCCGCCGGTGCCGGCCTCGATCGCGGCGCGCATGTCCTCGACCATGCGCTCTGCGAGCAGGCCCGGATCGCGCGGCGGATTGCGCGCATCGGTGCAGAAGTTCGATTCCGCCGCGGCAAGGTCGTCGTTGGACAGCAACGGCGAGAGATCGAGCTTCTGCTGCTTCGCGCCCATGCCCTCGATCTGTTCGAGCAGGTCGGTGCGCCCGATCAGGTCCTCGAAGCGGCGGATGCCGAGCGCCGCCATCAGCGCGCGCGTCTCCTCGGCGACGAAGCGGAAGTACGCCATCACCAGTTCCGGCAGGCCGTGGAAATGCGCCTCGCGCAGGCGCGGATCCTGGGTGGCGATGCCGGTCGCGCAGTTGTTCAGGTGGCAGATGCGCAGGTACTTGCAGCCGAGCGCGACCATGGGCGCGGTGCCGAAGCCGAAGCTCTCGGCGCCGAGCAGGCCGGCCTTGACCACGTCGAGGCCGGTCTTCAGGCCGCCGTCGATCTGCAGCCGCACCTTGTGGCGCAGTCCGTTGCGGCGCAGCGTCTGCTGCGCCTCCGCGAGGCCGAGCTCCCACGGCGTGCCCGCGTACTTGATCGAGGAGATGGGCGAGGCGCCGGTGCCGCCGTCGTAGCCCGAGATCGTGATCAGGTCCGCGTACGCCTTCACCACGCCCGCGGCGATCGTGCCCACGCCCGCGTGGCTCACGAGCTTCACCGAGACGAGCGCGGTCGGGTTGATCTGCTTGAGGTCGTAGATCAGCTCCGCGAGGTCCTCGATCGAGTAGATGTCATGGTGCGGCGGCGGGGAGATGAGGCCGATGCCCGGGCGCGCGTAGCGCAGCTCCGCGATCAGCTCGTTCACCTTGTGGCCGGGCAGCTGGCCGCCCTCGCCGGGCTTCGCGCCCTGCGCGATCTTGATCTGCAGCACCTCGGCGTTGATCAGGTATTCGGGCGTCACGCCGAAGCGGCCCGAGGCCACCTGCTTGATCTTAGAGGAGCGCTCGGTGCCGTAGCGTTTCGGGTCCTCGCCGCCCTCGCCGGAATTGGAGCGTCCGCCCAGGCGGTTCATCGCGATCGCGAGCGCCTCGTGCGCCTCGGGCGAGAGCGCGCCCAGGCTCATGCCGGCCGAGTCGAAGCGCGGCAGGATGGCCTCGACCGGCTCGACCTCCTCGATCGGGATCGACTGCACGCCGGGTTTGAGCACGAGCAGGTCGCGCAGCGTGGACGGCGGGCGCGTGTTCACGTGCTCGGCGTAGCGCGCGTAGTCCGCATAGTCGCCGCTGCGCACCGCGCGCTGCAGGCCGGCGACCACGTCGGGGTTGTAGCAGTGGTACTCGCCGCCGTGCACGTAGCGCAGCTGGCCGCCCTGGGTCAGGTGTTCGGCGGCATCGAACGCCCGCGCCGACAGGCCGCGCGCATCCGCCTCCAGTTCCTCGAAACCCGCGCCGCCGATGCGGCTGGGCGTGCCGCCGAAGCACAGGTCCACCACCTCGCGGTCGAGCCCGATGATCTCGAACAGCTGCGCGCCCCGGTAGCTGCCGATGGTGGAGATGCCCATCTTCGAGATGATCTTCAGGAGCCCCTTCTTGATCCCGCGCCGGTAGCTGCGCCCGAGCTCGATCTGCTCGCTGCCGCGCTTCATCTTCAAGACCCCGGCGTGCATCTGGCTCAGCAGCGTCTGGTACGCGAGGTAGGGGTAGACCGCGGTCGCGCCGTAGCCGATCAGGCAGGCGTAGTGGTGCGGATCGCGCGTGGTGCCGGTCTCCACCACGAGGTTGCAGTCGCAGCGGATGCCGGCCTTGACCAGGTGCGCATGCACCGCGCCGGTCGCGAGCAGCGCGTGGATGGGCACGCGCGAGCCCCGCGGGTAGCGGTCGGAGAGCAGCAGGATCACCGAGCCCGAACGCACCGCCTCCTCGGTCTGGGCGCAGATCCGGCGGATGCCGTCGGCGAGCCGCTCGCCCTCGTCCAGGTACAGCTCGATGCGCTGGTGCGCGCTCCGGAAGCCCTCCATCGAGAGCAGCTTGCGCAGCTTGCGCTGCGAAAGCACCGGCGAGTTCACCATCACCTGGCGCGCCGCGTCCGGCGCCAGCTCGAACAGGTTCCCCTCGCGCCCGATCGGCGTGGAGAGCGACATCACCAGCGTCTCGCGCAGCGGATCGATCGGCGGATTGGTGACCTGCGCGAAGGCCTGGCGGAAGTAGTCGTACAGCGGCCGCTGCTGCTGCGAGAGCACGGCCATGGGCGTGTCGTCGCCCATCGAGCCGGTGGCCTCCTGCTCGGTCTCCGCGAGCACGCGCAGCACGCTCTCGCGTTCCTCGCGCGTGACGCCGAACAGCTTCTGGAAGCGCAGCAGCTCGTCCGCCGGCATGGCCTCGGCCGCGAGCGAGGGATCGATCAGGTCGGAGACCAGGTAGCGCGTGCCCTGCTTGAGCCAGCGCTTGAACGGCGCGCGCGCGCGGTTGATCGCGTCGATCGCGCCCGAATCGAGGAACTCGCCGCGGTACAGGTCGACCGCGATCATCTCGCCCGGGCCGAGCTTGCCCTTCGCCTCGATCTCCTCGGGCGCGATGTCGACCACGCCGACCTCGGAGGCGATGCACAGGTGCCGGTCGCGCGTCAGCGTCCAGCGCGCGGGCCGCAGGCCGTTGCGATCGAGCGTGCAGGCGGCATAGCGGCCGTCGCACAGCACGATGCCGGCCGGGCCGTCCCACGCGTCCTGCGAGAGCGCGTAGTACTCGTAGAACGCGGCGAGGTCGGCGTCCTTGTGCTCCAGCGACGAGGTCGCCGGCGGGATCAGGATGCGCATCGCCTGGATCAGCTCCATGCCGCCGGCGAGCAGGATCTCGAGCATGTTGTCGAGGCTCTCCGAATCCGAGCCGTCGAGCGAGACCGGCGGCTGCAGCTCGCGCAGGTCGATCGCGGGCGAGCGCCATTGCGCCACGCGCGCCATGGCCCAGTGCCGGTTGCCCTCGATGGTGTTGATCTCGCCGTTGTGCGCGAGCAGGCGGAACGGCTGCGCCAGGCGCCAGCGCGGCGCGGTGTTGGTCGAGAAGCGCTGGTGGAAGGTGACGACGGAGGCCGCGAGTTCGGGGTGCGTGAGGTCGGGGTAGAACTGCGCGAGCGCGGCGGGCAGCACCATGGCCTTGTAGCCGATGGTCCAGGCCGAGAGCGTGACCACGTAGAACTCGGGGACGTCGACGAGGCGCCGCTCGGCGCGCCGGCGCGCGAGGAACAGCGCGCGGTTGAAGCTGGTGCCGTCCATCGAGACCGTGGGGCCGACGAACACCTGCTCGATGCGCGGCTTGGATTCGAGCGCGCCGATGCCGCAGGCCGATTCGTCCACCGGCACCGTGCGCCAGCCCGCGACGCGCACCTCGAGCCGGTCCAGCTCCTCCGCGAGGACCTGGCGCGCGTGCTCGGCGCGCTGCTCGTCGTGCGGCAGGAACACGTTGCCGGCCGAGAAGCTGTGCCCGATGCGGATGCCGGCCTCGTCGGCGACCAGGCGCAGGAAGCGCTCGGGACGATGGATCAGCAGGCCGCAGCCGTCGCCGGTCTTGCCGTCGGCGCCCACGGCACCGCGGTGCGACATGCGGGTGAGCGCTGTGAGCGCGCTGTCCACGAGCCAGCGGCTGGGCTTGTTGTCGAGGTTCGCGATCAGCCCGAAGCCGCAGCTGTCGTGCTCGAAGCGTGGATCGTAGAGCCCGGATCGGGGTTGTCGCTGGACCATGTCGCCTCCGCATCGACGCCGTACCGGCGTCCCGTGGCGAGGCGGTGGGAGCGGAAAGCGCGCTCGATCGTCCGCTCGTCCGGGTGTCGCGATGGACTCGCGACCTTCTGAATGCACCGGCCGATCGGACGAGCCCGGCGAAGTGACCTTCGCCCACCGCCTCCCGTCCACCCGAATGGAACACAATTGGTGCGACGCGGCAACCCAATTCAATCGAACGCACCAAGGGGGTGTGCATTCAGATTGATAAAGGCAGTTGACGGATGCGAGTGTCACCGAAGAACGAACATCGCCCAGTCCCTTCTCGCCGCCCGGCGGGGAGGAGGTGCCCGCAGGGCGGATGAGGGGCAACCTCGCCATGGCAAGGGCGCC
>Ga0315912_10002715_pt1 | contig 18459 bp, 23 predicted proteins | sample VfabasoilMG_FD_204469 | JGI IMG/M metagenome (GOLD analysis project Ga0315912, IMG submission 204469) | Garden soil microbial communities collected in Santa Monica, California, United States - V. faba soil | ecosystem: Environmental > Terrestrial > Soil > Garden | place: USA: California...
AGCGCCGTGCCCGCCAGGCCGCCGCTGAAATACGAGGACAGGTAAAGGCCGCTCGCGGATCCGCGGTCCGCGCTGCCGGCACGGCCGACAAAGCCGGTGGTCGTGGCCTGCGCGAAAAAGGTCCCCGCGCCGACCAGGGCAAGGCCTGCGAGCACCGCGGGGATGCTGGGCAGCACGAGCAGCGGCAAGCCCGCGGCGGCGACGGCAAGGGCAGCCCAGAACACGGGCTGGGTGCCGAATCGCGCCACGGCGCGCCCAGCGAGCGGCGTGGCGACGACGGACGGCAGGAACACGAAGTAGACGAAGCCGACGCCCATCATCGACAGGCCAAGCGGCGCGCGCACCAGCACGAAGTTCACGTAGGTGAAGGCGCCGATGAAGGCGAAAAGGATCAGGAACCCGATGGCAAAGCTCGCGCGCAGCGCCGGGTTGCGGAAATGCGCGGCCCACAGCGCGAGCGCAGACGCGGCGGCGGCCTGCATCGGCGCCGGCGCCGCGCGGCCCAGCCAGAACCAGACCAGCACGGCGCCGGCGAGATTGAGCCCCGAGAAGGCAAGGAAGCTCGCAGCGATGTCCAGGTGGTCGACGAGCGCCGCCGCCAGCAGGCGGCCGACGAGATTGCTCGCCACATTGCCGGAGATGTAGGCCGCGAACGCGCCCGCGGAATCCTCGGCGCTGCAGTGCTCCGCCAGGTACGACAGCGTGAGCGCGAATGCGATGGCCATGCACAGGCCCTGCGCAACGCGCAAGGCGGCGAAGGCGGCGAGGTCCGGGACCGACGAAAGCAGCGCCGTCGGGACCGCCAGCACGCCGAGGCTGACGGCGATGCCGAGGCGCCGGTCGATGTGCCGGCTGAAAAACGCGACCCCCACCGCGCCGATCGCCATGCCGAGCGTGCTCGCGTTGACTGCGAGCCCCATCGCGGCGGGACTGACGCGATAGGCCTGCGCGAGCGCAGGCAGGATCGCCTGCGTCGCGAACAGGTCCACCAGCGTCAGGAACGCCGCCAGTCCGATGAGGAAGTTGCGCATGGCCGGAGATCGCGCCGCTTACATCATCTTTTCGTCTTTTTTCATCTGCGGCGGCAGGATGTCCACGGAGATCAGTTCCACGGTCGCCTTGCCCGTGTTCTGCCACCAGTGCGAAGTACCCTTCGCCTCGCGCGCGATCGCACCGGCCTTGTGTACGATCGGCACCGTGCAGTTGCTGGCGTATTCGCTGATCTCGCCCGAAACAACGTAGATCATCGCCGGGCGCTCGTCATGGCTGTGCCAGGGCACGATGCCGCCCGCCTTGATGACCAGCTTGCGGGCGCGGAACAGATGGTCCTTCAGGCCGAGCTTCTCGCTACCCAGGTCCGTCGATGCGATGACGGTGTCGGTGACGTCCCTGGGTCCGTGGCTGGCCATTTTCTGGCCCTGGCCGTCGGCGACGCGCTTGTCGGCTGGGCATTCCCCGGCCTGCGCGGAAAGCGAGAAAAATCCCGCGACGAGCGCGGCGATGGTGGTGCGTTTCATGGCTGCAATCTCCTTGGTTGGTGGAAAAATCAATGGGCGGTCCAGCCGCCGTCCATCGGCAGCACGGTCCCGGTGATGGACGCCGCGGCGTCGCCGGCAAGGAATGCCGCCAGCGCCGCGACTTCGGATACAGCGACGAATTTCTTCGTCGGCTGCGCGGCCAGCAGCACGTCGCGCTTGACCTGCTCTTCGGTGATGCCGCGCGCCCTCGCGGTATCCGGGATCTGCTTTTCCACCAGCGGCGTCCAGACATAGCCCGGGCAGATGGCATTCACCGTGATCCCCTGCTCGGCCACCTCCAGCGCCACCGCCTTCGTGAAGCCGGCGATCCCGTGCTTGGCGGCCACGTAGGCCGATTTGTAGGGCGAAGCGACGAGCGCGTGCGCCGATGCGATGTTGACGACGCGGCCCCAGCCCCGCTTCTTCATGGCGGGCAGCGCAAGGCGCGTGGTGTGAAAGGCGGCCGACAGGTCGATCGCGATGACCTTGTCCCACTGGGCCACGGGAAACTCGTCCACCGGCGCGACGTGCTGAATGCCGGCGTTGTTGACCAGGATGTCGACGCTGCCGAACGCGGCGAGCGCCGTTCGCATCATGTGTTCGATGGCCTCGGCCCTGGACATGTCGGCGCCGTCATAGGCCGCCTTGATGCCGTGCTTGCCCTCCAGGCCCGCACGCAGGCGCTCGATCGCCGCTGGGTCGCCGAAGCCGTTGAGGACGATGTTCGCCCCCCGCGCGGCGAGCGCCTCGGCGATGCCGAGGCCGATCCCGCTGGTGGAACCTGTGATGAGTGCCGTCTTTCCGTGCAGCATGCCCGTCTCCGATTGGCCTGAATTGCGCCATCAGTCCGGGAAGCGGGCGATTCATTACAATCGGCCCAAGCCATGCCCGCGCCCAGCGAATTCCGCAGCGAAGTGGAGAAGCTCCGCCCGTATCTGGTGCGCTATGCGACGCTGCAGTTGCGGGACGCCGAGGCGGTGCAGGACGCGGTGCAGGAAACGCTGCTGGCCGCGCTCGCGGGTGAAGCGAATTTTGCGGGCCGGTCACAGCTGAGGACCTGGCTGACCGGAATCCTCAAGCACAAGATCGTCGACGCGATCCGCCGGCAGAGCCGGGAAGCCGCGATCTCGGGCGACGCCGAAGGCGACGCCTCGGAATTCGACCAGCTGTTCGAGGCGAACGGCCACTGGGTCGAACACCCGGCGGCCTGGACCGACCCTGATGCGGCACTTGGCCAGCAGCAGTTTTTCGCGGTGCTGCAGGCGTGCCTGAACAAACTGCCGAAGAAAACCGCTCAGGTCTTCATGATGCGCGAGCACCTGGGCTCGGAAACCGGCGAGATCTGTAAGAATCTGGCCATCACGCCGACCCATTGCGGCGTGCTGATGTATCGGGCACGCATGGCGCTGCAGCAATGCCTCGACAAGAACTGGTTCGGAAAATGAACATCACCTGCAAGGAAGCATCGCGCCTGGTATCCGAGGGGCTCGACAAACAACTGCCGCGGGATGCGCAGTTGCGACTGCATGCGCACCTCGCGATCTGCCGGGGCTGCAAGAGCCTGAGCGACAGGCTCGCCTTCCTTCGCAACGCAGTGCGCAGGATCGTCGACCGCGGCGATTCCGGCTAGCTCCGGCCCGTTGCGCGGACGATGAATCATGGCACAATCGTCCGCGTGAAGAAAGAAAAAACTGCGTTCACGATCCGCATCGCCGAACCCGGCGATGCGCGCGCGATCGCGGAAATGTCGCGCGACTTCATCGAGTCCGGCCTCGGCTGGCGCTACGACCCGGCCAGCATCGAACGCGCGCTGCGGCGCCGCGAGACGGTGGTGCTGGTCGCCAGCGAGCGGCAGACCTACGTCGCGCGCGCGCGCCCCGCGCTGTCGGGCTTTGCGATCATGGATTTCGGCGACGAGCGCGCGCACCTGGTGCTGCTCGCCGTGCAACCGGTGCAGCGCCGGCGCGGCATCGGCCGGCGCATGGTCGAGTGGCTGCTCGAATCGGCGGTCACCGCCGGCATGGCGAGCGTGCACCTCGAACTGCGCGCCGACAACGAGGCGGCGCGGCGCTTCTACCGCGCGCTCGGGTTTTCCGAGACGCTGCTGATGCCGAAGTACTACAACGGCCGCGAAACGGCGATGCGCATGATCCGCGTGCTGCGCGCCCCCGGGCCGCTGCCGCTCAGCTGGCGCCCGCCCGTCCTGGGGCGCAAGTAGACGGATTGCTGCGGTTTTGTCCCGTTTTGAATCGTTAGGTTTCATTTTTCCTGTCTGGAATCCAGATGAATCTTGAGATTTCAGGCAAGACGGCACTGGTCACCGGCGCGAGCGCCGGCATCGGCCGCGCGATCGCCAGGTCGCTGGCTGCCGAGGGCGTGAAGCTCGCGGTCGTTGCGCGCCGGACCGATCTACTGCAGACGCTGCAGGCGGAAATCGGCGCCCCGCTGGTCATCATCGGCTGCGATTTCATGCGGGAGGACGCGCCGGAGACCATCGCCGAGGCCGCGTTGAAGGGCCTCGGCTCGGTCGACATCCTCGTCAACAACGCGGGCGGATCGCGCAAATTCGACCTGAAGGCGAGCGAGGACCAGTGGCAGGAGGCGATGACGCTCAACTTCACGCGCCAGCGCCAGCTCACCCACCGGCTGCTCGACCCGATGATGGCGAAAAAGTGGGGCCGCATCGTCAACCTGACCGGCAAGAGCGAACCCGAGGGCATCAACGGCGCGTTCTGCGCGAAAGCCGCCATGCATTCCTGGTCGAAGGGCCTGTCGCGCGAAGTCGGCCGGCACGGCATCACGGTGAACTGCATCCCGCCCGGGCGCATCATCAGCGAGCAGATCCTGCGCAACTACACGCCCGAATTCCGCCAGTGGCAGTCCGAGCACGAAATTCCGGTCGGCGAGTACGGCCAGCCCGAGGACATCGCGAACCTCGTCTGCTTCCTCGCCTCGCCGCGCGCGCGCTACATCACCGGCGCGGTGATCCCGGTGGACGGCGGCTTGAGGAAGTATCAGTTCTGATGAGATTTCTGCTTTTCATCCTCGTTTTTGTTCTTTGCGAAACGCCGAAGGCACAAACCTTCCCTGTAAAACCCATACGCCTGGTGGTTCCCTTCGCCCCCGGCGGCAGCAGCTCGATCGTCGCGCGCGCGGTCGCCGCCGAAATGGAAAAGGGCCTCGGCCAGACGATCGTGGTGGACAACAAGCCCGGCGGCGGCGGCAACGTGGCGATGCTGGAAGTGGCCAAGGCCGAACCCGACGGCTACACGCTCATCATCGGCCACGTCGGCTCGCTGGCGATGAACCCGTTCATGTACGACAAGCTGCCCTACGACGTGGACCGGGACTTCACGCCGATCTCGCTGCTCGCCGTCGTGCCGGCGATTTTCGTGGTGCACGAATCGGTGCCGGCGAAAAACCTGAGGGAATTCGTCGCGCTCGCCAAGAAGGATCCCGGCAAGCTCTACTACGGCAGCGCCGGCAACGGCTCGGCGGGCCATTTGGCGATGGAATACCTCAAGCAGGCCACCGGCATCGACATCCAGCACGTGCCCTACAAGGGAACCGGGCCGAACGTCATCGACCTCGTCGCCGGGCGCACCCAGGCCGCTTCCGCCGGCACGCCGCCGCTGATGCCGCACGTCAAGTCGGGAAAACTGCGCGTGATCGCCGTCGGCACCGCCAGGCGCCTCCCCACGCTGCCCGAGGTCGGCACGGTCGCCGAGCAGGGCTACCCGGGCTTCGAAACCTCGCAGTGGTACGGGCTGAACGGCCCGGCGAAGATGCCGGACGCGATCGTCAGGCGGTTGGCGGAAGAGGCCGCCAAGGCGGCGAAGAGCACCAAGGTGCTCGAGCGCTTCGCCGCCGACGACGCCGAGTCGGTCGGCTCGACACCGGCGGAATACGCGGCGTTCATCAAAAAGGAGCAGGCGCGCTGGAGCAAGGTTGTAAAAGCCGCCGGCGTGAAGGCGGATTGATGGATTACGACGTCGTCGTCGTGGGCGCCGGCAACGCTGCGCTCTGCGCCGCGCTTTCCGCCGCCGAAACGAAAAAGAAGATCCTCGTGCTCGAGCGCGCGTCGGAAGACGAATCCGGCGGCAACTCGCGCTTCACTGCCGGCCTGATGCGCGTCGCCTATGCGGGCGTGGATGATCTGAAGAAGGCGATCCCGGATCTCTCGCCCGAGGAGATCGCGCGCACCGATTTCGGCACCTACACCGAGGACCAGTTCCTCGACGACATGGGGCGCGTGACGGAATACCGCTGCGACCCGGATCTCACGGAAATTCTCGTCAAGCAGTCGCTGTCGACCGTCGAATGGATGCGCAAGAAGGGCGTGCGCTTTACTGCCGCCTGGGGCCGGCAGGCCTTCAACATCGGCGGAAAATTCAAGTTCTGGGGTGGCCTCACGGTGGAAGCCGTGGGCGGCGGTCCGGGCCTGGTGGAATCGCTCACCGCGATCGCGAAGAAAAGCGGGATTGAGGTTTGGTTCAACTCTCGAGCCCTTGACCTCATCTGGGATGACGACGGGGTTAAGGGAGTTCGGGTAAGGAAAGACGGAAAAACCGTAGAACTCAAGGCAAAGGCGGTCGTGCTCGCCGCCGGCGGCTTCCAGTCGGACCCCGAGCAGCGCACGCGCTACCTCGGCCCGGGCTGGGAGCTGGCGAAGGTGCGCGGCACGCGCTTCAACCCCGGCGACGGCATCCGCATGGCGCTCGCCGCGGGCGCGGCGCCCACCGGCAACTGGTCGGGCTGCCACGCGGTCTCCTGGGAGCGCAACGCGCCGGAGTTCGGCGACCTCGCGGTCGGCGACCAGTTCCAGAAGCATTCCTATCCCTGGGGCGTGTACATCAACGCCGAGGGCCGGCGCTTCGTCGACGAGGGCGCGGACTTCCGCAACTACACCTACGCGAAGTACGGCCGTGTGATCCTGCAGCAGCCGGGGCAATTCGCGTGGCAGATTTTCGACGGCAAGGTGAAGGCGCAGCTGCGCGACGAGTACAGGATCAAGCAGGTCACCCGGCGGGTGGGCAATACGCTGGAGGAACTCGTGTCGAAGCTGGAAGACACGAACCAGGCCGCGGCGCTGGAGGAACTGCGCGCCTACAACGCGGCAGTCCAGACGGATGTCCCGTTCAACCCCAACGTCAAGGATGGAAGAAGCACGAGAAATCTGAAAATAAACAAGACCAACTGGGCGAACACGCTCGATACGCCGCCGTTCGAGGCCTACGCGGTCACCTGCGGCATCACCTTCAGCTTCGGCGGCCTGAAGATCAACACCGAGGCGCAGGTCATGTCGTCGGACGGCGCGCCGATCCCGGGATTGTTCGCGGCGGGCGAACTCGTGGGCGGCATTTTCTACTTCAATTACCCCGGCGGCACCGGCCTCACGAATGGCGCGGTATTCGGCCGGATTGCCGGAGCCTCGGCCGCTAAGGCTTAGCGGGCGCGTCCTTCTTCGCTTCCTCGCGCAGCCAGGCTTCGAATTTCGCCACGTCCGGCTTGCCCGCGGCGCGCGCCGAACGCACCAGGAAGTAGCCGCGCGCGGATATCACCGACTTCTTGAACGGCGCCACCAGCGTCTTTTCCTTCAGCAGGCGGCGCAGCAGCGGCAGGCGCCCGAGCGCGATGCCCTGGCCGTTGACGGCCGCCTGCACGAGCTGGTCGTACTGGTTGAACTGCAGCGCGCCGGCGGGCTTGAGCTCCCGCAACCCGTGCGCGTGCAGCCACAGGTTCCACTCCATCCAGGAGAATTTCGCGTCGGCTGAATGCAGCAGCACGTGCGCGCGCAGGTCCGCGGGCTCGCGCAGGGGCCGCGCCGCGTCGGCCGCGAGCGCAGGGCTGCAGACCGGGATCACCTCTTCCTCGAACAGCGGGCGCTGCCCCGCCATCTCGGTGTCCGGCGCGTAGCGGATGCCGAGATCGATGCCCTCGCGCTCCAGGCTGGCCAGCTCGTAGGAGGCCGAGATGCGCACATCCACGCCTGGATTCGCCTGCAGGTAGCCGTTCAGGCGCGGGATCAGCCAGAGCGAGGCAAATCCCGGCGTCGTGGTGACCGTCACCGTGCGCGCGGCCGCCGCGCCGCGCAGCTTCTGCGTCGCGCCGTCCAACTCCCCCAGCACCCCCTGCACCACCTGGTAGTAGCGCTGGCCAGCCTCGGTCAGCAACAGCGCGCGGGTGCGGCGCTCGAACAGCCGGGCGCCCAGGCTCTCTTCCAGCGCCTGGATCTGGCGGCTGACCGCCGACTGGGTGAGCGACAACTCGCCTGCCGCTTTGGTGAACGACAGCTGGCGCGCCGCCGCCTCGAAGGCGAGCAGCAGCTCGAGCGGCGGCAGCTGCCAGCGCCGGCTATGCATTCCATACCTGCATGCATATCATTCGGAATTACCGTTTGTTCATCTGGGGAGACGCGCACAAAATAGATGCATACAACGAATGAGTCAAGGAGCGCCCCATGGACCTTAGCCAGATCGCAGGCAGCCTTCCCCTCCGCAGCGGCCAGCCGCTCAGGGTCGAAAACAGTTACGGCCGGCGCATTTCGGTGCTCGAAGGCCACGTCTGGGTCACGCAGGACGGCGACCCGCGCGACATCGTGCTGAGCGCCGGCCAGGACTTCGTCTTCGACCGCCCCACCCGCGCGGTGCTGTCCGCCCTGGACGGGGACGCACGCATCATCGGCCAGGACGGCATCGCGGTCGGCTGATCAGGCCGGGCCGGCCAGGCGGCGCGCGTTCTCCAGTTCCAGTTTCGCGGCCGCCGCCGCCGTGATGGAGCGCTCGCGCGCAAGCGCGATGTCGGTCTCGGCGAGCACCTTCGCCGAAGGCATCTGTTCCAGCAGCTTGCGGCGCGCGTCGGCCAGCCCGGCGAGCATGTTGCCCAGCGAGTTGACGGCGAGCTGGTAGCCGAAATAGCCGTCGTCGACGCGCTTCCTGAGGCGGATCGCTTCGGCGCCCCAGGAATCGGAACGCGCGCCGGCCGCGGCCATGTGCGCCGCGAGCGCCTTGCGGTCGTCGATGAACTGCGCGCGGTATTGCGCGGCGCCGGCCTGCCGGCGCAGGACCTCGAGCACGCTGGCGACGTAGCCATCCGCCGCCTCGGCGAGCGGCGGGTCCCGGCGCGCGGCGAACGAGCGGATCTTCTGCAGCGCGACTTCGGTCAGCATGACGTCGGCATCCAGCTTGCCGGCAAGGCCCGCCGGGGGCTCGTTGACGTCGATCGCCAGCGTCGGCCCCAGGCGGTCGCTTGCCGCGGCAACCGCGTCGGCAAGCTGCGCGCGCAGCGCGCGCTTCTCGTACGCGGCGTAGCCCGCAAAGGCGAGCCCGATCGCGACAACCGCGACAACCGCCAAAATGACGGTGCGTTTCATTCCCGCCTCCGTTCGAAGGTGGAGAATCTAGCATTCGCGATGCTCGACCGGCGGGCGGCGATGTCGCCGTCGCCCGACCGGTTCCATACCTTAGAATCGAAGATCGACTCCCTGAAAGGAAATGCCGCATGAAGCTCTATTACTCCCCTGGCGCCTGCTCGCTCGCGCCGCACATCGCCATGCGCGAGGCCGGCATTCCGGTCGAGCTGTCCAAGGTGGACCTCAAGGCCAAGCAGTACGACGGCGGCGACTACAAGCAGGTCAACGGCAAGGGCTATGTGCCGGCACTCGAGACTGCCGATGGCGTGCTGACCGAGTGCCCGGTCATCCTGCACTACATCGCCGGCCAGAAGCCTGACCTGAAGTTGCAGGAGATGTTGAGCTTCATCACCTCCGAGGTCCACAAGGGCATGGGCAACTTCTTCAATCCGGCACTCACTCCCGAGTGGCGGGAGGCCGTGACCAACCGGCTAGGCCTGCGACTGGACTGGGTAGCGAAGCAGCTGGACGGCAAGCAATACCTCATGGGCGACAAATTCAGCGTCGCCGACGCCTACCTGTTCACCATCCTCAACTGGGCCGGCCCGAGCAAGTTCGACCTGTCCAGGTGGCCGGCCATCGTCGAGTACCACAAGCGCGTCGGCGCGCGGCCCAAAGTGCAGGAAGCGCTCAAGGCGGAGGGCCTCGTCAAGTGAGAATCCTGATCGCAGCAGTCCTCTGGATTGCCTGCGCCGCCGCCGCGGCGCAGTCCTATCCCAGCAAGCCGGTGCGGCTCGTGGTGCCCTACGCCCCGGGCGGCGCCACCGACATCATCGCGCGCGCCGCCGCCGTCGAACTGAGCAAGACGCTCGGACAGGCGGTGACCGTGGACAACCGCCCGGGAGCGGGCGGCAATCTCGGCGCCGAGCTGACCGCGCGCTCTGCGCCCGACGGCTACACGATGGTGATGTCGGCGAGCAGCCTGCACGGCATTACGCCGTTTCTCTATTCGAAGCTCAACTACGATCCGAACAAGGACCTCGTCCCGGTCATCGTGTTTGCTTCCTTCGCCAATGTGCTGGTCGTCAACCCGGAGGTGAAAGCCGGCTCGGTGAAGGAGCTCACGGCGCTCGCCAAGGCGCAGCCCGGCAAGCTGTCCTGCGCTTCGAGCGGCAGCGGCTCCACGATCCACATGTCCTGCGAGATGTACAAGCACATGCTCGGCCTGGACATCCAGCACGTGCCTTACAGGGGCAGCGGGCCGGCGATGGTCGATCTGCTCGGCGGGCAGGTGAACCTGATGTTCGACAACATTCCGTCCGCGATCACGCACATCCGCTCGGGCAAGCTGCGCGCGCTCGCGACCACCGGTCCCAGGCGCGCCGCCACGCTGCCGGATCTGCCGACCATGATCGAGGCGGGCGTGCCGGGCTACGAGTCCACCGCCTGGTTCGGCCTGGCGATGCCCGCGGGCACGCCGGCGGAAATCATCGCCCGCATGAACGCCGACGGGCAGAAGGCAGCCAAGGCGCCCGAGTTCATCAAGCGCGTGACCGAGCTCGGCTACGAAATCATCGGCGGCAGCTCGGCGCAGATGGCCGCCATGATCCAGGACGAGATCAAGCGCTGGGGCCCGATCGTCAAGGCCTCGGGCGCGAAGGTCGACTGAAGGCCGGGCAGATGGCGGCCGCCGCGCTGCCCACGCTGTTCCTGTCGCACGGCTCGCCGATGCACGCGCTGCAGCCGGGCGCGGTGCGCGCGGTGTGGGAGGGCATCGCGCGCTCGCTGCCGAAGCCGAAGGCGATCCTGATCGCCTCGGCGCACTGGGAGACGAATGTCCCGGCGGTGACGGGCACGGCGCAGCCGGAGACTATCCACGACTTTTATGGTTTTCCGAGACCCTTGTACGAAATTCAATATCCCGCGCCGGGTTCGCCTGACCTTGCCTCCAAAGCAAAAAATCTTCTTGAAAAAGCAAACCTTCAATCAGCGATCGACCCCGTTCGCGGCCTGGACCACGGCGCCTGGTCTCCTCTGCTCTACATGTATCCGAAGGCCGATGTGCCGGTGGTGCAGGTCGCGGTCCAGACCGAGCTCGGCACACGGCACCACATCGCGCTGGGCCGCGCGCTCGCGCCCCTGGCCGAGGAAGGCGTGCTGATCATCGGTTCAGGCCACATGACGCACAATCTGCGCGACCGAAGCAACGACGGCGTGGCGCCGTACGCAAAGAACTTTCAGGATTGGGTAAGGCAGCGCATCGACCGCCACGCGCTCGATGAGCTCGCCGACTATCGCAGCCTGTCCGCGGACGGCTCGCGCGCGCATCCCACCGACGAGCATTTCCTGCCCCTGTTCGTCGCGCTCGGCGCCGCGCGCAGGGACTACAAGGCCGAACGCCTGTACGATGGCATCGAAATGGGCGCACTTGCCATGGACGCGTATCGCTTCAATTGACGAACCTGCGCAGAAAAAGAAAAGCGTCGCGCGAGACGCTCGGGCTGACCCAGGGCGAATTCGCCGTGCTGCGCCGCCTGCGCACGCCGCAGAAGATCCAGACCTTCCTCTACGGCCTGAAGCAGAACTTCGAGCAGCGCGGCGAGACCTGCAACTCGGTGCGCACGGTGCTGAAGGAACGCCGCGCGCACTGCATCGAGGGCGCGATGCTGGCCGCCTGCGCGCTGTGGATCCACGGCGAGCCGCCGCTGCTGCTCGACCTGCAGGCGGTGCGGGATTTCGACCACGTGGTCGCGCTCTTTCGCCGCAACGGGCGCTGGGGCGCCATTTCGAAGACCAACGGCATCGGCCTGCGATGGCGCGACCCGGTCTACCGGACGCTGCGCGAGCTGGCGATGTCCTACCTGCACGAGTACTACAACAAGCGCGACCACAAGACCCTGCGCACCTATTCCCTGCCCTATGACCTGCGGCGCATGCCGCCGGCGGACTGGGTGACGGCCGAGGACGGCGCCTGGGACCTGGTCGACCGCCTCGAGGCGACGCGCCACTTCCACCTGATGCGCCGCGCGCAGACGCGCAGCCTGGTCCGCCGCGACCCCTTCGAGCGGGAAGTTGGTAACCTCCTGCAATACCGCAGGCCCGGAAAGAGCACGCGAATCGGCAGAAAGAAGGCAGGCGGCCGATGACAAAACAAGGAGACGCTGGTGAATGACATGGCGAGCCGGAAAGTGATGGAGCCGAGCGACTGGTACGAGGCCGCGCAGGCCATTCAGGGCGACACGGTGGCGCTGCGCCGTGCGATCCACGCCGAGCCCGAGCTCGGGCTGCAGACCCCCAAGACGCTCGCCAAGGTGCGCGCCGCGCTCGCGGACCTGCCGCTGGAATGGAAAACCGGCCCGTCGTGCACGGGGGCCGTCGCCGTGCTGCGCGGCGCCCTGCCGGGCCGCACCGTGCTGTTGCGCGGCGACATGGACGCGCTGCCGATGCCCGAGGACACGGGGCTGCCGTTCAGGTCGACGGTGGAAGGCGCGATGCATGCCTGCGGGCACGATACGCACACCGCGATGCTGGCCGCGGCCGCGCGCATCCTGTGCGCGCGCCGCGCGTCGCTCGCCGGCACGGTGCTGTTCATGTTCCAGCCGGGCGAAGAAGGCTGGCATGGCGCGAGGTTCATGCTGCAGGACGGCCTGCTCGACGATCCGGCCCCCGAGGCGGCGTTCGCGCTGCACATCATGCCGAACGCGCCCGCCGGCAGCTTCGTCTCCAAGGCCGGACCGATGCTGGCTTCGGCCGACAAGCTGATCGTGCGCGTGAGCGGCAAGGGCGGGCACGCTTCCATGCCGCACGATGCCATCGATCCCGTTCCGGTCGCTTGCGAGATCGTGACCGCGCTGCAGGTGTTCGTCACGCGGCGCATCGACATCTTCGATCCGGTCGTGCTCACGATCGCCAAGATCGACGGCGGGTCCACCAACAACGTCATCCCGGAGTCCGCCAACCTTCTCGGCACCATCCGCACGCTTTCGGAGGAAACGCGCGAATCCGTGCACGCCGGCGTCGCCCGGGTGGCGGAGAACATCGCGCGCGCGCACGAGTGCGAAGCCGTGGTGCAGATCGAACGGGGCTTCCCCGTGACCGTCTGCGATGCGCGGGCCGTCGGCGTCGCCGAGCAGGCGATCGGCAGCCTGTTCGGCGCCGCGGCATGGAAAACCATGACCTCCCCGGTGATGGGCGCCGAGGATTTTTCCTACGTGCTCAAGCGCGTGCCGGGCGCGATGGTCATGCTCGGGGTATGCCCCGACGGGCAGCCGTGGAAGAGCGCCTGCCCCTGCCACTCGAACAAGATGGTGCTGAACGAGGCGATGCTGTCCCGCGGGGTGGCCGCGCACTGCGCGATCGCAGAGCGGTTTCTCGCCCGCGGGTTCGACTGAGCGGGCCGAATAAAAACGCCGCCTAGTTCTTCGCGTCCACCTTGCCGATTTTCTCGACCGCGAGCTTGAGCCGGGCTGCGTCGATCGCGAGGAACTTGCGGAATTCCGGCGCATCGAGGTACTGGATCGGCGTCTCGGCCTTGGTCATGGCGCCGACGAACTGCGGGTCGGCCGCCGCGGCGCGCACCGCCTCGCGCAGCTTCGCCTGCACGGGCGCGGGCGTCGCGGCGGGCACGAACACGCCCGACCAGATGTAGAACTCCACGTCCTTGAAGCCGAGCTCCTTGAAGGTCGGCAGTTCAGGCATCGCGGGCAGGCGCTTGTCGCCCCAGCCAGCCAGCGCGCGCATCTTGCCGCCCTTGATCTGGCCGACCACCGCTCCGGGGCCGGACGCAAGCGCGTGCACCTGGCCACCCAGAAGCGCCGCGGCCGCCGGGCCGCCGCCCTGGTACGGGACGTGGAACAGCTTGATTCCCGCTGCGGCAGCGAACATCTCCATCGCCACGTGCAGGGTGCCGTACACGCCCGAGGACGAATAGTTGATCTGGCTCGGATAGGCCTTCGCGGAAGCGATGAACTCTTGGATCGTCCTGTAGGGGCCGTCGGCGGCGACCACCAGGATGGTGGGGTCGGCGGTCACCAGCGCGATCGGCGCGAAGTCCGACAGCTGGTAGGGCGCCGGCTTGCCGTTGATCGGGTCGGACACCGGGAAGATCGAGATCGACGACAGCGACATCAGGATGGTGTAGCCGTCCGGCGCGGCCCTGGCCGCCGCCGTGGTGCCCACGGCGCCGCCGGCGCCGGAGCGGTTGACCACCAGCACCGGCTGCTTGAGCGTCTTCTCCATCGACGCCGCGAGCGGCCGGCCGACGATGTCGGCGATGCCGCCGGGCGGGAAAGGGGCGATCATGGTGACCGGCTTGGCCGGGTACGCGTCCTGCGCGTGCAGCGCGGGGACCGCGAGGACCGCGAGGACAATGGCGACAGCGGCAAGTATTCGCAGCATGGTTTGACTCCTCCTGGCGACAGTTTACAAGCGGTTACAGTCTTTGCACTTGGTTTACTGACTTCCGGGTGTAGCGGGCGTCCAATGGGGGCACGTCAAAAAGGAGCTTGCCATGAACCTGAAAACGATCGCTCTCGCCACTGCCACCGGCGCCGCCCTGTTCGCGGCCGTCCCCGCGTTCGCGCACGGCTGGGACCACCGGCACAAGGCACGCTACTACAGCGCCCCGGCCTACGTGTATGCGCCGCGGCCCGTGATCGTCGCGCCGCGCCCGTACTACTACGCCCCCGTGGCCTATGCGCCCGTCTACTACCCGCCGCGGCCGGTCGTGGTGCGCCCCGTCGCACCGGTGCTCTACGGCTCGGTGCCCATCGGCCCGAACGTGAACATCGGCTTCGGCGTGCGCTTCTGAGCCGTAAGGTTTCTTGCCTTCCTCCGACCCATGGCGATAATGGGTCAATGGAGGAAGGTATGAAGGTGAAAAGCACCACGCGCCGCGCCTTGCTCGGATTCCTGGCCCTGGGACCGTTCGTCACGCACGTCCATGCCCAGCCGAAGACCATGAAAGGGATCAAGGAAATGCAAGACAACTGGAAGAGCCTGCTCGCCGCCGGCACCGCGGTACCGAACGCCGCCGAGCCGCTGAAGCTGTCGAAGGACGAATGGAAGAAGCGCCTGCAGGGCGTGAGCTACAGCGTGCTGCGCGAGGAAGACACCGAGCGGCCCGGCACCAGCCCGCTGAACGCGGAAAAGCGTCCCGGCGTGTTCGTGTGCGCCGGCTGCGGCCTGCCGCTGTTCACGTCGGAAATGAAATACGAAAGCGGCACCGGCTGGCCGTCGTTCTTCACCTACATCCCGGGCACCCTGCAGACCAAGACGGACTTCAAGATCGTCTATCCGCGCACCGAGTACCACTGCACGCGCTGCGGCGGCCACCAGGGCCACGTGTTCGACGACGGCCCGCAGCCGACCGGCAAGCGCTACTGCAACAACGGCGTGGCGCTGAAGTTCATCCCGAAGGACGGCAAGGCCTAGGAAAGGGCGGCGCCCTTTTCCTTCAGCCTGAGCGCTTCCTCGAGCGGCTCCGCGGGGAAGTGAAAGCGCACCGGGCCATCCGGCAGCGCCTTGAGGAACTGGTTCAGGTAGGGGTCTTTCGACGCCATCACCTCGTCGGGCGTGCCCTCGCCCATCAGCTTGCCGTCGGCGATCACGTAGATGTAGTCCACGACCTTGAGCGACTCGGACACGTCGTAGGTGACGACGATCGAGGTGAGTCCGAGCGCGTCGTTCAGCTTGCGGATCAGCGTCGCGATCACGTTGAGCGAGATCGGGTCCAGGCCCGCGAAGGGCTCGTCGTACATCACCAGCATCGGGTCGGTGGCGATCGCGCGCGCGAGCGCCACGCGGCGCGTCATGCCGCCCGAAAGGTCGCCGGGCATCATGTCGCGCGCGCCGCGCAGGCCGACCGCGTCCAGCTTCATGAGCACGAGTGACCTCACCAGTTCCTCGGGCAGATCGTGGTGCTCGCGGATCGGGAAGGCGAGGTTTTCGTACACCGACAGGTCGGTAAAGAGGCCGCTCGACTGGAACATCATGCCCATCTTGCGCCGCAGGGCGTAGAGCGCGCCCGAATCGAGCTCGTGCACCATCTTGCCGTCCACGCGGATGCCGCCGCGCGCCGGCGCGATCTGCCCGCCGATCAGCTTGAGCAGCGTCGACTTGCCGCTGCCGCTGCCGCCGAGGATCGCCACCACCTTGCCGCGCGGGATCTTCAGCGACAGGCCGCGGAAAATCGGCAGATCCCCGTAGGCGAAATGCAGGTCCGAAATCTCCACCAGATCGGCAGCCATCAGGACGTGAGTCTAACCCGGCCGCGGTTTCGCTGGCGCCCGGGAGTCCCTTTCGACCGCTTCGCGTACCGCCGCCGGAAGCGGTGTGCGCGCGCCATCCGGCTTGAATCCGCCACGCGCGACAGCCGCACTCAGGCGCGCCATTCGCTCCTGCGTCAGCGGGTGCGTGCTCAGGATTTTCGGCGGCTCGTTCCTCCCGCGCTCCCGCGCCGCTTCCTGCAATAGCTTGAACACCTCTGTGGCGCCACCGGCGTGCCCGTAGGCGGCGGCAAGCGCATCCAGCGCGGAGACATCGGCCTGTTCCTCCTGGGCGCGGCTGAAAGTCAGAAGCGTCAACATGCCCGATCCGCCGAGCACGCGGTCTGCGACGTGGCTGCCTGCGCCGACCGAAAGGATCGAGATCGCGGCGCCGAACGCGACACCGCGCCCAAGGCTTCGAATCGGGTGGCGATGCTGCAGGTGTCCAATTTCGTGGGCGACTACCATCGCGAGCACGTTTTCGTCCGGCACCCGGACCAACAGGCCGCGGAAAACGGCAATATGTCCACCGAGAGTGGCGTAGGCATTGACCACGGGTTCGTCCACGTAATGAACGCGTAGCGTCATGCCCTGTGGCAGGCTCATGCGCGTCGCCAGGCGATCAGCAAGTCCCTGCAGATAATTCTCTACTGCATGCTCGCGCGGAGGATAACGCCGCGCGTACGGCTCGATGAGCCTTTCTTCCGTCGCATACGGCAGGTAATGCGCGAATTCGCCGCCGACGAACGCGATCGCAACTGCGGCGCCGCCGCAAAGTATTGCGATGGCGAACGCAAGCGCCAGGAAACTGCGCAGCGGGCGCCTGTCGCTGACGTTGATCCTGTCTTCGGGAAGCGGGGGATTGCTGTAGTCGGGCACGCTCAACCGCGGGCGGGCGACAAGGCGGTTCCGTACACGAGCATTTCCACGCCCTTGAGGCTCCCTTGTCCGCGACCGCCGATGGCGAAGGTCTGGAACTTGACATTGACCACCATGCGCGCGCCGCGCGTGCGCGCATCGGCCTTCATGCGCAGCACCGCCTCGCGCCGCGCGCGGTCAAGCAGCGATTCATAGGACCTTATCCGGCCACCGAAAAAGCTGTAGAGCCCCGCCAGCACGCCCTTGAAGAAGTCCTCGCTGATGACCACGCTGCCCGAAACCATGCCGGTATCGAGGCGCGTCGTGGTTGGCGGCGGAAACCGGCTGGTGAATATCAGCACGCCGGCAAGTTCGCGCTCGCGCCCGCGAATCGAGTCATAGTGCCGGCGCTCGTTCCAGCGGCCGGCGAAATAGCCGACCATGAACAGGGCGGCGAAAAGGACGAGGTCGAGATTGGAGAGGAGCGCGTCCAAGGCGGCCCTATTCCAGCGTTACCGCGGTACCGTAAGCGAGAATTTCGGCGGCACCCTGCGTGATCGACGATGTCGCAAAGCGTATGTTGAGCACGGCATTGGCGCCCGTCGCCTCCGCTTGCTTCACCATGCGCTCGACCGCCTCGGCGCGCGATTCCTGCAGAAGTTCGGTGTAGGCCTTGAGCTCTCCGCCGACAATGTTCTTCAGGCCGGCGAAAAAGTCCTTGCCGACGTGCTTGGCGCGCACCGTGCTCCCCTGCACCAGCCCGAGATGTTTTGCGACGCGGCGGCCGGGCACGATTTCAAGATTGCTGAGCAGCATGGCATTCCCCCCCAGTTCCGGGGAAGTATAGCAATCGCAGTCCGGCTAACCGCCCAGCGCCCTGTAGAGATCGGCAACGGCCGCGCGCTGCGACCGCAGCGCCTCGTAGCGCGCGACCTCCGCGGCGAGCAGGCCGCGCTCGGCGTCGATGACGTCGAGCTGGCTTGCCAGGCCGTTGATGTAGCGCAGCCGCGCCAGCCTGAACGTGGCGGCGAGCGCGGCCGCGCGCGCGCCCTCGGCCTCGTAGGTCTCCCGCGCCCGCGCCTGCGACGCGAGCGCCGAGCGCACTTCGCGGAACGCGTTCTGGATCGCGCCCTGGTAGGCGGCCAGCGCCTGCTTTTCGCGCGCCTGGGCGACGCCCAGCTGCGCGTCCAGGGCTCCCGCGGTGAAGATGGGCTGCACCACCGCCGCCGCCAGCGACCAGATCGCCGCCGGGCCGGTGAACAGGCTGGACAGCGCCTGCGAGCCGCTGCCGAACAGGCCGGTGAGCTCGATCGACGGAAAGTACGCCGCGCGCGCCGCCGCCACGCGCGCATTGAGCGCAATCAGCCGCTGCTCGGCCTCGACCAGGTCCGGGCGCCGCAGCAGCAGCTCGGAGGGCAGGCCCGAGGGCACCGCGGTCGGCACCGCGGCGGGCCCCGGCGCGCCGTCT
>Ga0315912_10002716_pt1 | contig 18457 bp, 20 predicted proteins | sample VfabasoilMG_FD_204469 | JGI IMG/M metagenome (GOLD analysis project Ga0315912, IMG submission 204469) | Garden soil microbial communities collected in Santa Monica, California, United States - V. faba soil | ecosystem: Environmental > Terrestrial > Soil > Garden | place: USA: California...
CTCGACAGAGGGGATCGGTTGCGGGGTGGAGCAGTCTGGCAGCTCGTCGGGCTCATAACCCGAAGGTCGCAGGTTCAAATCCTGCCCCCGCTACCAATTTCTCAGATGCCATCGGCGTCAATGAGTTGAAGCCCTGCACGAGCTGCGCAGGGCCTTAATCCAGCGGGATGCGGTAGTTCGGTAGCGACGGGTCGCGCCGACCTTGGTAAATTCCCTCCCCGGACAAGAAGTGTGTTTCATCGCGCTTCGAGCGCGTGCGTCAGTGGAGCAAGTCTCATGACCAGAAACCGCGTTTTCCATTCCGTCCTGCTGGCCACTGGCGTGCTCCTGCTCGCCGCTTGCGCCACCAACCGTCCCCCCGGGTATCTGGACGAAAAGTATTTCCAGGCAGAAGCCAAGTACTACGAGAAGTTCCAGCATGAAGGGACGACGGTTTACTGCGCGACGAAAGACAGCCGCTCTGGCCTGGGGTTGATGCCCTACTACGGGACCCCGCGGTGTATCACCGAGGCCGATCTTCGTCAGATGGTTCGAGACGTGCGAAGGGACTACTAGCAGGAGATCGAGCCGCGACGTTGACGTAGCACTCTCCCCAGCGTCGACGACTTGGACCACCGAAACCGTGGTTTTCATGCGTATAAATCGCACTGGCCTTGACACTTTCCAATTCAGGCAGAAGATGTGGTCGTTCGGCCCGCTCCTGTCACATCACGTGGGGTGAATGTCATGGCGAGAATCCAGGTCTTGCGCTCCGTTCTGCTCGCCGCTGGCGTGCTTGCGATGAGCGCCTGTGCCACGCAGCCCGAAGTTTCGCTGCTCGAGAAGAAATTCCAGCGCGAGGCCAATAATTACCAGCAGTTCCAGCATGAAGGGCAGACGGTGTACTGCCAGCGGGCTGGCACGAAGAGCATGCCGATGCACTGCGTGAGCGAGTCACAACTGCGCCTGCAGGTCGAGAACATGCAAAGGTCACGCAATCTCGTGCAGCGCGGTGGCCCGCCGTATGTGGCAACGGTGCCGGGCGGATCGGGGACCTGAATCGCTCGGCACGGGCGTGAGGCCCCTGACTAGCCCCTGAAACCCTTCGCGACGATGTAAACCTCGCGCGATTCCTTGCGCGAGGCTGCGGGCTTGCGGATCAGCACCTTCTCGAAGGACTTGCGCAGCTCCTTCATGAATTCGTCCGAACCCGAACCCTGGAACATCTTCGCGGCGAAGGTGGCGCCGGGCGCGAGAGTCTTGCGAACCGTGTCGAGCGCGAGCTCGAGCAGGTACATCGATCCCGCCTGGTCGGCCGAGTCGATGCCGGAGAGATTCGGCGCGATGTCCGAGACGATGAGATCGAAGCGGCCACCGTCCAGCCAGGCGAGCAATTGCCCGACCACCTGCTCGTCGGTGAAGTCGCCCTGGATGAAATCGACATTCGGAACCGGATCCATCGGCAGGATGTCCGTGGCCAGGACCCGGCCCTTGCGACCCACCAGCCGGCCGGCGACCTGCGACCAGCCGCCGGGCGCCGAGCCCAGGTCCAGGATGCGCATGTTGGGCTTGATCAGCCGGTCCTTCTCGTTGAGCTCGATGAGCTTGTACGCGGAGCGCGAGCGGTAGCCGTCGATCTGCGCCTGCTTGACGAAGGGATCGTTGACGTGGCGGCGCAGCCATTCATTGCTGCTCTTGGTCCGGGGCATAATGCGCGCATTCTACCTCTGCCGGAGACACCGGCCAGGAAGTCGCGGTGATCCGCATCACTGAGCTCTCGTTGCCGCTCGATTATCCGCCCGAGGCGCTGCGTGCCGCCGTGCTGAAGCGCCTGCAGCTCCGCGACGAGGATCTGCTCGAGGTCTCGCTCTTCAAGCGCAGCCACGACGCGCGCAAAAAGAACGCCATCAAGTTCATCTGCATCGTCGACGTGAAGGTGCGCGACGAGGCCGCGGTCCTCAAGCGTTTCGCGCGCGACCGGCAGGTGGGCGTGGCGCCCGATACTTCGTATTACTCCGTGGCATCGGCGCCGGCGACGTTGAAGGAACGGCCACTGGTCGTGGGCTTCGGGCCGGGCGGGTTGTTTGCCGCCTTGCTGCTGGCGCAGATGGGCTTCAAGCCCATCGTGCTGGAACGTGGTCGCGACGTGCGCCGTCGCACCCAGGACACCTGGGCGCTGTGGCGCAAGAGCATCCTCACGCCGGAATCCAACGTGCAGTTCGGCGAGGGCGGGGCGGGGCTGTTCTCCGACGGCAAGCTTTACAGCCAGATCAAGGATCCGAAGTTCTATGGCCGCAAGGTGATGCACGAATTCGTGCGCGCCGGCGCGCCGCCGGAGATCCTGTTCGTGAGCAAGCCGCACATCGGTACATTCCGCCTGACGGGCGTGGTCGAGAAAATGCGCGCCGAAATCTTCGCGCTCGGAGGCGAGGTGCGCTTCGAGAGCAAAGTGACGGACCTGCTGGTCGAGAACGGGCAAGTCGAAGGCGTGTTGCTCGAAAGCGGAGAAGAACTCCGCGGCCGGCACGTGGTGCTCGCGCTGGGCCACAGCTCGCGCGATACGCTGCGCATGCTGGAACGGCGCAAGGTATTCCTCGAAGCCAAGCCGTTTGCGCTGGGCTTCCGGATCGAGCATCCGCAATCCATGATCGATTCCGCGCGTTTCGGAAAATTCGCCGGCCATGCGGATCTTGGCGCCGCGGACTACAAACTGGTGCATCACGCCGGCAATGGCCGGTCGGTCTACAGCTTCTGCATGTGCCCCGGAGGTACGGTGGTCGCGGCCACTTCCGAGCCGGGGCGCGTGGTCACCAATGGCATGAGCCAGTACTCGCGCAACGAACGCAATGCGAATGCCGGCATCGTGGTGGCGATCAACCCGGAGCCCGACTACCCGGGCGGCCCGTTGGCCGGCATCGAACTGCAGGAAGAACTCGAATCGCGGGCCTTCGAACTCGGCGGCGGCGATTACAGTGCGCCTGGACAACTGGTGGGCGACTTCCTGCGCGGTACGCCCTCGTCGGAGTTGGGCGCGGTGACGCCGTCGTACACACCCGGCGTCAAGCTCGGGGATCTCGCGACCGCCTTGCCGGGTTATGCCATCGAAGCCATCCGCGAAGCGCTACCGGTCTTTGGTCGGCAAATCCGTGGCTTCGATCGCGACGATGCCGTGCTCACCGGCATCGAAAGTCGCACTTCATCACCGGTACGCATCACGCGCGACGTCGACTCCCTGCAAAGTCTCAACGTGCGCGGGCTGTATCCCTGCGGTGAAGGCGCGGGTTATGCGGGCGGTATCCTTTCCGCCGGAGTCGATGGCATCAAGGTGGCGGAAGCCGTGGCACGGAACCTCGCATGAAATTCGAAGACGCCAAGAAACTGCACCAGAAGAAGTTCCGCGAAGAACTCGGATACTTCCTGGTGGAGGGCGAGCACCTGGTACTCGAACTGCAGAAGGCCGCCTTGAAGGATGCCCGGCTGCGCCCCAGCGAGATCTTCCTGACGCGGGATTTCGCGCATTGGTCGAGCCCGCTGCCCATTCACGTGGTGCAATCGAAGCAGATGGCGCAGCTCAGCGAAACCCGCTCGCCGCAGGGCATCGTCGCCGTGGTGCCGATGCTCGTGGCGCCGGCATCGCGCCCGGGAGAGCGCGCTATCTACCTGCACGAGATCCAGGATCCCGGCAATCTCGGCACCATCCTGCGCACGCTGGCATGGTTCGGAAACTTCCGCTGCCTGCTCAGTCCCGACAGCGTCGACGTGCACAATGGCAAAGTGGTGCGCGCCAGCATGGGTGCCATCTTCCACGTGCCGGTGGAGATCGACGTGCCGCTGGCCGCGCTGCTGGGACGTTTCCCGCGCATCGCGAGCCTGGACCTCGGGGGAGAGCCGGTGGCGTCTCCCGATTTCCGCAGTTTCGACTGCTACCTGTTCGGCAATGAGGCGCGCGGCCTGCCGGAGCGCGCGGCATCGGTGGCGCGCCCATTCACCATTCCCGGGACGGGGCTGATCGAATCGCTCAATGTGGCGGCGAGCGTGAACATCTGCCTCTACGAAATCAATCGGTGAAAGGCGCGGCCGTTGTTCCAGCGCGGCATCCGGCAACCTCACGCCAGTGCCGTTGCTGGGACCAAAGTCTGACGGATGGAATTGTTCGCCGGGACTAACTTCCGAGTTCCACTCGAGTCACGCGAGCCAGCAACAGCCATGGAGCGGCGCATCATGAACATCACGATCAGAAAGTTGATGGCCAGGGCCTGCTGCGCTGCAGCCGCGCTCTCCTATGCAGCCAGCGCATCGGCAGCGGATGAAGTCGACCTGATGTACCTGAATCCGCAGTACGGCTACTCGTGGCTCGACGAATCGCGCGCGGTGGATGATGGCGATCATCTTTCTTTCGGAATCGGCTGGCACCTCACCGACCTGCTGAGCGTCGAGGTGAATGGACTGTGGGCCGACTTCGACGGCGCAGCGGGTCGCGAGCTCGAGCAGACTGTCTACTCGCTGGACTACCTGCTCGTGTTCAACCGCGCCAGCCGTTTCTCGCCGTACATCACGCTCGGCGGCGGCTACATCGAGAACAAGTACAACACGGACTACGACGAGTACGGTCCGCTGGCCCAGGCAGGCGTGGGCCTGCTGCTGGACGTCGCGGAAAGCAGTTCGGGAAAATTCGTGTTCCAGGTGCGCCCCGAAGTGAAGTATCGCTTCGACTGGGCGGACGGTCCGGTCGAGGACACGCACGGCGACCTGCTCTTCAACCTGGGGTTCGCATTCAATTTCGGCTCGCACGCCACCGAGGCGCCCGTGCTGCCGCCGCCGCCACCTCCACCGGCGCGTGCGGCGGCTCCGCCAGCACCCGTGCCGGTCGATTCCGATGGCGATGGCGTCCTCGATCCCAACGACCGATGCCCGGCGACGCCGCTTGGCGTGGCAGTAGATAGTGTCGGATGCCCGCGTGGCGGGCCGGTGGTCCTGCGCGGCGTGGGTTTCGCCACCAACTCGGCGACGCTGACCCCGGAATCGCTGCCGGTCCTCGACGGCGTGGCCGAAGACCTGAGGAAGCACCCGCGCCTGCGTGTCGAACTACAGGGGCACACGGACAGCAGCGGCGCGGATGCCTACAACCTCGACCTGTCGCAGCGGCGCGCGGAGTCAGTGCGCAATTACCTGATGGCCCAGGGCGTCGCGGGCACCCAGCTCGTGGCAATGGGCTACGGCGAAACCGAACCCATTGCTGACAACACCACGAGCGAAGGTCGCGCGGAGAACCGGCGCGTGGTCATGCGCGTGATCGACAATCCCGGAAACGCGCCGGTGCAGGGCGGGACCAACTGACTCAGCCGGCGCCGGACTCACACAGGCGTCGCAGCCAGGCGTGCAGGTCGGAGACTTCGGGTTCACAGACCGAATGCTGCATGGGGTATGCATGCCACTCGATGCTGAATCCGGCAGCCTCGAGCAATTGACGCGATTCATCGCCCAGCGTGTAGGGCACGACGGGATCGAGCGTTCCATGCGCCATGAAAATGGGCGTGCCGAGGTTGGCGGCGGCGCGTGATTTCGAAAGTTCGCGCGCCAGCGGCAGGTAACAGGAAAGCGCGATCACGCCCGCGAACTTGTCGGGGTGGCGAGTGGCCAGGTGCAGCGCCATGGCGCCACCCTGCGAGAATCCGGCCAGCAGGATGCGATCGCTGGAGATGCCGCGCGCATGCTCGCGATGGATCAGGCCGCCAATGGAATCGGCGGAATCGCCGATGCCCTTGAAGTCTTCCGCCGAGCGGCGATCGATGCCGATGATGTCGTACCACGCGCGCATCGCGTAGCCGTTGTTGATGGTGACCGGCCGCACTGGCGCGTGCGGAAACACGAAGCGGAGCGGCGGCAGTCCCGATTGCAGTTCCGGCACCAGCGGCTCGAAATCGTGGCCGTCCGCGCCGAGTCCGTGCATCCAGATGATCGTGTATTGAGGCTTGGGTCCGGTTTCGACGATGACGGTTTCGAGCGCTTTCAAACAATGGTCTCCGTGAAAGTGCTCACCGTCAGATTCGCCGCCCACATCAGCTGGTCGAGAACCTCGCGAACTCCCGGAACGAAGGTGTACGCCACCCAGATCAACAACACGGCGAAGCCCACCCACAGGATGCCGTGCATCGCGGCCCAGCCGGGGTGATGGCCCAGCGCCTGTTGCCCACCGTGACGAAGCATCTTGAGGGGCGCTGACAGCGAGCCGTACACCATGAGCAACAGCAGCACGCCCAGCCACAGCGGAATTCCGTAGGGCAGGGTCCAGCCGAACAGCGTGTGCGAAGTGAGCAGTGAGAACAGCGCCAGCAACAACGCGACGAACAGCACGGCACTGGCGAGCGCGGCGATCACGGCGAACACACCCATGGCCGCGCGCCCGGACTGGTGGATCACCGGGCCGGCATGCGCGGTGGCCATGCGCAACTGTTCATTCATGTGGCGAAACTGCCGGTTCCACTGCCGCTGCTGGCGGCGCCATTCGCGCCGCCAGCGGTACTGCTGGCCGAACTGTTCAAAGTTTTTTTTGCGCGGCTGATGAGTTCTTCGGTGCTGAAGGGCATCCCGAACGCCGCGGCGCGATCTTCCGGCGTGGTTGCCACCGGCACCACGAACATCAGCACCAGGTACAACACGAACCACAGGCCCGAGCTGAAGATGGTCAGCAGGATGAACGCGATGCGCACCCAGGTGACATCCACGTTGATGTACGCGGCGATGCCATTGCAGACGCCCATCCACATCGCGCCTTCGCGGATCTGGAACAGGCGCTTGCGCGGCGGCGGGAGCGCGGCGGCCGGCGCCGCGCCACCCGGGTCCGCGGTGGTGTTGGCTGCCTGGGGATCGGCGGCTTCCACCGGCCCCATTTCCTGGATGATGCGTTCCACCTCGCCGGTGCTCACCACGGTCTTGTGCGGACCGAGCACGGCGCGGCATTTTTCTCCGATCGCCTGTTCGAGATCGGCCATGACTTCGGCGCGATCGGGGCTGTCCTTGAGGCGCGCTTCGGCGCGCTCGAGATAGGAGTGCAGCTGGTTGTAGCCCGGTTCTTCGAGCTGGTAGGCGATTCCGTTGAGGCTTATGTTGACCACTTTTTGCATGGCTTAATTCCCAAAATCGGCGAGAGTGCGGTTGAGGTCTTTCCAGTAATCGTTGAGCGTCGACAGCTGCGTACGCCCCTTCGGCGTGAGCTTGTAGTACTTGCGCGGCGGGCCGGCATCCGACTCCTGCCACTCATAGTCCACCAGCTCTTCACGGCGCAGCTTGCTCAGCAGGGGGTACAGCGTTCCCTCCTGCGTCGCGAATTCCGTGGGTCCCAGAAGCTTGAGCATGTCGGCGACATAGACTTTGTCCCCGGCCACGATCTTCAGGATCACGAACTCCAGGAGTCCCTTGCGGATCGGCGCGAGTTTTTCGCTGATGTTTTCCATGTCTTGAACAGCTACCTTGGGTGCGCAAGGTACTTGAGTCGGACATGGTCGTCAATAGGGCTGTAAACACTGGAATGTCTGCCGTACAATCCGCGCCCTCGCTGGGTGGGGCGGTTTTGGACCGCGGTGCTTCCCGACTGGCGAGTAAGCCCCGATGGGGCTTTAGTTTTTTTAGGCCCGACCTCCGTCCTTGAAAAACGGGACTGGGGCCGGACGTTGGGAGGCCCGCGAGGGCCTTTTTTATTTTGGAGAGGCGAGTGGATACGGCTGTGCACGACCGTCTCATCGCCCGATTCGAGCCGGAATTGCAGGGCCTTGGTTACGAGCTCGTGGAAATCGAGTTCGTGCCGGGACCGGGTGGCGGGACGCTGCGCTTCTACATCGACAAGCCGGAAGGTATCGATGCCGAGGATTGCGCGAAGGTCAGCCACGGTTTGCTGGATTCGATCGAGGCGGACGATCCGCTTCCTGGCGACTACTCGATTGAAGTGTCTTCGCCTGGCCTGGACCGGGTGCTGCGCACCGCGGAGCACTTCGCCCGGTACGTGGACAGCCGCGTGAAGGTGGAATTGCGGGTGCCGCGTGACGGCCGCAAGCGGTATACAGGCGTTTTGCGCCGCGCGGACGGCGAGGGTATCGAGCTCGATGTGGATAATTTCTCCGTGAGCATAAGGCTCGCGGAAATAAGCAGGGCGCGACTGGCGCCACTGTAGTTAGAGGTAGTCATTCTCATGAACAAAGAGATCTTGCTGGTCGTCGACGCGGTTTCCAACGAGAAGAGCGTCGACAAGGAAATCATCTTCGGGGCGCTCGAAGCCGCGCTGGCGTCGGCTACCCGCAAGAAACACGGCGAGGAATGGGACGTGCGCGTCTCCATCAACCGCAAGACCGGCGACTACGACACCTTCCGTCGCTGGAAAGTGTTCGCGGACGACTCTCGCGAGATGGAAGTGCCGGAGCGCGAGCTGCGCCTCGAAGACGCGCTCGACATGGACAAGGCCGCCGTGGTCGGTGGTTTCGTCGAAGAGCCCATGGAATCGGTGGCCTTCGGCCGCATCGCCGCGCAGCAGGCCAAGCAGGTCATCGTGCAGAAGGTGCGCGAGGCCGAACGTTCGCAGGTGGTCGAGGCCTACAAGGATCGCGTCGGGCAACTGGTCTCGGGCGTGGTCAAGCGCGTCGACCGCAACGGCATCTACGTCGACCTCGGTGGCAATGCCGAGGGCTTCGTGCCCCGTACCGACATGATTCCCCGCGAGATCGTCAAGAGCCAGGACCGCATCAAGGCCCTGCTCAAGGAAGTGAAGAGCGCCACCGACACGCAGCGCGGCCCGCTGCTGTTCCTGTCGCGCACGGATCGCAATTTCCTCATCGAGCTGTTCAAGCTCGAAGTGCCCGAAGTGGGCCAGGGACTCATCCAGATCCTCGGCGCGGCCCGCGATCCGGGCGTGCGCGCCAAGATCGCGGTGAAGAGCCTCGAGCCGCGCGTCGATCCGGTCGGCGCCTGCGTCGGCATGCGTGGTTCGCGCGTGCAGGCCGTGTCGAATGAAATCGCCGGCGAGCGCGTGGACATCATCCCGCACGACGACAACGCGGCGCAGTTCGTCATCAATTCCATGTCACCCGCCGAAGTGCTGTCCATCGTCGTCGACGAAGACTCGCACTCGATGGACATCGCGGTGGCGGAGGACAAGCTGTCGCAGGCCATCGGCCGCGGTGGGCAGAACATCCGTCTCGCCAGCCAGCTCACGGGCTGGGACCTCAACGTCATGACCGAGTCCGACGCCGAGGCGAAGAGCGAGACCGAGGCCAAGACGCTGGTCGAGGCCTTCATGAAGCAGCTCGACGTCGACGAAGACGTGGCGACCATCCTGGTGCAGGAAGGCTTCTCGACCGTCGAAGAGGTGGCCTACCTGCCGCAGTCCGAACTCGCCAACATCGAGGAGTTTGACGACGAGATGGTCAAGGAGCTGCGCAACCGCGCCCGCGACGTGCTGCTCACGCAGGCGATCGCCAGCGAAGAAACGCTCGAGTCCGGCATGCCGGCCGACGACCTGCTGCTGCTCGAAGGCATGAAGCCCGACCTGGCCCTGGCGCTGGCCCGACGTGGTGTGCGCACCCGCGAGGACCTGGCCGACCAGGCCATTGACGACCTGTTAGACATCGATGGCATGACGTCCGAAGAGGCCGGCAAGCTCATCATGAAGGCGCGCGAAATCTGGTTCGAAGCCGGTCGCGCCTGAAGTACCTGGGAGATTTATGTCCGACGTCACCGTTGCACAATTTGCCGAAGTCCTGAAGGTCCCCGTTGACCGGCTGCTGGTGCAGCTGGAGTCCGCGGGCATCCAGGTCGCCGGCCCGCAGGCGCTGATCAGCGACGAGGCCAAGCTCGAGCTGCTCACCCACCTGCGTCGCTCGCATGGCGTCGCCGAACCCCCGAAGGGTGGTGTGGCCGCGCCGCGCAAGATCACGCTGGCCCGCAAGACCCAGAGCGAGCTCAAGCAGGCGAGCACGCAGGGACGCGCGCGTACCGTCAACGTCGAGGTGCGTCACAAGAAGACGTACATCAAGCGCGACGTCCTCGAGGAGCAGAACAAGGCTCACCAGGACGAGGCGGATCTCAAGAAGAAGGAAATCGAGGCCGCCGAGGCCGCCGAACGCGAACGCCAGGAAGCCGCGCGCCGCGAAAGCGAACGCATGGAGGCGGAGAACCGCCGTCGTATCGAGGACGAGGCCGCGAAGAAGAAACAGGCCGAAGAGGCGCGCCGCGCGCAGGAAGAAGCGCGCGCCCGGCAGGAACAGGACGCGCAGCGTCGCGCTGCCGCCGAAGCCGCCGCCGCGCACGCCCAGCCCGTGCGCCCCGAGCGCCACGCGCCGCAGAAGGCGCCGGTCGCTCCGGTCGCGGATCCCGCCAAGGACACACGCTACGGTCGCCAGGAGCTGCACGTCGCCAGCGGCGCCAGCGCGCGCAACAAGAAAAAGAAGCGCGTGCGTGAGCGCACCGGCACGGGCGGCGTGGGCGCAGAGACGAAGCACGCCTTCGAAATGCCCACCGCGCCCATCAAGCGCGAAGTGAGCATCGGCGAGACCATCACGCCGCAGGAAATCGCGCAGAAGATGGCGGTGAAGGCCACGGAAGTCATCAAGACCATGCTGAACATGGGCGTGATGGCCACCATCAACCAGCCCATCGACCAGGACACCGCCATCCTCATCGTCGAGGAAATGGGCCATACCGCGAAGGCGCTCAAGGCCGACCAGGTCGAAGAGGACCTGCAGGGCGAGAGCGCGCCGGAAACGGAAACCTCGCGTCCGCCCGTGGTCACCGTCATGGGCCACGTCGACCATGGCAAGACCTCGCTGCTCGATTACATCCGCAAGGCCAAGGTGGCCGCGGGTGAGGCGGGCGGCATCACCCAGCACATCGGCGCGTACCACGTGGAAACGCCGAAGGGCATGATCACCTTCCTCGATACCCCGGGCCACGCCGCGTTCACCGCGATGCGCGCGCGCGGCGCCAAGGCCACCGACGTGGTGGTGCTGGTGGTGGCGGCCGACGACGGCGTCATGCCGCAGACCATCGAAGCGATCCAGCACGCGAAGGCGGCTGGAGTTCCGATTGTTGTCGCCGTCAACAAGGTCGACAAACACGACGCCGATCCGGATCGCGTACGCACCGAGCTCTCGAAGCACGAAGTCATCGCGGAAGAATGGGGCGGCAACAACATGTTCGTGCCCGTGTCGGCGAAGACCGGCCAGGGCATCGACAAGCTGCTCGACGCCATCCTGCTGCAGGCGGAAGTTCTCGAGCTGACGGCGGCGGCCGATGGCCTCGCCACCGGATTCGTCATCGAAGCGTCCATCGAAAAGGGCCGCGGCGCCGTGGCGACCGTGTTGGTCAAGAAAGGCACGTTGAAGCTCGGCGATCCCATCATCGCGGGCAACGAGTTCGGCCGCGTGCGCGCCATGTTCGACGAGAACGGCAAACCGGTGGACAGTGCCGCGCCTTCCATCCCGGTGCAGGTGCTCGGCCTGCAGGGCACGCCGAACGCCGGCGACGAAATCCTCGCCGTCGAAAACGAACGCAAGGCGCGCGAAGTGGCGCTGTACCGTCAGGGCAAGTTCCGCGATGTGAAGCTCGCGAAGCAGGCCTCGAAGATGCAGGACGTCATGGGCCAGCTGGAAGAGCAGAAGATCGGCAGCATCGCCATCCTGCTCAAGACCGACGTGCAGGGCAGCGCCGAGGCGTTGCGCGACGCGTTGAACAAGCTGTCCACCGACGAAGTGGCGGTGAAGATCATCGCGAGTGGCGTCGGCGGCATCACCATCTCCGACGTGCAGCTGGCCGCGGCCTCGCAGGCACGCATCATCGGTTTCAACGTCCGCGCCGATGGCGCCGCGCGTGATGCCATGAAGGATGCCGGCCTCGAGCCGCAGTACTTCAGCATCATTTACGAGGCCATCGACTACGTGAAGCAGTTGATGAGCGGCCTGCTGGCGCCCGAGATCAAGGAGTCCATCGTCGGCACGGCGCAGGTGCGCGAGGTGTTCCGTTCGAGCAAGTTCGGCGTGGTCGCCGGCTGCCTGGTCACCGAGGGCTCGGTCAAGCGCAACAACCCGATTCGCGTGCTGCGCGACAGCGTGGTCATCTTCGAAGGCGCGCTGGAATCGCTGCGCCGGTTCAAGGACGACGCCAACGAGGTCCGCGCCGGCACCGAATGCGGCATCGGCGTGAAGAACTACCAGGACGTGCGCGTCGGCGACCAGATCGAGTGTTACGCCCGCGTCGAGGTTGCCCGCAGCATCCAGTGAGGTTGCGAGGCCAGTCATGAGCGCAAAGTCTCAACGCCTCGCCCGCATCGAAGGCGAGATGCAGCGTGTGTTGTCGATGCTGGTGTCGCGCGAAGTGCGTGATCCGCGCGTGGGCAACATCACGTTGACCTCGGTCACGGTGGCGCCGGACATGTCGAGCGCGCGCGTGTTCTTCGTGCCCTTCGGCGACAAGCACACGCCCGAAGAAGTGGGCGAGGGTCTGAACCGCGCCTCCGGGTTCCTGCGTGGTGAGGTGGGTCGCGCGCTGGCGCTGCGCCACGCCCCGAAGCTGGAATTCGTCTACGACCAGCAGATCGAACACGCCGACCGCCTGACGCGCCTCATCGACGGCGCGGTGAAATCCGACCGCAAGCCCGACTGAGCGGTCTGCCCGAGTGCCCACCGGCATCATCCTGATCGACAAGCCCCAGGGGCTTACGTCGAACGGAACCCTGCAGCGCGTGCGCAAGGCCTTCGGCGCGAAGAGCGCCGGACACGTGGGAACCCTCGATCCCATGGCCACCGGCATGTTGCCGGTATGCCTCGACGAGGCCACCAAGGTCATCGCGGACATCGAATCCGGCGCCAAGTGTTATGAATTCACGGTGGCGTTGGGGGCGCGCACCGATACCGGCGACGCCGAGGGCAGCGTGGTGGAAACCCTGCCGGTTCCGGCGCTGGAGTCCGACCGCATCGAGGCCGCGCTGGGAAGATTCCGCGGGCTCACCACCCAGGTTCCTCCCATGTATTCCGCGCTCAAGCGCGAAGGGCGGCCGCTGTACGAGCTGGCCCGCCAGGGTTTGGAGGTGGAGCGCGCGCCGCGCCCCATCCACGTCCACCGCCTCGAACTCCTGGCGCGCCGCCCGGAGGCGCTCGACCTGGTCTGTGAATGCGCCAAGGGCACCTACATCCGGGTCCTGGGCGAGGACATCGCGCGGGCCCTCGGAACCGTCGGGCACCTGATCCGGCTGCGCCGTACCTGGGTGGAGCCCTTCCGCGACCAGCCCATGATCGCGCTGGAGACAGCCCTCGCGGGTGCGCCAGTCCAGACAGGTCTGCTGCCCCCGGACGCCGCACTCCAGGCGCTGCCAAAGGCGGGACTCTCTGAGACGCAGGCTGCGGCCGTACAGCAGGGGCAGGCGGTCCGGCATGAGGCAGGGTCCACCGGACGGCGAATTCGCATGTACGGGCCTGACGGCTCGTTTATGGGCCTGGCTGAGGGTTTACCGGACGGCCGGTTGCAGCCGCGACGATTGCTCGTGGGCGCATCACGTAAACCTATGCTTTGAGAAACCTTTTCTGTAGAATTCGCGCCCGCAAAATACGGACCAAATTTTACGTTTTGAGGAAAGAAATCTGATGTCTCTCGCCACTGAAAAGAAAACCGGTGTGGTCGCGCAATTCCGCCGCGCCTCGAATGACACCGGCTCCCCCGAAGTCCAGATCGCGCTGCTGTCCGAGCGCATCAACGGCCTCGGCGATCACTTCGGCGCGCACAAGCGCGACCATGCTTCGCGTCGCGGGCTCGTCAAGCTCGTGAACCAGCGTCGCAAGCTCCTCGACTACCTGAAGGCCACCAAGCCGGCCAAGTATCAGGAGGTCGTTGAGCGCCTGGGACTCCGGCGCTAAGAACCGACTCTCAAGGCCGCGCATCACGCGCGGCCTTTTTCGTTTTTCTCCAGTTAACGCACTCGGGGCGCGGTTGCCCCACAAAGGAATAAAGCGTGAGCGCTTTAAAGAAATCATTTCAGTTTGGTCAGCACACCGTCTCCATCGAAACCGGCGAAATCGCCCGCCAGGCCTCGGCCTCGGTGGTGGTGTCGATGGGTGACACGGTCGTGTTGGTGACGGCGGTGGCCGCCAAGAAGGCGGTGCCGGGCAAGGACTTCTTCCCCCTGACCGTCAACTACATCGAGAAGACCTACGCTGCGGGACGCATCCCCGGTGGCTTCTTCAAGCGCGAAGGCCGCCCGACCGAGAAGGAGACGCTCACCTCGCGCCTCATCGATCGCCCGATCCGCCCGCTGTTCCCGGATGGCTTCTTCAACGAAGTGCAGGTGGTCTCTCAGGTCATCTCCATGGATCCGGACATCGATGCGGATATCCCGTCGCTGATCGGTGCCTCCGCGGCGCTGTCGCTGGCGGGAGTGCCGTTCGCCGGCCCCATCGGTGCCACGCGCGTCGGCTACAAGGACGGCAAGTACCTCCTGAACCCGACCCGCAACGACCTCAAGGAATCGCAGCTGCACCTCGTGGTCGCCGGCACGGCGAAGTCCGTGCTGATGGTCGAATCCGAAGCCTCGGGCTTGTCGGAAGAAGTGATGCTGGGCGCCGTGGTGTTCGGCCACGAGCAGATGCAGGTGGCGATCAAGACCATCAACGAGATGGTGGCCGCCGTCGGCAAGCCGCGCTGGGACTGGAAGCCGAATGCCGCCAGCGCCGAACTCGATGCCGCCGTGGCCGCCAATGCCCAGGCCGCGCTCAGCGAGGCCTATCGCATCACCGTCAAGCAGGACCGTTACGCGAAGGTCGCCGACATCAAGGCTGCCGCCACGCTGGCGCTGGCTGGCGGCGAGACGCCCAAGTACACGGCGGACGACGTCGACAACTCGCTGTTCAAGCTGGAGAGCAACATCGTTCGCCAGCGCATCCTGAACGGCGAGCCGCGCATCGACGGCCGCGATGCGGTCACCGTGCGCCCGATCACCGTCAAGGTGGGCACGCTGCCGCGTACCCACGGCTCCGCGCTGTTCACGCGCGGCGAGACCCAGGCCCTGGTGGTCACCACGCTCGGCACCGGTCGCGACGCGCAGATCATCGACGCGCTCGAAGGCGAACGCCGCGAGCCGTTCATGTTCCACTACAACTTCCCTCCGTTCTCCGTCGGTGAGACCGGCATGATGGGTTCGCCCAAGCGCCGCGAGATCGGCCACGGCAACCTGGCGCGTCGCGGCATCGCCGCCGTGATGCCGGACATGGAGAAATTCCCGTACGTCATCCGCATCGTCTCGGAAATTCTCGAGTCGAACGGTTCTTCGTCGATGGCTTCGGTCTGCGGCGCTTCGCTGTCGCTGATGGACGCGGGCGTGCCGATCAAGGCGCCGGTCGCGGGCGTCGCCATGGGCCTGGTGCTCGAAGGCGAGCGCTTCAAGGTCATCACCGACATCCTGGGTGACGAAGATCACCTGGGCGACATGGACTTCAAGGTCGCGGGCCACAAGGACGGCGTCACCGCGCTGCAGATGGACATCAAGGTCGAGGGCATTTCGCCCGAGATCATGAAGGTCGCGCTGGCGCAGGCGAAGCAGGGCCGCCTGCACATCCTCGGCGAGATGAACAAGGTCATCTCCACCTCGCGCGAGAAGATGTCGGACTGGGCGCCTTCGATCATCACGCTCAAGATCGACCCGGAGAAGATCCGCGACGTCATCGGCAAGGGTGGCGCGGTCATCCGCCAGATCACCGAAGAGACCGGCACCACCATCGACATCGAGAACGATGGCACGGTGAAGATCGCCAGCGTCTCGGGCGCCGCGGGCCGCGAAGCCCAGCGCCGCATCGAGCTGATCACGGCGGACGTCGAAGTCGGCCGTGTCTACGAAGGCAAGGTCGTGCGCCTCATGGACTTCGGCGCGTTCGTCACGATTCTCCCGGGCCGCGACGGCCTGGTGCACATCTCGCAGATCAGCGAGGAGCGCGTCGAGAAGGTGTCGGACAAGCTCAAGGAAGGCGACAACGTGCGCGTGAAGGTGCTCGAGGTCGACCGCCAGGGTCGCGTGCGCCTGAGCATGCGGAACGTGGACGCTGCCTGATAGAGAACTGCGGAGTTATTTCTGCACGGACGCCGCCCTCTGGGCGGCGTTTTCCGTTGTGGGGCGTGAGCTCCTGGAAACGGGCTCAGATCGCGTCGAGGAGAATGCTCGTGAGCTCTTCGGGTGCGTCGATCATGACGTCGTGTCCACAATCGACGACGCAGGTCTTCCACGAGGCATCGCTTCGGACCCTGTCCAGCGTCGCGGCGAACGCCGGACAGTTCTTGGCGCGGATATAAGTCTTGCGGGGGATCTTCAGGTAAGCACCCGTGACCTTGAGCTTCTCGGTGAAGCAGGCGGTGGACTGCCGCGTCATCATCCGGCCGACCCAGGCCCGATCAGCCTCCTGGGTCGCGAACAGCTCGGCCGGGAGAGGCTCGGTGAAGGGGCCTGCATCGACCTTTCCGCCGAGATCGTCGATGGACTGCCCATCCGCCGGCACGAACGCGTCGAGGTAGACGATCGAAGCGATCTTCGAGGCGATTCGTTCGGCGACGCCCGTGATCACCATACCGCCATAGGAATGGCCGACGAGCACCACGTCATCGAGATCCTTCCACCGGATTTCGTTCACGACGTCGCTGATATGCGTGGACAGATTGATGCTCGGCGAATCCAGGTGCGAGCGCTCGCACACTCCGGTCAGCGTGGGCGCAAACACGCGGTGGCCTCGTGCCGCGAGACGATCGCTGGTCCGCCGCCAGCACCAGCCGCCGTGCCAGGCGCCATGCACCAGTACGAATGCCGATCCCTGTGATTCTTCCATTGGCAGCGACTTCCGTGGCCGGTAAGGAGACGCCAAGCATAGGCGCTACGTACGTTCGACTGCGTGCGCGCCAGGATTCGCTCAATGCGTGGCGCGTCGCCGGTCGAGCTGGCTGACAGCCGCGAGCGCCATGCCGCTGATGACCTGGTCATTCGAGCCGGCGATGGCGCGCAAGGCATCGACCGCCTCGGAGTTTCCGCCGATGCCGGCACGCCGCAGTCCGCTGACCGCGAGCAGGCGATGGCGTGCATCTCCCGGATTGCGGGCGACATCGACCAGCAGTGGGATCGTGTCGGCGGTTGGATTTGCCGCCATCCGCTGCAGATCTTCCGGTATCGCGTCGTCTTCCCCGGGCTGCGGATATTCGAGAGCGGCAGACGATTCAGGCTGCGGCAGGGCGAGGTCCGGATCGGGATCGGCCGGATACGTCACCGATGGCACCTGGGCCGGCACGGCAATGGCCGTCGAGGTTCGGGAGGGCAGTGGCGATGGCTGTGCCGCGCTGACCTGCGTCGTGGATCGATTCGCGCGCATTCCGAATACACAGACCGTGGCGAACACCGCCGCGCACGCCAGCGCCAGTATCAACAACTGATTTCTCGTCCACCCCTGTGTCACGCGCGCGCAGGCTACGGTGCACAGGTGACGGGTTCGTGGCGATGCGGCTATTTCGCGCGGCCCAGTCTCGCCAGGATTTCCTGTCGCGCGGGCTGGTCGCGCAGCCAGTCCGCGAACTCGTTGACCCGGTCATAGTCGGCGCCAAGCAGTTCGCGCAGCCGTTGTTCCTGCATGGCGTCGGTCACGCCCGTGCGGACGGCGTGCTGCCAGGCCTGGGTGAACACCTTGGCGAATTCTCCCGAGGCGACCAGCCCTTCGACCAGCTCCCATTCACCGTCGTCGAGCCAGATCTCTTCGCAGTGCGGGCAGTAGTCCAGGCGGTTGGCCTTCTCCGCGTTGATGCGGTACTTGCTCATCAGGGAGCGGCACTTGGGGCATTTCTTCGCGCCGGTGGAATCCGCGGCATCGGCGTCCGAGACCGCAGCGGGCATCGATCTCAGGGTGCCCCGGGCCGGTCCCTCGCGCCACACGCGGTAGGCGACCAGGCTGACCAGGGTGCCGAGGCATTTGCCACAGCTGTAGCCGGCGAGATTTTCGGTGAGCAGGGTGTGCACGAGCACCGAGTGCTCGCATTGCGGGCATTGCGCCATGTGCGAAAGGGATTGTTGTGCGAGGGGAGTGCCCGCGCCTTCCGGGGCGCGGGTCGTGTTCTTTGCCCGGCGAGGCCTATTGGTGGCTCGGCGTCTCGGTAACGGACTTTTCTTCGCCGTCACGGCCGCCGCGACCCGCGGCGTTCATGAGGGTCTTGAAGATCTCGTCCTGGACTGACCGCCAGCGCTGGTAGTTGCGCTGCGCAACCCCCGCGACTGTCTCGACCGGATCCATCCCGACAACCGACTTGACCTTGTCTCGTAGCTCGCGTGACTGCGAGTTGAAGAGCTTCATGCTTTGCTCGAGATAACTCGAGAGCACGCCCTGCAAAGTCCCGCCATAAGAGCGAATCACCTGCGACAGGAAGTCGCGGCTCATCACCGGATCGACACCATGTTCCTGCTCGGCGATCACCTGCAGCAGGATGC
>Ga0315912_10002717_pt1 | contig 18457 bp, 11 predicted proteins | sample VfabasoilMG_FD_204469 | JGI IMG/M metagenome (GOLD analysis project Ga0315912, IMG submission 204469) | Garden soil microbial communities collected in Santa Monica, California, United States - V. faba soil | ecosystem: Environmental > Terrestrial > Soil > Garden | place: USA: California...
TCTCGCGCCGGATCTGCGCGGTGCGGGCCGTGATGTCGCTGCCCTTGCCCGCGCCCTTCACCACGGTGGTCGTCTCGTTGTTGATGATGATCTTGCGAGCCGAACCGAGGTGCGCCGTGGTGGCGCGTTCGATGTCCAGGTCGGCGTCCGGCGCGATGACCGTGCCGCCGGTGAGCACCGCCAGGTCCTGCAGCATCGCCTTGCGGCGGTCGCCGTAGCCGGGCGCCTTGACGGCGCACACGTTCAGGATGCCGCGCAGCTTGTTCACCACCAGGGTCGCGAGCGCCTCGCCGTCCACGTCCTCGGCGATGATGAGCAGGGGGCGACCGCTCTTGGAGATCGACTCGAGCACCGGGACGAGCGCCCGGGCCGAGCTGAGCTTCTCCTGGTGGATGAGGATGTACGGCCGCTCGAACACGACCTCCATGCGCTCGGGGTCGGTCACGAAGTGGCTCGACAGGTAGCCGCGGTCGAACTGCATGCCCTCGACCACGTCCACCGTGGTCTCGAGGCTCTTGCCTTCCTCGATGGTGAGGACGCCGTCGGCACCCACGCGGGCGATCGCATCGGAGAGCGTCTTGCCCACCGACGCGTCGTTGTTGGCCGAGATGGTGGCGATCTGCTCGAGCTGCTTCCGGTCGGAGACGTTCAGCTTGCGGGCCTGCTTGGCCAGTTCCGCGCTCACGGCGTCCACCGCCTGACGGATGCCGCGCATCAGACCGTCGCTCCGGGCGCCGGCCACGAGCAGCTTGCTGCCCTCATCGAACAGGGCACGCGCCAGCACGGTGGCCGTCGTGGTGCCGTCGCCCGCCACCTTGTTGGTCTTGCTGGCTGCCTCGCGCACCAGCTGGGCCGCCATGTTCTCGAACGGGTCCTCGAGCTCGATCTCGTCGGCGACCGAGACGCCGTCCTTCGTGATCGTGGGGCCGCCCCAGCTCTTGTCGAGGATGGCGTTGCGGCCCTTCGGGCCCAGGGTGCTCGCCACGGCGCGTGCGATCTTCTGCACGCCTGCACGCAGCTTGTCGCGTGCATCGACATCGAAGGCCATCTGCTTGGCCATGGGGTGACTCTCCACGAGGTGGGCTTGCGGTCTGTCGCCGCGCGGCGGGAGCATGCTTCCGTACGGCTTCCGGCCTGCCGGACGTCGCCCTTGCGGACCCCGCTGCGCTCTCGCCGACCAAAGCAAACCCTGGGCCAAAGGCACCCGACCGGCGTGGGTGCGGCAATCCTCGGGTTGATCCGGCCGCAGCCCGAGCTAACGTGTCCGCGGCCGACGCCCGCCAGGTGTCAACTTGGCATGAGCGCCGTGCGGACTCCGCGCTGGCTGCTGCCACAATGGCCGAGACGACCCACCTGATGCAGCCTCCCATGCGACGGGCCTTCCTCTTCGTGCTCTGTGCCCTGGCTCCGGCCGCGGCCGGGCAGCAGCCCCCGTCGGCAGCAGCGCCTCGCTTCCGTTTCGAACTCCTGGACGGCGAGCAGTTCGAGGCCTGCCTGAAGGGCTTGTCGGGCGACCGGTTGCGGCTCGACCTGGACGGTGTCGAGCGCAGCGTCGCGGCGGACGAACTGCTGTTCGTCTGGGGGGGCGCGGTCGATGAACCGGCGCCGCCCGCCTCCGACCTCGTGGTGTTGCCCCGGCGCGCGGGATCCACGGTGCCCGCCGACGTCCTCTGGGGCCGATGGCTGGGTGGCGACGACGCCCACGTGCACTTCCTGATCGATGGTGATCTGGCCCTCATCATCCCGTTCGATCACCTCGACCGGCTCGTGCCGCACGTCGATCGCCCGCTCGATCGGCTGCTCGAGCTCCAGACGAACGGCATCGACGATCGTCTCTGGCGTCGCCGCAGCGACGGGGGCCTCGACGGTGTCACCGGCGTGCTCCTGCGCGTCGACGAATCGCAGATCGTCATGGAGAGCGCGCTGGGAGAGCTCGCCTTCGCGCGGGCCGAGGTGCTCGAGCTGGCGCTGGCGGCGACGGAACACCCTGGCGGGGACTCCTCCGGCTGGCCGGTGGTGGTGCGCCTGCGCGGCGGCTCGTGCTTCGAGGCGGGCCTGGTGGCGGTGCAGCCCGACAGCCTCGTGCTCGACATGGCCTGCGCACGTGGGCTCGAGGTGCACGCCTCCGACGTCGCCGCCCTGCTGCTCGCGCCGCGTCCCGAACAGGGTGGCCCTCTGCGTCTCGCCGAACTCGTGCCCGAGACCGTGCACGAGTGGACCGCGCTCGGCGACGACGCGCAGGTGTTGTTCCCCTGGCGGCGGGGTCTCTCGGTCAGCGGCTCGGCCTTGTCCGTCGGCGGGCGTCTGGCTACCACCGGCATCGGCGTGCACGCCAACGCCAGGCTCGGCTATCGGGTGCCCGACGGCGTGAGCAAGCTGCGCGTCACGGTCGGTCTCGCGGACGAGGTGCTGCGGCTCCCCGCGGTGGCGAGCGTGCGTTTCGAGGTGTTGCTGGACGGCGTCGTGCGCGCTGCGACGGAAGTGATCCGCGAGGGGCAGCCGCCCGAGGTGTTGCGCGTCGAGGGCTTGCGAGCAGGACAGCTGCTCGAACTCGTCACGACGGATGCCGGCGATCGGGATGCCGGCGATCGCGCGGCCTGGGTGGACGGCCTGCTCCTTCCCTGAGGCCTGGCCGTCGGAGGTAATGCCGGTCGCGCGCCTCCGTCGTGGGGGCGATGTCCCGCCGCCTCCCTCGCCCCTCCTCGCGCTGCGTGCCTCGCCAGGTCGCCTCAGCGCCGCTCGGGGACGCGACCGACGCCCAGTTGCTCGGGCTCCTCTGGGGCCTGCCCGGCGAGCCCGCGGTGCTCGAGCAGGCCTGTCGGGGAGCGCTGGCGACGGTGGGCGGACTGGTGCGCGCCGGCCGCCTGGGGCCGTCCGGTCTGCGGCGCGAGCTGCCGCTGCCGCCCGGTGCGCCGAGCGATGCCGGCGAGCGGCTCGCCGCGGCACTCGAACTCGGGCGTCGGGCCCTGGCCGTACCCCTGGCCACGACGCGCCCGGTCCGCGGGGTCGACGACCTCGAACCCTTCCTGAGGGGCTGGTTCGCGGGCTGCCGCAAGGAGGTCTTCCTGGTGGTGCTGCTCGACGCCAAGAACAGGCCGCTGCGAGCGGAGCGCGTGAGCGAGGGCTGTCTCACCTGGGCCGTCGTCCATCCGCGCGAGGTGTATGGTCCGGCGGTGCGGGAGAGCGCGGGCGCCATCGTGGTCGCGCACAACCATCCGAGTGGCGACCCCGAGCCCAGCCGGCAGGACGTCGAGGTGACGGAGCGGCTGGCGCGCGTGGGCGAGCTGCTGGGCATCCCCCTGCTCGACCACGTCATCGTCGGCGTCGGCAGCTGCGTCTCGCTGCGGGCGCGCGGTCACTTGGCCTCGCCCGCACCGGCCTGAGCACCCGCCAGGTGCCGGTGGATTTCGTGCTGCTCCGCTGGCCCGCATTTCTCACAGCGTTCTCCTGCGGTCGCGCCAGGTCATGCCTGGTTGCGTTGTGGGATCGCGTTCGATCCTCAGCGGCCTGAACAGGCAGCCTCCCCACGTCGGACGAACCGCGTGCGTCGTCCATGGGTGGGGCCCCTGGCCGACCACGACCCAACGCCTTGCCAGTCACGACTTGGCGCCAGCTCGCGACGAACGCTGTGAGGAATGCGGGCTGGCGTGGCAGCCTCAGCGCGGCGCGACCGGTGCCGTGCGCACCTGCAGCAGGGCGAGCCGCGCCTTGTCGATGGCCTCGCGACGCGCTTCGGGCGGCTGGGCAGGATCGACCCCGCAGTCGGATCCGACCAGGGCGACCAGCCGCTCGAGCGCCGGGTAGGCCAGCCCGGCGTCCGCACTGGCGAGCAGCGCGAGCAGGGCATCCGGGGCGGCGTCGGGGTCGGCGCGCCAGCGAGCCGCCACGAGCGCCACGGCCAGGTCGGGCGAGTTCCGGGTCTCCGCTTCAGGCCATTGCGCGAGCTGGTCCCGCGCGGCCGGCAGGCCGGTGGCCCCCAGGGCGTCGATGAGCGCCAGCCGCACCTCGGGTTCGTTGCGGCGCGAGGTCGCCACGATGAGCGGGTCGGCCACGCCTGCCGCCCCACACACGGCAGCGGCACGGGCCGCGACCGCGGCCGAGGCATCCTCCAACAGCGGCCGCGACGCGAGCACCGCCAGCTGCGCGCAGACCTGGCGGTCGACGCGCGCGGCCAGCTGGCGCATGACGTCGAGCACGTGCAGTCGCACGTAGTCGTCGGAGGACGCCAGCCCCTCGGTCAGGAAGGGGATGACCCCCGGGCCGAGGTGGGCGAGCGTGAAGAGCGCTCCGTCCTTCTGGCGCAGCTGGAAGGCGTTCAGCTGCGCCACGAGCAGGCGCACCCGCAGCGCAAAGCCGGGTTCCTCGATGTCGCCGGCCGCCATCCAGAGGCGTTCGGCCCGCTCCGCCCACCAGGCTGCCGCCCGGGCGGCAGCATCTTCGCGGGCGGGGATCGAGGCATTGGGCTCGAAGCCGAAGTCGCTGCCGGCCAGCGCGCGCAGGCCCACGAGGGCGAGTTCCTGCACGAAGACCATGCGCGTCGTGGGTTCCCAGGGCAGTTCGACGCGCGGACGCTCGCGCGCCGTGCCCTCGTCCAGGATCGCGAGGATGAGCGGCACGCCGGCCGGGTTGCCGAGCCGCGCGAGCGCCGAAGCGCTGGCGGCGCGCACCGTGATGGGGACGTCGTAGTCCACCGGGTAGGGGCCGATCGACTTGATCAGTCGCGGGATGGCGGCCCGTTCCCCGCGCAGTCCGAGCTCGCGCGCCGCCGCACACGCCACACCCTCCTGCGGATGCCGCAGGGCGGTCATGAGCGTGGTGAAGGCGGCCGGAGCGTGGCTGTCCGAGAGCGCCATCAGCTCGGCCAGCAGGGCGGCCGGTGGCTCGAGCGCGAGCAGCTGCCTGTCGGGCCCCGCCTCGCCCGGCAGCGGCGCGGCGAGCACGTTGCGCCAGAACCACTCGCGTTCACCCGGGGAGACGCCCGGAAGCGGAGGCAGCGGCTCCGGTTCGCGCGAACAGGCCGCGACGAGCAGCAGCACCACCAGCAGCGGCGAGAGCACGGGTTGGGCGCGTGGGGCTCGGCACGTCATGATGGCCGCGCAGTTTGACACGATGCCGTGAGGACCTGTATGTCAGGCGGCAACTTTGCCGTCGGAGGCGCGCTGCATGACCGCCCAGTCAATCGACAAGGACCTGCTCGAGATCCTTGCCTGCCCTGCCACGAAGGAGCCGGTGCGCCTGGCGGACGGAGCCCTGCTGGCGCGCGTGAACCAGGCCATCGCGGCCGGCAAGCTCACCTCGCTCGACGGCAAGGTGGTGGAGCGGCCGCTCGACGCAGGCCTGCTGCGTCAGGACGGCAAGGTGCTCTACCCGGTGCGCGGGGGCATCCCGATCATGCTCATCGACGAGTCGATCGCCGTCGATCGCCTGCCGGGCTGAGGCCGGCTTCGCGGGATCGTCCACCTCTCTCCGTTCCCTTCGTTCCGCGCGCCCCCTTCGCGAGCCCCTCGGCGAGTCCATGGAAAAGCGGTTGCCTCTTGCGCTCATCCTGAGCCTCGCCTTCCTCCTCTGGTACCTCAGTCGGTTCAAGCCGCCGGACGCCGACCCCGCAGCGTCACCGCAGCAGGATGGCGCGACCGTGGGCGCGCCGGGCAGCGTCGAAGGGGACCCCACGCGCCCGCCGCCCGCGGCGCCGGGTGCGCGCGAGGGCGGCGCGGGCTCGGCAGCAGGCGCGGGCTCCGCGCAGGAAGCGGGTGGCGGCGGTGCGGGGCGCGCCGGCGCGCCGGTCGATCTGCTCGCCGTGAGCGATGCTCCCGAGCTGAGCGCCGAACTCGACTCGGACGACACCCTGTCCTCCTGGACCACCCGCGGGGCGGCCCTGGTCGGGCTGAAGCTGCGGGACTTCGTCGTCTCGCCGCACGACCCCGAGCCGCTGCCGGTGCTGGGTCTGGTGGACGGCGTGACACCCAACCTGCTGCTGCGCGACCTCAACGGTCGCTACGGCCTCGACCAGCTCAACTGGGAACTGGTGCCGACACCCGAGGGTGCGTCGGGGGGAACGCAGGAGCTGCTGTTCCGCCTGCGCACGCTCGACGGCCTGCTCTTCACGCGGCGGGTGCGGCAACCGCCGACGCACGAGAGCCCGCACGCCATGCAGCTCGAACTGTCGGTCACCAACGAGGGGACCGAGCGCAGCGAGGCCATCACGCTCGTGCTGCAGAGCGCGCGCGGCGTGGTGGACGAGGAGGCCGGCTCCAACTTCTACGGCCGACCGACGGCCCTGGCCGTGGTGAGCCACGGCCCGGGCTCCCCGGAGGTCGTCCGCTGGAGCGCCGGAGACCTCGACGGCGATCCGCGCCGCATCGCGGACGGCGAGACCCTGCTCGCTGCCGGATGCATGACGACCTACTTCGCGTCGGTCCTGGTGCCCGACCCGGACACCCTCGTGGGACAGGTCTATCCGCTGCCCGTGCCGGACGAACTCAAGCTCGACCGGCATGTGAAGCTCGCGCAGCCCACGAGCGACCTGGATGAGCGCCAGCTGCGCGCGGAGCTGGCCGCCAAGGTGCAGCCCAATGCGGCCGTGGACCTGCAGCTGTGGGTCCCGCGCCTCGACCCGGGGGCCACCCAGACGTTCGGCTTCCAGCTGTACAGCGGGCCGAAGGATCTCGAGACGGCGGCGCTGCCCGGCTACGAGTACCTCGACGCGGTCATCGAGTCGTCGTACGGCAACTTCGCCTGGATCAACCGCGCCATGCTCCAGGTGCTGCGCACCTTCCATGGCGTCGTGGGCAACTGGGGTGTCTCGATCATCCTGCTCACGCTGCTCGTCAAGGGCCTGCTCTTCCCGCTCAACCGCAAGCAACAGACGAGCATGGCGCGCTACTCGGCCGTCATGCAGCGCCTGAAGCCGCAGCTCGACGAGCTGAAGGCCAAGTACAAGAACAACATGCGGACGTTCACCGAGGAGCAGTCCAAGCTCGTGCGCGCGGAGGGCGCCTCGCCGCCGATCGGGGGCTGCCTGCTGATGTTCCTGCAGCTGCCCGTGTGGGTGGGGCTCTTCCAGATCCTCGGCACGTCGATCGAGCTCCGGCAGTCGCACTTCGTGGGCTGGATCGACGACCTCTCGCGCCCCGACCGCATGCCGTTCGGCTTCTTCGGCTTCGAGACCATCAACCTGCTGCCGCTGCTCATGTCGGCGGCGACCATGGTCCAGATGCGCTTCCAGCCCAAGCCCGCCGACCCGGCCCAGGCCCAGAGCCAGAAGATCATGGGCATGATCATGCCCATCGTGATGCTGTTCTTCCTGTACGGCTACTCGGCCGGCCTGTCGCTCTACATCTTCACCTCGTCGCTCATCAGCATCTTCGAGTTCCACGTCATCCGCCGCATCTGGCCCATGCCGGGGACGGCGGTGCCGGCCCGTCCGAGCTGACACCCATGCCGACTGCACGCACTGCCCGGCCGCGCCGATCGCGACTCGGCCTCGTCCTGCTCGTGATCGCGCTCGGTTGGGGAGCGTGGCACGTGGTGTTCGGTCCGCCGAGCTACGACGACCTTGCCTTCCGACCGCTGCCCTACGTGATGTACGGCCTGAAGCCGCATTTCACGCGCGCCGGTCCGCAGACGCAGACCAGCAACGGCGACGGATTCCGCGGGCGCGAGATCGTGCGTCCGAAGCCTCCCGGGCGGCTGCGCATCGTGTGCCTCGGCGGCTCGACCACCTACGGCATGAGCCTGGCCGAGGACGAGACCTATCCGGTCCAGCTCGAGCGGCGGCTGCGAGAGCTGCTGCCGGGGCGCGACATCGAGGTGATCAACGCCGGCGTCGAGTCGTACACGACCGCCGAGAGCCTCAACAACTTGGTCTTCCGCTGCCTCGACTTCGAACCCGACGTGGTGCTCGTCTACCACGGCATCAACGACGTCCGGCCGCGGCGCTATCCCGATTTCGATGCGGCCTACACGCCCTACCGCAAGGTCTGGGACGGCTCCACGGACGACTACGAGAAGCGCGAAGGCGAACTCGGCGGCATCAACACCTTCATCCAGCATCCGCCGCGCGAGGGCGGGCCGGGCATCGAGGAGAACCTGCGCGCCCACGGGCCGGAGGTCTTCCGCCGCAACCTGCTCAGCCTGGCCGGCGTGGCGCGGGCGCACGGCATCCTGCCGGTGTTCGTCACGCCTGCCCACGCGGCCGCACTCTGCCCCACGGACCTGGCGGGCGGCATCGTCGAGCACGACGAGGTCATCCGCGACCTCTGTCGCGACGAAGGCATCGCCTGCATCGACTTCGCTGCGCACATGTCGCAGGAGCCCGCGTTCTGGACCGACGACCAGCGGCGGATCAAGGACGGCATCCACGTCACGCCCGCCGGTGCCGTCGAGCAGGCGCGCCTCATCGCCGAGGAGCTGGTCGGCCTGCTGCGATGAACGCGGCGCCGGGTGCCGGCGGCGACACCATCGTCGCTCCCTGCACGGCAGCCGGAGCGGGTGGCCGGGCCATCGTGCGGCTCTCGGGGCCGCGCGCCCACGCCCTGACCGACGCCTGCCTCGTGGTGCAACGCGCGCCGGCACTCGGGCGCGCCGGCTCGGCGTCGCTCGCGCTCGGTGGCGGCGCGGCCCTGCCCCTCCTGCTCCTGCGCTGGTGGGCGCCGCGCTCGCTCACCGGCGAGGACGTGAGCGAAGTGCACCTCCCCGCCTGGCCGGTGGTCGTGACGTACCTGCTGCGCAGGCTCGTCGAGGCCGGGGCCCGGCCGGCGGGTCCGGGGGAGTTCAGCCGGCGGGCCGTCGCCTGCGGCAAGCTCGACCTGCAGCGCGCACAGGCGTTGCAGCAGCTCATGGCGGCGCGCGACATCGAATCGGCGATGCATGCGGCCGCCGGCCTGGCCGCGCCGACGGCGGAGGCGCGTGCGCGGCTGGTGACGGGTGTGCTCGACACCCTGGCGCAGATCGAGGCTCATGTGGACTTCGAGGACGAGGACACCGAGGCCATCGACCTCCAACGCCTCGCCGCCCGGCTCGAGTCCCTGCGCGTTGCCGCGCGCGAGCTGGCGGAACGCGGCGGCGACGAACCGGCGCGGGATGGGTCGACCGAGGTCGTGCTCTTCGGGCCGCCGAACGTCGGCAAGAGCCTGCTGTTCAACCGCCTCGCCGGAGCCACGCGTGCCGCCGTCTCGCCACAGCCGGGCACCACGCGGGATGCGCTGCAGGCCGACGTCACCCGCGCGGGGCGACACTTCCGCCTGATGGACGGCCCCGGCGTCGAGATCGGGCCGGTCGCCGGCATGCCCTCGGCCGGCGCACGCCTCCAGGCGCTCGACCATCTGGCGATGCAACGCTTCGCGGCCCGGCTCCCGCCGGACGCGGTCGTGCTCCTGGTCGAGGACGCCGCAGCCCCGGCGGACCCGGCCGGGCGCAAGGCGCTGCGACGCCTCGTCGCCGGCCGGACGATCGTGCCGGTGCTCAACAAGGTGGACCTGCTCCCGCCCGCGTCGGATGCCGGGTGGGGGGCGGAAACGACCGACGCGCCAAGCGGAGACGCGCCGGGCGGTGAGGTGCCGACCCTGGAGACGCCGCTGCGCGTCTCCGCGCTGCGCGGGTCGGGGCTCGACGCGCTCTGGGACGCCGTGCTCCGTGCGGCGCCCGTGCCGCGGGCACCCGACGTCGCCGAGGCGGGCGTGGCCGAAGCGGCCCGGGAGATCGTTCCCGTGCTCGATGCGGTGCTGGCCGGGCGCCTGGATGGCGCCCTGCCCGAGCTGTCGCTCGTGCTGCGCGACGTGCTGGATCGCCTCGAGCGCGAGGAGGACGCACGCCCGGACCGCCAGCAGCAACTCCTCGATCGCATCCTCGCGGGTTTCTGCATAGGCAAGTAGCGCTGCCCGCGCTACCCGGTCAGCGTGCCGAGCTAGACTTGTCCGACGATGGCCACGCGGCGCGAGCACCCCACACCGCGCCGGCCCGCCCAGGAGCCGTCCGAGCCGACGTCGGAGGCACTGCTCGGGGACGCGCGCATCGAGACCGGCGAGTTCCGGGCGGCCTATCCGCCGCTCTCCGGTGAGCGGCGCAGCTACCTCGAAGCGCCGCCGCGCGACGGCGACGACGAACTCGCCAACCTGCGCGCCGGGGTGGTCATCGACGGCTACCGCCTGCGCCGGGAGATCGGTCGCGGCGGGATGGGGGTGGTCTTCGAGGCCGAACAGCTGTCGCTCGGCCGCATCATCGCGCTGAAGGTGATGCCGCCGGCGACGATGCGCAACGAGCGCGCCGTCGACCGCTTCAGGCGCGAGGCCGCCGCCGTGGCGCGCCTGTCCCACCCGCGCATCGTGGCCGTGCATGGATTCGGCGTGCGGGACGGCGTGGCCTACCTCGCCATGGAGTACGTCGAGGGGTTCGACCTGGCCGAGATCGTCGATCGGTTGCGCAGTGCCCGCACGCACGGCAACCGCTTCGTGCGCATCTCCGGGCCCGACCTCGACCAGGACATCGCCGACTGGGCGCGCGGTCGCAAGCTCATGGGCACGATGCCCGGCGACCCGCGGACGCGCGAGGGCATCGTCATCGACCTGCGCAACCCCTTCCCCATGATGGCGGCGCTCATCGCCGACGTGGCCGAGGCGCTGCGCCACGCGCACGCCAACGGCGTCATCCACCGCGACATCAAGCCCAGCAACCTGCTGCTCGACCGCGAGGGGCGCATCAAGCTCTCGGACTTCGGGCTGGCCAAGTCCACCGACGCCGTCTCGGTCACCGAGTCGGGCGACCTGGTCGGATCGCCGGCCTACCTGAGCCCCGAGCAGGTGGCCACGCGGCGCGCCCGCGTCGACGAGCGCAGCGACATCTATTCGCTGGGAGTCACGCTCTACGAGCTGCTCACGCTGCAGCAGCCGTTCACCGGGAAGAACGTCGCCGTCGTGTTGCGCAACATCATCGCGGGCGATGCCGAGGCGCCGACGCGCATCAACCCGCGCATCCCGCGCGACCTCGAGACGATCGTGCTGAAATCCATGGAGCGCGACCCCGCCCGGCGCTACGCATCGGCGGACGAACTCGGCGACGACCTGCGCCGCTTCCTGAACTTCGAGCCCATCGCCGCGCGTCCGCTGGGGCGCCTGGCCACCACGATGCGGCTGCTGCGCCGGAACGCGACCACGGTGGCCCTGGCGAGCATGGGAGCGCTCATCGTGGCCCTCGTGGGCGTGCTCGCGAGCGCCCTGGGGGAGGGCAGCGCCCGTGACGAGTTGCTGGATCGCAGCGTGCGCTACGTCGCGCGGGGCGAACGCAGCACGAGCGACGGTCAGCGCACCTCCGAGCTGCTCGGTCGCCTGGCGGGCGTCGACTCGCCCGCCGGCCGGCGCGCCGCCATCGCCACCGTCTGCCAGGAGGCCGAGGCCCGCCTGGCGGCCGCCGACCACGCCGGCCTGCTCGAGCTGCTGGCCGTGGTCGATGCCCAGGTGGACCTGCTGGACTGGAGCGACGCCGAACGGGAACTGCTGCGCATCGGCGTGATCGAGGTGAAGGTCTCGCTCATCCAGGCCCTGCGCCGCCAGCTGCAGTCCCAGGGAGGCGATGCGCGCACGCGGCGCACCTGGCTGGCCGCTCTCGAGCGTCTGCTCGACGACCCGGACGTGCAGGTGTGCGAGAACGCCGCCAGCGTGCTCGGCGAGCTGCGCGCCCTCTCGTCGCTGGGCGCGCTGCAGGATGCCCTGGCGCGGCGTTCCGACAGCCGCGGTCGCGTGGCGATCATCCGCGCCCTCGCGGCGCACGGCCATCCCGACGTGGTGCCCCTGCTGGCCAACGAGCTGCAGGACCGCGACCCGTGGGTGCGGCTGGTGGCCCTGGACGCCCTCGAGCGGCTCGATCCGCCGCAGCTGCCCGAGTTGATCAAGCCGCTCGCGCGCGAGGTCGAGGACTGGGTGTTGTTCCAGTACAAGGGGGTGCTGGCGCGCCGGCTTGCCGGGGAGCCGCCATGAGCGCACCGTCGGCCGGCGCCTCGCGCAGCGCGCACAGTGCACGGGCAGCTCTCGGCCTCGTGGCATGCCTCCTGCTCTTCTCCCGGTGCGGCGGCGGCGATCCGGCGGTGGGTGTCCTGGTGAGCCAGAGCGGCCCGCGGGCCGAGGAGCAGCGGCTGGCGCTGGCCGCCATCCTGCAGGCCTGGGAAGAGTGGCCGGCCGAGAGTCGCCCGCGCCTGCTGCTGGCCGACGACCAGGGCACCCGGCTGGGCGCCGTGGCGGCCTTCGACAACCTGGTGGAGCAGGGCGCCACGGCCGTCATCGGGCCGCTCTCGGCCGACGCCGCCCTGGCGGCGGCCGCCTCGGCCCGCCTGCGCGCGGTACCGCTGCTCGCGCCGTCCGCCAGCGGCGAGGAGATCACGCGCCAGAACCCCTACGCCCTGCGCATCTGCGCCGGCGACGACGACGTGGCGCGCGAGCTGGCGGCCTTCGCCCGCTACCGCCTGCAGATCGCGCGCGTGGCGCTGGTCGTGGACCTCGCCGACCGGCACGCGCTGGGCCTGGCCGATGCCTTCGCGCGGGAGTTCCACATGCGCCGCGGCCGGGTGCTCGACCAGATCAGCATCCATGGCTGCGACGAGCAGGCGGTGAGCGCGCTCGAGCGCGCCGCGGCCCTCGACGTCGAGGCCGTGCTCATCGCGGCCGGCCACGCCCCGCTGATGACCATGCTGGCGGGCTGCCCGGCCTCGCGCCTGTCCGACCGGGTGCTGCTCGGCGACGCCTGCTGGAAGGGGCCTGGACTGGACGAGCTGCTGGCCGAGCGGCGCCCCGAGGGCGCCTGGATCGCCGGGCACTTCCACCCGGACGAGCGCGAGCTGCCCAGCGAGACCGGGGCCCAGGTCGGCCGCTTCGTCGACGCCTTCGTCGCGCGGCAGGGCCAGCCTCCGGACGAACTCGCGGCACTGGCCTACGATGCGGCGCGCGCCATGCTGGCCGTCTACGACCGGGACGCCGACAGCCAGGAACTCTGCCGCCGCCTGCGCGAGCTGCAATACGTGGTCGGCGTGACCGGCACCATCCACATGGAGTCGGGCGGCCGGCCACGCTCCAAGACGCTCGTCATCGAGCAGCTGCACGACCCGCGGCGCTCGGGATTCGAGGAGCGCGTCGGCGACTGAATCCGGACAGCGCGACTTCCCGGGCGGGGGTTGGAAACCCAAGCGCTTGTGGGATACTGGCGCCTCCCTTGCAAGGGGCAGGGGGTCCAGGGACTGCGGATGCGCTGCCCGTACTGCAAGGCCAACAATGATCGCGTCGTGGACTCCCGGACCTCCGGGGAGGCCGACGTCATCCGCCGCCGGCGGGAGTGCCTGGAGTGCGCCGGGCGCTTCACCACCTACGAGAAGGCCGGCGAGGCCAGCCTGAGGGTGGTCAAGAAGGACGGCAGCCGGGTGCCCTTCGACCGCGACAAGCTGCTGGCCGGCCTGCTGGTGGCCTGCCACAAGCGGCCGGTCGAGACCGAGACGCTCGAGAGCATCGTCACCGACATCGAGAGCCAGCTGCACGAGATGTTCGACAAGGAGGTGGCGAGCAAGTTCATCGGCCACCTGGTGATGGATGCGCTGCGCAAGGTGGATCAGGTGGCCTACGTGCGCTTCGCCAGCGTCTACCGCGAGTTCAAGGACGTGAACCAGTTCCTGGACGAGCTCAAGCCGCTGCTGGGGGGCGGCGACGGGACGGCCGCCGGACGCAGCGACGATCGACCGGCGCACCCGGCCGGCGGCACGCCGCCGCTGAGCATCGACGGAGGCCGGCGTGCGCCGAAGCGCTGACCTCGGGCTGTCCCCGCCGCAGGTGCTCGACGGAGAGGGGCGGTCCGCGCCCTTCGACGGGCGCCGGCTACAGGCGTCGATCCGGCGCGCGCTGGTGGCCCTCGGCCCGGATGCGGCCGACGAGGCGGAGGGGCTGGCCGGCGCGGTGGGCGTCTTCGTGCGCCGCCGAGCTGCGGGACCGGCCCTGAGTTCGGACGTCCTGGCAGGCCTGGTGCTCCAGGTGCTCGAAGGCGCCGGGCATGGCGAGGCCGCGCGGCTCTACGCCCGCAGCCGTCGCCGCGAGGAGACCGCGGTGGCCTCGCGCGTGCGGCAGTGGCTCGAACGCGAGAGCAGCCTCTCGGCGCACGTCGTCCAGCAGGTCGCCCTGGAGGTCGAAGCCGGGGTGAGCGCCGCCGGCCTGGCTGACCCGCCCCAGGGCCTGCTGCGTGAGTGGGTGGACCACGCGCTGAGGCATCGGGGCATGCCCGAGGCGCTCGGCCTCACGCCGAGCGTCGCCCTCTCGGGGCGCGAACTGAGCTCCTTGCTCGCGTCCGGGCCTCCGGGCCTGGCGGCCGAGCAGCGCGCCGCGAGCGCCCTGCTCGCGCGCTACACGCTCCACAGCGTGCTGCCCTCGGATGTCGGGCTCGCGCATGCCGACGGACGGCTCGACTTCGGCGAGCTCAGCTCCCATGGGCGTGCCCACGCGCTCTGCCTGCCGCTCTTCCAGCAGCCCGAGGTGAAGGCGGCGCGAGCGGCATGTCGCGTGGCCGTGGCGGGAGCCCTGCTGCGCGAACTCGGCGGCCTGGTCTCGCACGAGGTCGTCGTGCTGTGGGACGGACCGGCTCCGCGCGGCGATGATCGCCTGCAGCTCGAGCTTCAGCTGCGTCGACCGGTGAGCGGCAGCGCCCGCATCGTGCTCTGCCTGCCCGCCACGGACCCGGCGCGCGTGGCGCCCTGGTTGCACTGGGACGCCCTGGGCGGGCTGTTCAAGCTGCGACTGCACGGGCCCGGCTTCCACCCCGACCTGTTGCAGCAGGCGGCGCTGAGACCAGGGGCGCTCGAGGTGACCCGGCAGGCACCGGGGCCCGGCATCGTGCTCGGCGCCGTCGCGGTGAACCTGCTGCGCCCGGCCCTCGACGGCGTGCAGCGCGACACCGGAACCTACCTGGATGCCGTCGAGGCCGCGGCCTCCCTGGCTGCAGCCGGCCTGCTCGCCTGGCGTACCGAGGGCGCGGGCCACGCCGCCCTCGAACACCTGCACGACCGGCTGGGCGCCACCACGCCGCTGGCGGTGAGCTGGGCATTGCAGGCGGCGGGCCTGATCCAGGCGCGCATCACCCTGCTCGGCGCCGGCGCCCGGGCCCGACAGAACGGGCACGACCTGGCGGTGGCCATCGGCGATCGCCTGCGCCGTGGCTGGGAGCGTCGTGGGGCGCCGGTCGAGGGCGCGTCGACCGGGCCGGGCACCGCCGCCGCCACGCTCCTCCGCCTGCAGCCGGCCACGCAGCGCACGCAGACGCGCTTCCGCCGCCTCGACCTGCCGCTGCGCGCACCCGTCGTGTCCGGCGCCGCCGCCGGCAGTGCCGGCGAGGTGGAGCCGCTCGGCGAGGGCGAGTCCTTCAGCCACGACGGCGAGATCGACCCGGCCGCCAGCGGGCGCGAGGTCGCCGCCCTGCGCCGCTGCCTCGGCATCGCCGGCGAGGCGCCCGCGCCGCGCAAGGCCGGGCCCCCGGACGTGCGCGAAGCGTTCCTACGTGCTTTCCTAGAGCCCACCCCGGACGACCCCGAACCCGTGCCATGCGCCTGACCCGAATCGAGATCCACGGCTTCAAGTCGTTCGCCGACCGTACCCAGCTCGACCTGCCGGCCGGGCTCACGGCGATCGTCGGTCCGAACGGCTGCGGCAAGTCGAACGTCATCGACGCGGTGAAGTGGGCGCTCGGCGAGCAGCGCGCCTCGGCCCTGCGTGGGGCCGAGATGCTCGACGTGGTCTTCAAGGGCAACGGGGCGCGTGGGCCGCGCAACTTCGCCGAGGTCTCGCTGGTCTTCGACAACCAGGACGGCGCGCTGGCCATCGAGTACAGCGAGGTCGTGCTCACGCGGCGGCTCTTCCGCAACGGGGAGAGCGAGTACCTCATCAATCGCAAGCCCGTGCGCCTGAAGGACGTGCGCGACCTGCTCATGGACACGGGCCTGGGCACGGGTGCGTACTCCGTCATGGAGCAGGGCCGGATCGATGCGGTGCTCTCGGCGAACCCGCAGGAGCGGCGTCGCATCTTCGAGGAGGCGGCGGGCATCAGCCGCTACCGCGCGCGCAAGCGCGAAGCCGAGTCGCGCCTGGAACGCACCGAACAGAACCTCGTGCGGCTCGGCGACGTGCTCGAGGAACTCGAGCGGCGCGAGCGCTCGCTCAAGCAGCAGGCCGGCCGGGCGCGTGCCTATCTGCAGGCCCGGGACCGCATCCAGCTGCTCAAGTCGCGCTTCTACGTCCACCAGTACGCCACCTTCGGCGAGCAGCTCGTGCGTCACGAGCAGCGCGTCGAGGAGGCGCGCGAGGAGGCGCAGGCCGCGCGACAGGTGCTCGAGGCGGTGCGCACCGAGGTGGCGCTGCTGCAGCAGAAGCTGACGCTGGCGCGTCAGCAGGTGGACGAGGTGGCGGAGTCGTTCCGGCAGGCCTCGGGCGAGGTCGAGGCGATCACCGAGCGCCAGAGCGGTCTGCGCGAACGCCAGCGCGAGGTCCAGGAGCGCCGCGAGCTGCTGCAGACGCGGATCGTCGGGCTGGACGCCGCCGTGGCGGAGCGCCAGCGTGAACTCGAGCTTGTGCACGCACGTGTCGCCCAGCTCGACGAGGACATCGTGGCCCACGAGGCCGTCGTCGTGCAGCGCCGTCACGAGCATGCCGAGGTGGATGCGCGCGTCGAGGAGGCGCGGCGCGAGGCAGAGCAGCGCCGTGCCGCCGTGCTCGATCGCGTGGAGCGGCTCGCAGCCCTGCGCCGGAGCCGTGCCGAGCAGGAGGCGCGTCGCGCCGCGCTGGGTGCGACGCACGACCGCCTGCTGACGCACGTCACCGAGCTCGGCGACCAGAAGCGCGAGCTCGCCGCCGTGCAGGGTGAGCTCTTCGTCGGCGCGCGGGATCTCGATGCCGCCCACGAGGTGGCGCGTGCGCGTGAACTCGCCTGCGCCGGGCGGCGCGATGCGTCCGTCGCCCAGCTGAAGGCTCTCGACGCCGACCTCGCGGAACGCCGCGAGGCGTTGGCCGGCAAGGACTCCCATCGCCGCGCGCTCGACGAGCTGCTCGAACGGCACGAGGGGGTCACGCCGGGTGCGCTCGCGCTGCTCGAGGCGGGCCTGCCCGGCATCGAGGGCCTGCTGGTGGACCACCTGCGCGCACCGGCCCCGCTCGCTGATGCGGTCGAGGCGGCGCTGGGCGCGACGACGCAGGCGGTGATCGTCGCCTCACGCGAGAGCGGGCTGGCGGCGCTCCAGCACCTGCGACGCGTGCAGGGCGGACGGGTGCTGCTCGTCCCGCGCGATGGTCTGCGACCGCGCGCCGGCGCGGCGGCCGGACCACGCCTGCTGGACGCCCTTCAGCTGCTCGGACATCACGAGGTCTTCGAGGCCCTGCTCGGGCACGTGCGGCTCGTGGACGACGTGGACGCGCTGGCCGGCTGCGTGCCCGACGGCTGCACGGTGTGGGTCACGCCCGGGGGCGATCTGCTCGACGAGCGCGGCGTGTTGCGAGGCGGGGTGCGTACGGGCGCCGACGACGGTGGTCTCGTCTCCCGGCGGGCCGAACGCGATGCGCTCGCCGGGGAGTGCGAGCTGCTGCTCGGGCACGTGGGCCGGCTCGGGGTGGAACGCACGCGCCTGGCCGAGGAACTCCAGCAACACGAGGACGCGCTGGGCGCCGCGCAGGCGCACGCCCGTCGGGTCGACACCGAGCGCGATCGCACGCGCGAGCGCGAACGTCAGTCGGCCAGCCGGCAGCATGCGATCCATCGCGAGATGGCCGTGCGCAGCGCCGACCGGCGCGAGGTGGAGCTGCAGCTCGCCGCGGTCGAGACGACACTCGCCGAGCTGGTGGCCGGGGAGCATGTGCTGGCCGCCGAAGTGGAGGACGACCAGCAGCAGGAGGGCCTGCTCGACACGGCCCTGCACGCGCTGCGCGACGAACTCTCCTCCCGCCACGAGGTGCTCGCGCACGCGCGCACCGAGCTCTCGGCGCGGCGTGAGCGCCGGGAGGCGCTCGAGAGCGAACGGCGGCAGGTCGTGCGCGGCCTCGAGGAGCGCACCCACGACCGGCAGCTCGCCGGTGCGGAGCTGGAGGCGTTGCGCGAGCGCAGTCAGCGCAGCGAGGACGAACTGCAGGTGCTCGAGCAACGCGCCCTGCAGCTGTCCGAGGAGCGTGACCGCCGCGCCGGTGCCCTCGGTGCGGCGCGCGAAGTCGCCGCCGGGCTGACGCGCGAACAGGAGCAGGTGCAGGAGCGCGTGGCGGCGGCCGAGGCGGTGTCCGAGGCGGCGGCCGGTGAGCTCGGGACCCGACGCCTCGAGGCGCAGGAGACGGAGATCCGCCGCGACGAGCTGCGTCGCCAGGTGCTCGAGGAGCTGCAGGTGGACCTCGCGGCGCCGCCGAGCGTCGAGCCGTCGGGCGGGCTGGCGTCCGACGACCCGGCTGCGTCCGTGGCCGCCGGCGATGGC
>Ga0315912_10002718_pt1 | contig 18455 bp, 13 predicted proteins | sample VfabasoilMG_FD_204469 | JGI IMG/M metagenome (GOLD analysis project Ga0315912, IMG submission 204469) | Garden soil microbial communities collected in Santa Monica, California, United States - V. faba soil | ecosystem: Environmental > Terrestrial > Soil > Garden | place: USA: California...
CGGCCCTGCCCTCTTCTTCGGCCTTGAGCAGGGTGACGACGTTGCGCTCGACCCAGCGGCCGAAGAGCCCCGTCAACCGTGCCAGCGAACGGCCGAGCGGCGTCAGCCGGTACTCGACGCGCGGCGGGACCTCGGGATAGCTGCGCCGGCTAACTAGTCCGAATCCTTCGAGCTTGCGCAGCGTCTGGATGAGCATCTTCTCGGACACGCCGTCGACGCTGCGACGGATCTCGGCGGTGCGCATCGGTCCCCTGGAGAGTTGCGACACCACCAGCAGCGTCCACTTCTCGGCCAGCACCGCCAGCACGCGGCGAGAAGGACAGCGGGCGTTGTAGACATTCGGAACGGGGTGACCTTTGGGCATGGCGGCGAAAGTACCATGCCGCGTCCCGTGTTTCATACTTACCGCGAGGTAAGTACCCTCCTGCGGTTAAGCACCTGACACTTACCAGGAGGTAAGTACTTGTGGACTCGCATGGCTGCCTCCAGAATCGCCGCCCCTTCGGAGAAAACCCAGCAAAGGAGTCCGCCATGCAATTGTATTTCTCGCCCGGTGCCTGTTCGCTCGCCTCGCACATCGCCCTGCGTGAGGCCGGCCTGCCCTTCGACCTGAAGCGCACCGACACCAAGACCAAGAAACTCGAGGATGGCTCGGACTACTACGCGGTCAACTCCAAGGGCTCCGTTCCGGCGCTGCGCCTCGACAACGGCCAGGTTCTGACCGAGGGACCCGTGATCCTGCAGTACGTCGCCGACCAGAAGCCCGAGTCGGGCCTGGCGCCGATGAACGGAAGCATCGAGCGCTACCGCCTGCAGGAATGGCTCAACTTCATCACCAGCGAGGTCCACAAGACATTCTCTCCGCTGTTCAATCCGGCGGCGGACGCCAGCGTGAAGGCCTACACGACGCAGAATCTCGAGAAGAAGTTCGACTGGCTGGACAAGCAGCTCGCGGGCAAGCAGTTCCTGACCGGCGACAAGTTCACGATCGCGGACGCCTACCTGTTCGTGGTCGCCAACTGGAGCAACTTCGTCGGCATCGACCTCGGCCGCTGGCCGGCGCTCAAGGAGTTCCAGGCTCGCGTCGCAGCACGCCCCAAGGTGCAGGAAGCCCTCGCTGCCGAAGGCTTGTTGAAAAAAGCGGCCTGATCCCGCCGCGGTTGATTGCGGACTCCGTACAAACCGCAAAGCTGCACGACGGCAACAGCATGACAGGCCGTCAGCCACGAGCCGGCCGCGAAAGTAGCTAGTGCAGCATGAATGCGACGCGCGGGCGCGACAGGTATCGCGTCCGCGCGTCGAGCTCCCCGGGGTGTCTCCTCCATCAGACCTATTGCACCACCGTGCATCGTGTGCGATGGTGCACGCCGATTTTTCGTGGGGGACGAAATAGCCGACGTGAGCCGCGCGTGCGCCGGGATGGCCACGCCGCACTAACTACCATTACAAGCGGGTTACCCGGCTGACGGCGCGCGAAGGGGTTTGCTCGACGCCGGTCATTACGCGTCAAATGCGCGCAGATACCGGCACACGTCCGGCGCGGAGCCCGTCTCATACTCATCAAAAGGATTTGATGTATGAAACATTCGGTACTGCTGCTGGCAGCCGGGTGGAGCGTGGCATTACATGCCGCCAGGCTCCCGCCCATCGACGAAATTCGCGGCGAAGAACCCGCCGTGATGACCAATGCTCCTCACGTGCCGCCGCCCATCACTCGGCGCCACGCGACCCGGGTCCTGCTCGACGTCGTGGTGAAGGAGCACACCCGGCAACTCGCCGACGGCGTGAGTTACACCTACTGGACCTTCGGCGACGACGCGCCCGGGAAATTCATCCGCGTGCGCGAGGGCGACGTCATCCAGACGCGCCTCAGCAACCACCCCGACAACACCGTGGCGCACAACATCGATTTCCATGCGGCGACCGGTCCCGGTGGCGGCGGCGAAGCCTCCTTCGTCGCACCCGGCCACAGCGCCACGTTTTCGTGGCGCGCCATGCGCCCGGGACTGTATCTCTACCACTGTGTCGCCGCGCCCGCGGGCATGCATCTCGCCAATGGCATGTACGGACTGATTCTGGTCGAGCCCAAAGAGGGCATGCCGAAGGTCGACAAGGAGTTCTACATCGTGCAGGGCGAGTTCTACACCGACGGCACCTACGGCCAGCCTGGCCCGCAGCGTTTCGATCTCAACAAGGCCTTGCAGGAGCGGCCCGAGTACGTGGTGTTCAACGGCAGCGTCGGCGCGCTGATGGGAGCGAACGCCTTGCGCGCGAAGGCCGGTGAATCGGTGCGGCTGTACATCGGCAATGCCGGTCCGGCACTGACGTCGTCGTTCCACATCGTCGGCGAGATCTTCGACGACGTCTATGGCGAGGGCGGGACAACGGTGAACCAGCACAATGTGCAGACCACCGTGGTGCCGGTCGGCGGCACGGCCATGGTCGATCTCGTCACCGAGGTGGCGGGCAACTACCAGTTCGTGGATCACTCGATGTTCCGCGCATTCAACAAGGGCGCCATGGGCGCGCTCGAGGTGGAGGGCGCCGCACGGCCGGAGCTTTTCTCCGGCCGCCAGGCGGAAGAAGTGTTCAATCCCGGCACGCGGCTCAATCGGGTGGCGACGGTACCGGGCTCCACGTCGCGTCCCGAGGCCGAGCGCGGCCGGCAGCTGTATTCGACGGTTTGCACTGCCTGCCACCAGCCCGACGGCCGCGGCATGGAGGGGACCTTCCCGCCGCTCGCGCAATCGGACTTCCTCATGAACGACGTGCAGGCTGCGATTCGCGTGCTCATCGAGGGACGGCAGGGCCCGATCACCGTCAACGGCAAGACCTACGACGGCGCGATGCCCGACTTCTCGCTGTCGAACGATGACATTGCCGCCGTGTTGAGCTACGTGCGCACCAGTTTCGGCAACGCCGGCACGGCGGTGACTCCCGACGAGGTGCAGCGAGTGCGCAGCAGCCTGTCCGCGCCCAAGGCTGTCGCGCAGGGCGCGCAATAGGTTCGCCGTGCGATTTGCGATCGCCGGCGTCCTGCTGGGCGCCATGCCCGCGCTCGCGGCTGCGCAAGGCGCCTGCCCTGCGCAGCGCGACGAAGTGTTCGTCCCGGCCGGCCGCTACCAGCCTTTCTTCAAGCAGGCCAACAGCACTCCGGTGGCGGTGCCGGCGATGTGCGTCGGCGCGGCACCGGTGAACAACGGCCAATACCTGGCGTTCGTGCGCGACCATCCCGAGTGGCGAAAGTCGCGTGTCGGCAGGTTGTTTGCCGAGCCAAACTACCTGGCGGACTGGCAGGACGACCTGACGCCGCCGCCGGATGCGCTCGCAGCCCCGGTGACCTTCGTGTCGTGGTTCGCCGCCGGTGCGTACTGCGAAGCCCAGGGGCGCCGCCTGCCGAAAGTGTCCGAGTGGGAGCGGATGGCCGGGACACGGGTTCCGGCACAACGTGCCGCTCCGTTCTCCATTGCAATGGGCAGTCCGTCCGCGGATCTCGGCGGCACTCCGCTGAGACTGGGTGGCCTGTGGGAGTGGACCGAAGATTTCAATTCCGCGGTGGTCACGGGACGCGTCGGCAACGCCGAGAGCGCGGACTCGAGCCTGTTCTGCGGCGATGGATTTCGTGCGGTGGATGCCTCCGACTACGCCGCGTTCCTGCGTTACAGCTTCCGCAGCAGCCTGCGCGGCGATTTCACGCTGCGCAATCTCGGCTTCCGATGCGCGGGCGAGGCAACCGCGGCCACTGACTCGGGCGAACGCTCGGTCTACCAGTTCGACGCGGAGTGGACCGCGGACGACGGCAAGCCTCTGCGGCTGCGCGATCTCCAGGGCGTGCAGGTCCTGACATTCTTCTATACAGAGTGCGAGGCAGCCTGCCCGCTCACCGTCAAGGCGCTGCAGATGCTGGCGCGCGACGAGTCAGCCGCCATCGGCAAGCACACCGGCTTCGTACTGATCAGCGTCGATCCCGCCCGCGACACCGTCGATGCGTTGCGCCAGTACCGGCGCACCATGCATCTCGAAAAGGGCAGCTGGAAACTGCTGCGCGGCTCGGACGCGGACGTGCGGAAACTCGCCGCGTTGCTCGGCTTCAACTACGAACAGGTCCAGTCGGGGGAATTCGTGCACTCGAACCTGGTGACCGTGCTGAACCCGCGCGGCGAAGTGGTGCATCAGCAGAACGCGGTATCGGGCGATCGCGCGGAACTCGCCGAGGCGATTCGCCGCGCGAGTGGCGCGGTCACGCCGCCATCAACCACAGGCCGGCGATGAGCGCGAGCACGCCCGCGATTCGCGACACGATTCGCGGCCGCGGCAGGATCTTCTCCAACAACACGAACACCATCAGTCCGGCGATCCAGACCAGGTTCATGACGCCGAAGGCGAACAGCAGGATCATCAACACCCAGCAGCAGCCGATGCAGTGAATGCCGTGCAGGAAGCCGAGCCGCAGCGAGCCGCGCACTCCCGGCTGGAATCCGCCGTGACGCTGCACGAAAGTCAGTGGCGCCTGGCAGGACGCGAGGCAGGCCTGCTTCAGCGGCAGCCATTGGTAGATGCCCGCGGCGATCAGCATGCAGCCGCCGATGACCCGATCGGTACCCGCCATCATCGGCGTTACCAGTGCGCGCCACTCGAGCAGCCACTGCAGCAGCGTCGCGATCGTGGCGAATCCGGTCCAGGCCAATAGATAGCCGCCGAGGAACCAGCCCGGTGGCGCGAACACCTGGCGCGCGCCGTCCTGCCGGGAAGCAGCCTGCCTGGCGATGGCCGCGTACAACAGGATGGTGGGCGTTACCGACGGGGTCATCATGCCGATCATCATGACCACCCACATGGCCAGCATGAATCCGAATCGGGCCGCCGACCACGGCACGAAATCGGGCGACATCATGCCGGACATGTCGAAGCCGGTGGCGAGCCAGTACGTGTAGCCGAGCGCCAGCAATGTGATCGCGCACAACGCGATCACGACGATCCATCGTCCCGGCATCAGTTGACGATGCCGTCCTGGCAGAGATGCAGCTCGGCGAATTGCCCGTAGGAGTCCGTGAGCTCGTACGCGATCGGCCCGGAGGTTTTCGTCCAACCACGTCCGATCTCGGCGCTCTTGAACTCGAAGCCGCCGACCGGCTGGATGCGAATGCGATGTTCGGCGCCGGTCACCGGGTTCACGATGGGCTCACCGCGCTGCTCGATGAAACCCGGCACGTTGAGCCGCGCGCGGCGCTTGTCGATGTCGACCATGAAATCGATGTCGGCAAACACCGGGTCGTGCACCTTGGTCAGCATCGAGAAGAACACCTGGAACATGGTGGCGCCGGGTCTGGTGTCCTGGCCACTCATGATCCTGAGCAGCGCATCGCGCTGCACGGCGTTGGCGCGATTGTCTACGATCGGCAACGCCTCGCCGTTACCCTGGTGGACGGCACCGGGGTAGCGAAAAATGCCGGCAACCTTCAGCCCGTCGAGACTGGTGCTGCCGTGATGGCCTTTGTCGATCTGGATTCCGACCACGGCTGAGCAGTTTCCGTAGGTCGGCAGGGCGTTGAACTGACAGGGGCAACCGTATGAACAGTTGCAGTTGGCGAATTCCTTGCCGTGAAGAGTCCACTTCGTGTCGGTCATGGCAATACTCCATGGTGTGCGAAGGGAGGCGGCGCGATTGAATCACGCGCCGGCCTCCCCTGACAATCCATGTGACGCTTTCTTAACCCGCCTTTTTCAGCGCCTCTTTCCGGAAGACCGCAAAGTCCGCGGTATTGAAGTTGTTGCGAGCGACTTCGCCATACAGGCGCTTCGCCTCCTCGGCCGCCCCGGTCGACTCGAGCGCCTGCGCCAGGTGGTACTTGTTATGCAACGCGGCGAGATTGGACTGGCGGTACTCGCTCACCGCCTGCTTGTGGTTCTTCTGGCGCAGGGCAATCAGCCCGAGCACTTCGTGGTACGGCTCCATCTTGCGGGGATTGTTCTGCTCCGCGGACAGCTGGGCCACTTTCTTCGCCAGTTTCTTTGCGGTGCCGAAGTCGCCGCGCCAGGCGGCGAGCTGGGCGTCGAAGAAGACGACCTGGATCTCCTGGAGATTGGCGAAGGCCGGCGTGCCCACCTGCTGCGCATTCTCGCGCATGAGCGCACTGCGCGCCGTGAGGATGCGCTGGGCATCGTCGTACGCACCGGTCCACATCGCCACCTGCGCAGCAGCGGTGAGCGCGCCGATTTTCGCGTTCAGACGCTGTGCCGGCGGCGCGCCCATGCCATCGATCTCCGTGACCGCATGCTCCAGTGCCTTCACGCCCGTGGCCGTATCGCCGGCGTACACGTGCGTGAACGCCTTGAAGGCCACGAGGAAACCGGCATTCGCCGGGCTCGCCGCCTTGATGCCGAGGTCATAGTCGGCACGCGCCTCGTCGAAATTGCCGAGGAAAGAGTCGACGTGCCCGAGCTTGAGCGGCGCGATGGAATCGTGCGGATCGAGCTGCAGGGCCAGTTTGTAGTAGCGGCGTGCATCCTCGAGCTTGTTGGTGGCGCGATAGACGTCGCCCAGCGACCAGTAGTACTGGTCGGCGCCCGGTTCGATGTCGATGGCGCGCCGGTAGTATTTCTCGGCCTTGGCGAAGTCGGTCGGGTCATTGAACAGATAGGACGCCGCGAGCGCGAAGGGCGCGGGCGCGAAGCCGGGGGCGGCCGCCATCAGCTTCTCGAGCGTGGCGCGTTGCTCCGCGAACTGGTTGAGTCCGGCCTGCGCCCCGGCCAGCAGCATCCACGCACGCGGCGCCTGCGGGTATTTTCCGGTGAGCCGGGTCGCGAGCTCGAGCTGCGCGGTGGTGTTGCCGTCGAGGAAGTACTTGTTGAACTCGAGCATCATGCGCTCGCCTTCGCTGGCATTCGCTGCGCCGCGCCCGCCGGAAGTCAGCGAGTCGTTGAATTCCTGGGTCGAGAAGGCGACGTTGCTGAGGTTGAACCAGGCATAGGTGAAACCGGGGTCGGCTGTCACGGCGGTGCGGAACAGGTCGTTGGCCTCCTGTGCATCGCCACGATCGAGCGCCGCCTGGCCCGCCATGAAGGCGAGCCGCGCATCGGCGGATTGCGTGGTGATGGGAATCTCCTCCACCGCGGCTTGCGCGGTGAAAGACGTGATGCAGAACGCGAGCAGCATCGCGGCTCGCTGCGTGTGTACGTGGTTCATTGCCGGCTCCCGTGTGTGTGGGTACTCGCGCGGACCGGGAGTGTCGCGCCGTTATTTCATCGTGGCGGGCCGCCTGCGACGGGGCGACGGCGAAGGGCGCTGAGGCGTGTCAGCAACGCTTCGGCGCAAATCTGTCTAGATGTGTTTCGCCGTCATCTCGCGTTCGATGTATTCCGCCTGGCGGAGCGCCAGCGCGACGATGGTCAGCGTGGGGTTGGCCGCGCCCGAGGTGCTGAACACGCTGCCATCGGAAATGAACAGGTTGCGGATGTCGTGGGTCTGGCCGTGCGGATTGGTGACGCCTTCGCGCGGATCCGTGCTCATGCGCGCCGTACCCAGGTTGTGGGTCGCGAAGGGCGAGCCTTCGCTCTGCACCACGCGCTTCGCGCCGGCCGCTTCCATGATGCGCCGGCTCTGTTTCTGGCCGTGCGCGCGCATGGCGATGTCATTGGCGTGTTCGTCGACGTGCAGGTTCGCGACCGGCAGGCCGTTCGCGTCCTTCACTTCGCTCAGCGTGATGCGATTGTCCGCGCGCGGCATGTCCTCGCCGACGATCATGAAGCCCGCCAGGTTGCGGTAGTTGTCCATGATCGACGCGTAGTCGCGACCCCAACCGTATGGCAGCGCCGCCAGCGGCAAACTACCCACGTCGAAGTTCACCAGCTCGACGAAATATCCGCCGGCGAAACCGCGCTTCGTATCGAGGACGGCCTCGTCTTCGACGAGCCCGGCCTGCGAGGCGCCGCGCCACATGGACACCGGCTGGTCGAAGACGCCGATCGTGAAGCCCAGCACGTGGTGACAGTAGTTGCGCCCGAGCTGGTCGGAGGAATTCGCGAGTCCGCGCGGGAATTTTCCGGACTGGGACAGCAGCAGCAGGCGCGTGGTTTCCGGTGCGTTGCCGGCGACACATACGGCACGGGCTTTCTGGCGCTGCTCGACGCCCGTCGCATCCCGGTACACCACGCCGGTCACGCGGCCCGCGGCATCGTGTTCGATGCGCGTGGCCATCGACTGGATGCGCAGGTCGAGCTTGCCGGTGGCCTCGGCGCGCGGAATGTCGGTGTACAACGTGCTCCACTTCGCACCCATCTTGCAGCCCTGCACGCAGAAGCCCTGCTGGATGCAGAAGCCGCGGCCGTCCTGCGCGCGCGAATTGATGGCGACGTAGCCGGTATGCACTTTCTGGTAGCCGGCCTTGCGCGCGCCGTTGTACATGACCTTGAAGTTGTTGGACGCCGGCAGGCCTGGGTTGCCCGCGCGCCGCGTCACGCACAGCCGCTGCTCGGCAAGCTCGACGTACTTGAGCAGCTCTTCGTGTGCGATCGGCCAGTCGGCGAGTGATGTCCCGGCGATCGCACCGTAGTGCGTGCGCGCCTTGAGCTCGGTGGCCGTCAATCGCGGCGTGACCGCGCCCCAATGCGTGGTCGTGCCACCGACGGTTTTCGTGAGCCATGCCGGCAGCGGCGAACCGGTCTTCGCCGGCGCCCAGTCACCCGAGCTGGTGCGCGGATCGAGCCAGGTGAGCTGGCCGAACGCCTCGTTCGCCACCTGCGAGAAACTCGCCAGCGATTGGCGCGCGCCCGCTTCCAGCAGCACGACCTTGATGCCGCGTCGCGTGAGCTCGTGCGCCAGCGTACCGCCGCCCGCGCCCGAGCCGATGATCACCACCACGCCGTCGTCGTTGAGCTCAAACCTGGCCATGCTCAGACTCCTGAACCGGGCATCGGCCCCGAGTCAGCGAGCGGAACTTCGGGCAGCCACTTCAGATCGTTGAAGCCGCGGTGCAGGTAGCCGCCTTTCGAGAACGCTTCGCCTTCATAGCCGAAGTACGCAAAGGCCAGTGGCGACGAATACAGGGTGCTGATCGCCTTGATGCGCAGCTGCTGGAAGAACGTTGTGGGCTCGATGGCCTTGAGTGCCGCGACCCGTTCAGGTTCCTTCGAAGCGGCAAAGCCCGCGCCAAGCGAAGCGAGGCCGCGCGTGTAAAGCTCGCGCACACCGGCATCGCGCGCGGCATCGGCATCGCAGGAGCTCACTACCGAGGCGTAAACGGCATCGTCGAGTCGGTCGTGAGGAAGAATGGTGCGCACGGCCGCGAGCAACGTCGCGCCCTGCTCGCTGGTGAAGGCCTTGAGTTCGAGTGCCCAGGCGCGTGACGGCGCGAGCAACGCCAGCGGACTGCCCACCGCGAGGCAACCCGTGAGAATTCCGGTCACCTTGAGAAAATCGCGGCGATCCGCGACGCCATTCGATCTCATGGAACCCCCTCGCAGTTTTGCGGGTGATAACACGAATCAAACAGGGCCGCCACGCCCACGGGGAGCTGGCGTGCTATGGAAATCGCTTCAGCGTGTACCAGGCGTCGAGTTGCGCGGGCGCAGCCGCCGCCGTGTCGAACAGCGCCAGCGAGGCGAGCTTCACGTGGTAGACGCGCGCGGTCTGGCGCGGATGCACCTTCGGCTGCTCGAGCGTCGCGAGATTGATTTCCAGGGACTTCCGATCGGCGCCGACTTTCAGGTTCGAGAAGGCTTCCTCGCGGGTCTCGAGCTCCGGCGACCCGTACTCCGGCGCATCGCGATACGTCCAGGATTCCAGCGTCACCGCCGAGCGCAGCAGCGAATCGCTGATGTTGGTCCCCAGCGGCTGGGTCAGCTCGATCCTGAAGCCGGTGGCCGTGGCTGTCATGGCGAGAATCCCCGGCGCAACGGTTTTCCCGTCCCAGCGCACGTGCTGCAGGCTGGCGATCTTGCCGCCCTTGGCCTGCCAGCCGCGCCCCGTCTGGCCTAACAACAAACTGCCATCAGGCAGGAACAGCGGACGCATCACGCCGGATTCGAGTCCTTCGAAGAACGACATCACCGCGCCCTGCTCCACGTCGCCGACTTTCTGCGTCACCACGCGCAGCAGGTTCGACTGCGTCTGGTCGCCGATCAGCATCTGCCCGGCGAACGGGCCGAACTTGCCGCGCGTCAGGTCCCACGCGGGATTGCCCGGTGAGTTCGCCACCTTGTTGTGCGGGAACAGCACGACTTCGCGCGCCTTGCGCCCGGCGACCTTCTCCCATTTGATCTCGGGCGAGTCGGGCGTCATGCCGGGAAGATCGACGAGCCCGGCGGGATGGCCGTAGAACGCGTCCTTCTTCAGCTCGTACAGCTTCGAAGTGCCGACGAAGTCGCCCTGGTTGTCCGCGTACCACACGCGCCCGTCCGGACTCACACCCACGCTCGCCGGGCTGCGCAGTCCGTTGGCAAACAGCTCGCTGCTGCCGTCCGGCCTGACGTGTATCGCCCAGCCCGCGAATCCGCCCCAGCTCCCCATGGTCTGGCTGCCGCCGTTATAGGAGAGGCCGGAGTTGTCGTGCACCAGGTTGATGGCGAAGTAGTAAGACCCGTCGCGCGTGCGCACCGGGCCGTGCATGTAGTTGTGGTAGTTGCCGTGGTACGAATGCGCGTCGAACAGCGTGTCGTAGCGGTCGGCAATGCCATCGCCGTTGGTATCCGATATTCGCGTCAGCTCGGCCTTCTGTCCCGCGACCACGGTGAGACCCTTGCCGTCTTCGGCCACCACGCCGAGGCTGTCGAACAGGCCTTCGGCGAACGGACGCCATTCGCCGTTCACCACCCGCCAGACGCCCGCGGTGCGCGTGGCTACGACCACAGTGCCATCCTTCGACAGCGAAAGGCCCAGGGCTTCGAACAGCTGGTCGCGCCCGTAGTTGTCCTTCGGGGAATACCAGTTCTCGATGCTGTAGCCGGCCGGCATCTTCGCCGTGGCGGCGGCCTTGTTCAGTGCCTGGCGACCGAAGCTGTAGTTGGAAACAGGCGGACGCCACGTGTTGGCGGATAGCCCCGCCTTGCCACGCAGCTTCGCCGTGAGTTTGCCGGCGGGCAGCGTCCAGCGATCGCCCGACAGCGTGCCCGCGCTCACGCTGGCATTCGCCAGCAATTGCGGATTCAGCGCGAAGGACTGGGGCGCCGCGAGCTTGCCCGTCACCGTGATCTCGATATCCCCGCTTGCCGAGATCGCGGTCGCTACTTCGATCGTGTTACTCGACACGCGGTAACGAAACACCGGCGCGGCCGTCTTGCTGCGCGAATCGCGTGAGTATCCGAGGAACTGCGCATCGAGCGCCGCGATGCGCGCCAGCTGGTCTTCCTTGCTGTACAGCGCTTCGCGAATGGCAGCGGTGTCCTGGAATTTCGCGTTCTTGAACGTCGAGTCGAAGAGCTGGCCGGCCGAATTCAACGGCGCCAGCAGGTACTCGCGTTCGCCGAAGCCGATCTCGCGGCTCTCGTATCCCGGTGCCAGGCCGCGGCCACCGCGGTTGGTGAGCTCACCGCTCATGTCGAGGAAACCGCCCTGCCAGATCTTCACGACGGCGAGCAGCCGCGGATCGAAGCTGTAGTTCACGCCATTCGGGTTGCCGACATGTATCGCACGCGCCGAGGTTCCCGGCAAAGGTCCACGCTGCAGGCGCACCGTGTCGTTCACCAGCCATTGCAGCGCGTCGGCCATCGGGTCGTACGGCACCGCGGGCTTGAGCACCCCGAGTCGGATCACCGGACCGCCCTGGCCCGCGACGTTCAGCGTCGCGAGGTACGCACCGATCGCGTCGATCTGTTCGTCGCTGATGACTTCTTTCGAGAACGGCGGCATCACCGGCGGATACGCCGTGCCGCGCGTCGCGCCGGACTCGGCGACCGCCAGCTGTTCCGCCGGCTCGCGCACCGAGCGATGCAGGTATTCGCGATTGACCTTGACCTGGAAGCGATGGCCCTCGCCGCCCTCCACCACTTCGCGCGTGCGCGCCTGCGCACGAAACAGGCCGTACAGGTTCGGCCCCGAGCTCACGGCTTCGCTCGCCGGGTCGACCAGATGGCAGGCCTCGCAGCCCACGGATTGAAAAAGCTCCTTGCCGCGCGCCACGATGTCGATGAGCGAGGTTTCATTGGTCGCGCCGCCGCTCTCTGCCGGTACCGTGACCTCGGCGAAATCCGCCGGATCGTGGCGCGCATTGCGCACGCTGAACGTGCCGTCCTCGATGACGAAGAAAGTGGGGCCGCGCATGTCCTCCGCGGACCAGCGACCGCCCGGGCTCGCGCCCGTGAACACCACGTTGCGCGCAACGCTGGCGCCGATCCTGATTTCCAGCGCCAGCGCGTTGGCGAGCTTCTTGTAGGCCGGATCGAAGCGCGGCGCGCGCAGCCGGATCGAGACATTCTGCCAGTCGCCGTTGCCGGTGAGCGGCACGCCATAACGCCCCATCAGGAACAGCATGGCACGCGTCCCGGGCGCGGCGCGGAATTCCAGTGAAGTGACGCTGTCGGCCAGCGTGGCCCGCGACTGCAGCGCGTTCTCGAGGGTTGTCGCGCTCGAGGTCACGGCGCCATCGGCGGCCGTCCACGCGGCGTCCTCGCGAAAACCACCGAAGGCGCGGGCGGCATCCTGTCCGGAGGGAACCTGGGCCAACACGAAAATGGAACTGGCAAGCGCAGCGACGGTCAGTACCGCGAGGCCGCGGCGACGAAACTTCGGCATGGAACCCCCTCGAGAGCCGCTACACTAACCGAAAAATCCCTATGCGAAACCGGTTTCCGCGATATCAAAAATGATCTTGCCCTGGATACTTCTTGCCGCTGATGTCCCCGCCACACAGCCCGTGACGCCTGTCCCGCCGAAGGAAGTCACCACGGAGTTGGAGGTCTGGTGCGCGTTTCCGGATTTCGCCCAGGCGGAAATCGTGGTCACCGGCTCGCGTGTCGCCCGGCCACCGGATGAGTTCGTCGCCAACGTCACGGTGTTGTCGCGCGACAGCTTCGACAAGGTGAAGCCGCGGCAGCTGTCGGATGTATTGCGCCGGGTTCAGGGCCTGCATCTCGACCAGGTCGGTGGCAGGGGCGGCACGGGGTCCCTGTACCTGCGCGGCGCGGATCCTAACTACACACTGGTGCTGGTCGACGGCGTGCGCGTCAACGACCCGACCAATGCGCGCGGCGGCTCGTTCGATTTCTCCACGCTCGACATCGCCGACGTGGAACGAGTCGAGATCGCACGCGGGCCCTATTCGGCCGTGTACGGCGGCGACGCACTCGCCGGTGTGATCAATGTGATCACCCGCCGCGATCCACCGGAAGACACACGGCTGGGGCTCGACGCCATGGGCGGCGGCTACGACGTGCACGAGCTCAGCATCGACGGCAGTGGCCCATTCGGTGAAAACTCGGAAAGCTCGTGGAATTTCGGCGCCGGCGATTCGCACGAGGGCGAGGTGACGCGGGGCAACCGCTTCGACGGCCAACGGGTTTCGGGCGGTGTGAACTTCGCGGACGCCAGGAGTATCTGGAGCGGCTTCGTCACCGGGCGCTATTCGGAGTCCTCGCGCGCGGGATTTCCCGACGACAGCGGCGGCTACGATTTCGCTGACATCCGCGCATCCGAAAAGCGCGATGGCAACGAGGCTCTGCTTGGCGCGGGGGCGAACGTGCTCGTTGGCGACGCCAATTTTGCACTGCAGGTCGGGTACTTCGATCACGACGACCACATCGATTCACCGGGCGTCGCGCCCGGTCTACGCGATCCTTTCGGCGTGCCGCCCAGCGTCGTGGACACGAACCTGACGCGGTATTCGGCCACGTTGACCGGCACCCAGAGATTTTCCGAGTACCTGACGCTGGCCTACGGCGCGGACTGGTTGCGCGAAGAAGGCAGCAGCGATGGCGCCCTGGACTTCGGCGGCGGGTTCGTGCTGCCCACCTCGTTCGAGCTGACACGCACTTCCTGGGCACCGTTCGCCGAAGCGCGCGTGACTTCGGAAGTGGGGCTGTCGATGCAGGCCGGTGTGCGCGTCGACAAGCCGGAGGACATGGGCTCGGTCACCAGCCCGCGCGTGCGTGTCGCGTACGAGATCGCGGACTCCGGCGTTACGGTATCCGGCTCCTGGGGCAAGGCATTCAAACTACCGTCGATGTATGCGCTCGGCCATCCGCTGGTGGGCAATCCCGACCTGGTGCCGGAGCGTGGCGAATCCTGGGAAATGTCGGTGTCGCAGCTATTGCCTGGCGGCAAATTTGCCTGGACCGCCACCTGGTTCGACAGCGCCTATCGCAACGCCATCGACTTCGATTCCGGGCCGCCTCCGATGCTGGTCAACCGAAACCGCGTGGACACCGAAGGATTCGAACTCGCCGGCGGCGTCGGCATCGGCGAAGACTGGCAGCTCTCGGCCACCGTGACGCACGCGCGCAGCCGCATCGCCTCGAGTGGGGCCGAGCTGCGCAACCGCCCGGACTGGCGCGCCGGCGCCGCTGCGTACTGGACGCCAATCGCAGAGCTCAAGCTGTCGCTGACCGCGAGTTACGTCGGCACGGCGCTGGATTCTTCGATTCCGACCGGCGACGTGCAGCTCGACTCGTACACCCGATTCGACTTTGCCGCCTCGTGGCAGGTGTCGAAGAAGTTCGAGACCTACCTCGCTATCGAGAACCTGACCGACCAGCAGTACCAGGAATTCGTCGGCTTCACGGCTCGCGGCATCCTGCCGCGCGCGGGCGCGCGCTACAGCTTCTGATCACGCTCAGTACTGGTAGCAGCCCGCGCCCTTGACCTTGCCGTCAGGCAACACGGTGAGCGACTGGCAGGTTTCGACCTTGTGCATGTTCTCGCCGGCATACAGGCCGAGCTTCATGAACATGCGTTCGCCATGTGCGCCAAAGACGGCCTGCACGATGAGATCCATGTCGGGAGCCGCGAGCAGCCGATACGTGTAGACGAAGGCGCGATTCTGCGCCTGTGCTTCGAGCGCGCATTGCGTCGCGCGTTTGCGCTCCGCGCTGGATTCGTTCTGTGCCTCGGTGCGCGAGTCGGCATCGACGAGTTTGCCGCACACCACCGCATCCGGACCGAGCATGCGCGTGGCGTCGAAACCGAACAGGCGGCAGCACACCGGCGAGGCAGCGATGGTCGCTTGCGCACCGATGAACAGGAATGCCGACCAGCACTTGCCGCGCATGTCGAACTAGTGAGTCGAGGTTTCCGACCCGCGCTGCCATCCCTTGGCCGGCCGCGCGCCGTACTTTGCCTGTAGTTTTTCGAGCTCCTCGCGATAGGCGCCATCCTGGTTCGGGAAGCGCTTGCGAAGTTCCGCGACTTCGGCGAACAGCGGCTCGATGCCGGCCGGTGTGAACATCATCAGCCAGCGCGCCGGTGCCTTGGAAACGCGATATCCATGCGGCACGTCGCGCGGCCCATAGACCAGCGTGCCCGGCCCGGCGGTGAACGTGCGATCACCCACGTCGAACAACAGCTCGCCTTCGATCACGTACCAGCTTTCGTCTTCGCGAGTGTGTATGTGGCCCGGACCCGGCGGTAATTTGGGCAGCTCGGCGGCCGCGATCTCGACCATGGAGTAGTCGCCCCTGCCCTGGCTTCCGACGAACTTCCATTCACCAGGAGTCGACATCTTGCCGGCGCCACGCGGAATGACATACGGACGTTGACCGGATTCAGATGATTGCGTTTCGGCGAGCGCATGACGCTGGAGTGCCAGCCAGGTAGTCAGTGCGATCAGCGGCGTGGCGACGGCCGCGTAGACGACGGCGACTCGCTTCATGTTCGTCTCCTCCGGCTTTGCGGCCGAGGCTACGCCGCGCCCTGAAGCTCCGCAATCGCAAGACGCCAGAATGAAGAAGGGGACGGCCGTGAGGTCCGTCCCCTCTTGCTGGCAACTGAGGAATGTCCCGTTAATTCTTGAGGTCGAGCACCACGGGTTTGTATCCGCCGCGACTCCTGAAATACAGGATCAGCCCCAGGTAAACCACGAACATGATTCCCGGCAGCCACGCGACCGTACGCAAGGCGTCGTGCTTGGACTCGCGCTCGGCCGCATCGACGGCGGCCTGCGGCTCACCGGTGAGCGTCGCGCGCTTCGCGGGATCGATGGCCGTGTAGTCGCCGAAAATGCCGGTGCGCTCGGTTTTCAGCGTCTCTACCAGCTGCGTGTTGCTCTTCGCGTCGTAGGCGGCGACACCATGAACCACCTGGCGATCCAGAATCTGGCCGATCAGCGGCCCCCCGATGACGCCCGCGCCCAGCATGCCGATGCCGGCCACGACGTTCAGCGTGATGGCGCCGCCCTTCGGCGATTGTTCTGCCACCACGCCCAGCGACGTGGGCCAGAAGAACGCCTTGCCGAAGCTGTAGACCGTCGCCGCGACGACGATGGCCGCAGCACTCGCGGCGCCCGACAGCAGCCAGAGTCCCGCCACTGCGACCAGCGCCGAGATGGCCAGCAGACCCAGCGGCGAAAATTTGTGCACGATCGGCCCCGCGAACAGTCGCAGCACCATCACGATGGCCATGGCGTAGACCAGCACCCAGCCTGCCTTGATACCGAGGTCGTTCATGGCGGGCGTCAGCAGCTCGGTGATCCAGCTGTCCGTGCCCAGCTCGGTGATCGCGAGCGGGATCATCACCAGGATCATCACGATGAACAGCGGCTTGCCCGCCGAGCGCGACCACAGCCCGTAGCCGACGGTCAGCGCGGCGATGAGCGTCCACTTGATGCCATCGTTCCAGCCGAACACGCGCGAGAGCTCGGAAATCATCATGAACGCGATCACCAGCGCGCTGATGAAACCAGCCTCGGCCAGCATCTCGCGATACGACACGCCGGCAGCGACGCGCTCGCTCTGCGGGAACTGGCGCGGCAGCAGCATCACGATGTACGTGACCACCGGGATCAGGATCAGCGCCATCTGGTAGCGCCAGCCCATGTCGGGCGCGATGTACGCGATCAACAACGCCAGCAACCCACCGAGCACGAAGCCCGCCGGCCAGCCGGCGTGCAGGCGGTTCAGCCAGGTGGTCTTGTCGTGGCGGAATTCACGCGCGATCAGCGGATTGATGCCCGCCTCCACCGCGCCATTTCCGAGTGACAGCACGAAGGTGCCCCAGTACAGCGACCAGTAACCATTGGCCTGCAGGATCAGCACCAGGCCGATCACGTGGCACGCGGCCGCGAACCACAACGTGGCCTTGAAGCCGATCTTGTCGATGATCAGCGAGAGCAACACGATGCTGATGGCGAACGGCCACAGGCCCACGCCGGCGAGCTCGCCCATCTGCGTCTGGCTGAGGTCGAACTCCTGGCCCCACGCGCCGATCGAGAACGCGCGCAGGATGAAACAGAACGACGTGGCAACCAGCGCGGCAAAACACACCGCGAATGTCTTCTTGGCCTCGGCTGACGCCGGCGCCGCGCCGGTCATAGTGGCTTCTGTACTCATGGATCCCCCCGGAATCGTTAACTAGTTAGACTGGTCCTTCTCTTTCAAATACGGGTCCAGGCACTGTTGGCCTGGCCCGACTTCAGCACCGCCTCGATGAATGCCATGACGCGCGTGCCGGTCACCACGTCCGGCGCGAACAGCGACGCCGCCTTCGGCGAGCGGTTTTCCAGGCGCGCGGTCACGCGCTCTGCAAAATCCGTGTACAGCTGCGAGAAAGCCTCGATGAAGCCTTCGGGATGGCCGCCCGGCAGACCCACCGAGCTGGTCGGGGTACCCGGGTCGCCGCGGCGCACGAAGCGCGGCGCTTCGCCGGCCTCGACGATGAGCAGCTCTTCGGGCCGCTCCTGGAACCACTGGATAGAGCCCGTCTCGCCATACACGCGCAGGCGATGCGAGTTCAGGTGCCCGATGGCGACCTGGCTGGCCCACAGGCTGCCACGCGCGCCATTCGCGAATCGCAGCAGTACGTTGACGTTGTCGTCGATCGGCCGGCCCGGAACGATGGCCGTCACGTCGGCGGCAACTTCGCTGACCTTGGCACCGGTCACGAACTCGGCGAGCTGGAAGGAATGCGAGCCGATGTCGCCGAGCGCGCCCGCGCCGGCCAGCTTGGGATCGGTGCGCCAGCTCGCCTGCTTCTGCCCGGTTTTTTCCAGTGCCGTAGCGAGCCAGCCCTGCGGATACTCGGCCTGCACCACGCGCAGCTCGCCGATGAGCCCGTCGGCGATGAGCTGCTTGGCATGGCGGATCATCGGGTAGCCGGTGTAGTTGAAGGTCACGCCCAGCAACCGCTTCTTCTCCGCCGCGAGCTTCACCAGCTTCTCGGCGTCCGGCAGGTTGGTGGTCAGTGGCTTGTCGCAGATCACGTCGAGGCCGCCCTCGAGACAGGCCGCCGACTGTACGTAGTGCACGTGGTTCGGAGTGACGATGGACACCACTTCGATGCCATCGGGCCGGGCCTTCTCGCCCGCGATCATGGC
>Ga0315912_10002719_pt1 | contig 18452 bp, 14 predicted proteins | sample VfabasoilMG_FD_204469 | JGI IMG/M metagenome (GOLD analysis project Ga0315912, IMG submission 204469) | Garden soil microbial communities collected in Santa Monica, California, United States - V. faba soil | ecosystem: Environmental > Terrestrial > Soil > Garden | place: USA: California...
GCAAGGTCGAAGATGCCCTTGCGGTCGGCGTCGCGCACTACCGGCACCACCAGCCCGCCCGGCGTGTCCACCGCGACGCCGATGTGGAAGTACTTCTTGATCACGATGCTCTCGCCCGACTTGTCGAGCGAGGCGTTGAACTGGGGGTACTGCCGCAATGCCGTGACGCAGGCCTTGATCATGAAGGCGAGCATGGTCAGCTTGAAGCCCTTCTTCTCGGTATCGGCGGTCTGCGCCTTGCGGAAGGCCTCGAGGTCGGTGATGTCCGCCTCGTCGAACTGCGTGATGTGCGGGATCGAGATCCAGTTGCGGTGCAGGTAGGGACCCGAGAGCTTCTGGATGCGCGACAGCGGCTTGGATTCGACCGGGCCGAACTTCGCGAAATCGACCTCCGGCCAGGCCGGCAGGTTGAAGGGAAGCGAACTCCCGGTCTTCTGGGAAGAAAAGGATTTTCCCGAAAGCGCTCCTTTCACGAAGGCCTGCACATCCGGGTGCAGGATGCGCCCCTTGGGGCCGCTGCCCTGCACCTGCGCCAGGTCGACGCCGAGCTCGCGCGCGAACTTGCGCACCGAGGGACTGGCGTGGGGAATCGAGCCGCCGACCTCCTGCGTTTCCCGGCGTACCGGGCGAGGCGCGGAAGGAGCGGCGGCTGGCACCACTGCAACGGCGGGCCGCGCCGTTTCTTCCTTGCGCGGCGGCGAAACCTTGTCTGAGGAATCGAGCACCAGGATGGCGGCGCCCTTGGCCACCTTGTCGCCGACCTTGATCTTGATTTCCCTCACCACGCCGCCCGCCGGAGAGGGGATCTCCATCGTGGCCTTGTCCGACTCGAGCGTGATGAGCGACTGTTCCATCGCCACGGTGTCGCCCGGCTTGACCAGGATTTCGATGACTTCGACTTCCTTGAAATCCCCGATGTCCGGTACCGGCACCGTCAATGCACCGGAACTGCCTTGCTGCGCGGGTGCGGGCCTGCCTTTCTCCGCAGCATCGAGATAAAGGATCAAGGCGCCCTTCGACACCTTGTCGCCGACCTTGATCTTCAGCTCCCGCACCACCCCGGCATCGGGCGACGGGATTTCCATCGTCGCCTTGTCCGATTCAAGGGTGACGAGCGACTGCTCCTTCGCCACCGCGTCGCCCGGCTTGACCAGGATCTCGATGACCTCGACTTCCTTGAAATCGCCGATGTCCGGAACGGTAACCTGATTCATACCGTGGTCGGATCCGCTTTTTCGGGATCGATGCCGTACTTCTTGATGGCTTCGGCGACGCTCTTCGCCTTGCCGTCGCCCTGGTCGGCGAGCGCGCGCAATGCAGCGATCACCACGAAATACCGATTCACTTCGAAAAAGTGCCGCAGCTTGGCGCGCGAATCCGAGCGCCCGAAGCCATCGGTGCCGAGCACGCGGTAGGCGCGCTCTTTCGGCACGAAGGGCCGGATCTGCTCGGCGAACGTCTTCATATAGTCGCTTGCCGCGATCACCGGGCCCGCCGGCCTTTCCTTGAGATTTTTCTCCACATAAGAGACCTTCTGCTTCCCGTCGGGATGCAGCAGGTTCCATCGATCTGCCGCCAGTCCATCGCGGCGCAGCTCGGTGAAGCTGGTCGCGCTCCAAACGTCGGCGGCGACGCCCCAGTCGGCTTCCAGCATCTCGGCGGCGGCGAGCACCTCGCGCAGGATGGTGCCCGAGCCGAGCAGCTGCACGCGCGCCTTGTGCTTGGCTTTCGATTCCCTGAGGAGGTACATGCCCTTCAGGATTCCCTGCTCCACGCCCTGCGGCATCGCCGGGTGCTCGTAGTTCTCGTTCATCAGGGTGATGTAGTAGAAGACATCCTCCTGGTGGGTGACCATGCGGCGCAGGCCGTCCTGGATGATCACCGCGACTTCATAACCATAGGTCGGATCGTAGGAAATGCAGTTCGGGATCACCGACGAGATGACGTGCGAGTGACCGTCCTCGTGCTGCAGGCCCTCGCCGTTCAGCGTGGTGCGCCCGGCGGTGGCGCCGAGCAGGAAACCGCGCGCGCGCTGGTCGGCCGCGGCCCAGGCGAGGTCGCCGATGCGCTGCATGCCGAACATCGAATAGAAGATGTAGAACGGCACCGTGATCTGGTTCGAATGGCTGTAGGCGGTCGCCGCGGCGATCCAGGAGGAGAAGGCGCCCGCTTCGTTGATGCCTTCCTCGAGGATCTGGCCCTGCTTGTCCTCGCGGTAGAACATCACCTGGTCCTTGTCGACCGGCTCGTACTTCTGGCCTTCCGAGGCAAAGATGCCGAGCTGCCGGAACATGCCCTCCATGCCGAAGGTGCGCGCCTCGTCCGGCACGATCGGCACGATGCGCTTGCCGATGTCCTTGTCGCGCACCAATGCCGTGAGCGTGCGCACGAACGCCATGGTGGTGGAAATTTCGCGTCCTTCGCCGGACCCCTTCAGGACCTGCTCGAAGGCCGATAGCGGCGGCACCGCCGGTACGTCATCCGCCTTGCGGCGCCGCTGCGGCAGGAAGCCGCCGAGCGCCTTGCGCCGCTCGTGCAGGTATTTCATTTCCGGCGAATCCGCCGGCGGCACGAAGAACGGCAGCTCTTCCAGCTTGTCGTCGGGGATCGGAATGCTGAAGCGGTCGCGCATTTCCTTGATGGTCGCGATGTCGACTTTCTTCAGCTGGTGCGTCGGATTCTTCGCCTGGCCCTGCTTGCCCAGGCCGTAGCCCTTGATGGTCTTGGCGAGAATGACGGTGGGCTGGCCCTTCTGCTTCACCGCCGCGGCGTACGCGGCGTAGATCTTGTGCGGGTCGTGGCCGCCGCGATTGAGCCGCCAGATGTCCTCGTCGGTCATGCGCGACACCATCTCCAGCACCTTCGGATGCTTGCCGAAGAAGTTCTTGCGCACGAAGGCGCCGTCGTTCGCCTTGAAGTTCTGGTACTCGCCGTCGACCGCCTCCTCCATGATCTGCAGCAGCAGGCCGTCCTTGTCGCGCGCCAGCAGCGGATCCCAGTACGACCCCCAGATCACCTTGATGACGTTCCAGCCGGCGCCGCGGAAGTCGCCTTCCAGCTCCTGGATGATCTTGCCGTTGCCGCGCACCGGGCCGTCGAGGCGCTGCAGGTTGCAGTTGACGATGAACACCAGGTTGTCGAGCTTTTCGCGCGAGGCGAGGCCGATGGCGCCCAGCGACTCGGGCTCGTCCATCTCGCCGTCGCCGCAAAATACCCAGACCTTGCGGTTGGCGGTCTCCGCGAGTCCCCGCGCCTGCAGGTACTTGAGGTAGCGCGCCATGTAGATGGCCTGGATCGGCCCGAGGCCCATCGAGACCGTCGGGAACTGCCAGAAATCGGGCATCAGCCAGGGGTGCGGATAGGAGGACACGCCCTTGCCGTCGACCTCGCGGCGGAAATTCAGCAGTTGCTCCTCGGTGAAGCGGCCTTCGAGCAGCGCCCGCGCGTAAACGCCCGGCGACGAATGCCCCTGGAAATAGATCAGGTCGCCGCCATGTCCCTTGTGCGGTGCGTTCCAGAAATGGTTCTGCCCGACGCCGAACAGCGTGCCCACCGAAGCGAAGGTCGCGATATGCCCGCCGAGCTCGTCGTCGTTCTTGTTCGCGCGCGCCACCATCACCATCGCGTTCCAGCGGCAATAGGAGCGAATGCGCTCCTCGAGCGCCGCGTCGCCCGGCGAGCGCTCCTCCATGTGCGGCGGAATGGTATTGATGTAGGCGGTATTGGGCGAGAACGGGATGTGGGCCCCTGAGCGCCGCGCCTTGTCGATCAGGCGTTCCAGCAGGAAGTGCGCGCGCTCCGGCCCTTCGCGCTCGAGCACCGCCTCGAGCGCGTCCAGCCACTCCTGCGTCTCTAGCGAATCGTTGTCGTTGGCGGCGGGATATTGGGGAACGGCGGACATTGCTTCCTCCAGCTTGTGGCTTTCGGTCATCGTATTATGCAACACATGGCCGCCAAAATTATCGACGGAAAATCGCTCGCCGCGCAGGTGCGCGCCGGCGTCAGGGAAAAAGTCGGCATGCTCGCAGGGCGCGGCATCCGCCCGGGGCTTGCGGTGGTGCTCGCCGGCGACGACCCGGCGTCGAAGGTCTATGTGCGAAACAAGACCCGGGCCTGCGAAGAGGTCGGCTTGCGTTCGCGGCAGATCGACTATCCGGCCTCGGTCACTCAAGAAGAACTAATGGAATGCATCAGGAAATTGAATGCCGATCCCTCGGTACACGGCATTCTGGTTCAATTGCCCCTGCCCAGGCACCTCGATTCGGCACGCATACTCGAAGCCGTGTCGCCGGCCAAGGACGTGGACGGCTTTCATGCCGAGAGCATGGGCGCGCTGGTCGCCGGCGCGCCCGGATTCGTGCCCTGCACGCCAGCGGGCGTCATGCGCATGCTCGAGCACGCGCGGGTGCCCCTCGCCGGATGCCGCGCGGTGGTGCTCGGCCGTTCCAACATCGTCGGCAAACCAGTATCGCTGCTGCTCTTGCAAAAGGACGCCACGGTCACCATCTGTCATTCGAAGACCCGGGACCTTGCGTCGGTCACCCGTGAGGCGGACGTCCTGGTCGCCGCGATCGGCCGCCCGAAACTCGTCACGGCAACAATGGTCAAACCGGGGGCCTGCGTAGTCGATGTCGGCATCAACCGGATGCCCGACGGCTCGCTCGCCGGCGATGTCGACTACGCCGCCGTCAAGGATGTCGCAGGGTGGATTACCCCGGTGCCGGGCGGGGTCGGACCGATGACCATCGCCATGCTGCTGGAGAACTGCCTGAGAGCCGCCCATGAATCCGCTGCTTGATTTCACCGGCCTGCCGCGCTTCGCCGACTTCCGGCCGGAGCACGTTACCCCCGCCGTCGACGACCTGCTCGCGGCGGCACGCACCGCAGTCGATGCCGCCGCCCGGGCGGCGCCGACCTGGGAGGCCTTCATCGCGCCGCTCGACGACGCGACGGAGAAGCTCGGCCGCGCCTGGGGGCAGGTCGAGCACCTGCACGCCGTGATCGACAGCCCGGAGCTGCGCGAGGTCTACAACCAGAACCTGCCCAGGATCACGGCGTTCTGGACCGAACTGGGCCTCAACGAGGCGCTGTTCGGCAATTACAAGGCGCTGCGCGCCTCCGTGGAATTCGCCTCCCTGGCGCCGGCGAGGAAGAAGATCGTGGAGAACGCGCTGCGCAATTTCCGCCTGAGCGGCGCCGAATTGTCCGCGGACAGGAAACAGCGCTTCGCCGAGCTCGACCAGGAGCTCTCGCAGCTGGGCGCGAAATTTTCCGAAAACGTGCTCGATGCCACCAACGCGTTCTCGGTGGTCGTGGACGAATCGAGGATTGCCGGCATTCCGCAGGACGACCTGAAGTCGGCGCGCGACGCCGCCGCCAAGGCCGGCCAGCCGGGCTGGAAATTCACGCTGCACGCGCCGTCGCTGAATGCCGTCCTGACCTATGCCGACGACCGGCGCCTGCGCGAAGAGCTGTACCGTGCTTTCGCCACGCGCGCCTCCGAATTCGGCAAGCCGGAATGGGACAACACGGCGCTCATCTCGAAGATCGTTGAATTTCGCGACGAACAGGCCCGGCTCCTCGGCTACCGCAATTACGCCGAAGTCTCGCTGGTGCCGAAGATGGCGCAGACGCCGGCCGAAGTGCTCGATTTCCTCTACGGCCTCGCGCAACGCGCCCGCCCGTACGCCGAGCGCGACGTGCGCGAGCTGCTGGCGTTTGCGAAAAACGAATTGCAACTCGAGGAGCTGCAGGCCTGGGACCTCGGCTATGCCTCCGAGAAGCTGCGCGCGAAACACTACGCGTTCTCGGACAACGAAGTGAAGCAGTATTTTCCCGAAGACGTGGTGCTGGCGGGACTGTTCCGCGTCGCGGAAACGCTCTACGGCGTCCGCATCAAGCCGGGCGCGGCGCCGGTCTGGCACGACGACGTGAAGTTCTTCGAAATCCTCGATGCGGGCGGCGGCCTCGTCGGGCAGTTCTACCTCGATCTCTACGCGCGCGACACCAAGCGTGGCGGCGCCTGGATGGACAGCGCGAGAAGCCGGCGCCGCAAGGGCGCGAGCGTGCAGAAGCCGGTGGCCTACCTCAATTGCAATTTCCAGGCCCCGGTGGGCGGCAGGCTGGCATTGTTCACGCACGACGACGTGCTGACGCTATTCCATGAGTTCGGCCACGGACTGCACCACCTGCTCACCCGCGTCGACGACCTCGCGGTCTCCGGCATCAGCGGCGTGGAATGGGATGCGGTCGAGCTGCCCAGCCAGTTCATGGAGAACTTCTGCTGGGAATGGGAGGTGCTGCGCCACATGACGCGCCACGTCGAGACTGGAAGTTCTTTGCCAAGGAAATTATTTGAAAAGATGCTGGCCGCAAAGAATTTCCAGAGCGGCCTCGGCATGCTGCGCCAAATCGAATTCTCGGTGTTCGACATGCGGCTGCATTCGGACTTCAAACCGCAGGCCGGCCGCAGCGCGCTCGAGCTGCTCGAGGAAGTGCGCGATCGCGTCGCGGTGCTCCGGCCGCCCGCCTACCACCGATTCCCGAACAATTTCTCGCACATCTTCGCCGGCGGCTACGCCGCCGGTTACTACAGCTACAAGTGGGCCGAGGTGCTGTCGGCCGATGCCTTCGGCCTGTTCGAGGAGAAAGGAATTTTCGATCCTGAAACCGGGAAACGCTTCAGGGACGAAGTGCTTTCGGTCGGCGGAAGCCGTTCCGCCGCCGAATCGTTCCGCGCCTTCCGCGGCCGCGACCCGAGCGTCGATGCGCTGCTGAGGCACAGTGGTATGATCGCCGCGTAATGCGAAGACCCCTGGTCATCGGTCTGATTCTCGCTCTGGCCGCGAGCGCGGCCTGGGCGCAGCAGATTTACCGCTGGGTCGACGACAAGGGCCGCGTGCACGTCACCGACACGCCGCCGCCGCCCTCTGCCAAGGGCGTGCAGAAAAGCGCGCCGCCTGCCGCCAGCGCCGCCGAAGCTGCGGTAACGCCATTCCCCCTCGCGCAGGCAGTGAAGGATTTCCCGGTCTCGCTCTACACCTCGCCCCTTTGCAAGGATCCCTGCGCCCAGGCGCGCGACGCGCTCAATCGCCGCGCGGTGCCATTCAAGGAAATCCAGGTCTGGGACGAACAGACCAACGAGGATCTCAAGAAGGTGTCGGGCAGCAACGAGGTCCCGGTACTGGTGGTCGGCCGCAGCGTGCAGAAGGGCTACGAGCAAGGGGCCTACGATGCATTGCTCGACTCCGCCCGCTATCCGCGGGCCGGATTGCTTCCGCCGCGCGCGCAGAAGGCGCCGGCGCCGCCCGAGGGCTTCACGCCGCCGCAGGCTGAACCGGTGAAGCCGGAACCCGAGGAGAAAGCGAGCGGCCCCTACGCACCAGGCGCGCCCTCGCAACGCTCGACCAAGAAGTGACGTTTCGGTTAGCGACTTGGAACGTCAATTCGCTCAAGGTTCGCCTGCCTCATCTGCTGGACTGGCTCGGCCAGAGCCGGCCGGATGCGGTCTGCCTGCAGGAAACCAAGACCCAGGACGCGAACTTTCCCTTTGAGGAGTTGCGGGCCGCCGGCTACCACGCGGCCTACAGCGGCCAGAAGTCCTACAACGGCGTAGCGATCCTCTCGCGCGCCGAGCCCACGGGCGTCAGCACCGGCATCCCGGAATTCGCCGACGACTTGAAGCGCGTCATCGCTGCCACCGTGAACGGCGTGCGGGTCATTTCCATCTACGCTCCGAACGGCCAAGCCCTGGGGTCGGAGAAGTATGACTACAAGCTGCGCTGGTACGCCGCGCTGGCCTCTTGGTTGTCGAAAGAACTCCTGGCCCACCAGCAGTTGGCGGTGCTCGGCGACTTCAATGTCGCGCCGGAAGACCGCGACGTGCACGACCCGAAGCGTTGGGAAGGGGAGATTCATGTTTCGCCGCCCGAGCGCGCCGCGTTCCAGGCGCTGTTGCAGCTCGGCCTTGCGGACGCGTTCCGCCTGTTTCCGCAGGCGGAGAAGGAGTTTTCCTGGTGGGATTACCGGCTGAACGCCTTCCAGCGCGGCTGGGGCCTGCGCATCGACGAGATCCTGCTGTCGCCGGAACTCGCCGGACGCTGCACCGGTTGCCACATCGACAAGGCGCCTCGCGCCCTGGAGCGGCCCTCGGACCACACGCCCGTCGTCGCGGACCTGCGGCTCTAGCTCAGTAGATCGCCAGGTAGGCGGGCAGGGTCAGGAACTCGACGTAGTGGTCGTCAAGCGTGATCTTCTCGAACAGCTTCGCCGCGTCGTCGTACTTGCCTTCGCCGCCGCCGGCTTTCACCTTCGCCAGCTCCTCGGCGAGCAACGCCTTGAACATCTCGGCCGTCACCTTGCGGCCGTCGTCGAGCACGCCCTTCGGCGAGCGGATCCACTGCCAGATCTGCGAGCGCGAGATTTCGGCGGTGGCGGCGTCTTCCATCAGGTTGAAGACCGGGACGCAGCCGTTGCCGGCCAGCCAGGCGCCCAGGTACTGGATGCCGACGGAGATGTTGTTGCGCAGCCCGGCTTCCGTGATCGGCGAGGAAGGTTGAAACGCGAGCAGATCGCGGGCGGCAACGGTGACATCAGGGCGCTGGCGGCCGTACTGGTTCGGTTGCGGCATGTGCTCGTCGAACACCTGCTTCGCCACCGGGACCAGCCCCGGGTGCGCCACCCAGGTGCCGTCGCAGCCGTCGGTCACCTCGCGCAGCTTGTCGGCGCGCACCTTGGCGAGCGCGGCCTCGTTCGCCGCCGGGTCGTTCTTGATCGGGATCTGCGCCGCCATGCCGCCCATCGCCGGGGCGCCGCGCCGGTGGCAGGTCTTGACCAGCAGCAGCGCATAGGCGCGCATGAACGGCGCGGTCATCGTGACCTGGGAGCGGTCGGCGAGGCAGAAATTCTTGTTGGAGCGGAACTTCTTGATGCAGGAAAAGATGTAGTCCCAGCGGCCGATGTTGAGGCCGGCCGAATGCTCGCGCAGTTCGTACAGGATTTCGTCCATTTCGAAGGCCGCGACCACGGTCTCGATCAGCGCGGTTGCCTTGATGCTGCCAACCGGAATGTCCAATTCCTTTTCGGAAAAACTGAAGATGTCGTTCCAGAGCCTGGCTTCAAGGTGGGATTCCATCTTCGGCAGATAGAAGTACGGACCCGAGCCGCGCGCCAGCAGCTCCTTGGCGTTGTGGAAGAAAAACAGCGCGAAATCGAAAATGCCGCCGGACACCGGCTGGCCGTCGACATGCACGTGCTTCTCGTCGAGGTGCCAGCCGCGCGGCCGCGGAATCAGCACCGCGGTCTTCGGGTTCAGTTCGTAGCGCTTGCCGCCCTGCTCCAGCGTGATGGTGCGGCGCACGGCATCGCGCAGGTTGACCTGCCCGTCGATCATGTTGTGCCAGGTCGGGCAGTTCGCGTCTTCGAAATCCGCCATGAAGGTGGAGGCGCCGCAGTTCAACGCGTTGATCACCATCTTGCGGTCGGTCGGGCCGGTGATCTCGACGCGCCGGTCGAGCATGTCCCGGGGTTGGGGCGACACCTGCCACTCTTTCTCCCGGATGGATTTCGTCTCGGCCAGGAAGTCCGGCAGCACGCCCGCGTCGAATTCCTTCTGTCGCTTCGCGCGCTTCTGCAGTAACTCCTGGCGGCGCGATTCGAATGCCCGGTGCAGCTTGGCGACAAAGGCCAGCGCTTCCGGCGCAAGGATCTGCGTGAATTCGCTGGTGACGCGACCGGTGACGATCACATCCTGCGGGCGGGGTATCGAACTGTGCATTGCAGCATTCTAAGAACTGGAATGCGGCAGCGCAACATGAAAATGGGTGCGCACTACTCTGCCCGGGTGGGGGGGTCCTCTTCTATCCCTAACTCCTGGATTTTCCGGGTGATCGTGTTGCGTCCCATGCCGAGCAGGTTGGCCGCCTCGATGCGGCGTCCGCCGGTCCGGGTCAGGGCCTTGGTGATGAGCGCCCGCTCGAACTGGCGGCTGAATCCGTCCAGGATCCCGGTCTCGCCGCGCGCCAGGCGCCGGTCGGCCTCGTGCTCGAGCGCGGCAATCCAGTCGGAGGCGGCAGCGGCGGCCTGGTCCTTGAACTCCGCGGGCAGGTCGCCGATATCGACCACCTGGCCTGGCGCCATCACGGTGAGCCAGTGGCACAGGTTCTCGAGCTGGCGGACGTTGCCCGGGAAAGCGAGCCGCGACAGGTGCGCGAGCGCCTCGTCGGAGAAGCGCTTGGGTTCGACGCCGAGCTGCTTCGCGCTCGATGCGAGGAAATGCCGCGCCAGCAGCGGGATGTCCTCCGAGCGCTCGCGCAGATTCGGCAGCCGCAGGCGGATCACGTTCAGGCGGTGAAACAGGTCTTCCCGGAAGGTGCCCTCGCGCACGCGCTGGTCCAGGTTCTGGTGGGTCGCGGCGATGACGCGCACATTGACCTTGATCTGCTGGTGTCCGCCCACGCGGTAGAACGTCCCATCCGACAGCACCCGCAGCAGCCGCGTCTGCAGCTCGGCCGGCATGTCGCCGATCTCGTCCAGGAACAGGGTGCCGTTTTCGGCCTGCTCGAAGCGCCCGCGGCGCTGCTGCTGGGCACCGGTAAACGAGCCGCGTTCATGCCCGAAGAGTTCCGACTCGAGCAGGTCCTTGGGCATCGCCGCCGTATTGATCGCCACGAACGGACGTTCCGCGCGTGCACTGTGACGGTGCAGCGCGCGCGCTACAAGCTCCTTTCCGGTTCCCGACTCGCCGGTGATGAGGACCGTCGCGCTCGATTGCGACAAGCGCCCGATGGCGCGGAATACCTCCTGCATCGCCGGCGCGTGGCCGAGGATTTCAGGCGCTTCGGCGAGCGGCTCGGCCGCTTCCGCTTCGCGGCGGCTCTCATCCAGCGCCCGGCGGATCAGTTCCACCGCCTGGTCGACGTCGAAGGGCTTGGGCAGGTACTCGTAGGCGCCGCCCTGGAACGCGGCGACGGCGGAATCGAGGTCCGAATACGCCGTCATCACGATGACCGGGACGGCCGGATGGCGTTGCTTCACCGTATTGAGCAATTCCAGGCCCGAGCGCCCCGGCATGCGGATGTCGGAGACCAGCACCTCGGGCGCACCGCCGGAAAGCGCGTCGAGCGCTTCCTGCGCGGTGGCGAAGGAATCGAAGGCTATGCCTTCGCGACCGAGCGCCTTCTCGATCACCCAGCGGATGGAACGATCGTCGTCGACGATCCAGACCGGTTTCATGTGAGCGGTAGCAGGATCCTGAATTGTGTGCGTCCGGGGCCGGACTCGAACTCGATGACGCCCTGGTGATACTGGACGAACGTCTGTGCGAGCGAGAGTCCCAAGCCGGTGCCGCCTTCCCTTCCGGAAACGAGCGGATTGAAGATCCGATCCTGGATCTCCATTGGTACGCCCGGGCCGTCGTCGACTACTTGCAATTCTAATGCCAGCTTGTAGCGGTGCTTCAGGATGGTGATCTGCCGCACCGAGCGGGTCCGCAGGACAATGTGGCGGCTGCCGGACTGGGCGGCGTTGCGTGCGATGTTGAGGACCGCCTGGATGAGCTGCTCGCGGTCGGCGACCAGGTCCGGCAGGCTCGGGTCGTAGTCCCGCTCCGGCTCGATGCCGAACTCCGCCTTCACCAGGCTGCGAACGCGCTCCATCACCTCGTGGATGCTCACCTGCTCGATCCTCGGCGCGCGATGCGGCGTCAGCATCCGGTCCATCAGGGACTGCAGCCGGTCGGCTTCCTTGATGATGACCTGGGTGTACTCGCGCAATTCAGGCTTGTCGAGTTCGCGCTCGAGCAACTGCGCCGACCCGCGCAGGCCGCCCAGCGGATTCTTGATCTCGTGGGCCAGGTTGCGGATCAGCTCGCGGTTCGACTGCTGCTCGAACATCAGGCGCTCCTCGCGGGCCATGCGCAGCTGCTGTTCAATGGGCCGCAACTCCGCAATCAGCGCCAGCCCCTGCGCCTCTATCCTCGCGACCACGCACGACAGCGGCAGCGGCTCGCGGCCGATGCGCATGTAGGTGATGTTCTGCGCCGAATAGTCCCAATGCGTCAGGCGCGCCTCGACCAGGGTCCTCTCCAGGTCTTCCTTCTCCGAAAAGAGCTGCAGGAAGGGCTGCCCGATCAGGCTCTTCGCGCCGGTGGCGAGCAGGTTCTCTGCCGCCGGATTGGCGTAGCGCACGACGAAGTCGTCGTCCAGCGCGACGACCGCCGTGGCAAGCAACTCCAGGCCGGGGAACGAGGCCACTAGCGGCTGAGGTTGCCGAGCTCCCGCCGGAGGGCTTCGATGTTCTTCTGGTGCGTCTCCACGATGTCCCGGAACGGCTGCACCCGTTCCTCGACCTTGGCGTAGTTCTTCTCTTCGCCGGTGCGGATCGCTTCCTGCGCGGCGAGGTCCTTGCGCGCGGCGCTCAGCGACGCCTCTTCGCTCGCCAGCTCCTTCTGCAGGATCGCGCGCTGGCGCTCCCTCGCGTCGTTGCGCTGCGCCTGCGTCTCCCGCGGAAACCCCGCGGGCGACTGGCCCTTGGATGCGGGCACCACGTTCACCTGCCGGGAGACCAGCTCGCATTTCCTGCCCGTCGTCTCGCGCTTGTCGCTGGTGTAGAGCGAGCGTCCGTTGGGCTGGACGCATTTGTAGATTTCGGTCACCTGGGCCTGCGCCAGCGAAGGCGCGGCCAAACCCGCCAAAATCAGCGCTCTACCCAGCTTCATGAGCGCAGTCTACCGAAAAAAACCCGGCGGCTTACGACGCGTAATACATGTCGAATTCGACCGGGTGAGTCGTCATGCGGAAGCGTGTCAGCTCGTCTTCCTTGAGCGTGATGTACGAATCGAGGAAGTCGTCGGAGAACACGCCGCCGCGCGTCAGGAACGCGTGGTCGGCGCGCAGGCTGTCGAGCGCCTGCTCGAGCGACGCGCATACGTTCGGCACCTTCTTCGCCTCTTCGGGAGACAGGTGGTAGAGGTCCTTGTCGATCGGGTCGCCCGGGTGGATCTTGTTCTGCACGCCATCCAGGCCCGCCATCAGCAATGCCGAAAACGCGAGATAGGGGTTGGCGGTCGGATCCGGAAAGCGCACTTCGACGCGGCGGCCGTTGGGGCTCGAGACGAACGGAATGCGGCAGGATGCCGAGCGGTTGCGCGCGGAATAGGCGAGGTTGATCGGCGCTTCGAATCCCGGCACCAGGCGCTTGTAGGAGTTGGTGCCCGGATTGGTGATCGCGTTGAGCGCCTTGGCGTGCTTGATGACGCCGCCGATGTAATGCAGCGCGAATTCCGAGAGGCCCGCGTAGCCGTTGCCGGCAAACAGGTTCTTGCCCCCCTTCCACACGGATTGGTGCACGTGCATGCCGGAGCCGTTGTCGCCAACCACGGGTTTCGGCATGAAGGTCGCCGTCTTGCCGTAGGAATGCGCCACGTTCCACACCGTGTACTTCAGGATCTGCATCCAGTCGGCGCGCTGAACGAGCGGAGCAAAGCGGGTCCCGATTTCGCACTGTCCGGCAGCGGCCACCTCGTGGTGGTGCACCTCGACCTCGACGCCCTGCTGCTCGAGCGCAAGCGCCATGGCGTTGCGAATGTCGAGCAGCGTGTCAACCGGCGGCACCGGGAAGTAGCCGCCCTTGACCGGCGCGCGGTGCGCCATGTTGCCCGACTCATAGTCGATGCCGGTGGACCACGGCGCCTCTTCGGACTTGATCTTCACGAAGCAGCCCGACATGTCGACGTTCCAGGTCACGCCGTCGAAAATGAAAAACTCGGGCTCGGGCCCGAAGTAGGCCACGTCGCCCAGGCCGGTGGACTTGAGGTAGGTCTCGGCGCGCTTGGCGATCGAGCGCGGGTCGCGGTCGTAGGGCTTGCCGTCCATCGGCTCGTGCACGTCGCAGCTGATGTTGAGCACCGTCTCGTCCGTGAACGGGTCCATGCGTGCCGACACCGGATCGGGCATCAGCAGCATGTCGGAGGCCTGGATGCCTTTCCAGCCGGCGATCGACGAGCCGTCGAACGCATGGCCTTCCTCGAACTTCTCCTTGCCGAAGTACTTCACCGGCACGCTGACGTGCTGCTCCTTGCCGCGGGTGTCGGTAAAGCGAAGGTCGACGAACTTGACCTCCTTGTCCTTGATCATTTTCAAGACGTCGTCGGCAGTCAAAGCCATTTCTGAATCTCCCTGAGCGTTGGTAGTTGTGGTCTAGAACGGTTTTTCAGCACGTTCCGTGCCAAATTCGGCCTGCTGTTCGCGGGCATTCTAACCATGCTTTTCGCACCGTAAAAGTGCGATTTTCGATTGTACGCACAACGACAGTGCAAATGGCCGCACCACTATAATTCCATCGTCATGAACGACATCGCAAAGATCAAGCAGGCGGCAGCCGACCGGGGCCGGAAAATGGGCCTCCCTTACGCTGGCGCCCTGACCCCGGCCGAAGCGCATGCCCTCATGCAGGCGGGGGCGGCGCTGGTGGATGTGCGGACCGAACCCGAGCTCGCCTATGTCGGCAGCGTTCCGGACAGCGTCGACGTCGAGTGGCAGATCTATCCCGGGCGGCCCAATCCTGACTTCCTGCAGCAACTCGCCGCCGCCGTGCCGAAAGACCAGCCCGTGATGTTCCTGTGCCGCTCCGGCGCGCGCTCGAATGCCGCCGCCAACGCGGCGACCCGCGCGGGATGGAAAGAGGCCTACAACGTTCTCGAAGGTTTCGAAGGCGACAAGGATGCCGCGGGGCATCGCAGTTCAGTCGGCGGCTGGCGCAAGGCCGGCCTGCCGTGGGTCCAAAGCTAGCGCGCCTCGACGTCAGGCCTCGGAGTCGAAGCATGGCGTACAGCGAACGGCTTGCTCAGCGTATCCGTGATGCTCTCTCCGGTAACCGGGCTATCTCCGAAAAGAAGATGTTTGGCGGAATTGCCTTCCTTCGTCATGGGCTCATGTTCGTAGGCGTTTCGGAGTCGTCGCTCATGGCTCGCGTCGGCAAGCCAAACCACGCCGATTCCTTGGGTCGCAAGCATGTGCGCCCAATGGACTTCACAGGCAAACCCATGCAGGGTTACGTGTTCATCGACGCACCGGGACTCAAGACCGAAGCGCAACTCCGCTTCTGGCTCGATCGGTGCGAGCAATTCGTGTCTACGCTTCCGCCCAAAGGGTCCAGGTAAAGAGCGCCACCTTCAAGCCTTCCAGTCGACCCAACCGAAATAGGCCGTCAGCAGGACGGCGAGTCCGAACGCGATGCGGTACCAGGCGAACGGCTTGAAGTCGTGCGTGGCGACGTAGCGGACGAGCCAGCGGATGACGACGAAGGCCGAGGCGAAAGACATCACGACGCCGACCGTCCACATTCCAGCGTCATCGGCGGACAGCGCGTGGCGGTTCTTCCACAGGTCGTAGCCGCCGGCGGCGATCAGCGTCGGCACGGCAAGGAAGAACGAGAACTCGGTCGCCGCCTTGCGCGAGAGACCGAACAGCATGCCGCCGATGATGGTGGCGCCCGAGCGCGAGGTGCCTGGGATCAGCGCGAAGCATTGCGCGATGCCAACCTTCAGTGCGTCCCGCCATGTCATGGCCTGGGTACTTTCCACCCTGGGAACAAATGCCCTTCTCTCAACAATCAAGATAATCACGCCGCCGACGATGAAGGCGATCGCCACGGGCACCGCGTGAAACAGGTACGACTTGATGTATTTCGAGAACAACAACCCCAGGATCGCCGCCGGAACGAAGGCGACAACGAGGTTCCGGTACAAGTCGAAATCAATCTTGAAGAACCGGGCACGGTACTCCCACACCACGGCAAGCATCGCGCCGGACTGGATCGCGACGTAGAAGACATCGCGGTTCGGGTGCACGAAGTCGAGCAGGTCGCCGGCGAGAATCAGGTGGCCGGTGCTCGAGATCGGCAAGAACTCGGTCAGGCCCTCGACCACGCCGAGGACCAGCGCTTTAAGCAGGTCCATCTTTTTTTCCCAGGAATCCGCGGATCTCCATCCAGAACAGCGGGTGCGCGTCGCTGCTGTTGTGGCCGGCCTCTTGCAGGACGACCTTGCGCTTCGTGCCGCCCCAGGCGTCGAACAGCCGCCCGGCATGCGCCGGCGGAATGATCTCGTCCCGCTCGGCGATCAGGCACAGCAGGCGTGATCTGATCTTCGGCGCCAGCGCGATCGAGTCGAAGCGGTGCTTGAGCATCAGGTCCACCGGCAAGTACCAGTAGTAGCGCTTGGCGACGGCGGCGAGGCTGTCGTAGGCAGCGACCAGGATCACGCCAGTCACCGGGCGTGCGGCGGCGAGTTGCACCGCCACGCCGCTGCCAAGGCTTCTGCCGAGCACATAGATTTCCTTCGACTGGGTTGAAACGCTGTCATACCAGAGCAGGGCATCAGCCACCAGCGCAGTTTCGGACGGCGAGCCGTCGCTCGCGCCGTAGCCGCGATAGTCCACCAGCAGCCAGCCGATGCCCGGCGCCTGCCGCGGCACCTCCTCCAGCATCCAGGACACCTCTTCGGCATTGCCGCCGAAATAGATCACCAGCGGCGCACCCGGCGCGGGCTTCAGATGCCAGGCATGGACCCTGGTGCCGTCGGCGCCCTTGAGGAACACGGACTCGAGGCCGGCGAAGCGCTTGGCGAGGGCCTCGCGTTCCGGCTGCGGCAGGCGCTGCGGATGGAAGATCAGCCGGTCCTGCATCAGGTACACCACCAGCGGCAGCCCGACGGCCACCACCAGCAGGACGCGCAGCGCCGAGCCGATCAGGTCTTGTTGTATATCTCGCCGCCCTTGCGGACAAACTCGACCGACTTTTCCTTCATGCCGCTCTCGACGTAGTCGCGTACGTCCTGCGTGATCTTCATCGAGCAGAAATGCGGCCCGCACATCGAGCAGAAGTGCGCCACCTTCATGCTGTCTTTCGGCAGCGTCTCGTCGTGGAAGTCCTTGGCAGTGTCCGGGTCGAGCCCCAGGTTGAACTGGTCCTCCCAGCGGAACTCGAAGCGCGCCTTGGACACCGCGTTATCGCGCACCTGCGCCCCCGGATGGCCTTTGGCGAGATCGGCGGCGTGCGCCGCGATCTTGTAGGCCATGATGCCGTCCTTGACGTCCTTCTTGTTGGGCAGGCCGAGGTGCTCCTTCGGCGTCACGTAGCAGAGCATCGCGGTGCCATACCAGCCGATCTGCGCGGCACCGATGGCGCTGGTGATGTGGTCGTAGCCGGGCGCGATGTCGGTGGTCAGCGGCCCCAGCGTATAGAAGGGCGCCTCGTGGCACTCCTTCAACTGGAGGTCCATGTTCTCCTTGATGAGCTGCATCGGCACATGGCCCGGGCCTTCGATCATCACCTGCACGTCGTGCTTCCAGGCGACCTTGGTCAGTTCGCCCAGGGTGCGCAGTTCGGAGAGCTGTGCTTCGTCATTGGCGTCGTAGCCCGAGCCCGGTCGCAATCCGTCGCCCAGGCTGAAGCTCACGTCGTACGCCTTCATGATTTCGCAGATGTCCTCGAAATGCGTGTAGAGGAAGCTCTCCTTGTGGTGCGACAGGCACCACTTGGCCATGATCGAGCCGCCGCGCGAAACGATGCCCGTCATGCGCTTCGCGGTCATCGGCACGTAGCGCAGTAGCACGCCGGCGTGGATGGTGAAGTAGTCCACGCCCTGCTCCGCCTGCTCGATCAGCGTGTCGCGAAAGATTTCCCAGGTGAGATCTTCAGCGCGACCATCGACCTTCTCCAGAGCTTGATAAATAGGCACGGTACCGATGGGCACCGGCGAGTTGCGGATGATCCACTCGCGCGTCTCGTGGATGTGCTTGCCGGTGGACAGGTCCATCACCGTGTCGCCGCCCCAGCGGATCGACCAGGTCATCTTCTCGACCTCCTCGGCGATGCCCGAGGACACCGCCGAGTTGCCGATGTTGGCGTTGATCTTCACCAGGAAATTGCGCCCGATGATCATCGGCTCGGATTCCGGGTGGTTGATGTTGGCCGGAATGATCGCCCGGCCGCGGGCGACTTCCGATCTTACAAATTCAGCATCTACTTCTTGGGGAATAGAAGCGCCAAACGATTCCCCTTTGTGCTGCTTCATCAAAAGTTCGAGCATCTTCTCGCCGGTCTTGCCGGCCGCCTTGAGGCTCTCGATGTACTGCGCGCGCTGCAGGTTCTCGCGGGTGGCGATGTATTCCATCTCGGGCGTGATGATGCCCTTGCGGGCGTAATGCATCTGCGTGACGTTGCCCTTGCCCCGCCGCGGATTGCGCTTGAGGTTGAAGCGCATCTCGGCCAGCCTGGGATCGTTCAGCCTTTCCTGTCCATAGGCCGAACTCGGTCCTTCCAGCGTCTCAACATCTCCTCGTTGAAAAATCCACGGGTCTCGCAAGGCCGGCAGGCCGGAACGGATATCGATCCTGGCGGCCGGGTCGGTGTAAGGCCCGGAGCAGTCGTAGACATAGATCGGCGGGTTCTTC
>Ga0315912_10002720_pt1 | contig 18445 bp, 13 predicted proteins | sample VfabasoilMG_FD_204469 | JGI IMG/M metagenome (GOLD analysis project Ga0315912, IMG submission 204469) | Garden soil microbial communities collected in Santa Monica, California, United States - V. faba soil | ecosystem: Environmental > Terrestrial > Soil > Garden | place: USA: California...
GCCGCCAGTCCATCTGCACCGCCTGCTCCATCGGCGTGCCCATGGGGCCGGGGATCGACTGGATGATGCGGGCCAGCGTGCCTTCCTCGTCGAAGACCAACGTGCTCTCACCCACCGTGGGACCGGCGTCGGGCTTCGGGGTGCACTTGACGCGCAGCTCGCCCTCCACGTTCTCGAGAGCCACGGTCGACTCCTCGAGGATCTGCCCCACCACGCTGTTGAGCTGGTAGGCCAGGAACTGCTTGGCGCCTTCCTTCATCTGGCTCTCGACCTCGGGGATCTGCTCGGCCGGGATCATCGCCTCCATGGACGGATCGAGCTTGAAGGAGGCCTGCATGCCCGACGCTTGCTGCCACTGCACGCTGAGCATGCCGAAGGAGCCGCCCATCATCGGGTTGACGAGGTCGAAGTCGAACGAGAGCGATTCGAGGCCGGCTGCGATCGGGTCGTAGAGGCGCGCATCGAAGGCCTCGAGCAGGGCCACGGCCTTCGGGTCGTTCGTGGCGGCAGCGGCCGGCGCGGGGGCAGCGTCCTGCAGGAGGGAGCCGAGCAGGACGGTGGAGAGCACAGCGGTGAGCATGGGTGTTCCCAGCATGGGGGAGGGCCGCCCGGGAGTCCGGAGCGAGCGCGGCATGATAGTGCACCCCGGGTCACCGACGGAAAGGCCCCCGCGGGAGGAGCGCCCGGCGGGGCGCCGGCACCTCGGGCGCGTGCGCGCCTGCGGACGGCGCCGGGGGCGTGCTGGGCCCGAGTGCGCATGGCCCGGTCCGGCGTGCGCGCGTGAGACTGCGCGTCATGACCGCCTCCTCACCGCTCGCAAGACGCGCGCTGTCCGGCCCCGTGGCGCAGCGACTCGAGTCGCTGGAGCAGCTCGTCGGCGACACCCCGCTGCTCGCCATCGAGGTGCGCCACCGCGGAACGTCGCTGCGGCTGTTCGCCAAGCTCGAGAGCAAGAACTTCACCGGCAGCATCAAGGACCGCATGGCGCTGCACATCCTGCGCGAGGCCTATGCGCGCGGCGAGATCGAGCCGGGCGCCACGCTGGTCGAGGCCACGAGCGGCAACACGGGCATCTCCTTCGCGGCGCTCGGGCGCGCGCTCGGGCACCCCGTGCGCATCCTCATGCCGGACACCATGAGCAGCGAGCGCCGCGCGGTCATCGAGAGCCTCGGGGCCACGGTCGTGCCCGTGTCGGCGGCGATGGGCAGCTTCCGCGGCGCCGTGCGCCTGGCCGAGGAGTTCGTGGGCGAGGGCGGTCGCCACGCCTTCCATCCGCGCCAGTTCGAGTGCGCCGCCAACGCCGACGCGCACGAGCAGAGCACGGGCCCCGAACTCCTGGCGCAGCTCGGTCGGCTCGGCCTGCGGCCCACGGCCTTCGTGGCCGGCGTCGGCACGGGGGGCACGGTGATGGGCGTGGGCCGCTGCCTGCGCCGCCACGTGCCGGGCGTCTCCGTCCACCCGCTCGAACCGGCCGACTCGCCCACCCTGCGCACCGGCTGCAAGGTCGGGCGCCATCGCATCCAGGGCATCAGCGACGAGTTCGTGCCGCCGCTCGTCGACCTCTCCGAGCTGGACGAGATCGTGGACGTGCGCGACGGCGACGCCATCCTCATGGCGCAGGCCATGGCGCGCCAGCTCGGCCTGGCGGTCGGCATCAGCTCCGGTGCGAACCTGCTCGGCGCGCTCGACGTGGCGCTGCGGCAGGGGCGCGACGCCGTGGTCGCCACCGTGCTGCCCGACAGCAACAAGAAGTACCTGAGCACGGACCTCTGCCGCGAGGAACCCGTGCTCGAGGGCTACCGCACGCCCGAGGTGGAGCTCATCTCGTTCAGCGTCGTCAAGCGCGCCTGACGCGGTCGATGCGCGGGCTCGGCCGCACCCGGGCGCCCGCGCCGCTCAGCCGAGTCGGCTGCGCGGGTTCCTGCGCAGGCCGCGCGTCGCCACGCCGCGCGGCGCGGCAGCGGAGCCCGAGCTCGCGCCCGAACCGGAACGGCTCGCACCGTGCGCGGAGGCGCTGCCGCTGCGCGCGCCCGAACGGCTGCCGCCGGACGACCGCGCGCCGCCCGAGCGTCCGCCCCCGGAGCGCCCGCCGCCGCCGGATCGACCGGATCCCCCCGAGCGCCCGCCGCCGCCCGAGCGACCACCACCGCCGCCGCTGCGACCGCCGCCCTGGCCACGCCGGCGCGCCTGCGCCAGGTGGCGCGGCTCTCGGCCGCCCGAGAGCGGGTCGCCGCCGGCAGCGCCGTCGTGCCGGTCGCCCTCCTCGAAGCCGGGCAGCGTCTCGCGCGGGATGGGCTTGCCGATGCGGCGTTCGATCGCCGTCACCGACTCGCGGTCCTCGCGCGTCACGAGCGTGAAGGCCTTGCCGCTGCGCTCGGCGCGCCCCGTGCGCCCGATGCGGTGCGTGTAGGCGTCCGGCGTGTCGGGCACGTCGTAGTTGATGACGTGCGAGACGTGCGCGATGTCCAGCCCGCGCGCGGCGATGTCGGTGGCCACCAGGATGTCGTACTGCCCGTTGCGGAAGCCTGCCATGGCGCGCTCGCGCTGGCCCTGCGACATGTTGCCCTGCAGCGCGACGGCGCGATGGCCGCCCTTGCCCAGCTGCTGTGCGAGCCGCTTGGCGCGGTGCTTGGTGCGCAGGAAGACGATGCCCGAGCGGAAGTCGTCGCTGGCGATGAGCTGTTGCAGCAGCTCGGTCTTGCGCGCCGACGAGACCGGGTAGAGCGCGTGCTCGATCGTCTCGATCGGTTGCGAGTGGCCGATCTCGGCCACGTGCGGGTCGCGCAGCACCTCGCGCGTCAGGCCGCGGATCTCGGTCGGCATGGTGGCGCTGAAGAGCAGGTTCTGGCGCGCGGCCGGCAGCGCCTTGAGGATGCGCTTGATGTCCGGCAGGAAGCCCATGTCGAACATGTGGTCGGCCTCGTCGAGCACCAGCACCTCGATGCCGCGCAGGTCGGCGACCTTCTGCTGCACGAGGTCGAGCAGGCGGCCGGGGCAGGCCACCACGATGTCCGGCCGCTTCTGCAGCGCGCGCGTCTGCGGCACGGCCGAGACGCCGCCGAAGACGGTGATGGCGCTCAGCTTGGTGAACTTGGCGAGCGCCATGGTCTCGGCGTGGATCTGGGCGGCCAGTTCGCGCGTCGGGGCGAGCACGAGCGCTCGCGGGCCGGGGGCGCGGCGCTTCAGCAGCCGCTGCAGGATCGGCAGCACGAAGGCGGCCGTCTTGCCGGTGCCGGTCTGCGCCAGGCCGAGGATGTCGCGGCCGGCGAGGGCGGCCGGCAGGGTGGCGGCCTGGATGGGCCGCGGGCTGTCGAAGCCCATGGCCTGCACACCGGCCAGCACCTCGGGAGCGAACGAATAGGACGTGAAACCGGCATCGGCCGGCAGGGTGGGGGTACGGATGGAAGGACTTTCGGGTGGGTCGTTGCCGAGGGCGCCTGGGGCGCGGATACGGTTGGCGACGGGATCCACCGCCTGTTCGCGGCCACTCAACAGCGGCGGGCGCGACGGGGTCAGGGGGCGCTGCCCGCGGACGGGCTCTGTTGTGCGCCGCAGCTGCGCGACGCGCAGCAGTGGGGGCACCATAGCCTGCGCGCAGCGCAAAGACCAACACCGATTCCGGCGCACGACCCGTCGGCATCGGTGGCGGGCCGCGCGGTGCAGACGCCGGGACGCGCGCTGCAGCCCGGGGCCGCGGCGCGCAGACGCGCGGCCGCGTCGCGCAGCACCCTCGCCGCGCTCAGCTGTCGGTCGGTGGCGGCTTCACCCAGCGGTCGAACCACTCCACCATCTCGGCCAGCGTGTGCAGCACCGATTCGCGCGCGCGGTAGCCGTGGCTCTCCTCCGGCAGGAGCACGAGACGGGCGCTCCCGCCGTGGCCCTTGATGGCGTGGTACAGGCGCTCGGACTGCAGCGGGAAGGTGCCGCTGTTGTCGTCCTCCATGCCGTGGATGAGCAGCAGCGGCTCGTTGATGTCGTCCGCGAACATGAAGGGCGACAGCTCGGCGTAGGTCTCCGGCGCCTCCCACAGGGTGCGGCGTTCGGCCTGGAACCCGAAGGGCGTGAGCGTGCGGTTGTAGGCGCCGCTGCGCGCGCAGCCGGCCCTGAAGAGGTCGCTGTGCGCCAGCAGGTTGGCGGTCATGAAGGCTCCGTACGAGTGGCCACCGACGCCCACGTGCTCGCCGTCCGAGACGCCGCGCTCGACCGCGAAATGGATGGCGGCCGCGGCGCTCGCCACGATCTGCGAGATGAAGCTGTCGTTGACGGTCTCGGGGTCGTCGCCCACCACCGGCATGGTGGCGGAGTCGAGCACCGCGTAGCCCTGGGTGAGCAGGAACAGGTGCGACGCGCCGGTGAAGAGCGTGAAGCGCCAGGGCGAGCCGCGCACCTGGCCGGCCATGGCCGCGTCGTTGAACTCGCGCGGATAGGCCCAGACGATGAGCGGGTACTGCATGCCCTCCTGGTGGCCGGCCGGCAGGTAGAGCGTGGCGGAGAGCCCCACGCCGTCGTCCCGCGTGTAGGTGACCAGTTCCTTGTGCACGCCGAGCAGCTCGGGCGCGGGGTGCTCGAAGTGCGTCACGGCCCGGCGCGTCGAGGCGCTGCCGTCGAGCGGCACGCTGCGCACGAAGTAGTTCGGCGGCTCGCTCGGCGTCTCGCGGCGCGTCAACACGGCCAGCTTGTCCGCGCCGCTCGAGGCGAGCAGGTCGACCACCGTCTCGTACTCCTCGCCGCTGTTGCGCCACAGGCGGCGCGTCTGCAGCGACGCCAGGTCGAGCAGGTCGAGGAACGGCCTGTCACCCTCCGGGCTGGCGCCTTCACCGGCGAGCAGCAGCTGGCCGTCGAGCAGCCGCCACACCGCTTGCCCCGCGGCGTTGATGCGGCTGAGGGGCGTGCCCGGCTCGCCGTAGGCGTCCTGCACCGATCGGTCGAAGAGCGTGCGCGGCGCGGCGGGCTCAGGCGCGACGTCCACCAGCCAGGTGCGCGTCCAGCGCGCGTCGCGGTCGTACTCGGAGACGGCCGCCAGCGGCTGCTCGTCCACCCATGCCAGGCCGCGGAAACGGTCCTCGAGCCGCACGATCTCGCGCGGTTCGCCGTCGAAGGGCGCCGCGAGCAGCAGCAGGCGGTCGCGCTCCGCGGCCGGCTTCTTGGGGTCGCCGCCGTCGAGCGCCTCCGCCCAGCACACCTCGGCCGTTCCGCTGGTCGCGCGCCAGGCGTGTTCGCGCGGCCCGGTGATGACGCCCTCGATCGGCACGCGCTCGGCCAGCGGCAGGTGCGCGAGCGTCGCGACCACCCGGCCCTCGCGGTCCCAGACCTCCACCGTGCGCGGGAAGCCCCACCACGGCACGAGGCGGCTGAAGGGCCGCTCGATGCGCTCGACCAGCAGGTAGCGCCCGTCGGGCGAGGGCGAGGCCTTCACGTACAGGCCCGGCGGACCGAGCGGCACGACCGTCGTCCCCTCGAGGTCGATCAGGGCGAGTTGCGAGCGGAAGCAGTACTCGAAGAGCTGCTCGTCGTGCGCGTCCTGCAGCAGGTCCTGGTAGGTGCGCACCGGTGCCGGATCGCCGCCCAGGTTCTCCTGCACGAGCGGGCCGGTGGGCACCGGCGAGCGCTCGGGCAGCGGGCCGCGCCCGGCGGGCAGCAGCGCCACGAGCAGCTGCTGGCCGTCGGGCATCCAGGTGGGCGACACGCCCAGCACGTTGACGCCCGAGGCGGCGAGCTCGCCGACGATGCCGCTCTGCACGTTCAGCAGCGAGAGCGAGACGCCGGCGAGGTCCCCGCGACTGCGCGTCTGCGTGTACGCCGCCAGCCGCCCGTCGGGCGACCAGATCGGCGTGCCGAAGCCGACGTCGGGTGGCGCGGCGAGGTGGGCGGTCACGTAGCCGCTCACGCGCAGGGCCTGCAGGCCGACGATCGTGCGCGGACCGAAGGGCGCGTTGGCCAGAGGGTTCACGCGCTGGCCGGCGAGCGAGAGCATCGGCTGGGCCAGCTCCGCGATGGGCGGCAGGCTCTCGCCCTCGAGCAGCAGCAGCGTGCTGCCGTCGGGGCCCAGGCTGACGCGCGGCAGCGGGGGCGCCGACAGGATGGCGGGGATCGGCGCCGGGGGCAGCCGGTAGGGCTCCTGGGCGGCGGCCGGCAGGCACAGGCCGCCCAGCAGCAGGGCAGCGGCCGTGAGCAGGAGGCGTCGGGCGGCGGGCTTCGCGGTGGATCGGTTCACGAACGTCTCCGGAACAGGAACCCAGGTGTCGTGGCGTGCGGCGCACGGTGCACGGTGCACGGCGCACGGCGCGCGCCGCACGGCGCCCACGCTACGAGGCGCGGCCATCCTAACGTGGGGTGCGCGCAGCGTCCCGGTCCGGGGCCGGGAGCTATCCGCCGGTCTGGCCCGCGACCCAGCTCGAGATCAGCTGGACGTCCGCTGCGCTCAGGGCGGCGTCGGGATGCAGCGGTCGGTAGGTGGCGGGCGGCATCTCGCCCTCCTCGATCACCTCGACCATCTCGTGCAGCAGGTGCGCGCGCCGCTCGGGTGAGAGCGTGTTCCAGGTGGAGAAGTTCAGCTCGTCGCGACCCTCCTCCACGTCGTGCGCGACGAGCCAGGAGACGGGCGCCACGAAGGCGTACCAGGGCCAGTGCGTCTCGTGCGAGTGGCAGTCGAAGCAGGATCGATGCAGCACGGCCAGCACCTCGTCGGGCGCCTGCAGGCGCTCCGCCTCCTCCGTCGCAGGGTTGTCGCGCTCCACCGGCACGAACTGGGCGCCCGCCAGCGCGAGCAGCAGCAGCCGGGTGAGGAGCCTGACGATCGCACGCGGGTTCCGCGCCATGGGTCGCTCGTGTGGGGAGGCGGCAGTCGAGGCCGGGAACGTATTCCCGCCCTCTCGCGCCACAGGTTACGTTCTCGACATCATCGGGTGCCGGTGCGCCGCGCAGCGCCGCGGTCCGCGGTCCGCGGTCCGCGGTCCGGGCTGCGCCGCGCGGCACCTGCACTCCCCGGATCCGCTGCCCCTGTCCTCGACGCCTCCCGCCCCCGTCGCGCCGTCCGTGCCGTCGGCCGCCGAAGCCAGCTCGGAGCGCTTCCTGCTGCGCCTCGGCGAACTGCTGCACCGCCACGGCCTGCCGTCGGATCGTCTCGAGGAGGCGCTGGGGGCCTGCGCACGACGCCTGGGTCTCGAGGCGCAGCTCTTCTGCACGCCGACCTCGCTCTTCGCGTCCTTCGGCCCGCGCGGGACGGGGCACAGCCATCTGGTGCGCGTGCAGCCCGGCGAGGTGGACCTCGGTCGCCTGGCCGACCTGAGCGAGGTGATCGACGACCTGGCCTCGGGGGCGCTGGGCGTCCCGGCCGCCGAGGACCAACTGCTCGCGCTGGAGCAGATGCCGCGACGCTGGGGCGCCGGCTACGGCGTCGTGGCCTCGGGCGTGGCCTCGGCGGCGGCGGCCTGCACGCTGGGCGGCTCGCAGGCCGATGCGCTCGTCGCGCTCATCGTGGGCACGCTGGTGGGCGCGATCGGCTGGGCCAGCGCCGGGCGGCCGGCGCTGCTGCGCGTGTTCGAGCCGCTGGCTGCGGCGGTGGCGGCCTTCGGCGCGCTGCTGCTCAGCCCGCGCGGCCACGCCGAGCTGGCGACGCTGGCCGCGCTCATCGTGCTCGTCCCAGGCTTCACGCTCACCGTGGCGCTCATCGAGCTCGCCACGCGCCACCTCGCGGCCGGCACGGCGCGGCTGGCCGGAGCGCTGGTCACCTTCCTCAGCATCGGGTTCGGGGTCGCGCTCGGTCGACGGCTCGGCGCCGAGCTGCCGGCGCTCGTCCACCTCCCGGACGGACCGCTGCCGGCGTGGGCCCTGCCGGCCGCGCTCGTCGCGGTGCCGCTGGCCTTCATGGTGCTGCTCTCTGCGCGCCGTCGCGACGCACCGTGGATGGTCGCGTCGGGAGTGCTGGCCTACACGGCCGCGGGCGCCGGCATGTCGCTGCTCGACCCGGACCTGGGCGCCTTCGTGGGGGCCTTCGCGGTGGCGGCCGGGAGCAACCTGCTGGCGCGCCACACGGCCCGCCCGGCGCTCGTCACGCTCGTGCCCGGCATCCTCCTGCTCGTGCCGGGCAGCATCGGCTTCCGCAGCGTGGCGTCCTTCCTCTCGCACGACGTGCTGAGCGGCGTGGAGGCGGCCTTCCGCATGGGCATGGTGGCGGTCTCGCTCGTGGCCGGCCTGCTCGTGGCGCACGCCGTCGTGCCGCCGCGGCGCGCACTCTGAGAGCCAGCGATCGCGCGCTGTTGCGGTCACGCGTCCGCGCTGCCGCTCGACGCCGGCGCACGCATCTGGGACAACCTGCCGGGCGCCGCTGACCGGACGGCCGCCAGGCTGCGGCGGCGCGCCGCACGGAGGACACCGCATGCTCGCTGCCGCACGCTGGATGACGCTGGGCCTGCTCGCACCGCTGCGCCTCGCCGCGCAGGCGCCCGAAGCCGGGCCGCAGGAGGTGCTCGCCGCGCTGCAGCAGGAGGCGCTCTCTCTGGCCGCCACGGTGGAGACGGCAGCCGCGCGCGCCGTGCTCGCCGCCGTGCCGCGTCTGCCGCCGCCCGAAGGCCGTCGCATCTACCGCGACCCGGCCAGCCGACGCCTGCTCTCGGAGGCCGACGTCGCGGCCCTCGATCCGGCGGCGCGTGCGGCCTGGCAGGCGCAGGACCTGTCGCCTGTCACCTATTACTACACGCGCTACGGCTCGCCCCTGGCCTACCTGCGCCCTTGCGAGCTGCTCGGCCGCGCGGGTCTCGACGACTGGCACGGCCGGCGCGTGCTCGACTACGGCTACGGGGGCATCGGGCCGTTGCGGCTGCTTGCGCTGTGCGGGGCCGAGGCCGTGGGCGTGGACGTGGACCCGTTCCTGTCGGCGCTCTACGCGCCCGAGCGCGCAGCGGCCGCTGCCCAGCAGCCGGCCGGCGCGCCGGACGACACCGGCCGCGTGCGCCTGCTCGAGGGCCGCTGGCCGACCGAGCCGGCGCTCGTCGCGGCGGTGGGCGAGGGCTACGACGTCTTCCTGAGCAAGAACACGCTGAAACGCGGCTACGTGCACCCCGAACGCAGCGCGGACCCGGCTCACCTCATCGACCTCGGCGTGGACGACGCGACCTTCCTGTCGCAGGTGGCGCGCGTGTTGAAGCCGGGCGGGCTGGCCCTGCTCTACAACATCTGTCCGCCGCCGGCCGCCGCCGACCAGCCGTACGTGCCCTGGGCGGACGGACACTCGCCGTTCAGCGCCGAGCAGTGGGAGGCGGCCGGCTTCGAGCTGCTGGCCTTCGACCAGGAGGACCACGTTGCCGCGCGCGCCCAGGGCGTGCTGCTCGGCTGGGGCGAGGCGGCCGAGCTCGAGACGGGCATCTTCTGCTGGTACACGCTGGCCCGGAAGCTGCCGGCCGGGCAGGCGCCGGCTGCGCCGACGCGCTGAGTGGCAGCGACCACCGAGGCGCCGGGGCTCTCGCGACGGCGCGCGCTCGTCGAGGCCGTGCTCCCGGTGGCGCTGGTGCAAGCCTACGTGTGGAGCGTCGCGCGCCCGCGGCCGGCCGGCGCCGACCTGCTGTTCGCGGTCGTGCTGCTGGCCCTGCTGGTCGGGCTCGTCCGCTGCTCCGGTCCGCACTCCTGGCGCAGCTTCGGTCTGGCGCGCGGCGCCGACCATCGCAAGAGCCTGCTGCCGGTCGGGCTGCTGACACTCGGCTGCGTCGCCGCCCTGCTGGTCGGCGGCCTCGCCACGCAGCGCCTGCAGCTCTCCCGTGGCTGGCTGACCACCTTCCTGACCTATCCCTTCTCGGGCGCGCTGCAGCAGGCGCTGGCGCTCGGCGTGCTCCACCCGCGCTGCCGGCGCGTCGTCGGCGAGCGCGCCGCACCGCTGCTCACGGCCCTGCTCTTCGCCCTGGCCCACCTGCCGAACCCGCTGCTCGTGCTCGGCGGGGGGCTGCTGCAGTTCGCCTATGCGCGGCTCTGGGACCGGCACCCGTCGTTGCCGGTCATCGCCTGCAGCCACGGCATCATCGGCGCCGTGGCCGCCAAGTGCGTGCGCCTCTCGATGCGCGTCGGGCTCGGGGCCTGAGGGCGGGCGGGCGCTTCAGCCGCCCAGCTTCTCGAGCGCCCCGCGGATGCGCCTCTGTTGGCTGGCGTCGGTCACGAGCTGCAGCGCGCGCTCGTAGTGCTGCCGGGCGCTTGCCGTGTCGCCGGAGAGCGCGCAGGCCTCCGCCAGGCTGTCATGGGCGTTCCACGAGTCGGGGAACTGCTGCGCGTTGGCGGCGAAGACCTCGATGGCCTGCGCCAGTTCGCCGGCCTGGAGCAGCTGGTAGCCGAGCGCATTGCGTTCGGGTTCCGTGGCGAGGCGCTCGGCCGCGGCGGCGCTCGCGTCGGCGGCCTCCTGGCGGCCGAGCTTGCGCTCGAGCGAGGCCTTGGCCTGCAGGCCGGCGAAGCTGGGCGCGGCATTGCAGGCGCGCGTCGCCCAGAAGAGGGCCTCCTCGGTGTTGACGTCGTGGGTGTCGCACCAGGTGGCGGCGGCGATGAGCTGGGCCGGCTCCCAGAAGCCGTAGCCGCGCACGTAATCGTTGCGCAGGTAGTCGACCATCACGGCCTGGGTGTCCACGCCGAGGTGCATGGGCACCTCGGTCGTCTCCCAGCGCAGCACCAGCGTGGCGCTCTCGCTCGTCAGGTCGCGGAACTCGTACTGCAGCCACTCGGTGAAGGCGCCCTGCTGGGGCGTGACCTCGACGCGCAGCGCATCGTGGGCCGCGTCGTAGCTGTAGCTGCCCCAGGCGTGGGTGTCGTGCGAGAAGGCCACGGTCCACGGCCCCTGGCTGCTCGGGAACATGTGCAGGCCGTAGCTGCCGGCGGCCAGCGGCTTGCCCTCCACCGTGACGTCGTGCTCGAAGCTCACGACGGTGTTCTCGTCGGCGCCGGCGCGCCAGGGCTGGCGCGGGGAGTCCATGGGGACGATGTTCCCGTCCTGCATCACCGATCGGCCCTTGACGCCCGGCCGGCTGTAGTCGACCTCGACCTGGCTCACGCCGATGCGCTGGCAGACGCCGGCGCGCGGGCTGGGCATCGGCTGCAGCAGGCGCTGCTGGGTCGTGGCGGGCGCCGCCAGGAAGGCGAGCAGCGCGGTCGTGATCAGGGCGGAACGGACGGGCGCGGGCGACATGTCGGCAGACTCCGGGAGGGGCGTGCGGGCGCCGAGCCTATCCGTGCCCTGCGCGTGCCGCCCAGCGGCGCTGCCGTGGCGCTCGGGCCGGCCAACGAGAAGGCCGGCGCAACCGGCACGTCGCCGATCCCGCCGGCCTCGGGAGGAGGTGGCACTCTCTCGGGGTGCGTTACCTCAAGGGGTCGTGACCTTCACGCCGTTCGACATCGTGATGCCCCAGATCACCGAGTTGTCCGCCACGAGGAACTGGAACCACGCGTTCGTGCCGGCCGGGATGCCGGTGGGCCAGCTGGCCGTGCCCGAGAAGACGCCCGCGGGGTTCGTGAAGAAGACGAGCTGCGTGCTGTACGGCAGCGCATGGATCGTGCCGCCGAAGAAGTTCTGCGGCACGGGCGCGAACGACAGCCAGGCCACCACGAGGGCGCTCGGGGCCGCGTTGCTCAGCGTGAGCGTGGCCGGCGTGCCGCCCGTGAGCGGGCCGCTGCCCACCAGGGTGTTCAGGCCGTTCACGCCGGAGGTGCCGCCGCCGACGCTCTCCCACGAGAGGTGCACCTGGCCGCGGATCTGTCCGCCAGGGAAGGCGGCCGAGTGCACGTTGACGTAGGTCAGGCCGGCGAGCACGTCGGCCGCATCGGATGCGTCGAGCGCCGTCGAACCGATGGACGGGTTCGCAGGGCTGATGCCGACCATGATGCCGGCGTTCACGCCCGCGGGAGCCGGGCCGTGGAAGTGGGCCGCGGTGGCCGTCATGCCGGTCCAGCTCACGGTCCAGCTGAGCGTGTTGGTCGAGGTGTCGAGCTGCACGTTGGCGGTGCCGCTGGCGGCGCTGCCGTTCGGCGGCACCTCCTGCGCGGGGGTGAGCGGGAAGCTGCCGTAGCGGATCTGGCTGCTGGCGTCTTGTGCGAAGGCGCCGGCGATGAGGAGCGCTCCGAGGAGCGCGGTACGGGACACGGGATGCATGGTGTTCTCCATGTGCGGGTCGATGCGGAGGGGTGCAGCCGTGCTGTCGGTGCGACTCCCCCCGGCAGTGGTGCAGTCGGCGCAGATTAACACGACTCCGGCCAGCGCGGGGGCAGCACTCGGCAGCCTCGCGGCGAGCCGCGTAAGCTGGGAGCCCGCTTCTCATGTAGACAGGCAAGTCAGGAAGGCCGGCGAGGCGCTCATGAATCCAGAACCCGAACGCTGTGAGCCGGTCGTTCCACGCCCAGCGGAAGCCTTCGGCGCGGGCCAGGCAACGGCCACGCCTGCGCTCCAGCAGCACCTCGCCCTGCTGCAGGACGTGGTGCGCATCAGCTCGGCCTCGCTCACGCTGGACGACGTGCTGTCGCGGGTCATGGCGGTGGTGAGCGAGCACTTCGCGCCGCAGGACTGGTCCATCCTGCTGCGCGACGAGGCCAGCGGCGTGCTGCACTTCGGGCTGGCGATGGGCCGGGCCGGCGAGGAGCTGAAGGCGCTCGCGCTGGCGCGCGGCGAGGGCGTGGCGGGCTGGGTCGCCGAGCACGACCAGCCGGCGGTCATCCCCGACGTGCGGCGCGACGCCCGCTTCTCGCCGCGCTTCGACGCGCGCTCCGGCTTCACGACGCGCTCGCTCGTGGCCATGCCGCTGCGCGCCGGCGGGCGCGTGCTGGGCGTCATGGAGCTGTGCAACATCTGTGACGGCCGGCAACTGCCCGCCGCCGAGCTCGACTTCCTGCGCGTGGTCTGCGACAGCACGGGTCTGGCCATCGACCGGGCGCTGGTGTACGCCCGCACGCTCGAACTGGCGCGCAGCGACCCGCTCTCGGGCCTGCTCAACTCCACGGCCTTCGGCGAGCAGGTCGAGGCGCTCGCCACGGCGCGGCGCGGCACGCCACGGCCGTTCTCGCTGGTGTTCCTCGACGTGGACGACTTCAAGCGCGTGGTCGAGGAGCACGGGCACCTGCAGGCCAGCCGCATCCTGGCTGCCGTCGGCGCGCGCATCCGCGGCCGCCTGCCGGCGGGGGCCGTCGCCAGCCGCTTCGGCGGGGACGAGTACGCGGTGCTGCTGCCCGAGGCCGACCGTGCCGCCGCGCTGGCCTTCGCGCGGCAGCTGGCGCACGACCTGGGCGACGAGCCCTACCCGTGTCCGGCGTCCACGCGCCCCGGCGGGGGCGCCGGCATCCCGAGCGCGCGCCTCACCTTCTCGATGGGGCTGGCCACGGCGCCGAGCGACGGCGCGACGGCCGACGCGCTGCTGCACGCGTCGGACGTCGCGATGTTCGCGGTCAAGCGCGACGGCAAGGCCGGCTGTCGCGCCGCGGGGAGCTGAGCCGCAGCCGCCCGGTCACCGGCAGCCTCGCGGGCGGCCGGCCGACCCGCGATCCGCCGCCCGCCGCTGCAGCGGCCGCCGTCCGCCGATCCGGCTCAGGTGCCGGGCTTCATCACCTGCTGGAGCTGCTGGCCCGCCGCCTGCGCATCGCGGTTGATGAGCGCGTCGAGCTTCTTCTCGAAGTCCTGCTTGAGGACCTCGGTCTTGAAGAGCGTCTGGTCCTTGAGCAGCTGGTCCTTGACCGATGCTCCGACCTGCTTGGTCCACATCTCGGGGTCTTCGATGACCATGAGCACGTACTGGTAGCCGTTGCGCTGCGCGTACTTCACCGGACGCGCGCCGATGATCTCGACGTCGGTCACCTGGCGGATGAGCCCCTCGTCGTTCATGTACGAGCTGAGCGTCTTGGGGTCGAGGTTGTCGCCCGCCTCCTTGAACCAGTTGGACATGAGCGACTGCACCTGGGCGCGCGCGGTGGCGGCCATCTTGGCGCGGCCGTCGGCCTCGGCCCGGTTCCGCGCCGACGACTCGTTGCCCACGATCTGCGCCAGGCCGACGGTGCCCAGCGTGTCCTGGATGTCGCCCGGGTTGTCGATCCAGTTGTCGACCGCGGCGACGTGCTCGGCGAGCTGGCTCTTGTCGGAGGCGCACCCCACGGCCGCGAGCGCGGCGACGGCCAGCAGGAGGACAGGGTGACGGAACGGGACGAGCGAGCGCATGGTTCTCTCCGGGTGGGCCCTGGGCGGCGTACTTCGGCACGTGCCCCGCGCGCCGCCTCTCGGCTGGAGAGTCTTCCAGAGGCTCCCCGCGATCGCAAGCCCGACCTCAGTCGGTGATCTGCTTGGTCACGTCGCTCTGGTGCTGGAAGACGATGCGCCGCGTCTCGACCTCGGTCACCTTGAGGAACAGGTAGTACTGGACGCGTCGGCGATCGTCGGTCTTCTCGGTCGTGTCGCCCACGCTGCCGTGCACGAAATAGTGCACCCCGAGGCGCTTGCCGGCCTCGGCCATGGTGTCGGGGTCGACCTCGTCGCCGGCCATCAGCTCCTGGGCGATGGCGGCCTTGACCAGCTCGTCGTTGGCCACCACGTCCAGCTTGTTGCTGTTCACCAGGTGCGTCTCGACCGAGGTGATGAGGGCCGAGAGCGCCGAGCTGATGTGCTCGCTCGTCTCGTTGGTGATCTCCAGCACCGAGATGCTGGGGCGCGCGGCGCCCAGGCCGGTGACGAAAGGACTCTGCTCGAAGGCGGCATACCACTCGTCCAGCGCGCGCTCGAGGTCGGCGCGGTCGAGGCGCGTGGACATGGCGCGCTCGTCGATGGACGGGTCGTCGCTGCCGCGCTCGTAGTCCGGCCCGGAGCAGGCCACCAGCGGCAGGAGCAGCAGGGTCGACGACAGGAGGCGGGCAGGCGTGCGACGCGACATGGATCTGTCTCCCGGGGCCGTGCGCTGCGTCCCGGCGCGGACCGCGCGACCGGCGCAACGAGCGGGGGATGATACCGAACGCCACACGACATCCCGTGTCGGCAACGGGCCCGGATCGGGTCGGCCGGCACGCCGCGCCGCGATCACGCCCCGACGACGCAGCCGGCCACGAGCGGTCGCGAGCGCAGTAGCAGGCCGTGAGACGGGCGGGCTAGAGTCGTCGGCATGGTGGTCGCCCCCGGCCGTTCCCGCCCCCGCGCCCTCTTGCCCGCGCTGCTGCTGGGCGTCGGCCTGCTCGGCGCGGCGCTCGTCGGCGGCGATCTGCTGCAGCGCTGGGAGCGCGACGTCTTCGACCTGCTCTCGCGCAGCGCCGCCGCCGGCACGCCGCCCAGCGCCGACATCAGCCTGATCCTCATCGACGAGGCCAGCCTCGCGTGGGGCCAGCGCCTGTTCGAGCGCCGCGACGGGCAGGCCGCGCTGGGCGCCGAGCTGCTCTGGCCCTGGCAGCGCTCGGTGTACGACCTCTTCATCGCCTTCCTGGCCGAGGGCGGCGCCGACGTGTTCGCCTTCGACGTGCTGCTGGCGGCCCCGCATCCCTGCGGCGACGAGGCCGGCGAGGCCACGCTGGGTGCGAGCAGCGCGCTGCAGAACGAGACCGGCGCGCCGTTCGTCATCCATGCCTTCGACCTTGTGCTCGCGCCCGACCCGGCGCCGGCGCCCGCGCTCGCGCCCGGCCCCGCGCCCGCGCCGGCGCCCGCGCCCGCGCCCGACGCGCTGGTGCGTGCCTGCCTGGCCGGCAGCGCGCTCGAGGTGGCCGGCTGGCGCGAGTCGGGCCTGCCCTTCGGACGCTCCGACACCGGCGCCTACGCGCAGCCCATCCTGCCCGAGCGCGCGATCCTGGCCGCCTTCGCCGGCCAGGAGCAGCGCCTGCGCCTGGGGGCCGTCACGGCGCAGCCCGACGAGGACGCCGTCATCCGTCGCGCGCGCCTGCTCGTCGCCTGGGACGGCGTCTGCCAGCCGTCGCTCGGGCTGGCGGCCGCGCTGGCCCGGCTCGAGGCGCGGCAAGGTAGCGACGCGCTCGGCCTCTCGCTCGCCGACGCGGAGCTCGTCGTCTCTGCTCCGGACGGCGAACGCCGCCTGCCGCTCACGCCGAGCGGCGACCTGCTGCTGCGCTGGCGCGACCGCGGGCCGCACGCGCCGCACGGCGGCCGCTTCCCGAGCTACCCGGCGCATCGCGTGCTGCGCTCGGCCATGCGCCACTTCGGGCTGCGGGGCTGGGAGCTGCCCGCGCAGGACGAGGGCTACTTCCTGCAGCCGGCCGACTTCGCCGGGCAGATCGTCTTCCTGGGCTCCAATGCCGCCGGGCTGCTCGACCTGCAGGCCACTCCCATGGCCGAGAACCACCCGGGGGTGGCCGTGCACGCCAGCGTGGCGGAGGCCGTGCTCGAAGGACGCGGCATGCGGCGCGTGTCGCGCGCCACGGCCGCCGCCGTGGCCGCCGGCCTCGCCATGCTGGCGGTGCTGGCCGTGCTGCGGCGCGGCGGACAGATGATGCGGCTTTCGCTCGTCGCGGCGCTGGCGGGGCTCGTGCTCCTCGGCTCGGGCGTGCTCTTCGTCGCGTCCGGTGTGTGGATGGACAGCGTCGGTCCGCTGGCCGGCATCCTGCTCGCGTACTCCTGCGCGACGACCGCCAACCACTTCACCGAGGGCCGGCGCAGTCGCGCCATCGCCGGACTGTTCGAGCACTTCGCGCCGCCCGACGTCGTGCAGCAGCTCATCGAGGAGCCGGGGCAGGCCGTGCTGCAGGGCGAGACGCGCGACATCAGCGTGTTCTTCTCGGACATCCGCGGCTTCACCAGCCTCAGCAACTCGCCGGTCATGCGCGCCGAGCCAGGGCGCCTCACGCGGCACCTCAATGCCTACCTGACCGAGATGACGGCCGCCATCCACGCCTGCGGCGGCACGGTGGACAAGTACATCGGCGACGCCGTGGTGGCGCTCTTCGGCGCGCCGCTGCCGCTCGAGAACCACGCGGCCGCGGCCTGTCGCGCGGCGCTGCTGTGCCAGGAGCGGCTGTCTGCCTTCAATGCGCGCGCCGTCGCGGCCGGCGAGCCGGAGTTCGTGACGCGCATCGGGCTCTTCTCCGGGCCGGCCACGCTGGGCTGCGTCGGCAGCGAGCACCGGCTGAGCTACACGGCCATCGGCTCGACGGTGAACTTCGCCGCGCGCCTCGAAGGCGTGAACAAGAGTTACGACACGCTCGTGCTGGCCGGGCAGCCCACGCTGCAGCGCGCCGAGCCGGGCGCCGTGCTGAGCCGCCTGATCGACCGGGTGCGCGTGCCCGGCCTGAGCGACGCCGACCCGGGCCTGGAGGTGCACGAGCTGCTGGCGCTGCCCGGCAGCCCGGGCAGCGCGGAGGCGGCCGAGCGGGCGGCCGGCTTCGCCCGGGCGCGCGCGCTGTACGAGGCGCGCTCCTTCGAGGCCGCGGCCGCGGCCTTCGCCGCGCTCGAGGCGGCGCGTCCGGACGGGCCGGCCCGGGTGTTCAAGGAGCGCTGCCTGACGTACGCTCGCCGGCCTCCGCCCGCCGACTGGGACGGTTGCCAGCGCCTCGAGGGGAAGTGAGCCCACATGACGACCGCCCCGCGCGCGTGCCGTCCGAGCCCCGCGGCCTCGCGGCGGCGCGCCGGCCTGGCGCTGCTCGGGCTGCTGCTGCTCGCAGCCGCCGCGTGGCAGAGCCCGTCCGCTGGTCAGTCGGGCGGCACGCCCGGCGCGGCGGCGGGACCCGAACTGCTCGTCGGCGAAGGCGGGCTGCAGCTCTTCCCGCGCTTCAACAAGAGCTTCGCGCCGCTCGCGAACCTCGCTGCCGGCGAACGCCTCGCCCTGCTGCGCGACAGCGGCCCGTGGAAGCAGGTGCGCGTCGTGTCGAGCGGCGCGAGCGGCTGGGTCTACTGCGAGCTGCAGCCGCCGGTCGCGCCGGCGCAGTCGCTGGGTGACGAGCTGGCCCTGCCGCTGGCGGCCTCGCCCGCCATGTCGAGCCTGGTGGTCAAGGGTTGGTCACCCGCCGGCTACGCCTGGCGGCACGGCGCCGACCCGGCGCGCGTCGTCGCGCTGCTCGCGCGCCGCATCGATCCCGTGGCCTACGCCGCCTTCCTGGCCGAGGACCCGCCGCCGGGGAGTGAGGAGGCCGATGCGCAGGACGCTGGTCGGGGTGCGGGGGGCAACGCGGGTGCGCCGGGAGCAGCGGGTGCTCTGGGCGGTGCGCCGGACGCTCCAGGCGGCGGCGCCGCGAACGCAGCAGGTGGTGCTGCATCGAACTCGGCGTCCGGCGCTGCACCGAACTCGCCGGGCGCCGCTGCGGACGAAGCGCCCTGGGAGACCGGGCCGCGCGCCACGCTCGAGGCATTGCAGGCCGCCACGCGCGGGCCGAGCGAGACCGAGCGGCAGCTCGAGCAGCACCGCGCGGCCAAGGCGGCGCGCAGCGCGATGGCGGGCGGCATCGCGCAGCTCGTCACCGATGCCGACGAGTTCGCGCTCGGCGCCGCGGTCGCCGCGCGCGTGCTGCAGGCCGCGAACGA
>Ga0315912_10002721_pt1 | contig 18444 bp, 16 predicted proteins | sample VfabasoilMG_FD_204469 | JGI IMG/M metagenome (GOLD analysis project Ga0315912, IMG submission 204469) | Garden soil microbial communities collected in Santa Monica, California, United States - V. faba soil | ecosystem: Environmental > Terrestrial > Soil > Garden | place: USA: California...
CGCTGCGCGCGTCGCGCGACCCTGCGTGAATTCGAGCGCTCGGCTCGGCACGCAGAGGGGCGGAGGGCCGCTTCCCGGATCGTGGCGCTCCGGCGGTTGCTTCAGTCCCCGCCTCTTCCGTGGATTCCGCCAGCGTGTCGAAAGGGAGGCCTTCGGCTTCCGGGTGCACGTCCACGATCGTCAGAGCTTCCGACGCTTGGTCACGGCCGATCCAGGCGAGCGCGGCCACGGCAACGAGCGCAAGCGTGAGTCCCAGCCCCAGCACCAGGGACGAACGGCTCAATGGTGTGCGAGACATGCAAGCCTCGGACACAGCTTGCTCGGACGTTCGCAGATTGCGCAAGGGCGCGAGTTTCGAAACTCGGCCGCCGTTACGCGTGCGTCGCGGTTAGGGGGACTTTTTCCTTCGTCGAGCCGAGCGACGCAGCGGGGAAGGCAGGAGTGCCCGAAGCGCCCGGTTGACAGCGCGAGATGTCTTGAATTCTCGAGCGACGTCCGGGTCGAGCACGACGATGTTCGAGCCCGACCTCGCGCGGCTTGCATACTTGCCGCGAACTCCAGTGCTGAAGTCGTACTCCTTGCTCATGTCCTCGTCACCCTGCCTCGACTCACGCTTCATACTGCTTTCGCTCGGGCGCTGTTGCTTTGCGGGCACTGATGATTCTGATGCGGTCCCCTCGTTCGGTGTGCACCACTACGAGTAGCTTACCAGACGTGCTGACTCCAAGGAGCACGAAGCGGTCCTCGTCCTCGGAGTGAAGCGGATCGGGAATCGTCAAGGACTGCGGGTCCTCGAATGCCGTCGCTGCCTCCTCGAAGGAGACTCGGTGCTTGCGACGATTGGACGCAGCCTTGGCGGCATCCCATTCGACCTGCAGCGCCATGGGTGCTCACCACGCGTACGCTTCCGGCGCGGCCCCTCCCGGGCCGGGCCAGATCTGGTCGAGTCGCGCCGAGATCTCCTTGCTCATCGGGATCTCGAGCGCGCGCAGGCTCAGGTCGAGCTGCGCCTTCGTGCGCGGGCCGATGATCGGCGCGCTCACCGCGTCGTTCGCGAGCAGCCAGGCCAGCGCGACATTCGAGGGCTCCTCGCCCAGCTCGCCGCAGAAGCGCTCGTACTGCTCGAGCTGCGGCTTGTGCTTCTCGATCTTCTTCTGCAGCGGCTCCTTCGCGCGCCGGCCCGTGTCGGCCTGCTTCTTGAGCACGCCGCCGAGCAGTCCGCCCGCGAGCGGGCTCCAGGGGATTACGCCCAGGCCGTACTGCTTGCACGCGGGCAGCACTTCGAGCTCGACGGTGCGCGCGGAGAGGTTGTAGAGGCTCTGCTCGCTGACGAGGCCGAGGGAGTGGCGCGCGTTGGCGCTCTCCTGCGCGCGCGCGACGTGCCAGCCGGCGAAGTTCGACGAACCGGTGTAGACGACCTTGCCCTGCTGCACGAGCAGCTCGAGCGCCTGCCAGATCTCTTCCCACGGCGCGTCGCGCCAGACGTGGTGCATCTGGTACAGGTCGATGTGGTCCGTCTGCATGCGCTTCAGGCTGTCCTCGCAGCCGCGGCGGATGTGCAGCGCGGAGAGTTTCGACTCGTTCGGACCGTCGCCCATCGCGCCGTAGACCTTGGTCGCGAGGACGACCTTCTCGCGCCGGCCGCCGCCCTGCGCGAACCAGCGGCCGAGGATCTTCTCGGTCACGCCCTCGCCCTTCTTCCAGCCGTACACGTTCGCGGTGTCGACGAAGTTGATGCCGTGCTCGAGCGCGCGGTCGAGGATCGCGAAGCTGTCGGCTTCGCTCGTCTCCGGACCGAAGTTCATCGTGCCGAGGCACAGGCGGGAGACTTGCAGCCCGCTGCGGCCGAGATGGGTGTACTGCATGGTTGACTCGAGGGGTTTTCGCGAACAGCATACCCTCGCCCTTCCCATTGCCTGCAGTCGGAAGCGCGACACCCCTTGCCGCACAGGTACGTCGATGCCACGAGCGGACGGCTCGGTCTCTCGACCGCGCTGCGCGAGTCGTTGCGCGAGGGCTACAAGGGGCGCGATCTGCGCGCGGACATCCTGGCCGGGATCGTGGTCGGCATCGTCGCGCTGCCGCTGGCGATGGCGCTCGCGATCGCGAGCGGCGTGCCGCCGCAGTACGGGCTCTACACCTCGATCGTCGCGGGCGCGCTGATCCCGCTCTTCGGCGGCTCGCGCTGGAACGTCTCGGGCCCGACCGCGGCCTTCGTCGTGCTGCTCGCACCCGTGTCGGCGCGCTTCGGGCCGGGCGGATTGATGCTCGCGTCGATGCTCGCGGGCGTGCTGCTCGTCGGCATGGGCCTGATGCGCATGGGCCGGCTGATCCAGTTCGTGCCGCACCCGGTGACGACGGGCTTCACGGCCGGGATCGGCGTCGTGATCGGCGCGCTGCAGCTGAAGGACTTCTTCGGACTGAGCCCGGGAGCGCTGGGCGAGCATTTCCACGAGAAGGTCGCGGCGCTCTGGAATGCCGCGGGCACGTACCGCTGGCAGGAGCTCTCGATCGGCCTCTTCACGCTCGGCGTGCTGCTGCTCTGGCCGCGGCTGACGAAGCGCATCCCCTCGCCGCTCGTGGCCGTGACGCTCGCCGCGGTCTATGCGCAGCTCCTGCCGCGCTTCGCGCCGGGCTTCGAGGTCGCGACGATCGGCAGCCGCTTCTCGGGCATCCCCCAGGCGCTGCCGCACTTCGATTGGCCGTGGAACGCTCCCGGAGCGGACGGCCAGCCGATCGGGATCTCGTTCCAACTATTGCAGGAGCTGCTCAAGCCGGCCTTTGCGATCGCTGCTCTGGGCGCGATCGAGTCGCTGCTGTGCGCCGTCGTCGCCGACGGCATGGCCGGCACGCGCCACAACCCCGACGTCGAGCTCACCGCGCAGGGCATCGGCAACGTGGTCGCGCCCTTCTTCGGCGGCATCGCGGCCACGGGCGCGATCGCCCGCACAGCGACCAGCATCCGTTCGGGCGCGCGCACGCCCGTCGCCTCGTTCGTGCACGCGCTGTTCGTTCTGCTGGCGATGCTCGCGCTCGCCCCGCTGCTCGGCTACCTCCCGATGGCGTCGCTCGCGGCCCTGCTGCTGGTCGTGGCCTGGAACATGAGCGACGCGCGCCACTTCGTGCACACGCTGCGCGTCGCTCCGCGCTCCGACGTGCTCGTGCTGCTGACCTGTTTCTCGCTGACCGTGGCCTTCGACATGGTGATCTCGGTCGGGGTCGGCATCGTGCTGGCCGCGCTGCTCTTCATGCAGCGCATGTCGGAACTCTCGGGCGTCAGCCTCGCCGAGCGGCGCCACGACGTCTTGAAGGATCCCAAGCTCGCCGGCGTGGTCGTGTACGAGATCGCGGGGCCGCTGTTCTTCGGCGCGGCCGAGAAGGCCGTCAGCACGCTCGCGCCGGTCGCCGGCAAGGCGCAGGTCGTGATCCTGCGCATGGACGCGGTGCCGGTGATGGACATGACCGGCCTCGTGGCGCTCGAGTCGGCGATCTCGAAGCTGCACACGAAGGGCACCTACGTCGTGCTCGCGGGCGTGCAGGGCCAGCCGCGCGGCGTGCTCGATCGCGCGGGGATGCGGGAGGAGGCCGGCAAGCTCTCGATCTGCGCCAACGACGAGGAGGCGCTGGTCGTCGCGCGCCTGTACGTCGGCCTCGCCGACGCGCCCGGGCCTCAGAGCGAGATGGCCTCATGATCGCGGCGCATGAGCAGGATGAGCGCTCCGACCCCCAGTCCAAAGCGCTCGAGCCCAGACGCCGCGACCACAAGGAGTTGATTCAAGCCGCACTGCCCTTCTCGGGCAGCGCGCCGAAGCGCCGCTCGCGTGCGCCGAATCCACGCAGCGCGCGGCGCAAGTCGCGCGCGCCGAAGTCCGGCCAGGCGACGCGCGTGAAGACCAGCTCGGCCCAGGCGCATTCCCAGAGCAGGAAGTCCGACAGGCGCTGCTCGCCTCCGGTGCGGATCAGGAGATCGACTTCGTCCGCATCGCGCGCGAGCAGGCGCCCGAAGGCCGTGTTCGCGCCCCCGCGCGCGCTCTCGACGTGGAACCTGCGCGCGGCCGAGAGGATCGACTCGCGCGCCGAGTAGTCGATCGCCAGGCGCAGGACCATGCGCGTGCCAGCGCGCGTCGCGAGCTCGGCGGCCTCGACCGCGGCCAAGAGCTCGTCCGGCAGCCGGTCGCGGCGGCCGATCACCTCGAGCCGAACCCCATGTGCGCGGAACGTCGCCGACTCGGTTTCGAGGTGCGAGCGCATCAGCTCGCACAGCGCGGCGACCTCGTCGGCCGGCCGCTTCCAGTTCGCGGCCGAGAAGGCGAAGAGCGTCAGCGTGCGCACGCCGAGCGCGACCGCGGAGCGCACGCAGCGCCGGACGGCGCGCGCTCCGGCGAGGTGGCCGAACGTGCGCGGCAGCCCGCGCTTCGCAGCCCAGCGACCGTTGCCGTCCATGATGATCGCCACGTGCAGCCCCGCGCCCACTGCGTTTGTACTTTGCGCCATGAAGTGTAGTCCCAAAAAAAATCCCCCGCTCGTCCTCTCAGGGCCGCTTGACCGACCGGATCAGCGCCTCCATGTGCTCGAGGTAGCGCTCGAGGGCGCGCCGGCCGGCCGCGCTGAGCGCGTACTCCGTGCGCGGCACGCGGCCGTCGAAACCCTTGCGGCAGCTGAGATAGCCGCTCTCCTCGAGCTTGCGCGCATGCACCGAGAGGTTGCCGTCGGTCGCGTTGAGCATCTCCTTCAGCTCGCGGAACGAGAGCACGTCGTGCACCGCCAGCGTGCTGACGATCGCGAGGCGGATCGGCTCGTGGATCAGCTTGTCGAAGCTCTCGCTCGCGCTCGCGCCCCCGCGCAGGGCGCGCATGCCGGAGCCGGATTCCTTGCGGGCTGCTGCGCGACGCTCAGACATGACTGGTCCTCGCGATCCAGGCTCCGGAGGCGATCTGCACGCCGCCGAATCCGAGCGCCATCCACAAGTCGCCGTGATCACCGGGCACGATCAGGGCCAGCGCGCCCAAGGCCAGGAAGGCCGCTCCCATCCAGCGCACGCCGCGGATCGTGTGCACACTGGCCGCGAACACGGACGAGCCGTAGACGACGAGCCACGTGCCAGGCAGGAGTTGCCACTCGTCCGCGCGCGCGAGCACGAACGTCAGGCAGCCGCCGGTGAAGAACGAGGGCAGCAGCGTGAGGAAGAAGCGCGAGGCCGGCGCCGAGACGAGCGAGGCGCGCTGCGCGCGCGCCTTGCGCAGCATGTCGGTCCCGCCGAGCACGAAGGCCAGCAGCGCCGCCGCGAGCCAGATCCCGAGCCAGGCCTTGCGCGTCGCGGCCGCCTGCGCCAGCGGCGCCGCGGCGAGGGCCACGACCCCCATCAGCACGCCGCCCCAGCCGGGCAGGGCGGTGAACGAGGCCGCGCGCTCCATCGTCTGGCGGATCAGGCGCAGGTCCTCGCTGGCGCGCGTGGCCAGGGAGAGGTGCTGCGCGGGGCGCGGCTCTCGCAGTCGGTTCATCGCTTCGAAGCATGCCCCAGATTCGGGATTCCGTCAAGTACTCTACAACCCAAAGCTTTTCGCCCTCCCAGGCCGCCGGGGGTAGGCTCCGCCGCGCCCATGAACGCCCTGCCGGTCCTGGTCGTCGCGCTGTGCTGCATCGCCATCGCGTACCGCTACTACTCGGCCTTCCTCGCCGCGCGCGTGCTGGCGCTCGATGACCTGGCGGCGGTGCCCTCGAAGACGCGCTACGACGGCCAGAACTACTACCCCACGCACAAGTGGGTGCTCTTCGGCCACCACTTCGCCGCGATCTCGGGCGCCGGGCCGCTGATCGGGCCGGTGTTGGCCGCGCAGTTCGGCTTCCTGCCGGGCCTCTCGTGGCTCGTGATCGGCGTGTGCCTGGGCGGCGCGGTGCAGGACTTCATGGTCCTCGTCGGCAGCGTGCGCCGCGGCGGCAAGTCGCTGGCCGAGATCGCGCTGCAGGAGATCGGACCGGTCGCGGGCATCGTCGCGGGCGTCGCGATCCTGCTGATCGTCGTGATCGCGCTCGCGGGCCTCGGACTCGTCGTCGTCAACGCGCTGGCCGAGTCGCCCTGGGGCACGTTCACGGTCGCGCTCACGATCCCGCTCGCGCTCTTCATGGGTCTCTACATGTACCGCTTCCGCAAGGGCAAGATCGGCGAGGCGAGCGCGATCGGCGTCGTCGGACTGCTCGCGGGCGTGGTCGCGGGCGGCTGGATCGCCGAGTCGAGCTGGGCGCAGAGCTTCACGCTCTCGCGCGAGGCCTTGATCATCTGGATGGGCGCCTACGGCTTCATCGCCAGCGTGCTGCCGGTCTGGATGCTGCTCTGCCCGCGCGACTACCTCTCGAGCTACCTCAAGATCGGCACGGTCGCCTTCCTGATCCTGGGCGTGCTGTTCGTGCACCCCGACCTGCACATGCCCGCCTTCACGCCCTTCGTCGACGGCGGCGGCCCGATCGTCCCGGGCAAGGTCTTCCCCTTCGTGTTCATCACGATCGCCTGCGGCGCGATCTCGGGCTTCCACGCGCTGATCAGCTCGGGCACGACGCCCAAGATGATCGAGAAGGAGACCGACTGCCGCACGATCGGCTACGGCGCGATGCTGATGGAGGGCGTCGTCGGGGTCGTGGCCCTCGTCGCCGCGTCCGCGCTCTTCCCCGGCGACTACTTCGCGATCAACACGCAGCAGAAGACCGAGGCGCAGCAGGTGAGCTACGCCAAGATGGTCGACGAGCACTCCAGCGCCGACTTCGACCTGCGCCCGGTCGAGATCGAGCGCCTCGAGCGCGAGTCGGGCGAGAAGAACCTGCGCGGCCGCACCGGCGGCGCGGTCACGCTCGCGATCGGCATCGCCAAGATCTTCGAGGCGCTCCCGGGCTTCGGGGGCCTGATGAAGTACTGGTACCACTTCGCGATCATGTTCGAGGCGCTCTTCATCCTCACCACGATCGACACCGGCACGCGCGTGGGCCGCTTCCTCTTGGGTGAGGCGCTAGGGCGCAGCGTGAAGAAGGAATTCGCGCGCCACGATTGGCTGCCGGGCTCGTTGATCACCACGGGCGCGATCGTGCTCGCCTGGGGCACGCTGATCTGGGGCGGCTCGATCTCGACGCTCTGGCCGATGTTCGGCGTCGCCAATCAGCTCCTCGCGTGCGTGGCGCTGTGCGTCGCGACGACGATCCTCTTCAACACCGGCAAGGGGCGCTATGCGTGGACGACGATCCTGCCGCTGTGCTTCATTTCGGTCACGACGCTGACGGCCGGTTGGATGTCGATCACGGGCAACTTCCTCGTGATGACGCGCGATCCCGCGCGCGCGACGCAAGGCTGGGTGAACACGATCCTGACGGCGGTGCTGATGCTCGCGGCGGTGGTCGTGCTGATCGCGTCGGTGCGGAAGTGGTTGGGCGCGCGCCCATCAGAGACCAGATAGCGCGAAGCCGGCCTCCTGCCGTCACCGGGTCCGATTGCCAGGCGGAGGCTCCACGAAGCGTGGCTCGTTCCATTCAGGACCTACAAAGAGCATCACTGGCATTGAACCGTAATACGCCCCGAGGTCCGGGCATGACCCGACGGCAAGCACGCCGTACTTCCCTAGAGCCGCCCCCCCAACCCAGCAGAGTGCGCTTCCGGGCTCCTCGAGACCACAGCCCTTCACTAGTGTCTCAATCGTTGATGAACTGCTGCTGACTCTGCTGACGATCCCAGCAGGCGTCGACCCCACGATGAAATCGCGCAGCTCTACTCCCCCGTCGGGGACAGTGCACACCTGCCGCCCAAACTGCCATGACTTTTCTCTTGCGACTCTTCGGATGATCGAGGCATCGCGGCCCGACACGACAGCGAGATACCCAGGACCTGCTTCGACACCGGTATTTCGGTCCAGTCCTTGTGGCGCTCCGACGACAAAGTCGCTCACGCCATCCCCATTGCAGTCTCCAGCGACCGCTAGCGAAGCCCCAAAGCAGTCACGCGGTCCCTCGCCACAGGCCGTGGCCATCACCTGCTCGGTAGCCAGATCGAAGAGAACCACGCGTCCTGGAACCTGCTCTGCCCATTGATGCCCCATTCCGTAACCGACTAGGAGACGTGGCACCGATCGTCCCACTCCGACATCAATGGGGGCTACCGCGGTAATCCTGGACGAGTTCGACGCCAGTGACTCATACGCGCGCAGCTTCTTTCCACTGGACCCAGAGTATGAAGTGACGAGGACTGTGCCACGGTCCGGCAGGGCATAGCCGGAGACCACAAGGTCCGTGCAGCCATCACCATCCAGGTCCCCACCGCTGGTTAGAGTGCTTACCCGGCAATCTGGAGAAAAGGCAATCACTTCCTTCCACGTCCGACTCTCGAACACCCGTATTGCATCTCCGTCGGTGGCCGCAAACCCTTGATTGCGACCCTCACCCACCGATTCCAGCGAGCACAGATGCTCGCCGCACTCTAGATCCCGCCCGACAATGGTTGCGATGAGCTCGGCGTCAGGAAGTGAGTACACGAAGACAGCACCGCGGTGGTGGATGCCGGAACTCGCTACGGCCCGCTCGTCATGTCGGAGCGGTGCCCCGATCGCGAGATACGAACACTCTGAAGGAGAAGTGCTCGGCAAGGCGCAGAGCGAATATCCGAATGCGTCGTCCAGAGTCTCCATCCCATGCATCTTCCGTTGGGCGAGGATCATCGACTCAGTCGACTCCGGGAACGGGAAGCGGTTGTGTCGAGCGCGACTTGGCTCGAGCCCGGCGTGGTTCGCTCCGGAGGAGACGCACAAGCGCTCGGCTTCTTCGACCTCAGACTCGATCACCGTCCCGCGCACGTGATTCCAGAGCTCCTCGATCGTCACCGTACGTTCAGGCTTGCCATCGCCATCGAGATCCGCCCACAACGCAAGTTTGGTATCCAGACCATCGGCAGGCGGCCTGATCGTGATTATGCTCAGCACGGAGTTGCGCACGATCTCACGCCGGAAGCCCATGAACAGCGGATCCTCACGCGGTAGCTTGCCGCGGTTCCCCTCTGCAGCCCTCAACCGAGCCTGATAGGTCAGTTGGGCCTCCAATAGGAACCCCCTGCCCCCTTCCCTATCCGCGCGAAGCGCATTGACTGTCGTCGAGGGCCATTCGGCCGGATTCTCGGGCAGGAACACGCGGTCGAACCGCATCGTCTGGCGCAGCTGCTCGCGGTACAAGTCGAGCGAGAGGTAGGCGCGGCGGATCTCTTTCTCGAGGTCGAACTCCATCGTCTCGCGCCTCTGCGCGCGGTACCAGTCGGCCGAACGGACAGCGGAGAGGATCTCCGCCTCTAGATCGAGCTTCGGATTGCGCTGCGTGAAGTCCTCGCTGTTGTGCTCGAACTCGGCCTTGCAATCAGCGTCGGACACCTCGAACCTCGTGGCGAGCTCCTTGGCGATGCGCGCGCGTGCCGCTTCCTTGAACTCTTCCCGCTCGGCAGAAGTCGCGAATGGAGTCTGCTGCGCCCGCGCGACGGCTTCAGCCTCGGACTTCTCACGTGCTTGGCGTGCGAGTTCGTAGTCGATGGTCAGGCGTGTCTTCTCGATCTCGAGCTTCTGCGGGCAGAGCCCATAGATCAGCGCCAGCTTGACCCGGTCGTCGGTCACGCGCTCGCCGTCGACGTTGGTCGGCGCGCCGACAATCGCGGGCACATCGCGGACGGAGGCACAGCTCGCGAGCGCGAGCCCGAGGGGCAGGAGCGGTAGCGTCATGGGCAAGGTGAGGGCAAGTCCCAGCAGTCGCTGTGGATAGCCAGCAGCTTCAACCAGCACTCGAAGCTCGGGTTCCGCTCAAACAGCGCGAGATGCGTCCGCGCTGAGCGCCTAGCCCGCATTGGAGTGAGCACCGGTTCGTCGATCGCCCCCACACGCCCCGCTACACTGGCCTCATGAACGCCATCCGCCTGCTCGTCCTCGCGCTTTTCGGGTTCCTCGCCCCCCAGCAACCGGCGAAGCCGCTCACCTTCCTCGCCAGCGGCCTCTCGCCGGCGGACGTCGCCGAGCTCGCGACGCTTGCACCGAAGCTGCGCATCCTCAACCTCTCCTCGCGCGAGGAGGCGCTCAAGTACGCCGCCGAGGCCGACGGCATCGACGCGCGCTTCGCGACGCCCGACTTCCTCAAGGCGGCGACGCGTCTCACCTGGATCCAGGCGATGAGCGCGGGCGTCGACCGCTACGTCGGCCTGCCCGGGATCGCGGACAACGACAAGCTCGTGCTGACCAACATGAAGGGCGTGCACGGGCCGGCGATCGCCGATCACGTGTTCGCCATGCTGCTGCAGCAGACGCGCGACCTGCGCTTCTTCTCGGGCGAGCAGGCCCAGTCGAAGTGGTCGCGCGAAGGTTCCGGCACGCGGCCGATCGCCCTGATGGATCGCACGCTGCTCGTCGTCGGACTCGGCGGCATCGGCAGCGAGGTCGCGCAGCGCGGGCACGGCTTCGGGATGAAGGTCATCGCGACGCGCCGCAATCCCGCGACGCCCGCGGCGGACTGGATCGAGCACGTCGGGCCGCCCGAGGAGCTCGCGACGCTGCTGCCCAAGGCCGATGTGGTCGTGATCTGCGTGCCGCTGACGAAGGAGACCGAGCGCATGTTCGACGCGAAGATGATCGGCCTGATGAAGAGCAGCGCCTACCTCGTCAACATCGCGCGCGGCAAAGTCGTCGACACGGCCGCGCTCGTCGCGGCGCTGCAAGGGAAGAAGCTCGGCGGCGCCTGCCTCGACGTCACCGACCCCGAGCCGCTGCCGAAGGACAGCCCGCTCTGGGCGATGAAGAACGTGGTGATCACACCGCACATGGCGAGCGACGCCGACCTGACCGACGAGCGCTCTTGGGCCGTGGTGAAGGAGAACCTGCGCCGCTTCGCGGCCGGTGAGAAGCTCGAGAACGTCGTCGACAAGAAAGCCGGCTACTAGAAGCCGGCTTCTACAGGTAGGAGAGCCAGGCGCTCTTGTTGCGGCGCTTGAGCTGCATCCACTTCAGGCAGGGCCAGTAGAGCAGCGCGACGACGAGGATCCAGATGGCGTAGACCTCCGCCAGGCCGTAGCGCTCGCCCACGATCCTGGCGAGCCCGTGGATCAGCGGTATGTGCAGCAGGTAGTAGAACATCGGCACGCGTCCGAAGACGACGAAGGGCTTCCACAGTCCGCGCGCCGTGTCGGGCAGCAACGAGAGCAGCACCAGCGCGGGCCCGAGCGTCATCAAGAGGTAGTCGAGCGAGGCCGGGTACTTCTGGCAGTTCAAGAACGAGAACACGCTGAATAGTGCGCTCGGCTGCGTGCTCCACGGCGATGGATCTCCGTAGCGGTTCACCAGCCGCAGCACGACGAAGAGCGCGCAGCACACGAGGCCGATCGTCCGGATGCGCCCCCTGTTCCCGGCCGCGTACGCGCCGAAGCCGTAGCCCGCGGCCATCACGCCGATCCACGGCACGAGCGGGTACATCACGAACATGTACCAGCCGGATCCCAAGTCGACGAAGCCCGGTACGTGCAGGATGCTCCACAAAGCGCTGCCCCGCACGCCATCGAAGGCGTTGTGCGAAGCGATCATCGCCAAGCCGAAGATCAGCACGGCCGCGCGTGGCAGGAGCACGAGGCCGGCGAGCACGACCATCGACCAGCCGATGGCCCAGATCACGAGCGCGCTCGAGAACCGGAGCTGGAAGCCGCCGGTCCAGGCGACCTTCATGAACGTGAGCTCGAGCAGCACGAGCCACAGTCCGCGCGTGAGCAGGAAGAGCGAGAGTTCCTTGCTCGACTTGCCGCGCTCGCCCGCGAGGAACGCGCCCGTGCCGGCCAGGAAGATGAACACCGGCGCGCAGAAGTGCGTGACGAAGCGCGTCAGGAAATAGCCCGGCGTCGTGCTTCCGAGATCTTCGGGGGCGAAGCGGGCTTCCGTGAAGAAGTGGCGCACGTGGTCGAGCGCCATCACGACCATCACCAGCCCGCGCAGCACGTCGATCGGGTCGAGTCGCGCGCGCGCGGCCGGCTCCTCGCTCACTTGCCACCCGCCTTGGTCTGCACGAACGCGGCCCAGCTCTTCTCGATCGCGCGCTCGTCGAGCTTGAGTTCGTCCTTGAAGGCCGTCGAGGAGCTGTGGCCCTTGCAGGCCTCGCGCAAGTAGCCGTAGAAGCGCTCGCGCAGCTGTCCGCCTTCGCCGTACAGGCCCCAGCAGACCAGCGTGTAGGACTGCGAGTACCTGAGCGAGATCGCGGGGCCGCTACCGAAATCGTCCGGGCCGAGGTTGAGCACGCGGCCGAGGTCGTAGGTCGACTGCGCGAACTCGCGGAAGCGCACCAGGTCGAACTGTCCTTCCACCGGGAGCCCGCGTCCGGGCGGACCGGCCGTGGTGGCGCGCACGTACTCCGCCAGCCCTTCGCTCAACCAGCCGGGCACGTCGCCGCGACCCGAGCGGGTGTTCTGCATGCAGGCGTCGAGCAGCTGGTGCGTGGCCTCGTGCACCACGACCCCGCGCTCGAAACCGCCGGTCGCATTGACGAGCAGCACGCGACCCGTGTGGTCGAAGTACGAGCGCGCGTCGCCGACGGTCTCGGGGAAGGACTTCGCGTCCGCGTGCACCTGGGCCTGGAGCGGCTCGACGAGCTCGTGGAAGCGCAGCGGGCGGCCGAGCAGCTGGTAGAAGGCCTCGTAGGCGCATTCCATGTCGAGCACCGCGGTCACGGCATCGGCGAGCGGAAGGTTGCTGCGCACGCGGTAGTGCTCGCTCGAGAGTTCCCAGGCGTCCTTCCACTCCTTGCGCAGCTCGAGCAGCTTCTCGTAGGGCCAGCGCCGCGCGCCATCCGCGACGATCCAGTTCTCGCGCTGCTTCTCGTGACCGAGGAACTCGTGCGCCGCGGCGTCCTTGGGCGAGCGCGAGAGCACGTACCAGGCGAAGAGCTGCGCCGCCTCCTCGAGCTTCTGCTCACGGCAGCGGCGCGCGAGCGCGAGCGTGCCGGCGAGATCGTTCTCGGCCAGATCGCGCCAGCGCTTGTGGATCAGGCGCAGATCCGCGAAGCGCGAGTCGAAGCGCACGAGCTTCTTGCGCGAGAGCGTGCGCTCGTTGGTGCCCACGCGCAGCACGATCTCGTCGGCGTCCTCGAACACGACGCGCCCCTGCAGCTTCGCACCACCCTCGAGCTCGACCGTGTCGAGCGGACGGCTGTCGCCGCCGGGGGCAGCGAGCGCGAGCAGGAGCGCGAGCATCGGCCCTCAGCGCATCACGGGCACACCGCAGCCGCCCTTGCCCTTGCAGGTGTTCTTGCCTGCGCAGCCGGCGTCGCCCGACGAGCAGCCGCCGAGCGCCTTGCAATCGTTCTTGCCCGCGCAGCCGTGCCGCGCGACCGTCGCGCAGCCGCCCTTGCTCTTGCAGCTGTTCTTGCCGGCACAGCCGGCATCGCCGGCCTTGCAGCCGCCCTGGCCCTTGCACTCGTTCATCGACTTGCAGGCGTGCTTGGGCAGTCCCATGGCCGCGGGATCGGTGCTCTGCGTTGCGGCCACGGCCGGAGCCTTCGAATCTTCGTGCTTGCCGCAACTCGAACCGATGGCGCCGGAGAGCAGTCCGGCGACGGCGATCGAGAGCAGCGCCTCGTTGGAATGAATGCGCTTCATCATGGTTCCCTCCTGGGTGCGCGGATCCTAGCGCTTCGCCGCGCGACGCTCGAGTTCCTCGCGCGAGACGTCCTCGATGTGCGTGCCGAACCACCACTGGTTGCCCTCGTGGTCGACGACACCGCCGCTGCGGTCGCCGTAGAACTGGTCCGCTGGCTCGCGTACCGACTTCGCGCCGGCCGCGAGCGCGCGCTTGTAGGCCGCGTCGCAGTCGAGCACGTAGAGGTACAGCATGCACGGCATCGGCGGATGAGCTTCGCCGCCCTCGCCGAGCATCACGGGCGAGTCGCCGATGCGCACTTCGGCGTGCATCACGCGGCCATTCGGCAGATCGTGGCGGCCGAGGATCTCTGCGCCGAGTCCGCGCTGCAGGAACTCGAGCATCTTGGATCCGTCCTTGACCATCAGGTACGGGGTGACGGAGTGGTAGCCATCGGGAATGGGTTGGACGGGCATCGGAAACCTCCTTGTGAGGAGCGATTCTAGACCGACTCGTCCACGCTGATGCAGGCCACGCTGCATTTCGATAGCTCAATCAAGCTGCGCGAGACCGAGCCCTTCCAGGCACGCTCGAGCTTGCGCCGATGGTGGTTGCCCACGACGAGCAGTCCCGCGCCCGCCTCGGTCGCCATCTCGACCAGCGGATCCGCCGGCCGGCCCAGTCCCCCGCGCAGGACGAGTGCGAGTCCCCCGATGTGTTTTTGCAGCTCGGCCGCCAGCGGTTCCTCGAGGCGCGCGTCGACGCTCCCGATGGGCAGGGGCCCGCCGATGCCGCGCTTCTCGCGCTGCTCGGCGATGCTGTACGAGTGCAGCACGACGAGCTCGACAGGGGCGATGCGCGCCAGACTCTTCGCCCACGCCAGCGCCGCGTCGCCGGTCGGCGAGGGCTCGTAGGCGACGGCGACCTTCAACGTCTGCTTTCCCGAGAGCCACTCCTCGAGTCGCTGCGGCGCGCGCACGACGAGCAGCGGCACGCGCGAGGCCTGCGCCACGCGGTCGGTCGTCGAACCGAGCAGCCACGAGCTGCCCGCGCGCCGGCCGAGCGCGCCGAGCACGACCAGCGTGGCCTGTGCTTCCTGAGCCAGGCGCACGAGTTCGCTGTCGACCGGGCCGGCAGCGAGCGCGGCGCGCGAGCCGACGCCCTGATCGACCAGCGCGCGCGATTCGAGCGCGAGCTGCTCCTCGAGCTTCGTCCGCAGCTCCGGCGTCGAGTCGCCGAGCACGTGCGCGAGGACCAGCTCCTCGCGCGCCGCTCTGGCCCACAGCCCGGCCACGCGCACGGCCTCGCCCGCGGCAGGCGTGAAGTCGGTTCCACAGAGGATGGTCATGGCTTCTTCTCCTCGTCCTTGACGAAACGCGCGCGCACGATCGAGGCGATCACGGCCACGGTCAGGATGCCCCCCACGACGCCCAGCGCGACGGTCACGGGCAGCTTGTGCTCCTCGGGCAGCATCATCTTGACGCCCACGAAGACCAGGATCAGCGACAGGCCGAACTTCAAGTAGTGCAGGTACTTCAGCATCCCGGCCACGGCGAAGAAGAGCGAGCGCAGCCCCATGATCGCCATCACGTTCGAAGTGTAGAGCACGAAGGTGTCCTGCGAGATCCCGAGCGCCGCCGGCACCGAATCGACCGCGAAGAGGATGTCGGTGGTCTCGACCACGAGCAGCGTCAGGAACAGCGGTGTGGCGTGGCGCCGGCCGTCGCGCATGACGAAGAAGTGCTTGCCCTCGTAGTTCTCGGTCACGGGCAGGAAGCGCCTGGCCAGCCGCAGCACGAGGTTCTTCTCCGGGTGGATGTCGTCCTCGCCGCCGGCGAAGAAGAGCTTCACGCCCGTGACGATCAGGATCAGGGCCAGGAGGTAGACGACCCAGTGGAAGCGCTCGATCAGCGCCACGCCGGCGACGAGGAACAGCGCGCGGAAGACCAGCGCGCCGAGCACGCCCCAGAACAGCACGCGGTGACGGCTCTGCGCCGGCACGGCGAAGTAGCTGAAGATCACCAGGAAGACGAAGATGTTGTCGACCGAGAGCGCGTACTCGGTGATGTAGCAGGTCAGGTACTGCGGCCAGAGCGGCTCGGCCGACGGGTTGACGCGATCGATGCGCCACCAGATCAGCAGGTTGAAGCCCAGGCCGAGCGCGACCCACACGGCGGTCCAGCCCAGCGCCTCCTTGACGCTGACCTCGTGTTCCTTGCGGTGGAAGACGCCCAGGTCGAGCGCCATCACGCCCAGGATCATGGCCGCGAAGACCGACCACAGGCCCCAGTGCTCGCTCAGTGTTTGCGGCATGCGCGGTTCAGCCGTAGATCAGGAGCCGGATGCCCGGCGGGAGACGCTTCGTGAGTCCCGCGAGCACGTGGCCGCGCAGCAGGTGATAGACGGCGCTGCGCTGCGTCGCGCCGATCATGATCGCGTTGACCTCGAGCGCCTCGGCCGCGCGCAGGATGCCCTCGACCGCGTTCCAGGAGACGGTCCAGATCGGGATCATGGTCAAGCCCTCGGCCTCGGCCGCGCGCGCCGCGGCACGCAGCGATTCGATGCTCTCGGCCGTCGGCTTGCGCAGCCCGCCGCCGACGAACAGGCCGGCGTACTCCTCGACGTAGAGCGCGTAGAGCGTCTTGCCGCCGTGGCCCTTCTCGCGCGCGATCGCCTCGGCCACCAGGCCCGGGTTGTGCGAGCGCATGGCGATCAGCGTGCGCGAGGGATACAGGCGCGAGATCGACTCGGCCTGCGCCAGGCTCAGGATCTCGGCCTTGGCCTCGTGCTCGAGCACCTCCTCGCTCTCCTGGATGCGGATCGGCGCCTTGCGCGCGATCCAGGGCATCTGCGAGAGCATGTCGCTGAACCACTTGCGCCGCGTGCCGACCGCCAGCAGGAGCCCCGCACTGACGAGCACGGAGCCGAAGAACGTCGCGGACGGTTTCTGGTACAGATTGACGCCCCAGGCGATCGTGACCATCACCGAGGTCAGGATGCCGATCCAGAAGCGCGCCCCGCGCTTGCCGTCGCGCCAGCGGATCACGTCGAGACCGGTCGAGCTCAGCATGAACGCGCCCAGCAGTCCGAAGGCGTACAGGCCGGCGAGGATCTCGAGGTTTGCGCCCGAAACCCAGATGATCAGAACCGGAATCAGCGTCGCGACGAGGATCGCGATCTGCGGCGTGCCGAAGAAGCGGTTGCGCCGCGCGATCGCCGAAGGCATGAAGCCGCGGTCGGTCAGCGCCAGGAAGACGTGGTAGCAGCCGATGATCGCCGTGTTGGCCGCGAGCAGCAGCAGCGACGAGGCCGTGATGACCACCGAGACCTTGACCAGCGGCCCGCCGAAGACGCCGCCCAGCTCGCTCATCAGCTGCTCGTTGTGCTCGAGCTTGACCGCGTGCGGCAGGAGGCTGATGCAGAAGAGCGTCAGGAGCGGCGAGGTCACCAGCATCGTGTAGACCACGTAGCGCATGCCGCGCCCGGCGGTGAACTTGATCGGCAGCTTCATCGCCGGGCTGAGCTGGCTGATCGACTCCAGGCCCGAGAACGCCAGCCATGCGCCGGAGAAGCCGATCAGGAACGTCTGCGGCGTGATCTGGTCCGCGAGCGAGAGGTTGTCGCGCAGCATGGCCCAGTGCTCGGGCCCCCCGCGCAGCAGCACGGCCACGATGATCAGGAGGCCCGAGGCCAGGCCGCCCAGCGCCATCACCAGCGCCAGTGCGGCGCTCTCGCGGATGCCGATCGTGTTCACGGCCGCGAGCAAGAGCAGCGTCGCGACCGAGAGCGCCACGACGTGGCCCTCGAGCGCGGGCACGACGCTGGAGAGGTAGTGGATGCCCGAGACCGAGGAGATAGCCGAGGTGAGGAAGTAGTCGACGCAGATCAGGAGTCCGCCGAAGCAGCCCACGATCGGCGAGAAGGCCTGGTTCGCGACCGTCACCACCCCGCCGCCGTCGGGGTTGCGCCAGCAGATCTCGACGTACTTCCAGGCCAGCAGCAGGAAGCCGACGAACGCGGCGAAGACGAAGAGCGGCGCGAGGTTCCCGACACCCTCGGTCTTGTAGAGGATGCCCGGGACGTAATAGATCGACGTCCCGATGTCGCAGAAGACGACGGCCCAGACGAGCAGCGGGGTCAGCTGCCGGAGGTGCGATTCGCTCCCGCCGCTGGGCGGGCTCTTGGCGACGGCGGGCGCGTCCATGGTCAAGGCCGTGGGAACGCGACCAGCGTGTCTCGGGGGGTGAACACGGCGATCCCGGGGGAGGGTCCGGAGCCCATGAGGATACGCTCTGGCGTCGCCGTGGGGAAAGCGCGCGCGGCTGGCGACGGAAAGGCCGTTGGGACGGGCTTTTGCGCACGCCGAACGCGCAGGCCACCCGTCGGATCTGCCAAACTGCGCGCCCTTCATGGTGCTCCAGCTCCTCGCCGTCTCGCGCACCTTCGGCGCCCAGCGCGCGCTCGATCGCGTCTCGATCCACGTCCGGCGCGGAGACTGCTACGCCTTCATCGGGCACAACGGCGCGGGCAAGACCAGCGCGATGCGCATCGCGCTCGGACTCGATCGCAAGTTCGAGGGCCGCGTGCTGATCGACGGCTTCGATGCGCGCACGCATCCGCGCGAGGCGCGCGCGCGCATGGGCGGGCTGATCGAGGTGCCCGGCTTCCACGGCGCGCTCGACGGCGCGCGCAACCTGCTGATGCTCGGGCAGCTGCAGGGCTTCTCGCGCCTCGAGGCACGGCGCGAGGCCGGCCGGCTGATCGAGCTCGTGGGCCTGGCGTACGCCGGCGCGAAGCCCGTTTCGGCCTATTCGCAGGGCATGCGCCAGCGCCT
>Ga0315912_10002722_pt1 | contig 18433 bp, 10 predicted proteins | sample VfabasoilMG_FD_204469 | JGI IMG/M metagenome (GOLD analysis project Ga0315912, IMG submission 204469) | Garden soil microbial communities collected in Santa Monica, California, United States - V. faba soil | ecosystem: Environmental > Terrestrial > Soil > Garden | place: USA: California...
TCGATGGGCTCGATCAGGTGCCAGCCGTAGGGCGTGCGCACCGGCTGCGACACCCTGCCCAGCGGCAGGTCGAACGCCGCGGTTTCCAGCGCGGGCTCCATCTGGCCGCGACGGAAGTAGCCGAGGTCGCCGCCGGAGTTGGCACTGCTGGGATCGTCGCTCGTCTCGGCGGCCACCTTGGCGAATTTCTCGCCGGCGACCAGCCGCTTGCGGATGCCCTCGATCTTCACGCGGCCCGCCTTGAGCGCGGCCGAATCCGGTGAGGGCGAGATCTGGATCACCGACAGCCGCAGCTGGGCCGGCACCTGCGGGAACTTGGACTTGTTCTTCAGGTAGAAGTCCTCGGCCTCCGCCTGCGGCACCGGCTTCATCGGGATGACCTTCTTCACCAGCCGGTCGGCGACCATCTGGCGCTCGAGGTCGGTGCGGTAGCGCTCGCGCAGCCGCAGCTCGGTGGTGTTCTCTCTCGCCAGCTGCTGCTGGAACGCCGCATCACCGCCCAGGCGCTGCTTGGCCTCGCCGATCGCGGCCTCGACCTGCTTGTTCACCTCGGCGGGTGCGACGGTGATGCCCTGGCGCTTGGCTTCGGCGATCAAGAGCTTCTCGTCGATCAACTGGTCCAGCACCTGACGGCGGAGCGTGTCGATCTGCGCCGAGTCCGGGCGCGCCTGCATCCGCTGCAGGAACATGAACAACTGCTCCTCGACGTCACTCGCCAGGACGGGCTCGTCGTTCACCATCGCGGCGATGGCATCGAGGGCCACGTCGCCCGAGGCGGGCCTCGGCGTCGCCGGCTTGGGCGCCGCGGGCTTGGCCGGGCTGGGGGCGGGGGCGGTCGGCTTGGGCGCCTGCGCCAGGGCCGGGAACGCCAGTGCGGTGAGCAGCATCAGGGCCGGCCAGGCGGCGCGGCGGGTCATCGCGGACAAGGAAAAGACCTCCGATCCGAAGCGGGACGGGCGAGGGTGGGGCCAGCCTGCCCGAGGGAGCAGTCACAGAAGCGCGAGCCAGTATAGCGACTGGCCCGCGCCTCGCCCACCCGGTACGGCTCTACGGGCTTCGACATTCCGTTGGGCGGCGAGTTTTTGCGCTTCCGGGACAGCCCGGGCTGCCCCGGACCGCCATCGCGTGCATCATGCATGGCAGTCGCTCGGCCGACGAATGTCGGCGGTGCACGTGCGTTCGCCCGCGCCCGGAACGGTCCCGCCCGCGCTGGGGGAGCGCCGGCTGCGTGCGCTGCGCGGCTATGGGATGGTGACCCCGTGACTTCCGATGTGCGAATCCGGCGCGTGCTCGCCGTGGCCGCGTTGCTGGCGGGCTTCGGCATGGCGCTGCCGCGGTTCCTGACGCACGGTCCCTACCCACGGCTGGGCGCGGCGATCGGCGAGGGTGGCGTGGTGCAACGCGTGCTGGGTCCGCCCGCGCGCGGCATCCTGCAGCCGGGCGACCAACTGCTCACGTTGAACGGCCTGGCTCTCGCCGACTCCAGCGTGCGCGCGGGACTCGCCGCCGACGGCTGGCCGCGCGGGCCATTGGACCTCGAGTTCGAACGCGAGGGCGTGCTGCGTCGCGTCACGCTCCCGCCCACGCGGCTCTCGCCGTGGGAGCGCTTCCGGCTCTCGGCCTACCCGATCGCCGTCGCGGTGCTGGCCCCGCTGGTGGCGTTCCTGCTGGTGTGGCGCCGCCCCGACCTCGGCACGGCGTGGGTGTTCCTGTGGTACGCGACACTCGACGGCCTGGGCGTGCTGCGCACGGTGTTCCCGCACGCGCAGGTGCAGGCCGACCCATTGCTCCAGTTCTACCTGTTCTCGTACGACGCGCTGGTGTTGCTCTACCCGGCGAGCTTCGTGCACTTCATGTCGGTGTTCCCGCGGCCACGCTGGCGCGCCGGTTCGCGCGCGCGCAATCCGTGGTTCTGGCTCACGCTCGTGAGCTACGCGCTGCCGCTGCTGGTGGCGTTCGTCGGCGCCGACCGCGTGCCGCCCGAGGTGCTGGGTACCTGGTACCCCGGTGCGGCGGCCGTGATCGGCACCGCCTCGCTGCTCTTGCGCTACAGCCGGAGCGAGCCGGGCTGGTCGCCCACGGCCACACAGCGACTGCTGGCGGTGGTCGTGGCCCTCACCATGCTCGTCAGCAACCTGGCGTTCGGTGGCGACCGCGTGGACCCGCTCTTGGCCGCGGCCTCGCCCGCCGCGCCCGTGCACGTGCTGCTCTCGATCGTGCTGGCGCTGTGGCTCGCCACGCCGATCCTGCTCTCGTACCTGATCGCCGACGACGCGCTGTTCGACCCGCGCCGGTTGATCGTGGGCGGCCTGCCGTACGCGCTGCTGTCGGGACTGCTCGCGGCCATCTACCTGGCCATCGTCTTCGGCGGCCAGCGGCTCTTCGCCACCGTCACCGGCGAGCAGGCGCTGGCGTTCAATGTGATCGCCGCGCTCATCCTGGCGTTCGCGTTCGCTCCGCTGCGCGAGCGCGTGCAGCGCGCCATCGCGCGCGTCTACGGCCGCGACCCCGAAGCGTTGCGCGCCGCACTCGATGCGGCGGGCGACAGCCTGCTCTCCGCGCTGGACCGCGACGAAGTGCGCGGCTCGGTCGAGAACGGCATCGAGCGCGGGCTCCACCGGCGCGTGGCGGTGCATTGGCCTGAGAACAGTCCGCCCGTTCTGGCCGAAGCTGCCCAAGTGCCGGACTTTGCGCGTGGGCCGATCACCGCACTCTTGAAGCAGGCGGGCGTACGGCTCGACAACCTGCGGCTCACCGCCGAGCGCGCCTCGGCCACGCGTGCCGAGCTGCGCGCACTGCAGGCGCAGGTGCAGCCGCACTTCCTGTTCAACGCGCTGAACGCGCTCGCCTACCTGATCGAGACCGACCCCATGGCCGCACAGCGATTCACGGGGCGGCTCGCCGACATGCTGCGCTACACCGTCGAGGCCGGGAAGCGCCAGGCCGCACTGCTGTCCGACGAGATCGCGTTCGTCGAGGACTACCTGGGCGTGGCGCGCGAGCGCTACGAGAACCCGCTGCACTTCCGCTATCGCGGCGATCCGTCGCTGTTGTCCTCGACGGTGCCGCCGCTGCTGTTGCAGCCGCTCGTCGAGAACAGCCTCAAGCACGGCATCTCGCCCAACGGCGGCTCGCTGCGGATGACGTTGGATGCGAAGTACACGGGTGGTTGGTTCGAACTGGAGTTCGCCGATGACGGCGTGCCGTACGGGAACGGCTCGCCCAGCCTCGGCGTGGGGTTGGACAATCTCGAATTGCGCGTGCGGCACTTCGCTGGGCCGAACGCGCGCGTGCAAGCCACACCGCGCGGCGACGGGGGATTCTCCGTCCGCATGGCGTGGCCGGTCCCGACCGGAGGAAGTGAGTGACGATGGACGAACGGTTACGGGTGGTGATCGCCGATGACGAGCCGCGAGCGCGGCAGTTCCTCGAGAAGCTGCTGAGCGAACACGATCAGGTCGAGGTGGTGGGCGTGGCCAAAGGTGGCGGCGAGGCGCTGGCGCAGATCACGAAGGCGCGGCCCGATGCCGTGTTCCTCGACATCCACATGCCGGACCTCTCGGGGCTCGAGGTGGCACGGCACCTGAAGGGCGATGACGCCCCGATCGTGGTGTTCGTGACCGCGTACGACCAGCACGCGGTGGAGGCATTCGAGTTGGCCGCGCTGGACTACGTGTTGAAGCCCATCCGCCGCGACCGGCTCGCCGAGACCGTGCAGCGCGTCACACGGGAGGCCAAGCTGGGCGCCAAGCGCTCCGGCAACGCCGCCGCGGTGCGCACGGCACTCGCCTCCGATCCGCTGCAGGTCAATCCGGCACGGCTGCTGCGACTGCCGGTGCGTCACCGTCGCGAGGTCAAGCTGCTGGACCTGGGGCAGGTGCCGATCGTGTTCTCACGCGACCGGCTGGTGCTGGCCCGATCGGACGCCAAGGAGTACCTGGTGGATTACACGCTCCAGGAACTCGAGGAGCGCCTGCCCGAGGGGCAGTTCGTGCGCGTCCACCGTGGCGCACTCGTGAACATGAGCGCGATCGAAAGCTACGGTGCCGAAGACGGCGTGCTGGTGCTGCGGCTCAAGGACGGCACGCGTGTCGAAGCCAGTGAACGGCGCGCGGCGGAGGTGCGGCGGAAGCTGAGGTAGGACTCGGGCGGGGAGACTCAGGGTGTGAGGACGATCCGCCTTCGGTCCTCCCCGCCCGGGTAGCGGTAGCGGACCACGTACATGCCGACGGGCTGCCGGGAACTTCCCGAGCGGCTCAGTTGCTCGGCAATGAGGGAATCGCCATCGGGGCCGCAGCCTCGGGCCAGCGCAGCTTCGCGGCGAGCGCCTGGTCCACCTGCACGTGGTACGCGGTCGAGAGCGAGTCGGTGAACGCGCGGAAGCGCTGGTCGCGGGCCAGCTCGTTGGCGCTTCCCGCGATGTTCTGGCGGACGCCTTCGGGCAGGTCCTCCCACTTCTGTTCGCGCACCTGCTTGTCCACCACCTGCATGACGCGCCAGACGTCGCCCGAGCGCGCCGGGCCGATCCACATGCCCACCGGCTGCTGCGTGAACGCGGCCTCGTAGAGCGACCACTGCGGATCGTTGCTCGGGTAGTCCACCACCCGCTCGGTCGGCTCGGGAGCGCCGGCGACCTGCTTCGCGGCGTCGGCGAGCGAGCGGCTCATCGCACCAGCCTGGCCCACGCTCGCCACGATCGCCGAGTCCGGCGACTCGAGCACGGCGAGCTTCACCGAAGCGAGCCTCGAGAACTGGCCCTTCACGCGTTCCCACGCCATGGCGATCATGTCCGGGCCCGCGAGGGGCACGCCCTGGGTGGCGATGTCGTACGCGCCCTGGAGCAGCGCCTGTTCACGCTTCGAGCGCAGACTCGCCGCGGCCTCGGGCTCCTCGTGCAGGTGGCGCGTCTTCGCTTCGGAGACGGCGACGCGCGTCATCACCTGGGCCTCGATCCAGATCTCGATCGCCGGCAGCAGGTTGGGCGGCGGCTGCTGGTTCTCGGCCCGGCTCATGTCGGTGTAGGCGTCTTCGAGCGTGTACGTGAGCCCGTCGTACGTGGCGAGCGGCGAGCGGCGCATCTCGGGCGTGGGCGTGACCGGGTCCACGGGCGACATGACACGGAAGAGCAGCTGCGCGCCGCCCGGCACGAGCTTCACGGCGTGGGCTTCCTTCATCTGGGTGTAGCCGCGGTTGAACGCCGCACGGAACTTGCGCTGGCGAGCAAGGTCGAACATGCCGGCGCGCAGCGCTTCGAAGTCCGGCTGCTGGCGCGGCCGGCGCTCGCTCACCATCAGCACGAACCAGCCCTCGCGAGACTCCAGGGGCCCGCTGATCTCGCCGAGTTCCTGGTGACGCAGCGCGCCATCCAGCGGATCCGGGAGCGCGCCGGGTGCCACCCAGTCGAGGTCGCCGTTGGGGGGCAGCACGCCGAGCAGGCTGTAGTCCACGGCCACCTTCTCGAACGGTTCGCCCGCGCGCAGCCGGCGGATCGCACCCATCGCACCCTCGCGCGACGACGAGTAGATCAGGTGCGCGTGCATCTCCTCCTTGCGCGCTTCGTAGAGCGCGCGCGCCTCGGCTTCGGACACGCGCTGGCCCTGCGGGGCGACGCGCGCGTAGAGCATCTGGAGGAGCATGCGGCGTTCCTCGTCGGCCTCCGTGTTCCGCACCACCGCCGACGTGTCGTGCCCGAGCCGGTGCGCCAGTTCGAGCAGCACGGCGCGGCGGCGCAGGTCGTCCAGCAGCTCGGCCTTCGCGACCTCGGGCGCGCCCATGTACTGGGCAGCGGCGGTCTGCGCGGTGCGGTCGAAGTCCTCGACGGTCACGGTCTGGCTGCCGGCGCGGATGAGGGGTTGGCGGCCCGGTGAACAACCGGCGAGCGCCAGCGACAGCGCCAGCGCGGCGAGGGCGGAACGGTTCACGGCGTGCGTCCTTTCGTGGTCGGGAATGCCGAGTGGGAATGCCCGCGCAGCCTAGATCACTTTGAACCATTCTGCACCGGCGGGGCCGCGGGACCTTTCATGCCGCTGGCATCGCCCCGCGGCGTTGGCGCTGTCGACGCATGAACTCCGCGCCCAGCCTGCGCGCGGCCTCCAGTTGATTGTGTTTGCGGCAGAGCAATCTCATGTTCTCGCTTGTCGCCTGGCCTCCCAGGGCCACGGGTTTCACGTGGTCGTACTCCAGGCCCCGCGTGCGCTCGCAGCGCCGGCCTGTCCCGCTCTGGAACGTGCATCGGCCGCCATCGCGCATCCACACTTCACGCTTCACGTGCGCGGGGATGGTGCGTGGGCTGCAGGCAGGTGTCATGCCTGGAACGCGCTGGCTCGACGAACACACCGCTCGCGGTGGCCTCGGGCGATCCGTGGCGGCGAACTTCTTCTTTTCGAGAGCGGGGATCGCCATGTCGAGCAGCTTCTCGAAGAGCGCGGCGATGTCACTCCGGCCGACGGTCTCGCCGAGAAGGTCCATCGCGCGCTGCATCTTCGCCAGCGCTTCGCGAGACATCGTGAACTGGACTTTGACCTGCTCGGCATTGAGCGGGGCCGCATGCGCACGCCCACGAAGTGGTACCTGCGGAGTGGGCGAATTCGACGCAGTCGATGGGACAGGCACACTCGCTAGCGAGTGTAGATCGTGCCCATGGTTGGTCGGGGCCTCTTGGAACGTGGTGCTCGTCGGCGCCACGGGCGTACACGCCGTCGACGAGGGCGTTATCGGCGTTGCCGCCACAGGCTGATCGGTGCCGACCGGCCGGATCACCGTCGGCACGGCAGCTCGAGGGAACCGACACGCGAGCCAGTCCAGGAGCTGAGCCTTACTACGACCCGCGGCCGCGGCGACCAACTCGTCCACGTTTCCCGGGCTCAAGTGTGGAGCAAGCGTGTGGATTGCGGTCATATGAACGCGACCGTCCGCCAGCGCGTCGAACAGCGCCGGGAACTCTCGGCACTTCCGCGCAGCCCACAGCCTGCGGCCCGCGGATTCCTCGGACATCCCCAGCTCGCCCAGGCAGTACTCCCACATGGACGAGTAGCCGTTCGGGGCATACAGCTCGCGCTGCTCGACGGCGGCGAGCCGGACCAGCAACCGGGCGGTGACCCAGCGCTCCTGCTTCGTGAACTCGGTCGTCTCGCGCAGCAGCACATCGGCGTCCAGCCGCAGCATGTCGGTGTAGATCATGATCTGGCTCCGCTTCGGGGGCAGAGTGATCACGGGGGCTGTGCAAGACGCTAGCACGCGTGTTCGCGAGCTCCGTGGTTGGGTTCAGTGCGCAGTTCAGAGGCGTCGCCGACAACGCGCTTGGCCCGGCGAGCGAAATTCGGTCCAGTGCAAAGCGGGAGCGTGTGCGGCCGTGTCGAGACAGCCACCTCGGGGTTGGACTTCAGTGCTCGACAACACCGTCAAGTGCAGTCCGTGCAAACTTCACAGGAGTCCCGAAGGGCCCGCGTCGAGTGGCTCGGCTGCACCGCTCCGGAACGTCGTTCGCCGCGTTCGTCCGCTCGCATTCGCGCGGCAGGCCCGCTGCAGCGAGAATCCCCCGACCGGCATCGCGGCCTCGCAGGGGCGCCCGCCACTCGGCGGGTCCGGGCTCCCCGCACTGTGCCCCCGAAACCGATCCACGACCGCGATGTCGTTCCGCGAGTCGCGCGGCTGTTCGATCCGCGCACACTCGACGCCGGTCCCTGGCAGGTCTCGGACAGGAGGTCGAGCATGCCGTACCCCGGGATCCCCGCCGCGCTCGCGGCTGTCGTGCGCTCGTCGCTGTTCGCGCTTCTCGCCACGCTCGCGGCCGTGCCGTTCGCCGCGGCGGACGAAGTGAGTTGGGCCGCGGGGGCGTTGTCCGCGCACGTGCAGGCCTACTTCGCGCAGCTTCGCGGCAGCGAGGCGGACGCCCGCAAGTTCTTCACCGAGCACATGTCGCCGGCCGCGTTGGCCGACGCTTCGGTGGACGAGCGCATGGCGCGCCGTGCGGCGATGCTGCAGCGCACGAAGGGCCTCACCCCGCTCGAGGTGGTGTCGGTGGACGACGCCGAGATGCAGGTGCGCTGTCTCGCCGGCAACGGCGACCACGTGCTCGCCATCTTCGAGGCCGAGCTCGCGCCACCTCACGGACTGCTCGGCGTGCGTCTCGAGGCGGGCGAGCGTGGCGGTGGCGGCCCGCCGCCGGCACCGGGACCGGCGCTGTCGCCGAGTGAGGCTGCGACCAAGATGCGCGAGTCGCTCCACCGGCATGCGCGCGAAGGCCGCTTCTCGGGAACCGCGCTGCTGGTCCAGGGCGACTCCACGCTGCTCTCGGAGGGCTGGGGCTTCGCCGACCGCGCCAAGAAGACGCAGGTCACGCCGGCGACACGACTGAACCTGGGTTCGATCGGAAAGCTGTTCACGCGCGCGGCCATCGCGCAGCTGGCCGAGCAGGGCAAGCTTTCGTTGGACGACAAGCTGTCGCGGTTCATGCCCGACTTCCCGCACGCCGACGAGATCACGATCGAGATGCTCACCGAACACCGCTCGGGCGTGGGCGACATCTTCAACGAGCGCTATGACGCCATGGACCGTTCGAAGCTCCGGCACAATCGCGACTACCTGCAGCTGATCCGCGACCAGCCGCTGTGGTTCCCGCCCGGCACCGACAAGCGCTACTCCAACGGCGGCTACGTGCTGTTGGGCGAGGTCATCGCCAAGGCGTCCGGCGAGGACTACTACGACTACCTCGCGAAACACCTGTTCGCACCGGCCGGCATGAAGCAGACCGGCGCGCCCATCGAAGGCGACGGCACGCCGGGCCTCGCGCGCGGCTACACGCGCCAGGGTGCCGCCGAGGGCAGCGAGGCGGACAACGTGATCACGCGGCCCGCCCGCGGCAGTGCCGCCGGGGGCAGCTACTCGACTGCGGCCGACCTGCTCGCGTTCGACCGCGCACTGCTCGGCGGCAGGCTGTGCAGCAAGCCGTGGGCGGCGTGGGTCACCGACGGCATGAAGCCGGGCCCCGGGGCCGTCCAGGCGGGCCCGCCCGGATTCGGCTTCGCCGGTGGGGCGCCGGGCATCGCCAGCGAATGGACGCACAACGGCGAGACCGTGCTGATCGTGCTCACGAACCGCGATCCGCAGGTGTCGCAGCCCGTGTTCCAGGAGTTGCGCGAGCTCACGCGGCGCATCAAGCCGGCGGCGAAACGGCCGAGCTGAGCTCGATCGCACGCTCGCGGGCCCGTTTCGACGGGCTCGCGAGCGTGCGTCGCGTGCCTAGCGCTTCTTGCGGTGGATGCGAACGGGTGCCAGCGGAGAGCGCGTGACCGCTCCCAGCAGTCGCTCGATCTCCACAGCGGCCCCGGCCGCGCCGGACTCCTTCTTCATGCGCTGGCCGACTTCCTTGGCCACCTTCGCGGCCTGCTTGTCCGCGAGCAGTTGCTCGAGTTCGGCCGCCAGCGTGCCGGCGTTCACGCGGTTGCGATCCAGCATGCGCGCCACGCCCAGCCGCACGCAGCGCCGGGCGTTGTCCGGCTGGTCGTGACTGAACGGCACCACGAGCATGGGCCGTCCGGCGCGCAGGGCCTGGGCTGTCGTGCCCACACCGCCCTGGTGCACGGTGGCCATCCCGCGCGGAAGCAACTCGGAGTGCGGCGCGTAAGGAGCACGCACCACGCGGTCACCGATGGCCGAATGCGCGGCGAGCGGCACGCCCGGCACTTCGTTCAGGCCCTCCTCGCCGGTGAGCAGGACGGCGCGCCGGTTCAGCTTGCGCGCTGCTTCGGCCGCCGCCGTGAAGAAGCTGTCGGCGGCGAACACGGCCGAGGAGCCGAGCGTGAACACGATCGGGGGCTCGCCCTGGCGCAGGAACACGTCCAAGGCCAGCGGCATCCCCTCGCCCTCGACACCACGGTCGTGGATCGGGAAGCCGACCTGCGCGAAGTTCTTGGGCCAGTCGGGCTGCGGAGCGCCCAGTTCGCGCGAGAACAGCACCAGGTGCAGGTCGGGCGACCAGCCGTCGAACATCGGGTGGCGCGGATCCGGCGGCAGGTCCACCGACTCGCGGATTTCGTCGAGCTTCCGGAACCAGCGGCGCGTGCGGACACGCGCGAGCGACCACAGCGGGCGCCACAGCAGCGGGCCCACGCCCCGGACCGCACCCAGCATCGGCATCGCGGGCATGTAGGGCGGATCGTGCGCAGAGAACATCGCCAGGGGCTGTAGCGTGGTGGAGACACGCGGCAGGCCGAGTTTCGCGGCCACGAGCGGCGCGGTGAACGCGAGCGTGTGATAGACGATCACCTGCGAGCCGCGGCTGGCGAGATAGAGGTCGTCGTAGGACTGGCGCAGGTACGGCAGCACCATCTTCTGCAGCACGACCTCGCTGCCCCGGCGCGAGTCCATGGCCTCCCGCATCAGCTCGGGCGTGTCGGCCCAGTCCTCGTGGTGCGGGCGCACGGGCGCGAACTCCAGCTTCATGGCCTCGACACGGTCGCGATAGAGCCCGTGCGTGGCGATGACCGGCTGGTGCCCGCGGCGCTTGAGCTCGAGCCCGACCGCCAGGAAGGGGTGCAGGTCGCCGAGCGAGCCGAACGTGGTGAGGACGATACGAGCCATGGCGCCAGTCTACCCGGAGCGACGTGGCCCTGTCGTCGCACGGCCCCTGCGCAACGTCGTGCACATTGCGACGCGATGCGCTCAGCGCGCGGTGGCGGAAGGCTTTGCCACCTTACCGCCGACCGCGGCCGCACCGCCGTGGGAAGGCGACGACGGCCCACTGCCCGCAGGCTGGCTGGCGGCGGCCAGCGTCTGCAGCGTCTCGCGCACACGGTGCAGCAGCAGGATGCCCTCGCCGCGCACGCGCAGGCCGAACTCGCGGCCGCTGAAGAACTCGGCCTGGAACTCGAGCCCGGTGACGAGCGCCTTGATCTCGTCGGGTCGCAGCGGCCGGCGTAGCGTCACCTCGGCGACCTTCTGGAAGATCTTGAGGCTCTCGACGGGTGCGGCATTCCCGCCCGGCTGGCCCTTGCCGAGCACGCGCAGCCGCCGCAGTTCGACCAACGCCACCGCCGGTGCGGGCAGCGCACCGAAGCGGTCGCGAAGCTCGAGCGTGAAGTCCTCGATGGCCTCGGAGCTGCGCGCCTCGGCGAGCCGGCGATAGAGCGCCAGCTTCTCGTGCTCGTCGGGCACGTAGTCATCCGGCAGGAACGCACTCCAATCGGTGAGCAGTCGCGGCTCGGGCGCGATCTGCTCGGCCTCGCCGCGCAGTTCGGCCACGGCCTCCTCGAGGAGTTTCACGTACAGGTCGAAGCCCAATCCCATGATGTGCCCGTGCTGCTCGGGGCCGAGCATGTTGCCGGCGCCGCGGATCTCCATGTCCTTCAACGCCACCTTGAAGCCCGCGCCCAGTTCATCGAACTCCTCGATCACACGCAGGCGCTTCTCGGCGTCTTCGGTGAGCACGCGCCGGCTCGGCACCATGAGGTAGGCGTGCGCGCGGTGCGAGCTGCGCCCGACGCGGCCGCGCAGCTGGTAGAGCTGGGCCAGGCCCAGCGCGTCGGCGCGATCCACGATCAGCGTGTTGACGCTGGGGATGTCGATGCCCGACTCGATGATCATCGTGGCGACCAGCACGTCCACGCGGCCTTCGGTGAAATCCAGCATGACCTGCTCCAGCTGGTGCTCGCCCAGCTGGCCGTGGCCCACGGCGAAGCTCACCTGGGGCACCAACTGCTGCAGCTCGGCCGACTTGTTGTAGATGGTCTCGACGCGGTTGTGCACGAAGAACACCTGCCCGCCGCGGTCCACCTCACGCAGGATCGCGTCGGTGATGACCTCGGGGTCGTACTCCATCACCTCGGTGTGCACCGGCAACCGGTTGGCGGGCGGCGTCTCGATGACACTCATGTCACGCGCGCCGGCCAACGACAGGTTGAGTGTGCGCGGGATGGGCGTGGCGGTGAGTGCCAGCACGTCCACCGTGCGCGTGAGCTGGCGGATCTTCTCCTTCTGCGCCACGCCGAAGCGGTGCTCCTCGTCGATCACGACCAGGCCCAACTCGGCGAACTTCACGTCCTTGGACAGCAGCCGGTGCGTGCCGATGATGATGTCCACGTCCTTCCGGGTGAGCCGCGCGATGACGTCTTTCTGCTCCTTGGGGCTCCGGAAGCGCGACAGCACCTCGATCTTGACCGGGAAGTCGGCAAGGCGCTCGCGGAACGTGTGCCCGTGCTGCTGCGCCAGGATCGTGGTGGGCACGAGAACGGCCACCTGTTTGCCGTCCTGCACCGCCTTGAACGCCGCGCGGATGGCGACCTCGGTCTTGCCGTAGCCCACGTCGCCGCAGATCAACCTGTCCATGGGGGCTGCGGTCTCCATGTCGGCGCGCACGTCCTCGATCGCCTTCAACTGGTCGGGCGTCTCGTCGTACGGGAACGACGCCTCGAGTTCTCGCTGCCACACCGTGTCGGGCTTGAACGCATACCCCGGCAGAGCGCGGCGCGCGGCGTACGCCTTGAGCAGCCCCTGGGCCATGTCCTGGATGGCCTTCTTGGCCCGGGCCTTCGTCTTCTGCCATTGCGCGCTGCCGAGCGAATGGATGCTGGGACGCGCGCCGTCACCCGCTGCGTAGCGCGACACCAGCGAGAGCTGGTGCACCGGCACGTAGAGCACGTCCTTGCCGGCATACGAGAGTTCGAGGCAATCGGTCTCCTGCCCCGAGAGCGTGAGCCGCCGCATGCCCTTGTAGACACCCACGCCATGGTCCTCGTGCACCACGTAGTCGCCGGGTTTCAGGGCCGACAGCTCCGCGGCCGTGAGGCCGCCGGTGCGACGCGAACGGCGCCGTCGGCGGCGGTAGCGCGCGAAGATCTCGTGGTCGGTGAGGAGCGCAAGACCCGCGTCCTTCCACGTGAAGCCGGCCGAGACCAGCCCCACCCCGAGTGTGGCACCCGCATCGCCCATCAACTCGTAGAGCCGGTCGCGCTGGCCCTGGTTGTCGCACAGGATCACGGGTGCGACGCCGCGCGCGGCGAGGTCCGCCAGGTGCGTCTTGAGTTTCTCGGTGGAGCGCTGGAGCGGCTCGGGCGGGGCGACTTCGACGACCAGCGAAGCAGCGTGCTTCGACGCTTCGCCCGAACGCGCGATGGCACCCATCCAGTCGGCGCCGCGCCGCGTCGTGGCGATCTCGGTCCACGCGTTCTCGGGCAGCCACAACTGCTCGGGCGGCGAGATGAGCGGGTAGTGCGCGCGCGTCTCGTCGAAGCCTCGGCGGATGCCCTCCCACAGGTCCTCGGCGCGCTCGGCGAGCGAGGCCGGGTCGTCCAGCAGCACGAGCGTGTCCTCGGGCAGGTGGTCGAGCAGCGCACCCAGGTCACTGTCGTAGTAGCCCGCGAAGCGCTCCATGCCCTCGTGGAACAGGTTGCCGCCCGGCGCGGCGGCACTCTTGCCCGCGGCCTCGTCGCCGGCGGCGCGCAGTCGTTCGGCGATGCCCTCCACCTCGTGCGGCTCCACCACGATCTCGTAGCGCGGCAGCACCAGCACGTCGGTGAGCTTTTCCAATGAGCGCTGCGAGCCGGCGTCGAAACGGCGCAGCGAGGCCACGCTGTCGCCGTCGAACTCGATGCGCAGCGGATCGTTCCAGCCCACGGGCCAGACATCCAGGATGCCGCCGCGCCGCGCGCAGTGGCCCACCGACTCCACCTCGGGGAAGCGCTCGTAGCCGAGGAACACCAGGCGTTCGAGCAGCCGGTGCGGGTCGAGGTCCTCGCCGGTCTTGAGCTTCAAGCGCGCGCGCGCGAGCCGTGCCGGCCGCGGCACGCGCTGGAGCACACCGCGCACCGTGGCCACAACGATGCCCGTCTCGCCCGCGGCGAGCCGCGTCAGGGTCTCCAGCCGCTCGGCCGTCACGGACGGATGCGGCGACGAAGGGTCATAGGGCAGCGTGTCGGGTTCGGGGAACGCGAGCGTCGCGGCCCGGCCGGCGAAGTACTCGAGGTCGTCGCGCGCGGCCTCCCACGCCTCACCGTGCGGCACCACATAGAGGACGGTGCGGTCCAGCTCGTGCTGCAGCCAGGCGGCGAGATAAGCGCGCGAAGAACCCGTGAGCCCGCGCACCGCCACGCGCGGCCGCCGGCCCGCCGCGTCGGCGCGGCCCCAGCCGTCGCGCAGCATGGCCAGCAACTCGCGCGCGACCGGACTCCTGCCGGCATGCGACAGCAGCGACTCGGCGAGGTTGTCGCGCAGGAAGACGTTCGGGGCACTCATGCGGGTCCGGCGGCGCCAGGCGCTCGGGCGGCTCCCTTCAATTGGCCGCGGCCGCGGTCGCAGGTCCCAGCAGGCGCCGGATCGTGCGCTCGAGTTCGGCGTGACGCGCGTCGCACGCGGCGTGGCCGGGGTCCGAGGAGGGGTGATACTCGCCGCCGCCCTGGCCCCAGCGCACGACGCCCTGCTGGTCGATCAGGAACGACACGCTCGTCCAGTTGCGGTCGGGGTGGTTCATGAGCCACCAACGATTGAGCGTGGACCAGTCCTCGTCCACCGCGACCGGACCGGTGAAGCCGAGCTTGCGCGCGGAGTCGCGCACGAACGCGTCGGTCACCTTGCGCACGGGCTTGGGATGGAAGACGCACACCACCACGAGACCCTGTGCGGCGTAGCGCTTGCGCAACTTCTCGAGACTGGGCAGCGTGGCCTGGCAGTAGCGGCATTCGGGGCTGAACCAGCGCACCAGTACCACCTTGCCGCGAAGGCCCTCGAGTGTCAGCGGCTTGACGTCGATCCAGCGCGTGAACGACCACGCGCGCGCGGGCTTGTCGAGCAGATCGGCGGGCGAGTCCACCGCATCGGTCGCACCATGCGCGGGAGGGGCATCCGCGCGGGTGACGCGCGGCCAAGCAATCGCGATCGCGAGCAGGCACAGGCCCGCCGTGGCGGCGTTCGCCAGCCGCTGCCGCAAACCTCTCGGCAGCAGGGCGGCCGCGCTCGCGGCGGGCCGCGGGGAGCGGCTCCGATCCGAGGTGCGCGTCATCAATGTGGAGGCTAGTCTATCGGACGCCATCCCCTCAATCCCACGTGGCCCCGCAGGGAGGTGACCCATGCGCGCTCGCTTCGTCTCACGCCTCACACTCGCACTCGCCCTGGTGGGTGTCGTGACCACGACCGCGGCCGCGCAACTGCCCGGCACGCTCGACCACGTGGACCCGAAAGCGCCCTGCTTCCGCTGGCCCGCGGTGGATCTCGACCACGACGGCGTCTACGACCGGCTCGATCGCTGTGGCAACACGCCGCGCGGCGCGATCGTGGACGAATGGGGTTGTCCGCTCGACAGCGACGACGACGGCGTCTACGACGGTCTCGACAAATGCCCCAACACGCCGGCCGGCGAGCACGTGAACGAGCACGGCTGCTCGAAGAACCAGCTCTCGGGCGCGTCGCGTTCGGCCCCGCGCGAGACACCGCCGCCCCCGCCGCCCCCGCCGGTGAGTGCGAGCGAACGCCAACTGGTGGAGCGCGGTCGCATCCGGCTCGAGAACCTCTATTTCGAGACCGAGAGCGCGCGGCTGCTGCCCGAGTCCGAGTCATCGCTGAACGAGGTGGGCACGGTGCTCGAGAAGTACCCCGACCTGCGGCTCGAGGTGCAGGGCCACTCCGACACGCGCGGGGGCCGAGGCTACAACCAGCGGCTGTCGCAGGCGCGCGCCGAATCCGTGCGCAGTTACCTGCTCGAGCACTTCCGGCTCAGGGCCGACCACGTGACGGCCCGGGGTTACGGCGAAACACAACCGGAGACCAGGGAGCGCAACGAGGAGGAGCGGTTGCGCAACCGGCGCGTCGAGATCGCCGTGCTGAACCCGGAAGTCCTGCCCAAGGGCGTGAAGGTGGAGCACCGCGACTAGCCACGCGCGAGGCGGCATGCACGTGCGGTCTCCCGGGTCAGGCGCGCTTCCAGCCGCCTCCGGCCATGCCCCAGCGTGCGATCACCGACTCCGCCACCAGCAACAACAGTGCAGCGATCACGAACTCCGGCCACAGCTCGCGGCCGAAACGCGCCTGGCGGATGCGTGCGGCGAGGTCGTCGCCCATGCGCACGAGCCGCACGCGGCCATTGGGGAAAGCTCCCACGAGCGAAGCCTCAGCGAGCGGCGCGAGGTCGCCTTCGCGCGCGGCCGGGTTGACCGCGAAGCTCGCGCGCAGCTGGCCGCCGGCGAACGCGCGATAGAGCCCGGGCCGTTCGAGCGGCGCACTCACCGCGCGGGGCGCACCACTCGCCGACTCCACGCGCACGGGCACGTCGCGGCCGGTCTCGTCCTCGATCCGCCACTCCGCCGACGCGGGGGCGCTCCACTCGTCGCCCGGTGTGAGCGACGGCGACGCGGTGCCGCGCGCCAGCACGCGTGCGCATTGGTGCACGAGCGGCAGGAATGCGCCGGAGAGCGCGAAGTCGGAGCGTGCGAGATCCAATGGTGTGGCCAGCACGAGCGCACGACCCGCTTCGATGAGCGCGGCGTGCCGGTCGTCGAAGCGCAGCAGCACGCGTGCACCTGCCGCGGCCCGCAGCGCGGGCACGCGCGCGAAACGCGCCTGGGTCAGCGGCTCTCCCGGCCGGGTCGGGAACCCGTCGAGGATGGCGTGCCCCGCCACCGCGCGCAGCAATCGCCAGGATGCGCCGGGCGGTGCGGCGTCCTCGCTGCCGAGCGTGCCCACCTTGAGCGTGCCGAGCAGGTCGTTCCATGCGGTGAGATCGGCGCGCGATCCCGGCGCCAGCAACAGCCCGCCCCCGGCCCGATGGAAGTCGAGCACGGTCTGCAGTTCCGCAGGGCCCAGCCGCTCGACATCGCCCACGACGATCAAGTCGGCGTCGCCCACACCGGCGGCGAGGCCGGCGGCATCCACCGTGCGCACCGCCAGGCCCGAGGCCGGCGAGCCGGCTTCGAGTGCCAGTCGTAGCGCCGAGGGGGCACCGTCCTCACGCAGCACCACGCGCAGTGTGCCGGCACGGCCCGCGGCGAAGACGCGGCGATTGTCGAGCGCCAGTGCGTCGTCAGGCAGCAGCACTTCACCGCCGGCTTCGGGCAATCGCGACAGCGGGACCAGCGTGCGGCCCTCGCCGCGTTGAGCGAGCGAGACGAACCCGCGTCCGAGCGAGAGGTCGGTGGCACCGGAACCCCCACTGGCCAGTTCGCGCGCTTCGAGTGCGAAGTCCTGTGCAGTGGCCCCGCTCACCGCGTCGAACGACTCGGCCGTCACCTCGAGTGCCGGAGCCGCGCCGGCGTCGGCCGCGGGTGCGAGCGAGGCTCCCGAGAGCGCGGCGTTCGCACGCGAGCGCGGCTCGATCGGCACCAGGTAGACGCGCGACGTGCCCCACGGGCCCGGCGGAGCCTCGAGGCCGCGTTCACCGAAGCCCGTGCGCTGGAAGTCCGAGACCCAGAACAGCTCACGGTTCAACGCGCGCGACTGGCCGAGTGCGCGGCCGGCGAGCGCGAGTGCAGCTGCGTGGTCGGTCGCCGAAGCCCCCGGGGCCAGCGCCTGCGCTCCCGCGCGCAGCCGCGCGGCGTCGGCGAGCGGCGCGTCCGAGAGTGGCCGCGGCGAGCGGTCGTAGGGCACCAGTAGCAACTCGTCGGCGGGGCCCAGCGTGGCGAGCAGGCTCTCGACCACGCGGCGCGCGGCCGCGGTGAGCGGGCGGCCGTCGGCGTCGGGTGCGCCCATGCTGCCGGAGACGTCCACCAGTGCCACCAGCGTGCTGGCCGCACTGCCGCCGCGTGCACCGCCCTGCAGCGACGGACGCGCCATCGCCATGGCGAGCAACGCCACGGCCAGCGTGCGCAGCAACAGCAGCAGCCACTGCTTCAGGCGCAGCCGGCGGATCTCGCTCTGGTTCACCTCGGTCAGGAAGTCGAGCGAGGGGAAGCGCACCTCGCGAGGCTTGCGGCGCGTGAACAGGTGGATCAGCACGGGGATCGCCGCCGCACCCAGTCCGAACAGGAAGAAGGGGTTCAGGAAGTTCACGGGCGGCTCGCGTGCATGGGGCAAGAGTTCATCGGGTCAGCGCCTGCCACGACTGCGACGCGTCATCCCAGCACTCGATCGCCGTCACCGGGTGGATCTCCCAGCCCGTGAGCCGCACCGACTCGCGGTGCAGCATCCAGTCGTTCACCTGCCGGTCGTAGGGGTGGTCATAGAGCAGCCAGCCCGAGACGCGCACGCGCGCGGGGCCCGCGTTCCAGCGCGTCGGCCCGCCTCGATTGGGACGGAACGCCACCAGCAGCGAATCGAAGCCCCACGCTTGGCGCGGGTAGCGCCACTGCGGCGTGATCTCGCAGACGACGTACGCCGTGTCGCGGTCGAGAGCGGTGCGCCGATGCTCGGCCAGCTCCAGGTGCAGGTCGCCGTCGCCCGAAAGCAGTACCCGCTGCACCCAGCCTTCCATGCGCACGCCCTGGCGCTCGAGGGCCGCGCGTTCGGCGAACGG
>Ga0315912_10002723_pt1 | contig 18430 bp, 15 predicted proteins | sample VfabasoilMG_FD_204469 | JGI IMG/M metagenome (GOLD analysis project Ga0315912, IMG submission 204469) | Garden soil microbial communities collected in Santa Monica, California, United States - V. faba soil | ecosystem: Environmental > Terrestrial > Soil > Garden | place: USA: California...
ATATTACGATCTCGGTGTTCGTTACATGTCTCCGGCGTGGAGCGTGAGCACGAGTTGGGCGGGATCGTCCGGCGACGAAGAGGGCCGGAAGCTCGGGCTGAACGAGTTTGGCAAGAACGTCGTGCGCGAGATGAATCGACTGGGAATGATGATCGACGTCTCGCATGTTTCCGATCCGACGTTCTGGGACATTGTTAATACTTCGACCGCGCCCGTGATCGCGACGCATTCCGCGTGTCGCGCCATTGCTGACGTACCGCGAAACCTGACTGACGACATGATTCGCGCGCTGGCGAAGACAGGCGGCGTCGTTAATGTGATCTTCTATCCCGAGCATCTCGAACCGGGTTGGAGTCAGAAGAAGAAACAGGTCGATACTGAGATCGCCGCGATGGTCCAACAGGCATCGGCGAACGAGCCGGGCGATGCCGTGCACAAGAAGATGGCGCGCGATCGCGTGCGCCAGGAGGAATATGCGCGACGTTTGCCGCCGGTCAATGTCGCGCGCATCGTGGATCATATTGATCACATCGTGAAATTGGTTGGCGTGGATCACGTCGGCATCGGATCGGATTTCGACGGCGTGCAGATCACAACTTCGGATTTAGCGACGGTTGCGGAGCTGCCGAATTTAACCAGGGAACTGCTAAACCGAGGCTATTCTGAAACACAGATAAACAAGATTCTCGGCGGAAACATGTTGCGCGTCTTGGATGAAGTAAGGCGATGAGCTTGGTGCTTAGTGCTTTGTTCTTGTAAGCACCAAGCACAAAGTACAAAACACAAAACACAGTGCCACGCAGTAAACCCAGAATCGGTTTCCATGCACCCATCAAAGGTGGAGTACACAACGCACTGATCGTCGCGAAAGACACTGGCTGCGATACCGTCCAGTTGTTCTCACGTAATCCGCGCGGCTGGATGGCGAAACCGCTCACACTCGAAGACGTCCTTTTGTTTCGCAAAGTACGCAAGCAAACCAAAATCACTCCGGTCCTGATCCACTGCAACTATCTCGTCAATCTCGCGGCTGTCGACGACGTGTTTCTGCAAAAGTCGCGCGAGTCGTTTCGCGAGGAGGTTGAACGGGCGTTACTGCTCGGCGTCGATTATCTCGTCGTGCATCCAGGCAGCTCGCGCGGCGCCTGCGAGGCTGACGGCATTGCGCTGTGTGCCGAGAGTTTGAAGATCGCGTGCAAGGGATTGAAGTTCGACAAGCTTCGCATCCTGCTGGAAAACACCGCCGGGCAAGGCGACTGCATCGGACATCGTTTCGAACACCTGGCGTTGATCATGGAATCCTGCCCAAAGATCCCGCTCGGCGTCTGTTTCGACACCGCACACGCATTCACGGCCGGTTACGACATTCGCGAAGAAGACGGTCTCGACGCGTTGATTCAACGCATGCAGAAAACCGTCGGAATCAAGAACGTCCGCGCCATTCACTTCAACGATTCACGCGCCGTCTACAATTCACGCGTCGATCGACACTGGCACATCGGCGAAGGTCACATCGGCACTGACGCCCTGCGCCGTGTCGCGCGTCACCCAAAGCTGAAACACGCCGCCTTCATCCTCGAGACGCCCTACGACGACCCGCGTGCTGACCTCAAGAACCTCTCGATGTTGCGCTCATTCGTTTCCTAGACAGACCTGATCCCAGTTGCTAGAATCCCGACAAATGTTCGCGCAAACGCTAAACATCCTCGTCCTTACGGCGCCGCTTTCGCGTCGCGCGCTGTAGCGCGCCTGCCGGAGCGGCGAATCCCAAGTCAAAAATCAGAAATCTAACAAAATCGTTGGGCGCTTTGTGCGCTTCGCGCAAAACGTGTTAAGTAGAGACTGGACAACGTTATGGACGAAAAATACTTTCCCGAACAGATCGAAACCAAGTGGCAGCAACGCTGGAACCACGGCGCCGCATTCGAGGCGAAAGAGGATGATCCGCGCGAGCGGTTCTATGCGCTGGAAATGCTGCCCTATCCGTCAGGCTTCCTGCACATGGGCCATGTGCGCAACTACGCGATCGGCGACGCGCTGGCCTGGTTCAAACGTTTGCAGGGCTTCAACGTGATGCATCCCATCGGTTGGGACAGCTTCGGCCAGCCCGCGGAACAGGCTGCAATCAAACGCGGCGTGAACCCGCGCGAATGGACCGAAGCCAACATCGCGCACATGCGCGGGCAGTTGCAGCGTCTCGGCATCAGCTACGACTGGTCACGCGAGATCGCCGCGCACCGTCCTGACTATTACAAGTGGGACCAGTGGTTCTTCCTGAAAATGCTCGAGCGCGGCCTGGCGTATAAAAAGACCTCGCAGGTCAACTGGTGTCCGAAAGAAAACACTGTGCTGTCGAATGAACAGTCGTCCGGTGGGATCTGTTGGCGATGCAGCACGCCTGTCGAGAAGCGTGACCTGGAGCAGTGGTTCCTGCGCATCACCGCATACGCGGAACAGCTCGTCGCCGACATGAAAGAGATCGAAGCCGGCTGGCCCGAGAAAGTGCTCAAACGCCAGAGCGATTGGGTAGGACGAAGCGAAGGCGCATTTATCGATTTCGCGGTCAAAGACAGCGATCAGAAGATTCGTGTGTTCACTACGCGCATCGACACTATTTACGGCGCGACGGCGATCGTTTTGTCTGCTGAACATCCACTGTTGCCGGAGTTGCTGAAAAACTCGGCGTTGAAAAACGATGTCGAGGCGTTTGCGCAAAAAGTCAAAAACGAAAAAGCCATTCGCACCGACCTGGCAGCCGACGAAGAGAAGGAAGGTCTCAACACCGGCGTGCTCGCCGTGAATCCTTTCAGTGGCGAGACGTTGCCGGTGTGGGTGGCGAACTATGTCCTGATCGAATATGGCACGGGCGCAGTGATGAGCGTTCCCGCGCACGACGAACGCGATTTCGAGTTTGCGCAGAAGTACTCGTTGCCGATTCGTCAGGTGATCGCGCCTGTCAGTCACGATCAGATTCGCGCAGAACCGGTCGCGACGACTGCGGGCGATAGCTCCGCGGAGATGAAACACTCGTTCACTGACTACGGAGTCCTGGTTAATAGCGGTGAGTGGGGCGGCAAACCGTCAGAAACGGCCATCGCCGAGATGTCGGCGTATGCGCGTGAGAAGGGATTTGGCGAAGCCGCGGTTACTTATCGCATCCGCGATTGGGGCGTATCGCGCCAGCGTTTCTGGGGCGCGCCGGTGCCGGTGATCTACTGCGACAAGTGCGGCATGGTCCCTGTTCCTTACGATCAGTTGCCGGTTGTGTTACCGCAGACGGCGGAGTTTACGGGAACTGGTGAATCGCCGCTGGCGGGCGTCCCGGAGTTTGTCAACACGACTTGTCCGAACTGTGATGGTCCAGCGCGGCGTGAGACTGACACGATGGATACGTTTGTCGATTCGTCGTGGTACTTCTTCCGCTATCTGGATCCGCGAAACGAGAATGCGGCGTTTGATCCGGCAGTCGCCAAACAGTGGACGCCGGTGGACCAGTACATCGGCGGCGATTCTCATGCAGTGATGCATTTGATCTACACGCGTTTCTGGAACAAGTTCATGCGCGACATCGGACTCGTGAGTTTCGACGAGCCGGTGAAACGATTGTTGACCCAGGGAATGGTGACGAACCGCGTCGGCGACACTGACGAGTGGAAAGCGATGTCGAAGAGCCTGGGCAACGGAGTCGATCCGGACGAGATGATCGCTGCGTTTGGCGCCGATGCTACGAGACTGTTCGTGTTGTTTGCCGCACCGGTCGAAAACGAGCTGCGCTGGTCCGACACAGGCATCGAAGGCGCTGTGCGATTCCTGCGTCGCGTGTACACGTTGGTCTGGCGCTGGCATCAGCGGTTGGCCAGTCGTGAAGGTGCAGCAGGAGCGACGGAGTTCAGTGACGGCGCGCGCGCGTTGCGGCGCAAGACGCACCAGACGATCGCGAAAATCACGAGTGACTTCGAACACTTGCACTTGAACACCAGCGTCGCGGCGTTGATGGAGTTGTTCAATCAGTTGATGGACTTCAACGCCGATCCGGCCAAGGCTTCGCCCGCGGATGTCTTTGCTGTTCGCGAAGCTTTGGAGGCATTGGTCGTGATGCTCACGCCTTTTGCGCCGCACATCGCGGAACAGTTGTGGGAAGAATTGGGACATTCCGGCGGCTTGTTGAGTGCGGGCCCACGCTGGCCCACGGCCGATCCCGAGTTGGCGCGCAGAGAAGAGTTGGAGATCCCGGTTCAGGTCAACGGCAAGCTCCGTTCGCGCGTGATCGCTTCGCCTGATGTCTCCGAAGAAGATCTCAAAGCCGCGGCACTGGCTGACGAACGAATCCGTGCGTTGACTGACGGTCATGAGGTGGTGAAGGTGATCGTCGTGCCGCGTCGACTTGTGAATATCGTCATCAAATCCGCGTGATCTGTGTATACTTTGCCGAGTGAAAGAATGTCCTTCCTGTAGGCGTTGTTATGCAGACGATATCAGTCACTGTCCACAGGACGGTGACGAGACAACGCCGTCACTTTTAGGTGAACCCACGCTTGATGCACGCTACCTGCTCGAACGGCGTCTCGGGCAGGGCGGCATGGGCGTGGTGTTTCAAGCGCGGCACATCTTTCTCAAAACTCCGCACGCCATCAAAGTCATCATTCCGGATCTGGTCGGAAACGATCCGATGCTGACCACGCGCTTTCGCCAGGAAGCGTTGGCGGCGGCAGCAATCCGACATCAGAACATCATCGCTGTTACTGACTTCGGTGTGGTGCGCGGCACGATGCCGTTTCTGGTGATGGAGTTTGTCAAAGGACGATCGCTCCATGAAATCATGCAGAAGGAAGGAGCGATGTCGCCGCAACGCGCGTTCGAATTTATCAGCGCGATTGCCGCGGGAGTCGCCGCCGCTCACCGGCAGAACATCGTGCATCGCGATCTGAAGCCGTTGAACATCATGGTCCAGGACGACGTGCCGCCGTCAGAAGGCGTGAAGATCCTCGACTTCGGTCTCGCAAAGATCAAATCAGGCGAGCTGCTCGGATCGTTTATTCAGGCGCAGACAAGCGGCTTGATGGGCTCTCCTTTTTATATGGCGCCGGAACAGTGGGGAGACGACGAGCCGGACGCGCACGCGGATATCTACAGTCTCGGCGTGATTCTCTACCAGATGCTGTCCGGCGAAGTTCCTTTCAAAGGTTCGTCGATCCCGTCGATCATGAAGAAGCACCTCACGATGCCGCCGCCGAGTTTTCAATCGATGGGTGTTTCAGTGCCGCCGGCGATCGAGGCGGTAGTTCGTCATGCACTCGAGAAAGAGATCGAGGCGCGTATCGACACTGTCGATAACTTCGTAAAAGAACTGCGAGCGGCAATGGACGCGACGCCGTTCGTGCCAGCGGCATTGCGCGAAACGGTCACGCTCGATCCCAATCGCACAATTGCGTCGACAACGCCGCCGATGAGTATTCCGCCAAACGCGGTTCCCACTAACACGCAGGCGCCAATCTCCACCGACACCAACTTCGACACTTCTTTGGGATCGCTGTCCGGCGCGGCGAGCGTCACTGATTTAGCCCCCGATTTAGAAAGCGAGAAACGGGAACGGAGAGACCGTGAGCAGCAGGAGAAGTTGGACCGCATGGCCCAACAGGCGAAAGACCTCGAAGATCGGCTCCATCGTCTTTCCACCAGCATGCCGCCGGCTGCGGATGCCGATCCGGAAGTGACTCACGTCCAGCAAAGCTCAACCTCACCGGGACTCGCGGCGCAGACGTTTCCTCGTCAACCAGTCGCCGGCAAACAGATCAACGTCGAATTTGATCGTAAGCAGACCAGCTCGCGCGTCATCTTCATCGTTTTGGGAATTCTCGGAGTCATCGTGCTGGCAGGCATCGGCGTCACTGCGTATCTCGCGTTTCGGCCGCAGTCACAAGCGGATGGTCCACCAGGGACGCCCACGCCTGGAACTGCCGATATGGTCACGATCACCGGCGGGAGTTTCATGATGGGACGCAACGAAGGTCCACCTCAGGAAACACCGGCCCATGCGGTTTCCGTCGGTCAATTCATGATGGACCGCACGGAAGTGACGAACACTGAGTACGCCGAGTTTGTGGCCGCGACAAAGCGCAAGGCGCCCAGTCACTGGGTAGACAACCGCCCGCCATTCGGACAGGAAAAGTGGCCCGTAGTAAACGTTTCGTTTGACGATGCCAATGCTTTCGCCACGTGGCGATCCAAACGCGACGGCGTGACTTATCGTTTGCCGACCGAGGAAGAGTGGGAGTACGCGGCGCGCAACGGCCAGCGTGCGGATCTTTATCCCTGGGGACCAAACTGGCAGAACGGCATTGCCGTTTTGAAAGAAGCGACACCGGCGTCGGTCGGTTCACGCGACGCCGGCAAGAACCAGTGGGGCGTCGTCGATTTGATCGGCAACGTTTGGGAATGGACGTCGTCAAGAGTTTCGGTTTATCCGGGCAATCCCGTTATCGTGCCCGAGACGACGCAGGACTGGATCACGATCAGGGGCGGCTGTTACGTCAGTGATCCGGCCAAGGCAAACGCACCGGTGTCTGCCTGCATGCGGGAATTTGTGCCGCCCTCAACAGAGACGACGCTTTTGGGATTTCGACTGGTCAGGAGCGGGTCGTGAAGTGACGATTTTAGAGCCGGGGTAGGATCGAATTAGCTCATCCGGCAAAGCTGATCTACAATCCACCGCAGTAGTTCTTCAGTGATCCATCAAATTCGAATTTCGAAATTCGAATTTTCGAAATGCTAAGAGGTTAGTCTCGATATTCGCAATCCAAACAGCCTTCAGGAGAGTAATGATGAGAGCTAACGCAACACTGCGCGGGGCCGGATTATTTGTGGCCGCCCTCTGTTTTACGCTGTCAGGAAGCGCTTCCCGAGCGCTTGCGCAGGACGTGGGCGTCGACGTGGGCGGTGGCGCGGGAATTTTCAGGGCCAAGAACCCCGAAACGAAAAAGAAGCCAGGCACCAAGCCCGCTGCGACCACGGGGACCACGACGAAACCCGGAAATCGAACCACCGGATCGACACGCGTAAGGCCCTCGAATCTTGCCGACCGGATCGAAGACCTGCTCGACAAAGGCAACGAAGCACGCGACGCCAGGCGATTTCCTGAGGCCGAAGAGTCTTACAAGGAAGTGTTGAAACTGAAAGCGCGCGACGCTCGCGGCGCCTATGGTTTGGGCAACATCTACTCCGATCAGCAACGTTGGGATGATGCGGAAGCCGCGTATCGCAATGCCGTGGCATGGGCGCCGAACAATGCCGATGCTCACGTGGCGCTGAGTGTCGTGCTGGTCCAACCACGAGCCGGCGGCGATAATGCGAAACGATTTGCGGATGCGGAAATGTTTGCGCGCAAGTCCGTACAAATCGATCCGAAGAGTGCGGTTGGTTGGGATCGCCTCGGCGTGGCGCTGCAAACGAGAGGAATCGTCAACAGCGAAACCGAGCATTCTTATCGCCGGGCCATCGAACTCGATCCGCAGTTTGCAGTTGCGTATGCGCACCTGGCGCGTGTGCTGAACAAGGTCGGCAAAGCATCGGAAGCGGCGCCGTTGTATGACAAGGCAGTCGAGTTGGCGAAAGATCCGGCGACGTTGAATTTGATCGCCGAGTCGTTACAAGCCGAACAGCTTTGGCCGCAGTCGGAGCCGGTGTTGAAACGCGCGCTCGAAATGGACTCACGCAACCCGACATCGTTATTGTTGATGGGCCGTATGCTGGTGGTCTACAAGCGCTACCAGGAAGCCGAGCCGTATTTGAAGTCGGCAACGGAAGTCAGTTCACGAGCGTTCCAACCGTTCAACTTGTTGGGCCGTGCTTATCTGGGAATGGATCGGTTCAGCGATGCCGAAGCCACTTACGAACGCGCGTCGTCGCTTGCCGGCGCAGGTGAACGAAAGCAACTGGCGGGCGTGTTTGGTTTTGAAGGAGTTGGCGACGGTTATCTCAAGGCGCGGCAAAAAGACAATGCCGTGCGCGCTTATCAACGAGCGCTCGAACTCGATCCGGCGAATAACGGCGCGGCCCAGAAGTTGGCCCGCATCCGCGCGAATTGAGTTAAAGATTAAAACACCCTGAAGAGGTCTCTCCTGATGAAGAGTTGTCCGAAGTGTAATCGTACGTTTCCCGACGAGGGTCAGAAGTTTTGCACGTTTGACGGCGGACTGTTGATTGCTCCGCAGACCTTCGATCCGAATGCGACGATACGCGCAACGTCCATTGACCTGAATGCTCCCTCAGAAAGACCGACAAGCAGGGACTTACCGGATCTGAACGCGACGATGATTGACAGCTCGGCAACCATAGCGCTGCCGCGAAATACTGGTCCAACAGGCACACCGACAAACGCGCCGAACACTGCCGACATATCGACTCCGGCGCCGCCACCGCCTGCAGCGCCGCCACCGTCTGCGGCGCCTCCGGCTTATGTGCCGCCGCCTCCACCACCGCCGCCGCAATCTCCGGTTCAGCAAACGTCGCAACCGTTACCGCCACCGCCTGCGGTTCAGCACACGTCAGCGCCGTTAGCGCAGCCAGCGCAACCGGCCGCGACGTCCGCGCCGTTACCGGCTCAACCGGTGGCGAAGAAGAAGTCGAAAGTACCTTTGATCATTGCCGGCGTGCTGGTCTTCCTGCTGCTCGCTGGTGGCGCACTGGCAGGCGTGTTCTTCTTCGTCGTCAAACCAAAGCTGGACGAGATGGCCGCGGAGAGGCAGCGGATCGAGAGACCGCCGGTGGTCCAACCAACCGCGGAAGTCGCGCCGACGGTGGAACAACCTGCGCCGACTCCCGAGGAAACGGTCGTTCAGCCGCCAAACTCGCTTCAGTTTCAAAACTCCAACGAAACCCTCGACGGGAAACTCGCGGAACACTATTTCGACTTCTCCTTTTATTATCCGGACACATGGCAGCTCGATCCGAAGGCCGGTACTGCCGGCGCGGTCAACTTTGTAAAGGTTGACCGAACGCTTCCACCGGATTTCACGCAGGAGAATGTTGCGGTCGGTTGGTATACGAGCAGCGGAACGTTCGTGGGTGATCTGCAAAACTTCCCGCAGCGAGTGGAGCAATTCAGTGCTACGCTTGCGAAAGCAGTTCCCGAGTATCGAAAGGTTTCCGAAGGACCGACGAAAGTTAACTCGATGCAGGGTTATGAGTTTCGTTGGGAAGGACTTTCGAAAGGTACTGAGAAGGGTGATTTGAAACTCTGGGGGCGCGTTATCTTCCTTCCGACTGGAAAAGAAGGCGACACTGCCGGCGCAACCTTGTCGATGCTTTCCACGTCGCTCGCGCCCGAACTGTCGTCCGCTGAAGACATCGGCGAAAAAGGCCAGGCGACGATGATTCTCGATTCATTCAGATTTGGTAAGAAGCAGTAATAATGCAAGTTAAGAAAGACTCGGATACAAGGATTAAGTTCTGGACGCCGTTGCGGGTGGTATCGACGCTGGTTGTCCTGGTATTGCTGGCGACATTTGGCGTGTCGAGTTGTAACTCAAACGATCCGCCTTCGCGCCGGTCTACGTCCAATCTTCCTGCGTTACCCGCGGTCGTGCTCGACACCGAAATGCGATCGGCGAGCGGCAATTCGATCAAGCTCTCGAACTATGCCGGTAAAGTGGTGCTGATCAATCTGTGGGCTACCTGGTGTGGACCATGCCGGATGGAAACGCCTGAGTTGGTGCGGTTACACAAGGAATACCAGGATCGCGGCGTGGAGTTTGTCGGACTTTCTACTGAAGATCCCGATGCGTCAGCACAGAAGGTGCGCGACTTTGTAAGCCAGTACAGCGTTGGCTACACCATCGGCTGGGCGACCCGTGAGGTAGCGCTGACGTTGATGCAGGGACAGACGTCGATCCCGCAGAGTTTCATCATCACCCGCGACGGGCGTATCAAGAAACGAATAATGGGTTTTCATCCACAGCGCACACCGCCACAGTTAAAACAAGCGCTTGAAGATGCGCTTCTCGACGGCTGAACTGCCCGCGCGTCGGCGCGCCCACGCGTCCCACGCGTCTTAATCCGCGTCTTTTTCGACTGGCGTCTCGTTTAATCCTTCGCGAACGTCTTCCTTAGCCTTCTTTTCCAATTCTTTCATGTCTTTTTCGACGCGTGCGTCTGCCACATCCATGGGGGCTGGTTCATTCAATTCATCCTGGGTTGTTATCTTGTTTTTATCGATACTCATCGTTCATGTTTCTCCTATCAATTACCCTAACAAGCCACTGGTTACGGAAATGTGGCAATTCTCATCCGATCCTTCCCTGGAACTCCCGTTAGTTTCTCGACAAAAACATCGTTGAGCGGTAGACTTTTACCGTCAAATGAGTTTTCTGGTCTCCCTCAAAGTGGTGCGACTGTTTCTCGCGATCAGCGTTTCCGTCTGGCTCGCGGGTGGATGTTTGTTTGGCTGTAGCAGCACCGCGATGGCATCGACTGGCGCTGCCGATGAGGCGGCTGTGGTTGAGGGCGAGAGTTGCCACACAGCCCGCGCTCACGATTGCTGTTCGAAACCAAAACCGCCAAAACAAAGCACCGCCAAACCACAAAGCACTCTCAAACTAGTCCAAACGGAAACCGAAACATCAAGGTCGCTTACATCGCTTCCGCGAGGAACGATGAGTGACTGTCCTCTCGTGATTAGCTCGACGGCAGTCACGTCGAAGAACAACAGCAACTCACCAGATGCCCCGCGCGCGACGCACGCGACGCTTCCGCTGATCGAAAACAGCGCTGCAGTCGCTGAAAGGCGCGTGGTTGCTCCGTATCTGCCCAATCGTGGTCCGACTTACCTGCGCTGTTGCGCTTTCCTGATTTAAAAATCTCCGCCTACGCTGGATAAATTCCGCCAGAACTCACACAACGGAAGTGCCGGTGTGTGTGCTGGTGTCTCAAGTAATCCTCTATTGAATTAGGAGAACCGAAATGAAACCCCGAAAGACTACGCTGCTTGTTGCGCTCGTTGCCTTGATCTTGGCCGCATTCGCCATTGGCATGGCCCAGGGCACAACGCAAACCGATCAAAAGAAAAAGGACTCATGTTGCGTTGAAGGCGCGAAGTGCTGCGCCGAAGGCGGTGAGTCGTGCAAAGACGGTGAGAAAGCCGAAGGCGAGAAGGCCGAGTCATGTTGTAGCGACGAGTCGTGTGAGCATCACGCCCAGGGCGATGCCGCCAAGGGTGATGCAAAGGCCAAGCACAAACATGGTGAAGGCGATTGCTGCAAAGTGAAGCAGAAAGAAAAGGCGAAGACCAAGAAGACTGCTTAATCTTTCTAATCTGTGGTTTCAAGGGGGGCGACGAAATGAAACTTTTTAAACGCGGATTCTGGTGCCTCGGACTGCTGTTGCTAGTGGTCCATACAGCGCTCGCGCAACATCAAGGTCATCAGCCGCCCCCTGCGAAACCCGCTGCTTCGCCGGCTACACCACAACCAACACCATCCCCGCAAACCACTGAAGCTGCTGAAACTACGGATCCGCACGCGGGCATGGACCACGGTCTGCTCGTTGTCGAAGACGATCAGATGTTCGTCCGCGTCGGCAACAGCCACGCCAACCTGATACCGATGGGCCGCATGGGCTCGGGCACGTCATGGCAACCAGCCTCCAGCGTGATGCCGATGATGCACAAACAAACAGACGACTGGCTGTTGATGTTTCATTACAACTTTGTCGCCGGCGTCAATTCGCAGGGTGGACCACGCGGTGTGACGAAATTCGAATCCGCTAACTGGTTCATGCCATCCGCAATTCGTCGCGTGGGCAACGGAACCCTGGAACTGCGCGGCATGTTCAGCGCCGAGCCTTTTACGTTTCCGCCAGGCGGCTCGCCCCTCTTGTTCCAAACCGGCGAAACGTACAAAGGCGAGCTCATAATCGATCGCCAGCACCCGCACGATCTGTTCATGGAGCTCAGTGCCACTTACACACTGCCGCTGGGAGAACGCGGCACCTGGTTCATTTACGGCGGCTATCCCGGCGAGCCGGCCCTGGGTCCTACAGCTTTCATGCATCGTGCCTCTGCTTCTGAAAACACGTCCGCGCCGTTATCGCATCATTTGCAGGACTCGACCCACATCAGTTTCGGCGTGGTGACGACGGGATTCACCTATCGCTGGTTCAAACTGGAAGGTTCCATTTTCAACGGCCGCGAACCAGGCGAGAACCGCTACAACTTCGAAGCGAATCCCTGGACCTCGCGTTCGGCGCGACTCTCGTTTGCGCCAAACGAGAACTGGTCCATGCAGGTGAGTCACGGGTTTTTACGCAATCCCGAAGCGCTCGCACCGGGCGACGTCAGGCGTACCACCGCGTCGATCGCTTACAACAAACGGTTCGAGCGGGGAAGCTGGGCCTCGAGTTTGATCTGGGGCAGAAACCACGAAAGCCACGACGACGAGATCTTCAACCTGAACGGTTACGTCGCGGAATCGACCGTCAACTTTCTCGATCGAAACTATTTCTACACACGGCTGGAACTAACCGATAAGAACCAGCTCCTGCGCGACGACGATCGCGCACTACTCGGAATTACCGAACATCATCCGTCGTTTCGCATCGGCGCGTACACTTTCGGCGGCGCTCGCGATATTTGGAATACGGAGAAGCATTCGCTGGCTATCGGCAGCGATTTCACGTTCTATTCCAAACCATCGATTCTCGATGCGGTTTATGGTACAAATCCTGTGTCCTGGAAAATCTTCTTCAGACTGCGTCCCTCAAAGATGGATATGAGTGGAATGCACGGGACCCATTGATGATTTAGGAGATCTGCAATGAATAAAAATCGATTACTGATCGGCGTGATCGTATTGTTAATAGTGGCGACTGTCGTCCTCGTTAATTCCGGAAAGTCGGATCCACCGCCGCCGCAAACTACTCCGGTAGCCTCGACCAATCCGGAGCATTCACATCCACATCCGCCGGCAGGAACCAAGGTCGTGCCTGCGTATTTTAAGGAAGCTCCCAGCCGCTCGAGTCTGGCACCGACGCTGGAACCTGAGCAGTTCGAGGGTAAGGTTCGCGAAGCGTATCGCGCGGTGCGGGAGATTCCCGTGACGATCGCGCAGATGCCGTGCTACTGCCATTGCGATCGCGGCATGGGCCACAAGAGCCTCTACAGTTGTTTCGAAGACGATCACGCGGCGCATTGCGCGGTCTGTGTCAACGAAGCGTTGACGGCGTTGAAACTCGAGAAACAGGAGAAGCTGACTGCGCCGCAGATTCGCGACCGGATCATGTCGCAGTTTGGAGAGCTTTAGTAATCGACGTTATAGTTTCACCCGACCAGGAATTCTCAAAAAAAGTCCACAAATCTGTTCTGTGCGAAGGAGTAGGGAAATGAGTAAGTACGCGTTTCTGCTGGTGTTCGTGATGGTTGCGATTCTCGCTTGCAACCCGGTTAGCGCCGTGAATGAGATGCCGGCCGTCGGCTCGCCTGCCCCGGCGTTCAAGTTGACCAACAACGAAGGCAAGCAAGTGAGCCTGAGTGATTTCAAAGGGAAGTGGGTCGTGCTCTATTTCTATCCGAAGGATTTCACTGCCGGATGCACGATCGAGGCGAAGAACTTCCAGCGTGACCTCGCCAAGTACGAGGCTGCGAATGCGGTGATTCTCGGCGTGAGTGTCGACAGTGCGGATTCCCACAAGGAATTTTGCGCGAAGGAAGGACTGAACTTCAAATTACTGGCGGATACCGACGCCAAGACTTCCGCCGATTACGGCTCGATCATGGATTACCAGGGAGCGAAACTCTCGGCTCGTAATACTTTTATCATCGACCCGAATGGAAAGATCGCGAAGGTGTTTCCGAAGGTGAAAGTGCAGGCGCACAGTGAGGAAGTGCTTGCCGCCCTCGCTGAGTTGCAAAAAGCGTAACCACAAAGAGGCACAAGAAGCACAAGAGGCACAAGAAGGAAACCAGGAAAGAGACTTTTAATGGTTTCCTCTTCTGCCTCTCGTCTTTTTTTTGCCTCTTGTGCTTCTTGTACCTCTTTGTGGCTATTTCTTTTTGATCGCGGTGACTCTCATCGTCCCGGCGTGATCCTCGACCGTAAAATCAATCCGATCGTTCACAGCCAGCCCGTTCAATAGCGCGGGATCGGTAACGTCAAATTCCATCTGCATCGCCGGCATCAGTCCTTCGATGTCTCCGTGATCGATCTCGATCGACGGTCCTTTCGGATTGATGGCCTTGACCGTTCCTTCACCCGGATAGCCTCTTGATGTGACCGCCGCTCCTCCGCTTGCAGCCGGCGACGGCGCGGTGTGATTGTTTGTTTGGTGACCGGCGCCTCCGCACGCCGCAATAAATGCAAGCGACACACAACCGAGAACAATTCGTTTCATCTCTGATCTGCTTTCACGAGCCAAACGCTTCGCTTCTCTTTCTCCTTTGAAATATACGCGACGAACAACCCAGCCCGATTCAACACGGCCGCCGGAAGTTCGGCATTGGTTCCCACGCTGGCGGCTGGTCCATGACTCCCAACCGGACGAAACTTCGTTTCCGCTGCCGCGCCGCCCGTCATCTCCCAAATGGCGATGTTCCCTGCCAGTGCGGGCGTGCCGCGAACGCTTTCCTGGGCCACCAATTCGCGTGGCGAGAAGGTCTTGGCCTTGTCCTTCGACTCCGAAGAGTAAAGTCCCGGCGTATTACCTTCACCAGCCGCGTACCAAAGTACTTTCAAAACCCCATCTTCGCCAAGCGCCAACGACGGACCAGACACCGGACAGCCTTGCAGCATCCACTTGTCGTCGCTGACGATTACGGGTTTTGAGAAAGTCGCGCCGCCATCTTGAGAACTCGTGATTGCGATGTGACGAAAGTTTCCGGGAAGAACGTGCCGCCAACCGATGTACACCGTGCCATCGTGCGCAACCGCCAGGGCGGTCTTGCAACAGGGGCACGCCTCGCCCGCGACTTTCTGGTTTCGCGAGAACGTGCGGCCGCCATCGGTCGAGTACGCGATGAAGAGCTCGCGATTGCTCTCCATGTGATGTCCGTCGGCTTTTGTAGACGGCTGAGGCGCGTGAACGTTTCGCTCGTCGAGCCAACTGACGTAGATCCGGCCGTTGTGGTCGTTAACGGCCAACGAGTGCATGCCGTGCGCGGCCGGCGTCTGGTCGTCGTTGATCTTCACTGGCGCGCCAAACGTCTTGCCCAGGTCATCCGAAACCGACAGATAAAGATCCGTTCCTTTCTTGCCGTCTGATTCGACACGCGCAGTCCAGACAACGTAGACCGAGCTTTTTCCAGCGACGACCAAGCTCGGTTGATCACCTCGCCATGCCGTTGCGTTACCCGCCTGAGGATTGACGCGAACCGGTGCGCCTAATAACTTTCCCCGCTGATCGAAGCGCCCAAGCATGACGTCCGCATTCTTTGCCTCGTGATTGACCCACGCGACATAAAAAGCGCCATCGGGAGCAACTGCCGTCACCGGTTCGGCGGCGTCGACGCCGTCAGCGGAAAGCTGAACCGGCGCCGGCGCCAGTTTTGCCGCCGTTGATTCATGCGCGGTTGAGTGGTTACAACCCGAAAGAAACAACGAGCACACGACAACACAAAGAACCCCGATTGTAAGTTTGTTACTCAACATCTTCAGAAACTCACCCTCATTCCAAACTGAAACTGCCGCGGGTCGAAAGCCTGCGTTGGTTGTCCGAAGGTCGGCAACGGCACTGCGCCCGAGCCGATCGTGTTGTTCGGCACGCTAAAGTTCGAACGATTCAGGACGTTGAAACCCTCGGCCAGCAACTGAAGATCGACTCGTTCAGTAACCCTGAAACGCCGGCTCAAACGCAAATCGAGCGACGCATAATCAAAACCGCGTCCCGTGTTGCGTCCAACGCCCAGCGGCCGATCGTTGTTGTTGGTGTCGAAATTGCGGTCGCTGCCTAGCAACACGTTGAACGGCAAGCGCGACGCGTACGTGAAAATGTAACCTACCTGGAAACCGCAAAGCACTCGCTGAAGCCCGCTCGGCTTCTTGTGATCCGGCACTTCGAGCGAGCCGCTGATGACGAGACGATGGCGTTGGTCGTTGTCGGACCGTCCGCGGTCGCCGCGAATGTTGAAATTGTCCTGGACGCTGGAGAAAAAGAAGTTACCGGCGTCGTCGATTGTCTTGGAAAACGTATAGGAAACGCGCAGGCTGGACCAACTGGTGGCGCGCTGGTTCAGCGAGATCACCATGCCGTCGTAGGCGGAGTTTCCCGAACTCTCAAAACGCGAGATGTTGCCCCAGGCCGGATCGGGCCGGCCGAGATTCGGAATTCCTGCAGACGCAGGCACAGTCGGCACGTTGACGTTTCGCGACAGGATCAAATGGTGCGCGCGAAGGTGGAGATAACCGATCGAGACGACAGTGTTGCCGGGCAGTTCGCGTTCAATTTGGAGGTTGCCTTGCTGGCTGTAGCTCGACTCGATGTTCGGATCGATGCGCGTGATGTTCGGCCGCGTCGCCAGCGTGGCGGGCTGAACCGCGAGCACGTTCGGGAACACAGGCGCGCCGGGTTGTGTCGGCGACAATTGCGCGACGATGTACTTCGAGCCGTCGCGTTGCAGCGCGTTGGAAGTGGCGCGGAGCGGAATGCGATCGTAGTAGAGACCGTAACTTGCCCGGATCACCGTTTTGCGATCGCCGGGTGCGTAAACGATACCTAGTCGCGGCGAGAAATTGTTCTTGTCGGTTTGAATCGGTTCCGGCAGAAACTGCGCGTCGTATCTCAAACCCGCATTGATCGTGAAATCAGGACGAACTCGCCACTCATCCTGCACAAACAGACCGAAGTTTGGGTTTGACTGCGACTGTTCAGGTACGCCAAACGCCTGTTGGTACGAGACGTAGTTTCCATTCAGGAAGTTGTTGAGCGAGCTGAAGGTGTAAACACCCTGGAGCGCGCCGGGGAAAAGGATGTTGACGCGGTTATAGAGAAACCCGACGCCGGCTTTCAGCGAATGATCGCCGCGTTGCGTGGAAACATTATCAACTGCTTCGAAGAGGTTGATGTCGCGTCCAAGCGGCGAAGTCGTTGCGATGCCAAAATTTGCCACGCCGGCGATATTGACCGCGGGACCGGTCGTGTCGGTGACGGGCGCAGCGAGCCGGCTGTTGGTGTACTGGAAACGCGCCTCATTCAACGTGCGGCTGCTGAGCGTGGTCACGTTGCTGATCACCGCTGTTTGGTCCGTATCGTCCAAGCCGGAGCCGCGGCTGACGGCGTTCAAACCGCCGACGGTTCGCGAGTTAACGGCGTTGATGTGATACAGGCTGTAACGGCCGCTGAGATCGTTGCGAGCGTTGAGCTTGTGATCGATGCGACCGAAGAAGTTGGTCGTGTCGAAACTCGCCGGCACGACACCGGTGTTGATCAGTGATCCGGGATAATTTACAGCACGCAGGCGGTTGTTGATGGTCGTCACCGCGCCCGGAGCGATCGTCACGACGGCCGAATAGTTTCGCCGCGTCTGTTCGAAGTTCGTGAAGAAGAAGGTTCGTTCACGAACCAATGGACCACCGAAGGTGCCGCCGTACTGTGCCTGCGTCAACAGGTCCTTGGTAGGCGCGAGGGGATTGCGAGCGTCGAATCGCTGGTTGCGGAAGAATCCGTAGATACTGCCGCGATAGTCGTTTGTGCCCGAGCGGGTCAGGATGTTGACCACGCCGCCTGAGGCGCGGCCAAACTCAGCGATACCGCCGGAAGTAACCACCTGAAACTGATCGATGACTTCCTCGCTGTAGTACGTGCCGGTCAGGTCCGCGGCATCGTCGTTGGCGGAAACGCCGTCGACGATGAAGCTGTTGTAGAGATTACGTTGACCTGCAATCGAGAGGCCCTGTCCGGGAACGGCTGAAGTCTCGGCAAATCGCTGGTTGCTGCCGGTGTTTGTCGGCGCGACAGCCGGCACGAGCAGAGCGAGATCGAGATAGTTGCGGCTGTTTAGTGGCAGCTCGTTTATCTCACGCGGCCGGATCGTCTCGGTGATCTGAGTGCGAACGGTTTCGATCATCGGCACGTCGGTGTTGATGTTCACCTGTTCCGCGACTCCGGCGACTTCCAGTTTTACGGGTACGTCGAGTGCCTGACCGATCGAGAGCGTAAGTTCGCGAGTTATGGTCGCAAAGCCTGCAGCCTCGACTTTCAATTCGTAAGCGCCAGTGCGCAGGTAAGGGAAACGATACCGGCCTTCGTGGTCGCTGGTGCTGGAGGCTCGCTGGTTCGTTTCGATGTTTGTAGCGGTAACATTTGCGCCGCTGACGAAGGCGCCGCTTGCGTCATGAATGCTGCCGCTGAGGACGGCGGAGGTCACGCTCTGTTGGCCCAGCGTGAGGCCCGCGCACAGAAAGATCAGTGCAAAAGAGAAATAGACACGAGTTTTCATCGAACTTCTCCG
>Ga0315912_10002724_pt1 | contig 18427 bp, 17 predicted proteins | sample VfabasoilMG_FD_204469 | JGI IMG/M metagenome (GOLD analysis project Ga0315912, IMG submission 204469) | Garden soil microbial communities collected in Santa Monica, California, United States - V. faba soil | ecosystem: Environmental > Terrestrial > Soil > Garden | place: USA: California...
CGCGTGCCGATCCCCGATTGAAACCGAACCTTTGACGAGCAGCCGCGCGGTTCCGCCGTTCCACTGCGTGACGAGGCGCGTGTCGGGTTGGAACGTGAGCGACTGGAAATGATACTCGCCCGTGGTCACGACGAGCGTGCCCCCGACGGCGACGGTGACGCTCCCGTAATGCCCCGGAGGCAGCTCGAACGGCTCGTCGATGGTCGCCTGGCCCGTGCCCGGCACGACCGTCGGAATGACCGGTGAGGTGCAATTCTGCGCGGCGCCAATTGCCCCCTTGCCGATGAGCACCTTCGCCCCCGGTGAGAGAAGGATCGGATTGTTCGTGTAGGCGAAGCCGTTGACGAGAGCGTTGTTGCGGAGGGTGATGGTGGGGGCCACCAGATCGCCCTGCATTTGCGTGCCCACCCCGAGCTCGGCAGTCTGCTTCGCCCCCGCGGGACCGCGCCCGAGCTGCACGCGATCGGCCAGAAAAATAGCCTGTTCGGCGTACACGAAGTACTGCCGCGAGCAATCCGCCGCTTGCGCCTCGCCCTGCCAGAGCAGCGCCGCGCCCAAGCCGAGGGCACACGAGACCATTGCTTTCATGATCGATCCTCCCGCCGCGTGAGTAGCGTTTGTTGCCGCGAACGACCGAGCAAGCAGGCGCAGCGACGCGATTTCTCCGCGCCGCCCGCATCAACCACCCAAGCAATCTGCTTGCTCGTGATTCTGTATCACGGACTCGACGCTCGCGACAAGCGGTGAATGGGTGACATGCGCGCACGTTGCACGTGTCGCTACACGCGGAGCATAACGATTCCAATCGAAGTGCTCATGGGCACCTTCCGCTTCGCGCAGCGTGCCGGCGGGAGCGTCCTTCGACGAAGCTGCTAAGCTCGTATTGCGTTGTTCGCCGAGCACAGAAACGAGAAGTCGACCCGCGCGCTTCGCGCACGCCTCGCTGGAGCGGCGCTGCTGGCGATTGCCTGCGGCCAGAGCGTTCGACCCAAGCCGCATGCGGTTTCCGACGGCGGAGCGCCGATCGCCGGCCAGGGCGGCGGGGGCGCGAGCGGCACCGGCAACGCGGGAACCGCCGGAAATAGCGCCGGAATGGCCGGGCTCGGCGGAGTAAGCATTTCTGTCGAGCCGATTTGCGACGCGCACACGAACCCCGAGTTGCGGGCGGCCATCGCCACCGCGCTCGGTGTGGACGTGCATGCAACGTTCGAAACGTCCGCGCTCGAGCGGGTCACGCAGCTCGTCCTGGTCGGGGCGTCCAGCGTCGAGGGGTTTCAGTGCCTCACCGGGCTTCTCAGGTTGCAGCTCAGCAAGAGCAGCGCGCGCGACTACAGCGCACTCGCGGGCCTTTCGAAGCTCACCGAGCTCAGCGTGCAGGGGTCGAGCGAGCCCGACCTCACGACGCTCACCATGGAGCCGCGCGCTCTCGTGAGCTCGTTGCTGCGACTCGACCTGGTCGACGACAACATGACCATGCTGGGTGGTCTCGGCGAGCTCACCTCGCTCGAGACCCTGAACCTGAGCAACAACCAGCTCGCTGCCCTCGATGAAGTCGCGAAGCTGCCGAAGCTCAGGGAGCTGTCGGTGAACGGCAACGTCCTCTTCGATCTTGGGCCGCTCGCCGAGCTCCAGACCCTCGAGTACGTGAACCTCGAAGGCAACGTCGTCTCGGACCTCGGTCCCCTCGACGGGCTAGCGAATCTCGCCCGCGTGAGCGTCGGTCGCAACGCGCTCGTCGCGCTGCCGCCCCTCTCGCTGCCGAAGCTCGGAGTGCTGAACGCGCCAGCCAACGAGATCACGGGGCTGCCGGACATGTCCGGCATGAAGGCACTCACGGTGTTGGACCTCCACACCAACGCGCTCGAGAGCATCACCGGCATCGAGGCGCTGACGGAGCTCACGGATCTCGTGCTCGACGAGAACGCGCTCTCGGACCTGGGCGCCCTTTCGGGCCTCGCCAAGCTCCGGCGCATCGGCGCGCTGGACACGAGCGTGAGCGACATCACGTCACTCCGGGGCCTCACCGAGGTGATCGAGCTCGGCCTGCGCGGCTCGCCCGTGCACGACATCACACCGTTGCTGGGCTGGCCCGACCCGCCGGCGAACAGCTGTCGTCGCTTGACCGTCAGCGAAGACGCCCTCGACGCGACCTCGCTCGATGCCCTACCGACCCTGTGCGCGCACGGATTTCAGATCACCGGCCAGTTCGACGCGCTGTGCACGCATTCGGAGTGCAATCCGCTCTGACGCGCCTCACTGCGTGAACCAGAAGAAACTCGTATAATCCGTGGTGGCGCTCGCGGTGAACGAGAAGTAGTAACCCCCGTCGACCTTCGCCGGGAGCGCATCTCCGCAGTCGCTGGCCTTGCCGTTGACCGTGACCATGCGGTCGGCGAGGTTCGAGCAGTCCCACGCGTTGAACGAGCCCTCGACGAAGTAGCAAACCGCGGCCTTGGTCATGAAGCCGCCGGAGTTGCCTTGCGTCGCGCCCGGTTCAGCCGGGTCGCGCGGATTGGGACAGGCTGCGCTGCTCCCCGAACCAGCGCTTCCTCCCGCGCTCGCGCCGCCGGTGCTGCTGCGACCCCCGCTGCCCGTGGTCATGCCGCCGCTGCCTCGACCTCCCGTGCCGCCGCCGGCGTTGCCACCCGAGGCCATGCCGGCGCCACCCATCGCGTTGCTTCCGCCCTTGCCGCCGGAGCCCGTGGTCGCGCCGCCCTTACCCGCCCCGGGCATCGTGATCATTCCGGCGCTGCTCCCGCCGCTGCCGCCCATCGCGTTGGCGCCGCCCGTGCCCGAGCCCGAATTGCCGCCCGCGCCGGTGCCCCCTTTGCTCATGGTGCCCGCCCCGGAGCCGCCCTTGCCGCTGCCGCCGCCACCCATGCTCATGACGCCGCCCATCGGCATGGTCCCGCCCGTCCCCATCATCGCGTCGAGGCTCCCGCCCGTCCCCAGGGGCGGCGTTCCACCCGTGTCACCGCCGGAACCGATGGGTGTGCCCGGGACGACGTCGAACTCGTCCTCCTCCTGAATCTGCGTCGCGCACGCTGCTGCGACGAGCACGGTGAGCACCACCGTGCCCTGCTTACCGAACCAGCGGGGGGACTCTCTCATGAAGGGTACCAGTATAAGGTCGTGCAGCTCGTGCCGTCGGCGCGGGCGCCGAGCTCGACACCAAGGAGCGGGGCCGGGCCCGTGAATCGACGAGGGGAAGACATGGCGAACTAGGGGGCGAAGCTTTCCCGGAAAAACGTTCGGACGCAACGATACGCAGGTTTCCGGGCGCCCCTTGGGTCGCTCACCTTTCGTGCGGCCGCGCCGGCCCCACGCGCTCCGGCGTACGGGGCGGGGCGCTGGGGCGCACCTTTGCCCACACGCTCCCCCCTCCTGTCCGGGCGAGTGCAGGGAACGAGCGCACTCCACATATTGTCTCAGTGTCCGAGGTGTCCGATCCCATGCCGAGAATCTTCATCGTCGCCTCGGCGATCGTGCACGCCGCGCTCGTTTTGTGGGTGGAGGTGCGCGGGGTGGCGACGTCTCACCCGACGGTGGTGGCCGATTCCTGGACGGGGCATGGCATCGAAGTGGACGCCGTGGTCGGAGAGAGCACGCCCGAGCCCGCCGTCACGGTCGAAGCTCGCGCGGCTACGGCGAAGTCACCCGACGGCGCCGTGGGACGACGCGTCAGAACGACGCCTCCGCGCGCTCGCGAGGCCCCGAAGCGTGGCCCGGGCGTCGAGACGACCTCGACGCCGGGCGTCCCGGCCCAGGCAGCGGCTTCGTCGCCCGGCGCGACCTTCGGCGCCGCGGGTCTTCCCGCGGGCGTACGCCATTTACCGAAGGCATTCACGCGAGCGCTCGGGCTTGCCAGCCGCGGCGATCCGCGCTGGCTCGCCTTGCCCGTCGGCCCGGTGGGAGAAGCCCGATTTCGCCTGAACGTCGACGAGGAGGGCCGGCTCGGTGAGCTCGAGTACGACGAGCGAACCCCCGTCACCGCGCTGTCACCCGTGCTCGAGCACCTGCTCGCGAACACGCGCCTGCTGCTCCTCGCCGGGCGCTTCTCGCTCGACCCCTCGCAGGCGCGCGCCGGCGCGCAAGCGCTGCGCGTGCGGGTGGAGATCAGCGATGCCGCGGCAGGCGAGCCGACCGGCGATCCCGGCGGCTTGAACGAGCTCGAATACGAGGCGCCCCACGGGTCGCGGCCCGGACGCGGCAGCTTTCGCCTGAACTCCGGGCGGCGCGTGATCGGCTGGGTGTACGCCGAGTAACCACCGTGCTTTGTCGGCGGCGGCCCGGCGCAGGTAGCGCTGACGGCGTGCATCTGCGATGCTTTCGGGGTGGAGGCACTTCCCGAAACGACGTTGCGTCGGCTCGCCGAGACGTACGCGGAGCTCGTGCAAGGGCTCCGGATCCCGGTCGGCGACCCGCTGCTCGTGTTGCCGAACGAGGAGTTCTTTCCCGACCGCTTCACGCACGAGCGCGCGAGCGTGGAACGCCTGGCCGCGCGCATGCAGGGCTACGCCGGCCTCGAAGACGTGGCCATCGAGCTCGAGCTCATGGGCGACCTGTCGGGCCTCGACGCCGCCGGCTGCGGTACGGGCGGCTGCGGCAGCGGAGCCTGTGCGACGCCCGCTGCCGGCGCCACCGACAGCGCGCTACCGCGCATCGAGCAGGTGGGCGGGCGCTGGCTCTTTCGGGTGCCGGCGACCGAGCTCAAGGATTCGATCGTGCTCACGTCGCGCCTCGCCACCTCGCTCGGCGTGGTCGCGCTCGCCGAGCGACATCCGGAAGGGGCGGAGCGCGCCCTCGACCCCGCATTGGCCGAGCTTTCGGCCGTCGCTCTCGGCTTCGGCGTCCTCTTGCTCGAGGCGTCGTACATGTACAAGAAGAGCTGCGGCGGGCCGAGCGTCGGGCGTGGCACCGTGCTCGACTGCCGCGAGCTTTCGCTCGCCTTCGCGCTCTCCGTCGCGCGTGAAGAGCAGACGCTCGGCGCGGCACTCGCCGAGCTCGGGACCACGCAGCGCGCGCTGGTGAAGGAAGCCGCGGCGCTCGTCGCGGAAAGCCCGACGCTCGTGCGACTGCTGCGCGACGATCCGGCGCGCGCGGCGCGCGGGGATTTTCGGCTACGCGATCGCGGCCCCTTCTGGTCGCGCTGGTTCGGCCGGCGCGCGCGCCCCGAGGGCGAAGCGGCGCGCCTCGAAGCGGCACTCAGCGCCCTCGAGCGCGGCGCCAGCGTGGATGAGCTCGAGCGCATGCTGTGATTGGCGGCGGGAGCTGGACGGAGCGCCGTCGCGCCGCCCGTTCACTCCGCGAGCGCCCGACGAAATGCCTCGAGCGCGTCGCGGTCGAGCGCGCCGCCCGCGTAGCGCACGGTGCCGTCCTTGCCGACGACCAGCGTCGTCGGAACGCGCTTGGTGCCGAGCGCGTCGGCCAGCGCGAACTCCGCGTCGATGAGCTGCGCATAGCGGAGCCCACGCGGACGGAGGTAGCCGACGACCTTGTCGAACGGCTCGCCCACCGCGACGCCGACCACGAGGGCCTTCGGCCCCACCTCGGCCTGGAGGCGGTCGAGCGCCGCGAGCTCCTTCTCGCAGGAGGTGCACCAGGTCGCCCACAGCGCCACGAGGGCGGCACGACCCCGCGTGACCTCGGCGAGCGAAGCCGGACGGCGGTCGACGCCCACCGTCGCGACGTCGGGCAACGGCGTGCCGAGCCCCGGGCCCGAAGCCGCGGCACCCGCACACGCGAGCGGAAAGAAGACCGTCAGAAGCGCAAGCCGGAAGCCCATGTCGCGACGCTGACCCGAAGCTCGTCCGTGCGGAAGTAGGTGTCGTAGCCGAACGTCAGAAATAGAGTGCCGTGGCGCCGCGTTGGCAAGCTGACCTCGGCGCTACCCCCGAGCGAATCCGCGTCGAGTGGCCCGAGATCGCTGTCGGCAGTCCGGTAGGAGGAGACGAGCAGCGTCCGCGTCGTGAAGCAGAAGACACCGGTCTGCGTGTGATGGCGGTAGCCCGCACCGAGCACGAGCCGGCCGAAGAGCCGCTGACGGAGCCGCGCCTCGAAGCTGTGCGCCGTCACCTCCCAGTCGTCCCGGTAGAACCGATACCGGAGCTCGAGCGCCGCCTGCCACGGGAGCCACTGCAGGAGCGAGACCGAAGCGGCGTGCCGGTCGCGCAGGCGCGGCAACACCTCGCTCATGCGTTCGCCGGTCACCGTGGGCACGCTATTCCAGGTGTTGCTGAGCTCACCGCGCTGCAGCGTGAAGCCGTAGGCGAGCGCCACGAGCGTGCTCGGCGAGAGCAGCTGCGAGAGCCCCACGTTGAAGCTCGAGGTAGAGCGCGACGTTCGTCCGGCACGCGAGCCGCCGAGACGGAACGCGTCGAACCAGTCGAGCGCCTGCTGCGCGCTCAGCGAGAAAGTCGCGTTGTCGTCGGCGAGTGAGCGCTGGTACTCGAGCGAATAGAGCCAGGAGAGGAAGTTTTCCTCGTAGTGCATGCCCGCGACGGCCGTCCAGGTCGTCTCGGGTCCGGCGCGCACGCCGAGCTGGTAGTCGACCTCTGCCGCAACGTTCTGCGCGGAGGCCCGGCTCACGACGTCGGGCTGGGCGTAGTAGCGGTCGCTCGCGTCTGCGGAAGCGCTCGTGACGAGATCGACCGGCACCCAGACGCGGTGCGTGAGATCCTCGCCTTGCTGGATCACGAACTCGCCCTGGGCCTGAAGCACGTGCAAGGTCTCCGAGCCGGGGCCGGCCTTCGGCCCCGCTTGCGACTGGTAGCCGTAGCCGGTCTGGTCGTAGGCGGTGATGCGCGTCTGCACGAGCTCGACCGACGCGGCCGGCGGCGCTCCCAGCACTTCGGCGGCATCGAAAGACTCCTCCCGAGCGAAGCTCGTCCCGGGCAGGCAGAGCGCGAGCGCGAAAGCGAGAACCCGGCTACTGGCAGCTGCAACCACCGCCTGCTCGCTTCCCGTCGCCGCCTGCCGCGGCCTCGCGCGTCGTGTAGAGCTTGCGCTTGCGGTGGGCCTCGAGCGCGTCGTCCGCGTCGCGCATCAGCGGGTCCGCGAAGTTTGCCCGCCGGTTCTGCGGCACGACCGCGCAGCCGCCGAGCGCCACCCCGAGCCCGAGCCCAGCCACGAGCAGGAGCGCACGAGCGAAGAGGATTGCGACGCGCGCCATGCGAGCTCCCCGTCTAGAAGCGCCCCGCGAGCTCGGCGCCGGCGAAGTCGTCGCCCACGGCAACGCTGAGCTTCGGGAGGCGCTCGTCGCAGAGCGCCGCGTCGAAGATGCCCGCGGCGCTACCGAGCACGCTGACCGTGATCAAGACCGGATAGTAGCGCTGGCTCTTCTGCTTGCCCTTGATCGGGGCATCGGGCCGCTTCGCGAGCAACGCCGCCATGCCGATCCCGCCGAGCGCAGGCGCGATGCTGAAGACGGCACCGCGTGACCACTCGTCCACCACGCCGTGTGCCATCAGCGGGGCCAGCGTGAGCCCGGTGTGCATGACGGCCAGCCCGGTGTGCTTCACCGGGAGCGAGCCGTTCCAGGTGAGCAGCGTGCCGCCGTACGCGAGCGATGCGCCCGCGATACCGATACCGGTGACGAGGGCTCGCGGTGCTCGCGCCGGCGGCTCGTCGGGAGATGCCACCGCCGGCTGTGCGAGGCTCGAGGCAAAGAGCCCGACTCGCAGCAGCCGGCGGAGGAGGTCGCGCAAAACGCCGCGACTATAGAGCCGGTTTCGCGTTCTTCGCCAGCTCGAGCGCCATTTCCGGGAACCAGTCACCCGCGGCGGGGTCCATCATCCCGCGCACCGGGTCGGGCGAGCCGGCGGGCGCCCAGCGGTTGCACTGCCCGTCGGACTCACCGGGGATCTTGATCCACAGGTAGGCGTCGATGAGCGCGTTGCCCGTCTCCAGGGTGGGTCGCAAGCCGAGACCACGGTCGGGCGGGTTGCACCAATCCTGCGCATCACCCTCGGGGTGATCGGCCGGCGGCGTCCAGGGGCCGACGCCGTTGCGGCTCGTGTCGATGACGAAGCCCTTGAGACCCTCGTCGCCGGGGTAGGGCACCCAGGTCTGGCTTTCTACGTTGTCGACGTACCACTGGTCGCTCGCTCCCCAGGTCGAGATGTCGCCCGGGCTCGCGGGGTTGTACTGACTGGCACACCACTCCGCGTGACCGGCGCCCCACGAGCCGGAAGTCGCGTCGGCGAACCAGATGCACTTGGCGATCCAGGTGCCGTACTTCTCGAGCTTGGCTTGGTCCTGGTAGTTGGACGGATTCAGGAAGAAGCCGTCGGACGCGCCGACGTTGGCCTGGAGGAGTCGGTCGGCGACGTCGCCCGAGCCGAGCCATCCGTTGTGGGTTCCGTCGAGGTACACCTTGGCGCCCGGGTGCGTCTTCAGCACGTCGACCGCATAGGAAAGCATCTCGAAGCGATCGGTGGCAGCCGTGGCCGGGTCGGCCTCGGCCGGCTGACACCACTCGAGCACATTGGGGTCTTCGAGCCAGTTGTCGCGATCGGCGAACGGGTTGTACCAGGGGATGATCCCGATGGCGTCGGGCTCGAGAATGACGATCGCTTCGCCGTCGCCAATGCCCTCGGCCACGCCGTCGATCCAGTCGAAGTACTCCTGCTTCGTGGTGGCGCCGCCCGCAGAGAACTGAGCGCAGTCGCGGAAGGGGATGTTGTAGGCGACGAGCACGGGGGTCGCGTGCTGCCCCTTGGCATCCTTCATGATCTTCTTCGTCTGCTTCTTCACTTCCTTGGGGGTGCCCTGCGTGAGCCAGACGGCCGAGGGCGTTTCAATCATCTCCTCGATGAGGGCGGCATCCTTCTTATGGTGACGCTTCTTCAGCGCCTTGATCTGGTCCTTCGCTCCGTCGTTCGGCGCCGGGACGTAGAGACGGGCCCCGGAACCGTGGCATCCGCGCAGGGCTTCGTCCGCTTGACCGAGCGTCTCCGGCCCGTCCGCGGCGACGCTGCAGCCTGCAGCGGCTGCGAGCACGAGACCGGCGAAACCCACAACACTCTTCATCATCATGATTGATCCTCCTGGCGGGCGGAGAGGGACCTCCACCCACCGCAGCGCGGAACCTACGGCAAAGCTGCCTCGCCCGACCATGGGCATTACTTGCGGCCAAGGCGGATCTGCAATCTCTTGGCGCGCTCGTTCGCCAGCCGGCACGCAGCACCCGGAGGGATGTGCGTGCTGCAGCAGCGCACCACGACGGCTATGTTTCCGTGGCGAGCGAGTCAGGCCATGCGCGCGTGTCAGCCCTCGGAGATCTGTTTCTGCTGCCCCGAAGCTTCGTACCAGGCGTTGGTGCGCGCGCTCTCGAAGGCATGGCGACTCTCACCCCTACGGGTGGAGCGCGACTTCTCGCGCAGCATCGAGCTGCTCTTCGCGCGCCTCGTCGAGCGACCGGAGCTCCTCGCTGAGCTCGTGCGTCCGAAGGCTCGCGCGCGACGCCGTCCGTCCAGTCGACCGAAGCCCTTACCTCCCCGGCTCGCGCGCGCCGCCACGCAGTCGAAGCGCAAGGCGCCGAGGCGCTAGCGCGTCGGCACGGATGCAGCGACGACGCGGCGCTGGGCCGGAACGAGCGCGTCCAGGGTCACGCCCAGTGCGCGCGCCAGACGGGAGGCAACGTAGACGGACGGCGTGGCCAGGCCGAGCTCGATGCGCGACAAGTACTTGTCCGCGATGCGCGCCGCCTCGGCGAGCTCGCGCTGCGTGAGCCGCCGCTCTTCACGCGCGGTTCTGACGGCTCGGCCGAAGGTCCTGCGGAACGGTCCTTCCCGCACGCATCGGAGGCTAGACGCAAACCTCGGATGCGAGAACTACCGATAGGTTCCCACGCGCGGTCTCGAATCGGGACGCTCGGACTTCAGGCCGGCAGCTCGGCACATGCCAGATAGACGCTCACTTTGGTGCCAGAGCCCGGAATGCTCTCCATCTGTACGAGTCCGCCCATGCCCTCGACGATCTCTCGCACGGCCGTCAGGCCAACTCCGGTTCCCTTGCCCGGTGCTTTCGTGGTGAAGAACGGTTCGAAGGCCCGATCGGTCGTCTCCGCGTCCATCCCTTCGCCGGTGTCGGTCACCGTGAGGAGCACGTAGGCCCCGGGCGGCGGATCCTCGGAGGCTTCGTCCCCCGGTGGCGACGTCACGCCCAGGGTCTCGAGCGTGAGCGTGCCGCCGGCCGGCATCGCGTCGCGGGCGTTGGCGGCCAAGTTGGAAAGGACGCGGAAAACGGCGGTTTCTTCGCAGCGGACGGGGGGGAGGTCGGAGCCGAGGCGAGTCACCACCTCGATCGGGTCGCCCACGAGCGAGCCAATCACCCCCGAGAAACGCTCGACACATTCCGAGAGGTCGACGCCCGCGGGGCGGCCGATGCCCGGATCACTCGGGATGAGCTTTGCGACCAGGCGGGTCGCCTGGCTGACCGCGTCCTCTACCACGCTCGCCTCGCGTTGAACGGGTGCGCTCTCCTGGTGTCGCAGGGACTCGGCGCAGTTCTGGATCACGAGCAGCATGTTGTTGAGGTCGTGGACCACGCTGCGGATCAGCCACTCGGCGGGGGCAACGACGCTCGCCAGCGGCTGCGCGCGCCCGCGCTTGCCCGTCGAGACGATGCCGCTCTCCGCGTCGGCGTTGGACGACAGCGAAGTGCTCACGATGAGAGCACGTCTGGCCTGGCCGATGAGCTCCTTGAGCCCGACCGCCCTCTGCTCGTGCGAGTCGACCGCTCTCACCGAGCGGCCGAGCGCAGCCACTCTATCGAGCGCGTCGTCGAGCTCTGCCGCCGGACTGCTCGCCCCATCGGCTGCGCAACCGGCCAACCCAGGCCGCGCGCCACTCCGGTTCCATGAGTTCATACTTCCCGCTCCCTGACGGGGCCCCGACGTACCGTAGACACGGAAGGCCCATGCTTCGAGTACTCATATACCTATCGATAGAGGGGTACAAGAAGCGCTCCGCGCGCTCTGCTCCTTTGCCCTGGTGGGCCCGCACCCGTGCGGGCCCGACGGCGGCGGCCACGGCGCTGGAAGTGGCTAGAACTGCGAGAGAAATGCCCAGATGGCAGGGCCGGAGAAGGGCGGCGGCTCGTGGATGCCCGTGAAAGGGCACCAATTGACCGGGTAGCCCTCGTCGCAACCCTGGTACGCGACGCAGCCGTCGCTCCCGATGGGCGAAGGGTCGTCCATGCTGCAGCCGTTGCGCTTGGCGAACTCGTCGCGGGCGGCTTCACCGTTCGGGATGGTGATGGTCGTGTCGTCTTCGCCGTGAGAAGACCAGTACGCGATGTGCTCGCCGCCCGTGCCGCAGTTCGAAGCGCTGAGTGAGCAGGACATGGGGGCAACGGCGCGGAACACGTCCGACATCTTGCACGCCACCCGCAGCGTCATGATCCCACCCATGCTGAAGCCGGTCGCGAGCAAGCGACTCTCGTCGAGACAGAGCTCGCCCTCGAGCTTCGCGACCAGAGCCTTCACGTAGTCGATGTCCGAGTCGCCCCAGGAACCGGCAGCCTGGCCCGCGACGAAGATGGTGTGATCGTCGGCGTGCTCCTTGATGCCGTAGTAAGGTCCTGTGGGATCGATTCCGGGGTTCGGTGGGTCACCGTTGTCCACCTGCACCGCCGACCCCTGGGCGCCGTGGAACGCGAAGATGATGCGCATGGGCGTGGTGCCGTCGTAGCCCGCGGGGATCCGGATGATGTAGTCGCGCATCGTTCCGCCCACGTCGAAGCTGGCTTCGCCGCTCTCGGGCATTGCCGCCCCGCTGCCGCAGCCCGGGCTCGGAACCGGGTCTTTGAGGCCTCCGCCGCTGCCGCTCGTGCCCGACCCGGCGCCTCCACCCATGGGCATTCCGGCCGAGCCGCCTTGCGCGAGCCCAGCGTCGCCGCCCGTCGCGGAGCCGGCGACACCACTACCTGCGGAGCCGCCCATCGCCAGCCCGGAGCCCGACGAGCCACCCGCCGCTTGGCCTGCCGCACCGCTACTACCGGACGCTCCGCCCGCGGCACCGCCACTGCCGGACGCCCCGCCGGACGATCCGCCCGAGCCTCCGCCAGTCGTGCCGCTGGTGGCGCCGCTTCCCGTGCCGGAGCTCGCGCTGCTCCCCGCGTTCGACGAGCCGCCACCGGGCATCCCGCTCGTGCCCTGACCGGCCGCGCCGCCCGCGCCGTCGTCCGTCTTGTTGCCGCACGCCAGCCCCACGCAGGCGCTCATCAGAGCGGCGGATAGCAGGCCTCGTCTCGCGAGCGGTGAAGCAGACATGGGTGGCTCCGTTCCTCATGGAAGGGTACCGCAACGGCTGCGCTCAAGGCAGGACGAACAGCGTCCCGAGATGCCGGGAACCGCAAGTTTTGTGCGAGATCCGAGCGCTGCGTCCGCTCAGGCGTGAATGATTGCAGTAGGCTGCACGGTCTCCGCTGCTTCGTCTGCTGCCTCGATCGGGCTCGGGGCAACGCCCGGATGGGCTTGGTGCTCGAGGAAGCCGATGAGCTCCTCGCGCGCCAGGTCGTACTCGGCCGATTCGAAGAGTGAGGCACGCTCGCGCGGCCGCTCGAAGGGGACCGCCAGGATGCCGCCGAGCCGGGCGCCCGGACCGCTCGTCATCATGGCGACGCGGCTCGACAGGAAGAGCGCCTCGTCGACGTCGTGGGTGACCATCAGCGCGGTGATGCGCTCGCGCGACCAAGCCTCCATCAACGCGTCCTGCAGTTCGAGGCGCGTGAGGGAATCGAGCATGCCGAAGGGCTCGTCGAGCAAGAGCATCTTGGGCTCCAGCGCGAAGGCCCGAGCCAGGCCGACTCGCTGGCGCATGCCTTGCGACAGCTCGGCCGGGTGCTTGTGGAGCGCGGAGCCGAGTCCCACGCGCTCGAGGTGCTCGGCGGCGCGCTCGTTGCGCTCCGCGGCGGTGAATTTCGGGAACGCCTGCTCGAGACCGAGCGTCACGTTCTGCAGCGCCGTCATCCACGGGAACAGGCACGGAGCCTGAAACACGACGCCGCGATCGGTCCCCGGGCCCGTCACCTCGCGGCCCGCGAGGATCACCGTGCCGCGCGTCGCCCCCGCCAGCCCCGCAACGATCGAGAGCACCGTCGATTTACCGCAACCCGAGTGACCGATCAGGGTTACGAACTCGCCCTCCTCGACGGTGAGGTTGAAGCCGTCGACGACGCTTTGCACGCCCTTGGTGGTGGAGAACGTCTTGGCGAGCTCCCAAATTTCCAGGTACTTCTTCACGCGCTGGCCTCCACGACGTGGGGCGCGGGCAGCGCTACCGGGGGTAGGCTCGCAGCTTTCCGTTGCTTGCCGCTCGCGAGCAGCCACGCCACGAGCTCGCCCCGAATCGCCTTGAAGCGTGGATCGCGCGACAGCTCGCGGCGGTCCCGCGGGCGTTCGAGGTCGACGCTGACGGCGGGCCCCAACGTTGCGGCTGGACCGTGCGACAACGGAATGATGCGATCGGCGAGCAGGATCGCCTCCTCCACGTCGTTGGTGATGAGCAGCACCGTCTTCCGGTCGGCCTGCCAGATGCGGGCGATCTCGCCCTGCAAGCTCGCGCGAGTGAGCGCGTCGAGCGCACCGAGCGGCTCGTCGAGCAGGAGCACCTCCGGGTCCATGGCGAGCGCGCGCGCCACCGCGACGCGCTGGCGCATGCCACCGGAGAGCTCGCTCGGCTTCTTGCCGCCTGCGCTGCCGAGCCCGACCAGCACGAGGTAGCGGGTCACGCGTTCGGCTTGCTCCTCCGCGCTGGCCTTGGGAAAGGCCTGGCCCACGGCGAGCGCCACATTTTCGCGCGCCGTGAGCCAGGGCAAAAGTGAGTAATTCTGGAAGACGACGCCCCGTTGCGTGCTGGGTCCGGTCACGGGCTTGTCCGCGACGCGGATGCTGCCCGCGTCCGGCGCGGCCAGCCCTGCAATCAGAGAGATCAGCGTCGTCTTCCCCGCACCCGAGAACCCGACGATCGCGACGAACTCGCCCCGCTCGATCTCGAGGTTCACGTCGCAAAGAACTTCGCTCCGGCGAGCGGTCGTCCCGTAGCTCTTGGAAACGCCGGAAAGGCTGACGAAGCTCATGCCGATGCCGCCTTGAAACGCCGCTCGACGAGCATCATCAAGCGGTCGAGCGCGTAACCCACGAGCCCGATGGTGAGGATGCACAGGATGATGTGCTCGTAGATGAGCGAGTTGTATTCCTGCCACAAGAAGCCGCCGACTCCCGGCGCGCCCGTGAGCATCTCCGCCGCGACGATCACGAGCCAGGCGATGCCTAGGCTCAGCCGGAAGCCCGTGAACATGTAGGGCAAGGCGGCCGGAATGTAGACCTTGAAGAGGGCGCGCGAGCGCGAGAGCTCGAGGACCTTGACGACGTTGACGTAGTCGTTCGGGATCGAGCGCACGCCGAGCGCCGTATTGAGCACCGTCGGCCACATCGAGCACATGGCGATGGTGAACGTGCCCGCTGGCTCCGGCTTGCCGAACAACACGAGCCCGAGCGGCAACCAGGCGAGCGGCGAGACCGGACGCAGGATCTGGATGATCGGATCGAACGAGCTCGCGAACAGGCGCGACGACCCGAGCACGAGCCCGAGCGGCGTGCCGATCACGAGCGCGATCGCATACCCCTTCGCCACGCGTCCGAGTGAGTACCAGGTGAACCGCAGGATCCCCTGATCGAGCTCCCCCCGCTTCTGGAACGGTTCGACGATGTACGGCTTGCTGATTTCCCACGTCTTCCAGGGCGAAGGCAGCGCCGACACCACCGTCGCGCTCGCGAGCGCCCAGAGGCCGATCACGCCCAGAATTCCGAGCGCCGGCAGGAGCACGTAGCTCACCCATTTCTCGGTGACGCTGAGCTTCAACATGGCACTCCTCCCATTTTGCTTGGCCGCGGCACGCGCCCGCTTCCGACATTCTCTGCTCGCATTGTTTCGTCAGCCTTTCAGGCCGTTCACGGGAAACGCCTTCGCGTACGCTTCCGGGTCCTTGGGATCGTAGACGGTGCCGTCGAACAGCGTTTCCGGCTCGTCGTTCCTTCCACCGTGGGCGTAACCGAGCTCCTTCATGGCCTCCTCGTAGAGATCGGTGCGCATGACCTGCTTCGCGACGCCCTCGTAGTCGGGCGCGCCTTCGACCATGCCCCAGCGCCGAAACTGCGAGAGCCACCACTTGGCGTACTTCGGCTGCGGGTAGTTGCAGTTGCGGCTGCTGAAGATCATGTAATTCGGGTCCTGCTTCTTGCGGCCGTCGCCGTAGTCGTAGTTGCCCTTCAAACGTCCGGCGATGAGCTCGGCGGGGCAGTTGATGTAGGTGGGGCGGGACACGATCGACGCCTGCTCGTCGCGGTGGGCGAGGTCGTCGAGCCAGACGCTGGCTTCGTGCAGCGCCTTGAGCACGGCCTTGACGGTTTTCGGGTTCTTGGCGGCGAATTCCTCGGTGAAAGCGCAAACTTTCTCCGGGTGGTCCTTCCACATGTCCTGCGTGGTGATGGCGGTGAAGCCGATGCCGTCGGCGATGGAGCGGGCATTCCAGGGCTCGCCGACGCAGAAGCCGTCCATCTTGTCGACCTTCATGTTGGCCACCATCTGTGCCGGCGGAATCGTGACGAGAGCCACGTCCTTGTCGGGGTGAATGCCGCCGGTGGCGAGGAAGTAGCGCATCCACATCGCATGGGTGCCCGGTGGAAACGTCATCGCGAAGGTCATGGGCGTGCCCTTCGCCTTGGCTTCGTCCACGAGCGGCTTGAGCGCCTTCGCGTCCCCGGCAACCTTGCCCTTGAGCGACATCTTGAGGGTGATCGCCTGCCCGTTGCGGTTCAGGAGCCAGGGGATGATCATCGGCTTCTTCGGCGCGCCGAGCAGGCCCATGGTCGAAGCGATCGGCATGCCGATCAGCATGTGCGTCGCCTGAATGTCGCCGTTCGAGAGAGAGTCGCGAATGGCGGCCCAGCTCGCGCCCTTCACGATCGTGGAGTTGATGCCGTACTTCTTGAACAGGCCCTTTTCGTGGGCGATCACGATGGGCGAGCAGTCGGTGAGCGCGATCATGCCGAAACGCATGTCAGGCGCTTCCGGCTTGTCTGCCGTGAGCGCGGAGGGAGCTGCGGATGCGGCGGGCTTCGTCGAAGAAGCGGCATCCGACTTGTTACAGGCGGGAAGCGCGGCCACCGCCGCTAGCGAGGCAGCGTGGCCGAGCACTGCGCGTCGAGTAAGCTTGTTGTCCATGGGGGTGCCTCCGAGCGGGGGTTAGAAAACGAAGGGAATGTCGATCTGGGCCATCTTGTAGTGTGAAATGCCCTTGCCGTTGGCGAGGGGGTTGTCGAGCGGCAAGGAGATGGAGACGCCGGGGCGCAGCCACATGCTCGCGCCGATCTTGAAGTGCATGCGCGGACCGAACGCGACCGTGCTCGTGTCGCGCAGGGTGTCGGTCTTGTCGGCGGCAACGTTCGCGGGGGTCGAGAGCCAGCGCTGGTGGCGGAGCTCGGTGCCGAGCGAAAACTGGGGCGCGATGAAGTAGCCGAGGTGAATGCCCGTCGTGAAGTTCGTGTTGGCGTTGTCGGCCTTGGCGGGGCCGCGCGTCTGCCAGAGCCGGAAGATGGTCGCCTCGGCCTGGGCGGTGAAGCCGTGACCCACGTACGCGAACCCGACGCCCGGGAACACGGTGAGGTAGTTCACCGCGAACATGGCGTTGTCCATCATCGACCGGGTCGCGGCGCCGGCGGCGTTGGCGGGGGCGGCTTGCGGGTGCGGGTCCTCCCCTCCACCCGAGCCGATCGGCAGCGTCATGCCGAGGAAAAGGCCGAGCTTCAGGTTCGGGTGGATCTTCGGCCCGTAGAGGACGCCGAGCACCGGGTTCAGGATGCCGGTGCGCGCCGATTTGTCGTTCGGTGGCGCGTTGTTCACCATGCCGAGCCGGACCAGGGGGGCGAGGTCGGGGAGGACCTTGTAGCTGGCCGAGAGCATCGGAACGACGGCGAGGCCTCCGCGAGTCGTCGGGCCCTCGTAGAAGCCGAACGACGTGTCGAGGCGCACCGCATTGACCGGAACTACCCCGCGGAGCTGCCAGGGCAGCGAGTACGGCGGGGGCTTCGGCTTCGGCGTTTCGGGGGCGGGGGCGGGGGCGGGGGTAGCGGCCTCGGGCGGCGGCTCCGCAGCGGGAGGCGGCGGGGCCGCGGGAGGCGGCGGGGCAGCAGGAGCAGTGGCAACGGGCGCTGGGGCAGGCGCGGCGGCCGGAGCCGGGGCAGCAGGCGCGGCGGCCGGTGGAGCAGGAGCCGGGGCCGGGGCCGGAGGGGCAGTTGCCGCAGCGCCGGGCGCCTGTGCAGCGACCGGGGCCGCGCGCAAAGCCAGGAGCGAAGCAAGCGTGAGACCGCGAACCGAAGACTTCTTCATCCCTCGGAGTGTTCGTCGCGCGACCCGTCTTCGACAACGCGAAAGAGCGTGATTTTCTGGCCTTCGTTTGTTCGGTCCGTGTTTCCGAAACGTCTGCGCAATGGGCGTTACCTGCACGACATCCAAAACCGCGAAGACGAAACGTCGATGGACCAGATCCGAGGCCTGCATGTGCCTTGCGAAATGATTCGCCCGAGCATGCGCCCGCGCGACGTCCGCGACGGTGTCGTCAGATGTCGGGCGTGAGTCGACACCGGTGCGGGCCGAGGTCGTCCGACCCGGACCGCATGGTTCTCAGGGGTCGCGCACACAGCCGTCGCACTCCGGTGCGAAGGCCTCGACACCGGCCGCCAGGCTTGGATTGTGCAGCGTCACGCTCCCGGCGGCGGGCGGCGCACTTCCGACGGCATAGACGTTTGCCCGCGCACTCACGTCGGCCCCGCGCTCGAACGTGCACTGATCGAGCACCAGAGCGTGCGGCCCCGGCGCCGCGGGAAGGAGGGGCGGCAAGTCGTCGTCCGACACGAGCTGCCAGCGCACGCTGGCGGCGACGAGCGTCTCGAGCTCAGCGGGCAGATCCGCACCGTTTTCGTCCGTCGGGGAAACGACCAGCGTCGTGCGGGTCAGGATCACGTCGTGCGGCAGGCCGATGTAGTTGTGGACGGCGCTCGGCACGCCCGTCTCGAGGTGCGAATCCACGATGCGAACGCTGCCGTTCGGCGCCTGCAGACGGAGAGGGCCACGCGCCATCGCGAAGCGGGTGAGCTCCACCCGCGACCCGTCGTACGCCTCGATCTCGAGGTCGCCGCTGCCGAGCTCCGTGTCCTCGATCGTCACGTCGATGCGATGCGTGCCGCCGAAGCCTCCGGGTTGGCCGTCGAGCCAGAGTCCCGTCGTGCCGTCCGTGGCACTGGCGTCGAGCTGCCGAATGTCGAGCGTCGTGCCGCCGCCGCGCAGCGTCACGGCATCGCGCCAGAGGTCGATCGTGTGCACGCGACACAGGCTCGCGTCGACCTGCGGCCCGACGAACACCC
>Ga0315912_10002725_pt1 | contig 18426 bp, 20 predicted proteins | sample VfabasoilMG_FD_204469 | JGI IMG/M metagenome (GOLD analysis project Ga0315912, IMG submission 204469) | Garden soil microbial communities collected in Santa Monica, California, United States - V. faba soil | ecosystem: Environmental > Terrestrial > Soil > Garden | place: USA: California...
TGATAGCAGAACCAGTGGGATGAACTTCATCTCATCCTCCGCTCGAGCGATCATCCATGCACGGTTGCCGCGAACTCAGAACCGAACGTGAACACGAACCGAGAAGTGAGAACTAGGAAGTTCGAACGACAGCTAGTCGGGCGAAGTGTTCAGTGTCCGAGCAACTCCTGGTCCTTTTTCTTCTGCAGGTCGTCGATCAACTTCACGTGCTCGTCGGTCATCTTCTGGACCTGATCGAGACCCTTCCGCTCATCGTCTTCGGAAATCGTGTGGTCTTTGAGCAGCTTCTTGAGTCGATCGTTGGCGTCGCGGCGAACCTGACGTACGGAGTTTCGTCCTTCCTCCGCCTGCTTGTGGATGTGGCGTGAGAGCTCCTTGCGGCGATCTTCTGTGAGCGCCGGAATCGGAATACGCACGGCCTTGCCGTCGTTTGCCGGGTTCAGCCCCAGGTCCGACGCACGAATGGCCTTCTCGATTGCTCCCATCACTTGCGGGTCGAACGGCTGCGCGATGATCAGCGCCGGCTCCGGCACCGAGAGCGTGGCGACCTGGTTGATGGGCATCCGCGTTCCGTAGGCTTCGACCTGAATGCCATCGAGCAGGCTGACCGTGGCGCGCCCGGTACGGACGTGCGCCATATCCCGTCGCACGCGATCGATGGAGGAGTCCATCCGCGTCTTCACGTCGGTGAACATGCCTTTCAGGTCTTTGAATTCCATATCTCACTCGGTTGGTGGTTAGTGGTTTGTGGAAAGTGGGTTATGGCCCGTTTTGAATCGGCGCGTTGGTTTTACCACCAACCACCAACCACGATCCACCAACCAGCTTAGACGGACACTGTCGTGCCGATGGGCTCGCCGAGGACGACACGGCGGATGTTGCCTGCCTGCCGCAGGTTGAAGACGACAATCGGCAGCTTGTTGTCCATGCACAGCGAGATCGCTGTCGCGTCCATGACTTTCAGTTGCCGTTCGAGCACCTGCAGATAAGAGATCTTTGGGTACTTCGTGGCGGTTGGATCCACCATCGGGTCGGCCGTGTAGATGCCGTCAACTTTGGTGCCCTTGAGGATGACGTCGGCTCTGATCTCCATGGCGCGCAGGGCAGCGGCCGTATCGGTCGTGAAGTAGGGGCTTCCCGTGCCGGCCGCGAAAATGACGACGCGACCCTTCTCGAGGTGCCTGATGGCGCGCCGCCTGATGAACGGCTCGGCTACCGCACGCATCTCGATGGCCGTCACCACTCGCGTGACAACCCCGTGCTGCTCGAGCGCATCCTGCAGCGCGAGCGCGTTGATGACGGTTGCCAGCATCCCCATGTAATCCGCCGTCGCCCGATCCATGCCGCGTGCGCTTGCGGCCAGGCCCCGGAAGATGTTGCCGCCGCCAATGACAATCGCGGTCTCGACACCGAGCGACTGAATGGACCCGACATCCATTGCGATCCGCGTGGCGACCGCAGGGTCAACGCCGAATTGCTGCTCGCCCATCAGGGCTTCGCCCGACAGCTTCAGGAGCGCGCGCTTGTAGACAGGGGTTTGCGTGGAGGGCACAACGGCTTCAGAGGACATCGAGCGACGATTATATCTGCTGTGTAGGCCGGGTCTTGTTCTTTAGACCCGGCGGGTGGCTGTTCTCTAAACCCGGCGGGTCCATAAGAGCAGGACCCGCCCTACGCCGTACTGTCGTGCTCAGGCCTCGGCGCCTTCTCCCATGCGGAAGCGCACAAATCGGCTGATCTGGATGTTCTCGCCGGTCTTTGCGGTCGCTTGTGCCACCACCTGCGAGACCGTCATGCTGCCATCGCGGATCGACGGTTGATCGAGCAGGACGAACTGCGAGTAGAAGCTTCCGAGCTTGCCCTCGATGATCTTGTCGAGCACGTTGGCGGGCTTGCCGGAGTTCTCCATCTGTGCCCGATAGATCGCCTTCTCCTTCTCGATGGCCTCCGCCGGAACTTCCTCGCGGCGAACCCACCTGGGATCGGCAGCGGCGATGTGCATCGCGACTTCCTTCACGAGGTTGTTGAAGTCGTCGGTGCGCGCCACGAAGTCCGACTCGCAATTGACCTCGACGAGCACTCCGATGCGGCCGCCCATGTGAATGTAGCTGCCGATAACGCCCTGCGCCGTTGCACGGCCCGCTCGCTTCGCGGCCTGCGCGAGACCGCGTTTCCTGAGCAGCGTCACAGCCTCTTCCATGTTGCCGTTCGCTTCTGTGAGGGCCGCCTTGCACTCCATCATCCCCGCGCCCGTCTGGTCGCGAAGCTGCTTCACCATTGCTGCCGTAATCTCTGCCATCTCTGGTCTCCGACCGTACAAAAAAAGCGCCGGCTTTGTGGGCCGGCGCCAGAACTCCGTTCTTGGGTTCTTATGCCCCGGCTGTTGTGGGCGCGGTTTCGGCTCGGCGCTGCGGACGCACCGCGCGCGTGAGTCGAGCGGCGGAGTCCGCGGCAGCGGCTTCTTCCGCGCGGGCCGCATCTTCTTCCGCGATCCGCGACTCGCGCATGCCGCGACCGGCAACCACCGCATCGGCGATCTTCGACGCGAAGAGTCGAATCGCACGCAGGGCATCGTCGTTGCCCGGCACCACGTAGTCCACCTCGTCTGGGTCGCAGTTGGTGTCGACCACGCCGATCACCGGAATCTTCAGCTTGCGCGCCTCGTCAACCGCAATCTTCTCCTTGCGGGTATCGACGACGAAGACGGCGTCGGGCAGACGCGACATCTGCCGGATGCCCTCGAGGTTCTTCAGAAGCTTGCGCTTCTCCTTTTCGTTGCGGGCGATCTCCTTCTTCGAGAGCGTGTCGTAACGGCCATCAGTGACCATCGACTCCAGATCTCGAAGGCGTCCGAGGCTGCGCTGAATGGTGGTGAAGTTGGTCAGCAGTCCACCGAGCCATCGCTGATTGATGAAGTACATGCCGCATCGCTGCGCTTCTTCAGCAATGACATCCTGCGCCTGGCGCTTGGTGCCCACAAAGAGCAGCGTGCGCCCATCAGCGGCGAGGTTGGTGATGAACTCCTCGGCGTCGCGGAACTTCTTGACGGTCTTATTGAGGTTGATGATGTAGATACCGTTCCGCTCGCCAAAGATGAACTCCTTCATCTTCGGATTCCACCGTTTCGTCTGGTGACCGAAGTGAACCCCGGCCTCCAGCAAATCCTTCATCGCAATCCCGGACAAGATCCCTCCCTCTTCTCTTTAGCGCTTGCTGAACTGGAAGCGCTTACGCGCGCCAGCCAGACCGTACTTCTTGCGTTCCTTGACTCTCGAGTCGGACGTCAACAGCCCGTCCTTCTTCAGCTGCTTGCGCAACTCCACGTTGAAGTCGCAGAGGGCGCGCGCGATACCGAGCTTCATGGCGCCCGCCTGGCCGTTGATGCCACCGCCATCGACCGTGGCGAGGATGTCGAACTTCTCGCCAGTCTCCGTCAGCAGGAGCGGGCGGCGCACCTGCATGCGCAGCGCGTCTGTCGGGAAGAACTTCTCGAACTCGCGATGGTTGACGGTGATGGCGCCCTTGCCGGGGCGGAGGAAAACGCGGGCAGTCGATGTCTTTCGGCGGCCTGTGCCGTAGTATTCGATGCTTGCCAAGCTATGCGACCTCGATCTTCTTCGGTTGCTGTGCCGTATGAGGATGATCGGGACCGGCGTAGACCTTGAGCTTGCGGTACATCGCGTCTCCCATCTTGGTCTTCGGCAACATGCCTCGGACCGCTTCCTCCATTAAACGAATCGGTTTGCGCTTTCGTACGTCAACGGCGCGCTCCTCGCGAAGCCCGCCTTCGAAACCGCTGTGCCGACGATAGATCTTCTTCTGTTCCTTATCGCCCGTGAGCTTGATCGCGCCGGCATTGACGATGACGACGTGATCGCCCGTATCGATGAAGGGCGTATAGGACGCCTTGTGCTTACCTTGGAGCAGCCGCGCCGTCAGGGTGGCCACTCGGCCCAGCACCTTACCTTCGGCGTCAATGACGTGCCACTGGCTGTCCGCGCGTTTCGCGCTCGCGACAAACGTACGCATGAATTCAGGGATTCCTTCGCCCCGGCCAAACCGTATCGGCAGAAGCTGGGTTGGTCCACGCTCTCGGTCCCAACTTCGGGCCGATGCCATTCAGCGCGGACGTGACCTACGACCGTAAACCCTAATGATACGGACCGTCTTCACATCTTGTCAAGCCACACGTGCACAGCTACTTCTGCCGACTTCGCCCCCAAGTTTCTAACGACTCCGTCGCTCGCTTTACCCGATTCGGTCGGGGCTTCTCCTGACTTCGTCGCCGAAGCTCCTTTCCGCTGTCGGTCCTTTGTAGTCCTGAACAATTCTGCCGATAACAACTTTGTCAGGCGTCGCATCGACCATCGGGCGCAACAGAAGTGTGATTTGCGCACCGTTTTGTCGTCAGGGGGGTTCGGAAAACCGCCACTTCCGTGACGGCCAGAAAGCGCGAATGGGCCGAAACAGGCCAAAGAGCGAGTGGTCGAGGTAATGGCACAGCGGTTGCGCTTGTGAACGGGGCTCTCGAATAGAGCAGCGCGTCAGAGACCTCTTATGTTTGGCATGTTTGGCAAATCGAAATCAGTGGTCGGGCTCGACATCGGATCGAGCGCGGTCAAAGCGGTCGAGCTGAAGCCCACGGGCAAAGGCTTCCGCGTTGCGGCGTACGGTGAAGAGCCGGTGCCGCCCGACGCCATCGTTGACGGCGCAATTATCGACGCCGGCGCCGTGGCCGAGGCTATTCGCCAGGTCTTCGAGCGCAACAAGGCGTTCAAGGGCAAGGACGTCTGCGCCTCGCTTTCAGGCAACGCCGTCATCGTCAAGAAAATCACGCTGCCAGTCATGACGGAGTCGGAGCTCGACGAGTCGATCTACTGGGAAGCGGAGCAGTACATCCCGTTCGACATCCAGGACGTCAACCTCGATTACCAGATTCTGGACGCCGGCACCGGTCCCGACTCTCGCGGCAGCATGGAAGTGCTCCTCGTTGCGGCGAAGAAGGAAAAGATCGGCGACTACACAGGCGTCATCGCGCAGGCAGGCCGCACGCCGGTCATCGTGGACGTCGATGCCTTCGCGCTGCAGAACGCGTTCGACGTGAACTACGGGCTGGACCCGGGGCAGGTGACGGTCCTGCTGAATGCCGGCGCCAGCGCCATCAACATCAACATTCTCCAGGGTGAGCAGTCGATGTTCACCCGCGACATCTCGATCGGTGGAAACGCCTACACCGAAGCGGTCCAGAAGGAACTCGATCTTCCGCACGAGTCGGCAGAGCAGCTGAAGAGGGGCATTCCGGTAGACGGCGCTTCGTTCGAGGAGGCGCAGCCGGTGCTGCGAGCTGTGACAGAGAACGTGCTGCTCGAAGTACAGAAGACGTTCGACTTCTTCAAAGCCACCGCGTCTTCCGATCGCATCGACCGGATCATGTTGAGCGGCGGCGCGTCGCGCGTGGATGGGTTCCGCGACATGCTGCACGAGCGATTCAACGCGCCGGTCGAAGAGTTCGATCCATTCCGCACCATCACCTGGGACTCAAAGAAGCTTGGTCGTGAAGCCGTTGAGCATGCGTCCACGGCGGCAGTTGCCGTCGGCCTCGCGCTCAGGAAGGTGAACGACCGATGATTCGCATCAATCTCCTCGGCACCGAGCGCAAGCAGGCGAAGAAGGCACCATCCTTCGACGTCGGCCAGCGGCTCACCGTTGCGTGCAGCTTGATCCTCGTCAGCGCCGTCGTCGGCATCGGCTGGTGGTACTGGACGCTTCAGAACGAGTCCACTCGCGTCGACAACGAGATCGCGGTGAAGACGGCAGAAGCGGCGCGTCTGCAGTCGCTCCTCCTCGAGGTCCAGAAGTTCGAAGCACAGCGCACGCAGTTGCAACAGCGTGTGCAGTTGATCGAGCAGCTCCGAAGCGGACAAAGCGTTCCCGTGCAATTGCTGGATCACGTCAGCAAGAGCCTGCCCGACATGTTGTGGCTGACCGACTTGAACCAGGAGGGTGGCGCCGTGACGATTCAGGGCCGCAGCACCACGCTCATCGCCCTGTCGGATTTCGTGGCCAACCTGGGCAACGGCGGATTCCTGAAAAAGCCGATCGACATCGTGAACAGCGTCGTCGAGAACAACCGTTCAGGCAACGCCCAGTCGGTCGAGTTGATCAATTTCACGGTGAAGGCGGAGCTCGCCTCCGCTGGTCGCGCTGCTGGTGCGGGGCCGGCGGGTCGCGGCGCGCCTCCCCCGGGACGGAAGTAACGTGGCGATCAACCTTAGCCTCAACAAGCTGCCGTGGTACGCGCAGGTCGGCATGTTCGTCGCTCTCTCGGCGGCGGGTGCCGGTGCGTTCTGGTACTTCTACGCCGACAAGACGATGCAGGAAATCTCGGCGCGCCAGGCGCAGCTCGACACGATCAATCAGCAAATCGAACGCGGTCTCAACACCGCGAAGCGGTTGCCCGAGTTCCGCCGCGAAGTCGAAGGGCTCGAAGCGCAACTCGAACGTCTGCGTGCGGTGCTCCCCGAGGAACAGGACGTGGGCGATCTGCTCCGACGTGTTCAGGCGATGGCAACGCAGTCGCGTCTGACGATTCGCGGCTTCCAGCCGCGTTCGGTGACGCGGCGCCAGATGCACGCGGAATGGCCGATTGGTTTGCAGCTCGAAGGGACCTATCACGATCTCGGTACGTTCCTCGAGCGTGTGAGCAAGTTCCCGCGAATCATCAACGTGGGCACGATTCATATCAAGGCGCAGGACGTGCAGTCAGGCTCAGCGACGATCACCGCGGATTGCACCGCGACGACGTTCGTGTTGCTCGATGCGCAACCTGCGGCAGCAGCGCCGGCACCCGGCGCGGCGAAGACGGAGTAACGCTGGTGACTCGCGCGCTTCTTTTCGTTCCGCTGACCGTTCTGCTCGCGACTGGAGCAGCGCAGGCCCAGGCTCCGCAACCCGCGGCGCCGGCGGCTTCTGCAGCTGCGCCGGCTACGACACCGCCCGCTGGAGCACCAGCGGCGACGCAGACTGCTGCGAAGGCCGACCCCATCGAGCCGCAGGGATTTACCTACAACCCGGAAGGACGTCGCGATCCCTTCGTCAGCTTGCTGCGTCGCGGTGTGGACTCAGCGCAGACCCGGCGCGTCGCGGGTCTGGCCGGACTGGGAACCGCTGAAATCAGCCTGCGCGGTGTCGTCCTGAGCCAGGGCGGCTTCGTCGGGATCGTCCAGGGCGTCGATAGCAAGACCTACATCGTGCGCTCCGGCGACAAGTTGTCGGACGGCGCCATTCGATCGATTACCGCCGACTCGATGGTCATTCAGCAGCAGGTCAACGATCCGCTCTCGCTTGAGAAGGTTCACGAGGTGCGGAAAGTGCTCCGACAGACGGAAGAGGGGAAGTAGTGGAGAGGTTTGGGCGAACCATGCCAGTAACGTACCGATTTTCGATGCTGCTCGGGCTCTGTCTCGCGACGGCGCTCGGCGTCATGAGTCCACTGCGAATCAGCGGAGCGGGGAACGATACCGCGCTGCTGAAGCGGATTGCGTCCCGCGTCGACGGGCGCATGGGGGTGCTTGCCATCGAGGCCACGACCCCTGTGCCGTACGTCGCCTCGCAGCCCGATCCCAAGACGTTCGTCGTCGAATTGCGTGACGTCGTGGCACTCGGTTTCCAGAACGAGTTTGCTGCCGACCCGCGTCATCCGATTACGGCCGTCCAGGTGGAGAACGCCGCGGCCAGCGACGGCACCATCGTCGCCCGCGTGCGCCTGACGCTCGACCAGTCGATGCGGCCGCGTGTGCGCAGCACGAGGAACGTCATTTACGTCGAGGCTGAACGGGCAACAGGCACACCGATTGTTCCGACGGCTGCGACAGCAGCAACGCCAGCCCCGGCCGCGGTGGTTCCAGCCGCTCCGACAGCAACGCCTGCGACACCGGCCGCCAAGCCGCCGATGTCAGCAGCGATGGCAGCCGGAATGAGCTTCACCGGACCGTCGCCTGCGATTCGCGACCTCCGCGTGCAGAAGCGGGGCGACGCCACAGCCGTCACGCTGCTCGGCACCTCGCGCCTGATTGCAACCAGCGTCATCGAGCCGAAGGACGGACCGCGCCGCGTGGTCGTCAATCTGCCGAACGTGACGTCATCGCTGCCGACGACCAACAACGTGGGACAGGGTCCCGTCCAGCGCGTGCGCATCGGGTTCGATCCCAAGTCGCCCTTGATGACGCAGGTCAGCTTCGATCTCTCGCGCACGGCGCCGTATCGTGTCGAGTCGTCTCAGGACGGCAACGACCTGACGATCGTGTTCGACGAGCCGGCGGCCGACCCGTTCAGCGCGCTTCAGTCATCGCGCACGGCGGCGAATACGAAGGTTGACGCCCCCCAGGTGTCGGTGTCGAACGTCGAGGCGCCGCGCCCGGCACCGGCGGCGGCTCCAGCTCCGCGAGTGGCAGCCGCACAGGCACCGGCTCCGGCGGGTGCAGCGCAACAGCCTGCCGCGCAGGCACAGGCACCGGCGGCACAGCCGGTTGTTCCGGTGCAGCCGCGTTACACGGGCAATCCGGTCAGCCTCGACTTCCAGGGTGCGGACCTTCGCGCCGTGCTCCGGACGTTCTCGGAGATCAGCGGTCTCAACCTGGTAATCGACCCGACGATTCAGGGCACGGTCGACGTCGCGCTTCGCGATGTGCCGTGGGATCAGGCGCTCGACATCATCCTGCGCGCCAACAAGCTCGGTTACGTCGTGGACGGCACGATCGTGCGTGTCGCGCCGCTGACGGTGCTCGCTGAGGAAGAGTCACAGCGCCGCAAGCTGTCGGACGAGCAGGCGCTCGCCGGCGAGCTGCGCGTGCTGACCCGTTCACTCAGCTACGCGCGCGCCGAGGATCTGCGCCAGCTGCTCACGCAGACCGCACTCTCGCAGCGCGGATCGATTCAGTTCGATCAGCGCACGAACACGCTGATCATCAACGACCTGCCGGATCGCCTCGAGCGCGCTGCCGGCCTCATCACGACCCTCGATCGTCCCGAGCCGCAGGTCGAGATCGAAGCACGCATCGTGACCACGACGCGCGACTTCGCACGCAATCTCGGTATCCAGTGGGGCTTCGGTGCACGCGCGAGCACCGCGCTCGGCAACACGCTGCCGTTCTCCTTCCCGAACCAGGCCAACCTCGGTGGCCGCACGGGCAATGAGCAGGGCGCCTCGGCGCGCGATGCTGCCGATTTGACCAGCACCGTCGTCAACATGGGCGTCAGCCCGGCAACGAGCGCCATCGGTCTGGCTCTCGGGTCGGTGAACGGTGCGGTCAACGTGGACGTGGCATTGTCGGCGCTCGAGCGCACGGGTCAGGGCCGCATTCTCTCGACACCGCGTGTGTCCACGCAGAACAACATCGAAGCCGAGATCACGCAGGGCGTGCAGATTCCGATTCAGACGGTCGCGAACAACACCGTCACGGTGACGTTCCGCGACGCGGCGCTGACGCTGCGCGTGACCCCGCAGATCACTGCGACCAACACGGTCATCATGCGCATCTCGGTCGAGAACGCGTCGCCCGACTTCAGCCGCGCGATCAACGGCATCCCGCCCATCGACACCCAGCGTGCGCTGACGCAGGTGCTCGTCGGCGACGGTGATACGACGGTCATCGGCGGCATCTATGTCAGCCGCGAGCAGGCAGCGCAGGACCGGACGCCCGGACTGCATCGCATCCCGCTCCTCGGCTGGTTGTTCCAGCGGAACGAGTTCTCGGATGAGAGCCGCGAGCTGCTCATCTTCATCACGCCGAAGATCACGAGACTGTAGGAGAGGGAAATACAGTGACTGCGAAGCTTCTCAAGTCTGTTGTTGTGTTGACGCTGGCGGCTCTCGCGAGCAGCAGCTGCGGTGAGTTCACGCGCGAAGGCCGTGCACCCGCCATCGTCGTGGTCCGGTCGCTCGCAGGTGCGTCTGGCGCGACCCCCGACGAGTTCGGTGGCACCCTGGACTCCGACGTGGTCACCAATGTCACGCGCCCCGCGCCGTGCTCGGATGAGTCGCCATGTCCATCGATCTATCCGGACCTGGCAGAAGTCCAGTTGAGTCTCATCGCGAAAGACCCGGGCGCTCCGGGGATTGCGTCGAACCCGAGCCAGCTGAACACCGTCACGATCAACCGCTATCGCGTGGAGTATCGGCGAGCGGACGGTCGCAACACCCCCGGGATCGACGTGCCGTATGCATTCGATTCGGCATTGACGGTCACCGTGCCCACCGACGGCGTTGCCAGTGCAGGCTTCGAGCTCGTGCGTCATGCCGCAAAACTCGAGGCGCCGCTCAAGGCGCTCAGGGATGGTGGCTTCATATCGACAATCACCGTCGTGACGTTCTACGGCCGTGACCAGGCGGGCAACGAGGTCAGCGTCTCAAGTCAGATTGGTATTCATTTTGGCAACTTCGCGGACCCGCAGTAGGGACCAGATCATGTTCAGCACGAGAGGCACGACTGTGAAGCCGACCTATTTATTCCTGGCCGTGACGGCCGCGACGTTGTTCAGCGGCTGCATGATGCAGAATCAGTCAGCGCCTGCCTTGACTGGGCCGTCTGGCTTCGGCCGGTACCTGACGATGACGGCAGCACCGGATACGTTGCCGCGCGATGGCAGTTCTCAAACGCAGATTACGCTCACGTACACCGACCACGAGAAGAAGCCGCTCGTTCGCCGCATCATCCTGCAGGCGAGCTCCGGAAGTCTCTCGGTCGCCGAAGTCACCACAAATGCGGACGGAAAAGCGGCGTTCGTGTTGACGGCGCCGATGCTCAACACGCCGGCGTCCGCCGTCGAAGTCGTCGCCACGCCGGTTGCCGATGCCGCAGACGCCGCTGACGGCTCCAACGTCGTCAGGCAGTCGGTCCTGGTCAATCTGATCGGTCCGGCATTCCCGAGCCCGTCCTTCACGTTTGCTCCGGGGACGCCGGCGCAGTTCCAGAACGTCAACTTCGACGCGTCCGCCACAACGTTGTCGGGTTCGACATGCGGCACGGCCTGCACATACGACTGGGACTTCGGCGACGGCTCATCGGGTAGTGGAATCGTGATCGATCACAGGTTCAGCGTTCAGGGCTCGGTCGTCGTGACGCTGACGGTCACGTCGCCTGGTGGCACTACGATGTCGACGTCGAGGACCGTCCCCGTCGGAGATCCGGTGTCGCCGACGGCGTCATTTACGGTCTCGCCCAGCAACCCGAAAATCGGCGACACGGTCTTCTTCAATGCAGCGTCGTCGACTGGCGCCAACGGTGCCACGATCGTGCAGTACCGGTGGAACTTCGGTAACAACTCGACGGCGGTCACGACGACTCCGACGACCTCGACGACCTATAGCAGCGACCGGTCATTCACCGTGGAGTTGATAGTCGTCGATAGCAACGGTCAAACGGCTACGGCCACGCAGTCGGTGAGTGTGGTCCCATAATGTAGGGGTGTCGGACAACCCCAGGATTGAAGACCTTCGACGCCGGGTCCTTAAGGATCCGGCGTCGATTGCTTTTGCGCAGCTTGCAGAGGAATACCGGCGGGCTGGTGATTGCGAAGAGGCCGTTCGGGTGTGCGAGGCAGGACTGGCCCAGCACCCTGCGTATCTCTCCGCAAGGGTCACACTCGGTCGCGCGCTGTTTGCGCTTGGCCGCCTCGAGGACGCCCGCACCGAGTTTCTTCGCGTGCTCGACGCCGCTCCTGACAATCTGATCGCGGTCGGGAAGCTCGCAGAGATCCATCAGCGCACGCAGCAGGTTGCCTACCGGCGCCCAGCGGAGGATCCGACACAGGTCTCAATAGGGCAGAACCGCGTTGTCCGCTCGTCGGACGAACGGGTGCTCGCGGAACTCCAGGCCTGGCTGGACGCGATCGGCAAGCGACGACTTGCACGGCATCAGTGATGAGTTTTCCCGGCTCGGACATCCTTGCAGCGCGGCATCGCGCGGTGAGAACCAGACTCGCGGCGCTTGGCCTCGACGGTCTCATCGTCACCAATCCCACCAACATCAGATACCTGTCGAATCACGCGGGTAGTGCCGGGACTCTGATCCTCACGCAGAGCGACGTGCACCTGCTGATCGACTTCCGTTACGAGGAGTCGGTTCGCTTGCTTCAGGCCTCGGATGCGGCGTGCCCCGGCCTGCGGACCTGGCCGGTGCCGGCGAGCTATGACGAGGCGCTGATCGACATGGCCTCGACACTGGCGCCGGCGAAGCTGGGGATTGAAGCCGCCCATCTGACAGTGGCCAGGAAAGAATGGCTCGAGCGAACGTCGATCTCGCGCGGGTTGGCGTTGACGTGGGCATCAACCGAGCGCGTGGTCGAACAACCCCGCCTCGTCAAGGATGCAACCGAGCTCGCAGTACTTCGCGATGCGGCGTCCCGGCTCACTATGGTTGCGCAGAAGGCGTTTGAAGCGGTTCGGCCCGGCGCGACGGAGCGGGACGTGGCCGCTGTGATCGAAATGGGCCTGCGCGCCGCCGGATACGAGAGGCCTGCGTTCGAGACAATAGTCGCGTCAGGCCCGAATGCGGCGCTTCCTCACTACCGCGCCGGCGTCCGTATCATGAAACCGGGCGACCTGGTCGTGCTGGACTTCGGCGGTGTCCTGGACGGATACTGCTCGGACTTGACCCGGACTGTATCGGTAGGGGCGCCCACTCCAGACGCCCTCCGGCTGCATGCAGCCGTCCGAGATGCTCAACGGGCCGCCATCGAGGCGGTCAAGCCCGGAGCCTCCGCAACTTCAGTCGACGCCGCGGCGAGAGGTTTACTCGAGTCGCGCGGGCTGGGAGAAGCATTCGGGCACGGAACCGGTCATGGTCTCGGCCTGGATATTCACGAAGAGCCACGCGTCGGCCCGCCGCGCCCGCACTCAGCTTCCGTGCAACTTGAACCAGGGATGGTGTTTACCATTGAGCCAGGGGCCTATTTGCCGGGCATGGGCGGCGTGCGGATCGAAGACGATGTGCTCGTGACCGCGGATGGGTGCGAGGTGTTGACGTCAGTGCCGAGGGAACTGCTGGCACTAGGGTGATAGCGAAGTAGGCAGTAGACCGTAGGCAATAGGCATCAAGGCCGCCTTTGCTGCCTACCGCATACTGCTTACCGCCCACTGAGAGCGAATGGATCTAGAAGAGATCAAAAAGATACTGGACTTGATGCGCGAGAACGACCTGAGCGAGTTCGAGCTCGAACAGGAAGGCGTCAAGGTCCGATTGCGCAAGAACAGCGCTCCTCAGTGGAGCGGTCACGCGCCTGTGATGCCGGTCGCCGGGTATGCACCGCCGCCCGCCGCTGCATCGGCTCCGGGTGCCGAGCCGGCATCGTCGCCTCTGACCGCGGCAAGCGAAGACGTCGATCTGGCGATCATCAAGTCGCCGATCGTCGGCACGTTCTATCGCTCGCCCGATCCCGAGTCCAAGCCTTTCGCGGAGGTCGGACAGATGGTGAAGACGGGCCAGACCCTCTGCATCATCGAAGCCATGAAGCTGATGAACGAGATCAACGCCGAGTGTGACGGCGAAGTGGTGAAGGTGTACGTGGAGAATGGACGCGCCGTTCACTACGGCGAGCGCCTGTTCGCCATCCGGCCGGTATAAGCCATGTTCAAGCTTCCTGCATAGGCCATGTTCAAGAAAATCCTCATCGCCAATCGTGGAGAGATCGCGCTGCGCATCATCCATGCGTGCCGCGAGCTGAACATCAAGACGGTCGCCGTCTACTCCGAAGCCGACGAGAACTCGCTTCACGTTCGCTTCGCGGACGAAGACGTCTGCATCGGGCCGCCGCGAAGTGCGGAGAGCTACCTGAACGTGCCGGCGATCATCAGCGCTGCCGAAATCACCGGTGCCGACGCGATTCATCCGGGCTACGGGTTCTTGTCGGAAAGCGCCTACCTCGCCGAAGTGTGCGAGGCGTGTCACATCCGCTTCATCGGTCCAGACCCGAGCGTGATCAAGCTGCTCGGTGATAAGGCACGTGCCAAGAAGGCGATGAAGAAGGCCGGCGTGCCGATGCTGCCCGGCAGCGATGGCCCGGTGACGGGCGAGGAGCACGCGCTCAAGGTCGTCAAGGACATTGGTTTCCCCGTCATCGTGAAGGCCGTCGCCGGTGGGGGAGGACGCGGCATGCGCGTCGTCCGATCGGCGGGCGAGCTCGCGAACGCCCTGCGGACGGCGCAGCGCGAGGCCGAAGCGGCATTCGGCAACGGCGACGTCTACATCGAGAAGTATCTCGAGAACCCGCGGCACATCGAGTTCCAGATCATCGGGGATCATCACGGCAACGTCGTCCATCTGGGTGAGCGCGAGTGCTCCATCCAGCGCCGCCATCAGAAGCTGATCGAGGAAGCGCCCTCACCAGCGCTGAGCGACAAAATCCGCAAGAAGATGGGCAGCGTCGTCGTGGATGCCGCCAAGGCGGTTCAATACACGAACGCGGGGACGTTCGAGTTCCTGATGGATAAGGACGGCAAGTTCTATTACATGGAGACCAACACCCGTCTCCAGGTCGAGCATCCGGTCACAGAGATGGTGACCGGCATCGACATCGTGAAGGAACAGATTCGCATTGCTGCCGGCGAGCGGCTGTCGTTCAAGCAGAGCGAAGTCACGTTCACAGGGCACGCGATCGAATGCCGCGTGAATGCCGAAGACCCCGAGACGTTCGCGCCGTCACCCGGCGTGATTCACGCGTACAGCGTGCCGGGCGGCCCGGGCGTTCGCATCGACACCTTTGCGCACTCCGATTGCACCGTGACGCCGTACTACGACTCGATGATCGCCAAGATCATCACGCACGGTCGCGACCGTCAGGAAGCGATCGCGCGCATGAAGCGAACGCTCGACATGACTGTCATCGAGGGCATTCGCACGTCGGTGCCGCTGCATCTCAAGATCCTGAACGAAGCCGATTTCATTGCCGGTCGCTTGAACACGGGGTTCATGGAGCGGTTCATGCCGCAGCCCAAGAAGACCAGCCTGGCGGATACGGCCTGAGGTCGCTCCCTCCGCTCCACGCCATCGTCGATGTGGCGGTCTCACTCCGCACTGAGTGGCAGCCTGTAGAAGTAGCCCGCGCCTTCCTCGATGGGGGCGTGCGGTGTATCCAGATTCGCGGCAAGGACCTTCCCTCGAACGATCTCCTCAAGCTGTGCGACGCCGTCACCTCGATGGCGAAACCGTACCACGCCACCATCATCGTCAACGATCGAGTCGACCTGGCGTTGATGTCGCTTGCCTCAGGCGTGCATGTCGGACAAGAGGATCTGTCCCCGGCGCGTGTGCGTCAGATCCTCGGCGACGATGCCGTCGTCGGATTGTCTACGCATACCGTCGCGCAAGCGGAGGCGGCGCTGCGACAGCCCATCACCTACCTCGCCGTCGGGCCGGTCTTCGGGACACGCACGAAAGACACCGGCTACAACGCAGTAGGCCTGGACCTCGTATCGGCTGCGGCACGGATGGCCGGCCATGTGCCGGTTGTGGCAATCGGAGGGATCACGCTTGCGAACGCGCGGTCCGTCATCGACGCTGGTGCGGCCGCCGTCGCGGTCATCGGGGACCTCCTGACCGACAAGGATGTCAGCCGCCGGGCGGACGCCTATCTTCGGACTCTCGCCTGACTTCGCTTATATTCGCTGTGCGACTGCCTGTTGAACTGAGTGGCGCTTGAGGAACTGAGGGGGGACTGTGGCTGGCTCATTGTTTCGCACCAAGTCGATCGACCGCCTGCTTACGGAGGCGCAGGCCAGTGGTGATAAGGCGCTCAAACGCACGCTCGGAGGCTGGCAGCTCGTAGCCCTCGGGATCGGCGCGATTATCGGCGCCGGCTTGTTTGTGCGGACCGCGGCCGCGATTGCCGAGCGGTCGGGGCCCGCCGTCACGCTGGCGTTCCTCGTCGCGGCCGTCGGCTGCCTCTTTGCCGGCCTGTGCTACGCCGAGTTCGCCTCAATGATTCCTATCGCGGGGAGTGCTTACACCTACTCGTACGCCACGATGGGTGAGTTCGTCGCGTGGATCATCGGCTGGGACCTGGTGCTCGAGTACGCCGTAGGCGCCGCCACGGTGGCGATTGCCTGGAGCGAGTACTTCAACCGCGTGCTCGAATTCGTCGGATGGAGTGTCCCGTACGAGTGGCGACACGGGCCGTTCGAATCGGCCGGCGGTGTGCAGGGAATCATGAACATTCCCGCGATCGTCATTCTGGCGATCCTCTCGGCACTCCTGATTCGGGGAACTCGTGAGTCAGCGTTCGTCAACAGCATCATCGTCATCACCAAGGTGACGATTGTCTTGATGGTGATTGCGATTGGCTGGCAGTTCATCAACCCCGTGAACCACACGCCTTTCATCCCGGCACCCGTGCCCTACACCACAGCGCAGGGAGTGACGCACACCTACGGTGGACTGATGGGGATCCTCGGCGCTGCAGGCGTCGTCTTCTTCGCGTTCATCGGGTTTGACGCGGTGTCTACAGCCGCGCAGGAGACGAAGAACCCGAAAAAAGACATGCCCTTCGGCATTCTCGGGTCGCTGGCCGTGTGCACCGTCCTCTACGTGCTCTTTTCCTACGTGCTGAGCGGTGTTGCAACGGTCGAGGACTTCCGCAGTACTGGCCGGGAGGCTTCGGTTGCGTTCGTGATCAGCAAATACATGACCGGCTACGCATGGCTCGCGCAGTTCGTGACGATCGCGATTCTTGCAGGGTTCTCGTCGGTCATCCTCGTGATGCTCCTGGGGCAGTCGCGCGTCTTCTACGCGATGAGCCAGGATGGCCTCGTCCCGAAGGTCTTCTCTGAGGTCCATCCACGGTTCAAGACGCCGTGGAAGTCCAACGTTCTGTTCTTCGGGTTGACCGCGCTGTTTGCCGCGTTCATTCCGGGAGACATCGTCGGCGAGATGACCAGCATTGGGACGTTGTTCGCCTTCATTCTCGTCTGCGCCGGCGTGTGGATCATGCGCGTGCGGCGGCCGGACATCCCGCGAAGCTTTGTCGTGCCGGCGCTGCCCCTGGTGGCGACGCTTGGAATCCTCGTGTGCGGCGCGATGATCTACGGCCTCGGCTGGACCAATTGGCTGCGGCTGATTGCGTGGCTCGTCGTCGGCCTCATCTTCTATTTCGGTTATGCCCGCCGGCACAGCCGGCTGGAAGCCTGACACTTTCGTGGAGAACTATGACCGCACGGGTACTGGACGGACAGGCGCTTGGCGCGCGTATGCAGGAGGAAATCAAGCCGCAAGTCGCAGAGTTCGTGAAGAAGCATGGACGCCCCCCCGGGCTCGGCATCGTACTCGTCGGCAATGACCCGGCGTCGCAGGTCTACGTTCGAAACAAGGTCAAGGCTGGCGGCGATGTCGGGTTCCGAGTCGATTTGGAGCGGATGCCGGAGACGGCCACTCTTGCTGATGTTCTCGCGCTGGTCGATCGGCTGAATAAGAGCGACGCGATCGACGGCATCCTCGTGCAGTCACCGCTGCCGAAGGTGATGGGTGCGGGCGCGCAGCAGCAGGTCTTCGATACGATCGCGGCAGAGAAGGACGTCGACGGTTTCGGCGCGGAGAGCGTCGGGCTGTTGTCGCAGAATCGCCCGAAGCTCGTGGCCTGCACGCCAGCCGGTGTCATCGAGCTTCTCGAGCGCGAGAAGATTCAGATTCGTGGAAAGCATGCGGTCGTCATTGGGCGCAGCGATATCGTCGGCAAGCCGATGGCGCTGTTGTTGTTGCATCGGGATGCGACGGTCACGATTTGCCATTCGCGGACGCCGGATTTGCCGTCGATGTGCCGCCAGGCGGATATCCTCGTCGCCGCGGTCGGTCGCGCGGGGCTCGTCACCAAGGATTTCGTGAAGCCCGGGGCCACGGTGATCGACGTCGGCATGAATCGCGTGACCGATCCCGCCGTTGCCGCACAACTCTTTCCGGCAGGACATGCCAGACTCGCGTCGTTTCAAGCGAAAGGCTCGGTTCTGGTTGGTGATGTGCATCCGGAAGTGTGGGAGGTCGCAGGTGCACTGACGCCTGTGCCTGGCGGAGTTGGCCCGCTCACGATCACGATGCTGATGATGAACACGCTCAGCGCGGCGAAGGAGCGGGTTGGTGCGTAGAGGCGGGTCTTTAGACCCGCCTGCGGTACGTCGGCGCGTCTGAAGATGCGCCGCTACGCAGGCCTCGCCAGTTTTTCCAACGTCTCGAGCACCTGGCGCTTCGTCTCGTCGATTGTCCCGTCGGTCCAGATTGCATAGTTGGCGCGACGAACTTTCTCTTCAGTCGAGAGTTGCGCCGCGATCCGCTGCCGGGCCTGCTGTTCGCTCAGGCCGTCACGAGTCATCACACGCCGTAGTTGTTCATCCGCGGTGCATGCCGTGGTGATGACGATGTCGAAGTCGCGTTCGCGTCCGGTCTC
>Ga0315912_10002726_pt1 | contig 18424 bp, 19 predicted proteins | sample VfabasoilMG_FD_204469 | JGI IMG/M metagenome (GOLD analysis project Ga0315912, IMG submission 204469) | Garden soil microbial communities collected in Santa Monica, California, United States - V. faba soil | ecosystem: Environmental > Terrestrial > Soil > Garden | place: USA: California...
GCTCCGCGGGCAAGGGCGCGAGCGGCGCGCCGACGGCGGGCTCGAGCAGGGGTGGGAGCGCCGGCAGTGCGGGGCAGGCGCTCGGCGGGAGCAGCGGGACGAGCGGGAGCAGCGCGGGACGCGGCACGGCGGGTGGCGGCACCGCGGCCGTGTCCGGCGGCTCAGCAGGGAACGCGGGAACGACGAGCATTCAGGCGGGCTCGAGCGGCGCGGGCAACCCGGCGGGCGGTGAGAGCGGAGAAGGCGGCGCGGCCGGCGCGGGCGGTGAGGACGGCGAGACGATCAACCCGCCCGGGGGGCAAATCACGATCGCGTACGTCAAGGAGATCGACGCGCATCATTTCGCACAAACGAGCGCGGGCTTCTGGCGCTCGAGCGTCTCGAGCAACACGCCGAGCCCGTGCGAGGTCCAAACTTACGGCGCCTGTACCGTCACGACCTGCCCTTCGACTCCCCCCGACCCCCCTCCGCCACCAACCGTCGCTGCACCGGGCGCGGGCACGCTCTCCCTGACCGCTGCCGCCGCGAGCTACGCGAAAACGCTGAACCCCGACGCCGGCTACGGAGCGTACGGGGCGGACATCGACACGACGGTCGACTTCCTGGGGGGCGAGTCGGTCTCGATCAGCGCCGCCGGCGGCGAGATCCCGGCGTTCTCCGGCACCGTGGTCATGCCGGTCCCGCTGTCCATCACGACCGTTCTTCCGGCACGCGACACGAACGGCAGCATCCCCTTCCGTGTCGCGGAGGATCTGGTGCTCGAGGTCAGCGGCGGCATGCCGGACGTCGTCGTGCAGGTGGATGGTCGTACGGGCATCTCCGGAGGCCCGACCAAGTCGAGCCTGAGTTGCTTCGTCGAATCCGAGTCGGGAACCCTGACGATTCCGAGCGAAGCGCTCACGCCGCTCGGCACCAGCGCGTTCGTGGTTCTCTACACGCTGCGTCGGTCGTCGCTCATCACCGGCGACTACGACATCCTCGTGGTCTTCGGCACCAACGTGAACGCCAACGACGGCCTCCTCGCACGCTTCGCCGGCAAGCCCTGACCCGCTCTCCCATCCCTTCCCACCTTCCCCCTTCCTGTAAAATCCGATCGCAGCGCCCTAACTCGCCCCCGGCAGCGCCGCCGCCAGCCTCTCGAACTCCGCGACCTCGGCTTCCGGAAAATCGCGCTCGCCCATGAACGCGATACCGACGACCGCGCGTACCTCGCCGTCGGCGCCGCGCACCGGGATCGCGAGCGCCGCCGTGGCGTCGACCGCCTTGGCGCCGGGGCGCACGTCCCCCGACTCGTCGGTCTTGAGGTCGCAGGTCGCCACGGCGCGGTTGCGTTCCCAGGCGAGGCCGGCCATGCCCTTGCCCTTGGGGATCGTTTCGGTGACGCGGACGACCGGGGGCGGAATGTTGACGGCGGCCCTGAGGAGCAGCGCGTCCCCCTCCCGTTCGTGCACCGTGCCGGCGACGCCGCCGTGAGTGCCGAGAAAGGAGCGGAGCCAGGTTTCGAGGGCTGGGGACGTGGCCATGGCTTGACGAAGCCTAGCATGGGGTCATGGAGTAGGGCCGAGCTCAGCCCCCCGGGACCCATGCGGCGCTTCGAAAGATTTGATCTAGGCTCCGCCGCCGGCAAGATGAGCGACTTCGTTCCGACGAACCACCACATCGAACGCTTCAGCGTCGACTTCGAGTATCCCGTCGCGTTCGTACGTGGGGCGCTCGAGCCCGCGGAGCGCACGCTCGCGTGGGCCATCGCGCGCCGCGAGCCGGAGCGACGGCACCCCGTGTTCGTCGTCCTCGACGGCGGGCTCGCCTTCGCGCGCCCCGAGCTCTACGACGAGGTCACGCGCTCCTGCGCGGCCCACGCGGCGACGCTCGAGCTTCGCGGCGAGCCCTTCGTGATGCCCGGCGGCGAGCAGGCCAAGAACGATCCCGCGCTCGTCGCGGCGCTGCACGCCGAGCTCGCACGAGCTCGGCTCGATCGCCATGCCTCGGTCGTCATCATCGGGGGCGGCGCCGTGCTCGATGCGGCGGGCTACGCGGCAGCCACGGCGCACCGCGGGCTCCGCACCGTGCGGCTGCCGAGCACCGTGCTCGCGCAGTGCGACGGCGGGGTGGGAGTGAAGAACGGCATCAACGGCTTCGCGGCCAAGAACTTCGTCGGCACGTTCGCGCCGCCGTTCGCCGTCATCGACGATTTCGACATGCTCACGACGCTGCCTTTGCGCGACGCGCGCGCCGGCATGGCCGAGGCCGTGAAGGTCGCGCTGGTCCACGAGCCGTCGCTCTTCGTCTGGCTGGAGGAGAACGCGGCCGCCCTGTCCGAAGCCGATCCGGAGCCGCTCGCCACGCTCATCCGGCGCTGTGCGGGCCTCCACCTCGCGCACATCTCGGGCGGCGGCGACCCGTTCGAGCTCGGCAGCGCGCGCCCGCTCGACTACGGCCACTGGTCCGCGCACAAGCTCGAGATCATGACGGGGCACGCGCTCCGCCACGGTGAGGCCGTGGCGATCGGCATGCTGCTCGACGCCCGCTACGCCGAGCAGCGGGGCCTCCTGCCGAGCGCCGACCTCGAGCGCATCGAGAACCTCCTCCTGGCGCTCGGGCTGCCGCTCTACCACCCGGCGCTCGCCGAGCGGCGCGGCGAAAAGCTCGCCGTGCTTTCGGGTCTGGAGGATTTTCGCGAGCACCTCGGCGGCGCGCTGTCGATCACGCTGCTCGAGGGGATCGGTCGCGCGCGCGAGGTGGGAGACATCGACACGCGCGGGGTCGAGGACGCCATCGGCTGGCTCATCGACCGGGCGGGGGAGCCGTGAAGGTGCTCGAGCCCCACGGGGCTCACCTTACCTATTGCACGAACATCCATCCGGGCGAGTCCCTCGCCGACGTGCGCCACGCCTTGAGCGTGCTGGTCCCCGAGGTGAAGCAGAAGGTCTCGCCCCGGGCCGACTTCGGCGTCGGGCTCAGGCTGTCGGCCCAGGCGGCGAGCGAGCTCGAGGTGCCGTTCGTCCTCGACGATCTGCGCGCGCTGCTCGCCCGCGAGGGCCTCTACGTGTTCACGCTGAACGGTTTTCCTTACGGTGCCTTCCACGCCACGCGCGTGAAGGAGCGCGTGTACCTGCCGGACTGGCTCGAGGATCGGCGCGTGACCTACACGCGCACGCTCGCGCAGGTGCTCGCGGCGCTGCTTCCCCCGGGCGTCCCCGGCAGCATCAGCACCGTGCCCGGCGCCTTCGCGCCGCGCGCCTCGGCGCCCGACGCCGGCCGCCGCCTGGCGCTGAACATCGTCCGCTCCGCTGCCGAGCTCGTGCAGCTCGAGCGAACGACCGGCAAGACCATCACGCTCGCGCTCGAGCCGGAGCCCGCGTGCTTTCTCGAGCGCAGCGCGCAAGCGGTGCGTTTCTTCGAGGAGAACGTGTGGAGCCGCGAAGCCCGCGCCGAGCTCGTGCGCCTGACGGGTCTCGACGAGGCCGAGGCCGAGCGCGCGCTCCGCCGGCACGTCGGCATCTGCCTGGACGCATGCCATGGGTCAGTCGAGTTCGAGCGACCCCGGGACGCGCTCGCGACGCTGCTCGCCGCTGGCATCGCCGTGCCCAAAATCCAGATCAGCACGGGCCTCAAGCTGACGGCACCCGACGCAGCCACGCTCGACGCTCTGCGCGCGTTCGACGACGGCGTGTACCTGCACCAAACGGTGATCAAGGCGAAAAATCGTCAGGAATTGGCGCATTTCGTCGATCTCCCGGCCGCGCTGGCGGCCGCCGCGGATCTCGGCGCAGGCGCCGAGTGGCGCGTTCACTTCCACGTGCCGGTGTTCGAGTCGCGGCTCGGTCCCTTCTCGAGCACGCAGGACGAGCTCATCGAGCTCCTGAGCGAGGCCCCCGAGCTCGCGCCACACCTCGAGGTCGAGACGTACACGTTCGACGTGCTGCCGCCGGAGTATCGCATCGGCTCGGTGACGGATGCAGTCGCACGCGAGCTCACCTGGACGCTCGGCATGCTCGCGCGGCGTAGCTCCAGGAACGAGGCGTGAAGGCACGCACGCTGCTCGAGCTCGGGCGCGTTTCGAATCTGCCCACCGTGTTCTCGAACGTGCTGTGCGGCGCCGCGCTCACGGGCGAGCGCCTGCGACCGTTACCGCTCGCGCTCGCAGTGCTCGCGGGCACGCTCTTCTACGTCGGCGGCATGTTCCTGAACGACGCCTTCGACGCCGCGCTCGACGCGAAGGAGCGGCCGGAGCGCCCGATTCCGTCGGGGCGGGTGGCGCGGAGCACGGTGCTCGGCCTGGGCTACGGCCTGCTCGCGGCGGGTGAGGCGTTGCTCGCCATTTCGGCCCTGAGTGGGCTCGCACCGTCGGGGGCGCTGCTGCCGGCAGCGGGCTGGGCGACGGCGACGGCCGTCATCGTTTACGATCGGTGGCACAAGGGCCTCGCCTGGTCGCCGCTCGTGATGGGCGCCTGTCGGGCGGGCCTCTACTTCGTCGGTGCGGCCAGCGTGGCGGAGCAGGTGGACTTCGGGGTCGGGCTCGCCGCGCTCACGCTGCTGCTCTACGTCGTCGGCCTCACGCACATCGCGCGCTTCGAGAACGCGTCTGCCGTCGGGCGCATCTGGCCGACGCTGTTCGTCTTCTCGCCCGTCGCGCTCGCCCTCGCGCAGCCGATCGCGCGCGTGCACGCCGGCGTCCCGATGCTGGTGCTCACGCTCGTTTCGCTCGCCTGGTCGCTGCGCTCGCTCGGCTTCGCGCGCCAGGGCGGCCGCAACATCGGTCGCGCCGTGGTCTCGCTGATCGCTGGCGTCTCGCTGATCGACGCCGTGTTCGCGGCGAGCCGCGACGGGCTCGCTCTCGCCGCGCTGAGCGTCGGGTGCTGGGGGCTCACGCTACTCGGGCAGCGGGCGATCCGGGGGACGTGAACTTATTGCAAGGTTCGAGGTATGATCATATAATAAATCATACCGATGGCAAGGACCGAGCGCGTCACCGTCACCCTCCCGATCGACCTCGTCGAGGGAATCGATCGTCTCGAAAGAAATCGCAGTCGGTTCATCACCGAGGCCGTCGAGCACGAGCTTCTACGTCGGCGACGGCGGGGGCTCCTTCAATCGCTGCAGAGCCCGCATCCCGAAGCCGCAGATCTGGCCGAAGCAGGCCTCTCCGAGTGGGGCGCAAGTCTTCCGGCCGACGACGATGGGCTGGTCGACCAGGACGCCGGCAGGGCGGTGCGTTGGGTGGAGGGTCGGGGCTGGGTGGAGGAGTCGGCATGATCCTCGACCGGGGGATGGTCGTGCTCGTCGAGCTCGATCCGACGGTCGGGCACGAGCAACGGGGCGTCCGCCCGTGCATTGCCGTCAGCGACCCGGCGGTCAACGCCGACCAGCGGTTTCCCCTCATCGCGGTCGTCCCCGTCACCGGCACACCCGGGGAGGGCGTGCTCTACCCTGAGCTGTCCGCGGGGAAGAGCGGGCTGACGAAGGTCTCGTACGCGCTCGTGGATCACTTGCGCTCGATCGACAAACGACGCATTCGTCGCGTCTTCGGCGTTATCACTCGGAACGAGCTCTCGGCATTGGATCAGGGGCTCGAGCTGTTCCTCGGGCTCGCGGGCGCGCCGTAGGCTGGCGGCTTTGCCACCGTCCCGCACTCGAGCGACAACCGGGCTTGAGCTGAACGACCCTACTGCGCGATCACGAGCTCCGGCTCGTAGGAGAAGGCGACGCCCGGCCGGCCGTTGTCCGGCTGCTGGAAACCGAAGAAGGCGTTCAGCTCCTCCTGCTTGAAGCCGGTCTGCATGCGCGTGTCCGCCGCGGCGAAGGTCCAGCGCATGCCGAGAAACAGGCTCGGCTTGTCGCCGGGATTCAGCACTACCGTGCGCGACAGGTCCGCATCCTGACTCTGGAACTTGTGCGTCGATGACGAGAAGCTCATGGCCGAGAAGAACCCGAACGCGCTCGGATCGGGGAACCCCTGGCCATCGCGCGTGAAGGCCCCGCAAAAATCGAGCTTGAGCGAGGCATCGTCCTCGTCGTCGAAGAAGCCCCAGTCGTTGATGATCTCCACGCCCTGCGCGAGCGTGATGAACATCGAGGTTCGCAGGCGCGCGATCACTCGGCCCGTCGGCGGCGGTAGGTTCACCTGCAGGACCGCCATGTTCACGGCCCGATCGGAGGGTGAGTCCGAGATGATGTCGATCTGATCCCAGGTCGAATCGAGCCGCTCGAACCCCGTCCAGAAGAGCGCGGCGTGCGTGTCCGCGAAGCTCCCGCCGAGTGGCGCGAATTTGTGCAAATCCTTCGTGTCACTCTTGCTCGGGTTTTCGACGTCGAAGCGCTTGAACGCACTCGCCTTCGCCACGCCCGAGGTGCTGGCGCCAAATATCGAATTGTCGGAAATGCCCTTGAAGCCTCGAAAAGCCAGGGGTGGCTCGAAGTGGACGGCGGTTTCGGGCAGGGCTGGCCCCGACTTCTCCTGCTCGGAAAATCCACGCCGGCGGCGCGAATCGACGAGCGAGGTCAGACGCGCGACGACCTGGGCTCGGTCGGCGTCCGGGTGTTTGATGCGATACACGGGAAACCACGTGTCCACGCTCTGGAGCAAGCCGAGCCAGTAGTTCCGATCGCTCGTGGCGAGCGCGCGAGCGCGCGTCTCGTTCTTCTCCCGCTGATGATCCCGCATGACCCTTGCTCCTCTTCTGGCGCGGACGCCCCGTGCCCCGCGCTACGAGAGTCACCCTACACCCGGACGCTGCCGCACAGGGCCACGACACAACTTATGACCAGGGGTCTCGAAGTTTCAACCACGTCGTCGCGGCTCGCCGCCGCCGTCGGCTACTTCGCGCCGCAAGCGAGCCACTCGCCGAGCTTCGTGCGATCGGCGTCGGACACTTCGCCGTCTTCGGGCATGTAGGTATTGGTCGCGTTCGGGCCCGACGCCGCGGCGCGATCGATCAGGTCCTTGGCGGCCTGGATCTGCTCCAGCGTGTTGAAGTGAGGAGACTCCTTGCTCGAGTGGCACTCGAGACAGTTCGTCGCGAAGAACGTCCTGCCGAAGTTCTCGTACGTGAGGGTGGAGTTGCTCGGACACGTTGCCCCGGTGGGATCGCCCAGGCCACCCTGCCCGCAACCGACGCTGGCGAACCCCGCGATCACGCAGGAGGCCAACCCCGAGAACGATGAAGAGAATTTCATATGAACGCCTCCCGGACGCATATTTGTGCGACGCGAGTGAGCGACGTCAAGGGCCGCGCCCTGCCGGCAATCCCGAGTCCGGGCTCGCTTCGCCCTGAAACACGCTCCGCAAGAGCACGTCCCGGACCGCCGTCGCTTCCAGGCTCGCCCCCTCCGGCACGTCGAGCACCTCCGGCGTGTCGGTCATCAGCAGCGGCCCGTCCTCCGCGCGATCCGTGACGCGACCGTGCGAGCCCTTCACGAGTGTCGTATCGAGCGGGATCACGTCGAGCAGGTTGCGAAAGCCGAGCTTGCGAGCCGCGAGCTTGCGGGCCACGGTGAGCATCGGGGCGACGAGCTTCGGGTTCAGGAAGAGCTCGACCGGATCGTAGCCCGGCTTCAGGTGGATATCGACGGTGCGCGCGTAGTCGGGGGCGCGCGCGTCATCCAGCCAGAAGTAGTACGAGAACCAGCGATCCGCGGCCGAGACGAGCACGAGCTCGCCCGAGCGCTCGTGGTCGAGGCCGAGCGCGCGCTGCTCCTCGCGATTCAGGACGCGCTCGACGCCGGGCACCTTCTCGAGCAGGGCGCGCACCGCGGGGATGCGCGCCGGATCTTTCACGTAAACGTGCGCAAGCTGGTGATCGGCGACGGCGAACGCCTGGCTCGCTCCCGGATCGAGCTGCTCGAGCCCGACCTCTTCGCGCACGCGGACGAGCCCCGCCTCGCGCAGGATGCGGTTCACGTGAATGGCATCCGAGACCTGGGTGATGCCGTACTCGGAGAGCACGATGACGCGAAGGTCGCGTTTTTTCGCGAACGCGAAGAGCTCGCCGCAGAGCTGGTCGATCTCGCCGAGCGCCTTCGCGATGCGCGGGTCGTTCGGGCCGAAGCGCTGGAGGTCGTAGTCGAGGTGCGGCAAGTACGCGAGCGTGAGCGTCGGCGCGCTCTTCTCGATCACGCGCTCGGTGCTGCGCGCGATCCAGCGCGAGCAGTTGATGTTGGCACGCGGTCCCCAGAACTCGAAGAGTGGGAATTGGCCGAGCTCGCGCTGGAGCTCGTCGCGGAGCTCGGGCGGCTCGCTGTACACGTCGGGCAGCTTGCGCCCGTCGGCCGTGTACATGGGGCGCGGAGTCAGGGAGAGGTCCGCGCTCGAGTACATATTGTACCACCAGAAGAGCTTCGCGACGCTGAAGCTAGAATCCCGCCGTCTGGCGCTCTCCCAGAGCTTTTCGCCGTGAACGAGCGCGTTCGATTGGCGCCAGAGCCACACCTGCGAAAGCTCGCGAAAGTACCAGCCGTTGCCGACGATGCCGTGCTCGCGCGGCAAGGTCCCGGTGAGGAAGGTCGACTGCACCGAGCAGGTGACGGCCGGCGTGATGGTGCGGATCGGTCGCCACGCGCCTTGATCGCGAAAGCGCACGAGCTCGGGCGTGTGCGGGCCGAGCAGCGAAGGCGTCAGGCCGACGACATCGAGAACGAGGGTCGGGTGCATGAAAAAACGGAGTGGGCGACAGCCGTCAGGCGTTGTCGCGCCGTGGCGACTGACCGCGCAGCACCGAATTCCCCTCCCAGAGCGCCGTCTGATCGACGCCGACCGGACGCTCGAGAAGCGCTGCGTCGAGCCGCCCGCTCTGCGCGAAGAACGCGATCGGGTTCTTCCAGCAGATGGTCTCGATGGCCGCCTCGGTGACGCCCGCGTCGCGCAGGGCGGCGGCGGTTTTCGGTACCTTCAAGGGATCGCTCACACCCCAGTCGGCAGCCGAGTTCACCAGCATGCGCTCGCTGCCGTACTCCTTCACGAGCGCGACCATGCGCGGCTCGTCCATCTTGGTTTTGGGGTAGATCGAGTGGCCCGCCCAGCAGCCGGAATCGAGCACGCTCTTCAGTGTCTCCTCGTTGTTGTGGTCGACGAGCGTCATGCCGGGGGCGATGCCGGATTCGCGCACGACGGCGAGCGTGCGCTCGGTGCCGCGCTTCTTGTCACGGTGGGGGGTGTGGATGAGGATCGGCAAGCCGGCGTCCTTGGCGAGCTCGATCTGGCGAGCGAAGGCGTGCTCTTCGGCGGGCGTCACGTCGTCGTAGCCAATCTCGCCGACGGCGACCACGCCCTCCTTCTCGAGGTAGAGCGGCAGGAGCTCGAGCACGCCCTCGGCAACGGCCACGGTGTTCGCTTCCTTGGGGTTCAGGCCCATCGTGCAAAAATGAAAGATGCCGAACTGGCTCGCGCGAAAGCGCTCCCAGCCGAGGAGCGAGAGGAAGTAGTCCTCGAACGTGCCCACATGGGTGCGCGGCTGACCGACCCAGAACGCCGGCTCGACGATGGCCGCGATGCCGGCATCGGCCATCGCCTGGTAGTCGTCGGTCGTGCGGCTCGTCATGTGGATGTGCGGATCGAAGAGCTTCATCGGTGACCTCAGGGTAGCTCGCCCAGGATGAGCGCCACGTCGCCCGGCACGGGTCGTCCGGCCGCGCGGCGTTCGCTCGCGTAGTCGCGCGCCATGCGTAATAGCTCGGGGTTGCGCCGCCCCGCGAGGCCTTCGATGCGGGCCACGGGCGCTTCGACGAAAACGGCTTTCATCGTCATCTGGTTATAGGCGAGCTCGGGGAAGTAGGCCGCCGGGAACGGATTGTCGCAGGCGATCGCCTCGAACACGCGCCTGGCGTTGGTGCGACAGGCTGCAACGCCCGTCTCCGTGAAGCGCGCGGGTTCGGGCAGGAGGCCGAGCGTTCGCAGCACGCTTTCCTGCTCGCCCATCTCGCCCCCCTCGTAGGTGTGAAGGACGAACGCAGGTTGCTCGCCCGCCGGGATGTGCTCGAGCGCCCGGAGCAGGAGCCAGAGGCGGGTCCAGTCGGTGAGCGTGAGGTGGGAACGCGAGAGCGCGGCGAGCGCGGACGGCGCCGCCGGGTGCGACCCGGCCTCGGCGCCGAGACGCCGCGAGACGCTGGCGAACAGAGCGCGAAAGGCGATGCTCTGCGGCGCCGCCACGGCCGCCTGCGCGCGCTCGACCAGGGACGCGGCGCCCGTCGCGCGAACGAGCTCTTCGGTAAGAAGTGCCGTTTCGGCCATCGGAGAGAAACCGGGAACGACGGGCCCAGCCTGCACGTTTCCCAGGGAGTCGCTGTGGCTCTAGCATGCCCCCGTTGCCCTCGCTCGCCGAGTTTCCAGAGGCCCTGCTCATCGCGTTCGCGGTGGCGCTCGGCCTCGTGCTCGGCAGCTTTCTGAACGTCGTCATCTATCGCTTGCCGCGGGGCGCAAGCATTGCGTTCCCCGGCTCGCGCTGCCCGCACTGCGGCCAGCCAATCCGTCCGTACGACAACATCCCGGTGCTCAGCTGGCTCGTGCTCCGCGGTCGAGCGCGCTGCTGCAAGGCGCCCATCTCGCCGCGCTATCCGCTGGTCGAAGCGATCGGCGGGCTGCTCGCCTGGGCGGTGATGAGCTCCATCGTGCTCGAGCTGCCGGGCGATCCCTCGATCGGGCGCGCGCTCGCGGTGTTCGCGGCCTACCTCGCGCTCGGCCTCGGCCTGGTGGCGGCGGCGTTCATCGACCTCGAGCACATGCTCTTGCCGGACGAGATCACGCTGGGCGGCGCGGGGCTCGGGATCGCGACCGTCCCGCTCCGGCCGGACATTCACTTCGCCGAAGCGCTGCTGGGCGCAGCGATCGGGTTCTTCGTGGTCTGGCTGCCGTTCATCGTGATCTACGAGAAGGTGCGCGGCCGGCCGGGAATGGGGCTCGGCGACGCGAAGCTCGTGATGCTCGCGGGAGCGTGGTTCGGCTGGCTCGGTGCGGCGTTCGCGCTGCTCGCCGGGGCGGTGCAGGCCACGGCCGTGATGCTTGCGCTGCTCGCCGCGGGACGAAAGATCGAAGAGCCGGCGGCGGTCGTCGAGGAGCGGCGCGCACTGCAGGAGGCGCTCGAGCAGGCGCAGGGTGCGGAGCGCGAAGCGCTCGAGCGCGAGATCGCTGACGACCCGCTCGCGGTGGAGGCTGCGCCAGGCATCGGCGGCGCCCGGCTCGCCTTCGGGCCGTTCATCGTGCTCGCGATCCTGGAGTTCACGTTCTACGGGCCGATCGTGCGGACGGAGCTGCTGGGAGGGTTCGTCGCACCATGAAGCCGCGCGCGCTCGCCAGGCGCCTGCTCGCCGCGCTGCCGCTCGTTGCCGCCTGTGGGGCGAGCACCCGGCTAGTTCCCGAAGGACCCCACCCGCCGCACTTGCAGGAATTCGTCACGGTGGCGTACCCGCCTCCCCCCGCCGAGATCGAAGAGATCCCTCCCGCACGCGAGGACCCGAGCTGCGCGTGGATGGACGGGCACTATCAGTGGGACGGGCGGCGCTGGGGCTGGGAGGCGGGACGCTGGGTCGTGCCGACGCCGGGCTGCTACTACGCGCCGCCCGTGGTCGCCTGGTCGAAGGCCGGAGAAGACCGCCTCTATTACACGCCTCCGCGCTGGTATCGGAACGACGCCGCGAGCCTCACCGAGCGCACGGCGGGCTGCGCGGCGCCGCGCCCCTGCGCCCGGTAGCCCTTTTTGCTAGGGTCGCGCCCTATTGATATGAGCGCGCACGTCTTTCGTGAGTACGACATCCGGGGCCAGGCCGAACGCGACCTCGGCGATGCCTTCGTCGAGCGCATCGGGCGGGGGCTTGCCGACCTGCTCCGGCCGGAGGGCTCGAAGGAGCCGCCGCGCATCGCGGTCGGCCGCGACTGCCGGCTCTCCGGACCGCGCGTATTCGCAGCGCTCTCGGCGGGACTCGTGGCCGGGGGCGCGCGCGTGGTCGACGTCGGCGTCGGGCCCACCCCCAAGCTCTACTTCTCGGTGCATCACCTGAACGCCGACGGCGGCGTGATGATCACCGGCAGCCACAACCCCGGCGAAGACAACGGCATGAAGGTCATGCGCGGCCGCCAGAGTTTCTTCGGAGCGGATCTGAAGCGTCTCTCCGAGCTCGTGGCGGGACCGGCCTTGCCCCGCGTCGCCGGCGGCAGCGTGGAGAGCGCCGAAGTCGACGACGCCTACGTGGCGCGCCTGACGGAGAACATCGGGCGTGGCCCGCACCCCGTGAGCGTGGTTGCCGACGGCGGGAACGGAGCTGCCGGCCCGCTCGGCCTGCGCGCGTTCGACAAGCTCGGGATCCAACCGGTCGCGCTCTACTGCGACATGGACGGGCGCTTCCCGAATCACCACCCCGATCCGACGGTGCCGGCCAACCTCACCGCTCTCATCGATCGAGTGCGCACGGATCGCGCGACCGTGGGCGTGGCCTGGGACGGCGACGGGGACCGCCTGGGCGTGGTCGACGCCACGGGCGAGATCGTCTGGGGCGACCGGCTCCTCGCGCTCTTCGCGCGCGGCATCCTGGCGCGTACGCCTGGCTCGGCGGTGATCGCCGACGTGAAGTGCTCGCAGACGCTGTTCGACGACGTCGCACGCCACGGCGGCCGACCCATCATGTGGAAGACGGGCCACTCCCTCATCAAGAGCAAGATGAAGGAGGAGCACGCTGCCGTCGCCGGCGAGATGAGCGGGCATTTCTTCTTCGCCGATCGCTACCTCGGCTTCGACGACGGCATCTACGCCGCGCTGCGCCTGGTCGAGATCCTCGCGCGCACGGGCCAGACGGTGCTCGAGAACCTTTCCGACATGCCCGCAACGTTCAGCACGCCGGAAATCCGCATCGATTGCCCCGACGCGCTCAAGTTCGACGTGGTCGAGCGCGTGCGCGAGAAGCTCTCGAACCGGGGCCAGGTGAATGGGCTCGACGGCGTGCGCGTGACCTACGGCGACGGAGCGTGGTCGCTCGTGAGAGCTTCGAACACCGGACCGCTCATCGTGCTCCGGTTCGAAGCGCCGAGCGCCGAGCGGCTTTCGGCCCTGCGTGCCGAGATCGAGACCGTCGTCTTGGAAGCGCGCCGCGCGAGCGGAGGCTAGCCGATGCCGATGACCGGCGTCGAAGGCGAGCGAGCTGCCGAACCCGCCGCCGAGCCGTGGACGGTGGCGCGCGTCCTGCGCTGGGCAGCCGACGATTTTCGCAAGCGTAACCCGGCAAGCCCGCGCCTCGACGCCGAGCTCTTGCTCGCCGAAGCACTCGGCACGGATCGGATCCGGCTCGTGATCGAAGCGGATCGGGGCCTCACGGACGCCGAGCTCGGGCGCTTCCGCGAGCTCATCCGGCGACGCCGGAGCGGCGAGCCCGTGGCGTACATCCTCGGGCGCCGCGAGTTCTACGGGCTCGGCTTCACGGTGGATCGGCGCGGGCTCGTTCCACGACCCGACACGGAGACGCTCGTGGAGGTGGCGCTCGAGCGCACGCGGGCTCGCTCGATGTTCGGGCGCGCCCTCGACCTTTGCACCGGCACCGGCTGCGTGGCGATCGCGTTCGCCAAGGCCCGTCCGACGTGGCGCGTGACGGCGAGCGACGTCTCCGCGGAGGCGGCCGAGCTGGCGTGGGAGAACGCGCGACGGCTCGGCGTGGCCTTCACGGTCGGCGTGCACCAGGGCGACCTGTTCGAGCCGCACGGCGAGCAACGCTTCGAGCTCGTCGTGGCGAATCCACCCTACATTCCGACCGGCGACATCGCGGGGCTCGAGCCGGACATTCGCGAGTTCGAGCCGCGCCTCGCGCTCGACGGCGGCGCGGATGGGCTCGATCTGGTGCGCGCGATCGTGGCCGGGGCGCCCGCGCGGCTCGAGCCAGGCGGCGTGCTCGCGCTCGAGATCCAGTACGATCAGGCGGCGCGCACCCGCGAGCTGTTCGAGGCCGCGGGATTTGCGGATCTGGCCGTCCGCCGCGACTGCGGCGGGCGCGAGCGCGTGGTGAGCGGCGTCGCCGCCACCTGACGAAAATTTGGCCCCACCAGGGGCGGCATGACAGGCGAGAGGCATGGGACTGGCCCGTACCCTCGCCCGCGCCGTCTTGGGCAACGCCCTCTGGGGCGGCCTGTGCCTCGCGAGCGCGTGCGCGAACGCCGACGGGGTGGCCCTCTCCAAGCCCGACGCCGTCGAATCCCTCGAGATCCCGAAGGTGCCCATGCCGGCCGAGAACGGGCCGAAGCTCGCGTCCATCGCCGACATGACGGCCGTCCTCGAGCGCCCGTCCCGCAACGCAAAGCAGATCGGCTACTTGCACGCTGGCGATCGCGTCGCGCGCGCGGCCGTGCCGTACTCGAAGGAAGGCTGCGAAAACGGCTGGTTCCCGGTGCGACCCGCGGGCTTCGTCTGCGCGAGCGGCTCCGCGACGATCGATCTCTCGCACCCGACGCTCGGGGCGATGGCCATCCAGCCGTTGCTCGATCAGGCTCTTCCTTACACGTACGCGCGCACCACGGCCGACACGCCGCTGCTCGAGCGCGACGGTTCGCGCGAAGGCGCCGTCAAGGAGATCGGCAAGCTCAAGCGCCGCTCCGGCATGGCGGTCGTCGGGAGCTGGACGGCGGCGCTGCCGGGCAGCGCGCCCGAACGCCTGGCCCTGCTCACGAGCGGCAAGTTCGTGCGGGCCGCGGATCTCGAGGCGCTCGAATCCCCCGAGTTCAAGGGCATCGAGCTCGGGGAGAAGCAGTCGCTGCCGCTCGCTTTCGTGGTCAAGCGTGGCGTGCGCGACTTCAAGCTGGACGGCGAGGACGCCGAGCAGGGCAAGGACCTCGAGGTGCACCAGCGCCTCGACCTCACCGGCAAGTTCCGCACGGCGCACGGCGAAAAGTTCTGGGCGACGGCGGGCGGCCGCTGGGTGCGTCACAAGGACGTGACCACGATCCTGGCGCGCAACACGTTTCCCGACTTCGCCTTGGACGGTCAGAAGTGGCTCGATCTCAGCGTGGTGACGGGGACGCTGGTTGCCTACGAGGGAAGGAAGCCATTCTTTGCGACGCTCATCAGCATCGGACGAGATCCCGGGGCGGGCGCCGTCGCCGAAGCAGCCAGCGGCGACGCGCCCGCACCCCCTTCAGCGGCTTTCGGGCTCGGGACGTTCGAGGTGCGGGCCAAGCACATCACGCTCGTGGGCAGCGACCCGTTCGCGCCCCACGAGAGCTACCAGCTCTACGATCTGCCGTGGGTGTTCGAGCTCTCCTCGGGCCGGCTCGGCTACGGCGCCTACTGGCACGAGCGCTTCGGCGTCGAGCACGGCCCCGGCGCGATCCAGCTTTCCCCGGCCGATGCGGCGCGCCTCTTTCAGTGGCTCACGCCCAGCATCCCCGACGGCTGGCACGCCGCGAGCACGCTCCACGGCGAGTCGAAGACGCTGGTCGTGATCCGCAAGTGAGCGAGACGCTGGGCGGCAAGCGCTAGTCGAGGTGCTTCAGGTAGAACGACAGGTCGGCGTCTTCGACCGGTCCGGTGAGTAGCGTCGCGTCGTCCGAAAGCGTGAGAGCGATCTGGTTGGGGTTGCCGTGGCCCGCCGTACACGCCTCCGCATTGCACGTGCAGAGGGGCGTGAAGGTAAAACCACATGCAAAGCACTTGAACGACGTGTAGGTCTGGCCCTCGGCTTCGCAGACACCGTTGGGGTCCGACGAGAAGGTCCCGGGGCCGCCGAAGTCAGGCATGCACAGCCACCCATGCGAGCTCGGGTAGCTCTGCTGGAGCTCACACCAGCTTCTCCACGGCTCGAGCTTCTGCGTCGAGAGGTGCAAGGTCTGATCGCGGATTGCGCCCCCGTCGATGGTGTACGTGAAACCATCGACGGGCTGGTTCGAGGCGGTCGGCAGCAATTCTGTCCAAAACCCGGCGGCCGGAAATAGCCCATCCGGATCGGTCGCGGGGGCAAGCGGCGGGCCGTCACCGTACGTGATGCTCCCGCACACCCCGTGAGCGCTCACGCCGTTCAGCACCATACGTACCGTTTTCACGGGCTCGAGCTGGAAGTTTTCGAGCTGCCCTTGCCAGGTGCCGAGCAGATCGGCGAACTCGGGATCCGTCTGACACTCCCCCTGCGACGTCCACACGGGGAGCGGCTCGCTCGGCGCCGAGCTGGGCGTCGCGCCCGACGTGCCCCCGGCTGGCGATGCACCACCGTTCCCCCCGCGGTTCGCGGGATCGTCACCCACGTCGAGCTGTTCTGCCGAGCACGCCAGCAACAACACCGTCAAACCCAGAGCTCTTTTTCGCATCGTGTTTTTCCTCACTCCCTGCCCTGGGTTTGGCCGCTCGTTGCGCGTTCCGTCACGGAATCCTTCAGCGCACCCCGCCGGCCGCGACACGCAGTGACGGAGCCAGCAGGCTCGCGGGGAAGCGCTGCTCGAACGCCGCCTCTCGCTCACGCGCCTCGTCGCGCCGCCCGACGAGCACGAGCGCCTTGATGGCGACGGCTTCGCGCTCCTCGTCGAAGCTCGTGCGCGGAAAGCGTGCCACGTGCTCGCGCAGAGCCGCGAGAGCGGCTTGCCCGTCACCACGACGCAACGCGGCGCGCGCGTCGTCGAGCAACGCTTGCTGCTCAGCGAGGCCCTTCGCCGCTTGCGGAGCAGCGCCGTACGGCAGCTCCGGTGCCGGATTCATGCGTGCTTCCGGCGGTGCGCCCACGGCGCGCGTCGCGCGCGCTGGCGCTTTCGGCACGACGAGCGCCACGCGCTCCGACTCCCGCTCCGACTCGCGCTCGGAACGGGACGGTGCCGCCGGAGCCGCAGTAGGCTCCGCACCCGTGGCAGGAGTGGTCGGCGCGACGGGCGCGACAACGGCGACGCTTGGCACCGGATCCACGTCCGCGCTCGGCCGGAACGCCACATGCAACCCGAGCCCGGCTCCCGCGCCGAGCCCCATGCCCACGAGCAACGTCTTCGTGAGGCCGAGGAGTGTCAGCGCCCCCGTCCCGCCACCCGCCGCCGAAGCTCCCGCCACCGCGACCGCAGGTGCCCCCGCGACCGACGTCGCCAGCCCCGTGATACCGGTGCCCATCGCCAGCCGCCCCGCAACGCGCGCTCGACGCTCCGGTGGGACGGGCGCGCTCGCCTCGCGCCTCAAGGCATCGATGATCTCTCGTTCCACCGCGTCATGGTCGAGCGTCATGGCTCACCTCTCGAACGCAATCGGCGCACGGTCACCGCAAGATCGGCCCGCGCGAGGCGCAGCCGGGAATAGGCCGTGTTCAAAGGGATTCCGAGCGCTTCTGCCACCTCGGGCATCGGGCACTCGTCGAGCTCGTGCAAGATGAACACGGCGCGACGGCCGAGCTCGAGGCCGGAAAGTGCGCGACGCGCGACGACGAGTGCCTCGCTCGTGAGGACACCGTCGAGCGCGCTCGGCCCCTCGTCGAGCGGCTCGTGTCCCTCGCCCATCACCTCGTAACGATGGCGCGCGAGGTCTCGATAGTCCGAGGCAAACCGGAACGCGAAGCCGAACAACCAGGGCCGGAGCGGACGCGTCGCGTCGTACTGGTCGAGCTTCTTGAGCACCGCCATGAAGACGTCGTGCGTCACGTCCTCGAGATCGCGCTCGCGGACGCCCAGGCGACGCAGGGCATGCCACAAGTACCCGAGGTGCTCGCGAAAGATCGCCGGGAACTCGGGGCGCGGCAGCGGCTCGGGCATGACCTCGGCGGCGGCCCAGCTGGCGGACGGACTCGCAGTCACCTCGCTCTCTTCTTGGGAGGAGGGGACGACTTCCGTCACGGGATCTCGAACAGCGCGCCGAGGCCCAGGGTCCCCGAAACGCGTGGCACCTCCCACAGCTCGTCGTTGCCCCCGTTGCGGGTCACCCGAATGGGCACGAGGCTGCCGAGCAGGTCGAGGCGCGCCTGAAACCGCACGAAACGCAGCGGGTCGAGCTCGAGCGCTGCGCGCGCACCGACCGCCGCATAGAGCCCGGTGTCCGGCTGTTGATTCGGCAGGTTCGGCGCCTCGGCCCGTATGCTGCCGAGAGCCCCGACCGCGCAAGCCTGGACGGGCAGCGGGCGAAAGTGAAAGCAGGGCACGAGGAGGGCCGCCATCAGTCGCGTCTCGACCACGGCGCCGTTGTCCTGGAGCTGGCCCGCGGGCGCGTCGTACCGGCCCTCCACGGAGAGCGACACGGCGCGGTACCGCACGCGGAGGAGCGCCCCCACGCCGACCGCCGGCCGCGGCGCCGTTCCGACGGACACGAGCCCCACCGCGCCCGCCGCGAAGCCCCATGCGGGCGCGTTCGAAGCAAGGTGCGGCTCGGGCGATTCATCGGTTTGCCCCCAGGTGGGCTCGACCGCGTACTTCGGCTCGTCCAGAGGCTTCGGCTGCGTCACGGGCGGCGGCACCGACGCGGGGTGAGCCTCCGGACCCGTGGTCGCAAGCTCCGGGTTGATCGCC
>Ga0315912_10002727_pt1 | contig 18417 bp, 16 predicted proteins | sample VfabasoilMG_FD_204469 | JGI IMG/M metagenome (GOLD analysis project Ga0315912, IMG submission 204469) | Garden soil microbial communities collected in Santa Monica, California, United States - V. faba soil | ecosystem: Environmental > Terrestrial > Soil > Garden | place: USA: California...
GCTCTGGGGGCGGTGCTGACCGGGCATATGAGTTCGGTGGAGAGCGTGGCGTTCAGCCCGGATGGGCGGACGCTGGCGTCGGGCAGTTGGGATAATACGGTGCAGTTGTGGGATGTGACCGACCCACGCCAGCCGCGCGCGCTGGGGGAGGCGCTGACCGGGCATACGAGTTCGGTGGTGAGCGTGGCGTTCAGCCCGGATGGGCGGACGCTGGCGTCGGGCAGTTCTGACCAGACGGTGCGGTTGTGGGATGTGACCGACTCACGCCAACCGCGCGTGCTGGGGGCGGTGCTGACCGGGCATATGAGTTCGGTGGAGAGCGTGGCGTTCAGCCCGGATGGGCAGACACTGGCGTCGGGCAGTTCTGACCAGACGGTGCGGTTGTGGGATGTGACCGACCCACGCCAGCCGCGCGTGCTGGGGGCGGCGCTGACCGGGCATACGAGTTCGGTGTTGAGCGTGGCTTTCAGCCCGGATGGGCAGACGCTGGCGTCGGGCAGTTGGGATCAGACAGTGCGGTTGTGGGATGTGACCGACCCACGCCAGCCACGCGCGCTGGGGGCGGCGCTGACCGGGCATACGGATTCGGTGTATAGCGTGGCATTCAGTCCGGACGGGCAGACACTGGCGTCGGGCAGTGGGGATAAGACGGTGCGGTTGTGGGATGTCTCCGACCCAAGCCAGCCGCGCCCCCTGGGCGAGCCGCTCACCGGTCATACTGGTTCTGTCTGGGGCATGGCGTTCAGCCTGGATGGGAAAACGCTGGCTTCCGGCAGTTGTGGGAAAAGAGAGGAAACAGGCACTTGTGTTCAAGGCGAGATAACTTTGTGGCCCGGCCCAGCGGTCTGGCGCGAGCGGGTGTGCTATCGCTTTGGCCGCAACTTCACCCAAGCGGAATGGCAAACCTACTTCCCCGGTGAGCCTTATCGCCGCACTTGCCCGCAGTTTCCGGCGGGGGAATAGGGGTTGAACCGCTGAGTCGCTGAGTCAAAACTGAAGCGCTGAAAGGGCAGGCCGTTTTAGGGCAGGCGCGACAGGCATGGCAGAGGGTTTCAGCGCACTCCGCGTCAGCGTTTCAGCGATTCAAATAATCTCAGCGTTAGATGAACCTGCTCGAGTCACCTGTCCGCAGTTTCCGGCGGGGGAGTAGGGGTGATATATGAACAAGCCACAAGGCGACCCCCATCCCGCCTTCCCCCCGAGGGGGGAAGGTGTAGGTCAGAATCTTTTTGATCTGAGGCGCGCTCCAAACAAGTTACTTCATCCTAAAGGCACCCCCCCAAATGTGTTCTTAATTTGGGGGGAGATGGAGGGGGGTGCTCTGCGGCCTGCTTCACATATGTTGTGTAATGTGAACTGACTAAACTGTTGTCACAAAAACTTCCTTGGCGGTGTTATATTGATAGAACGCGCGCGTTATTCAACCCTCTCGCGCGTTAGAGGTTACTGGTGACTGTGGCGCAACGCAACGCGCGGCTCACCGCGGCGGCGCGCACTCAGCCCACCGACCGCGAACAAGTCTTTGAATCCATCTTCGCTGAACATTACGCCCGCGTGTATGGCGTGTTGTTTCGGCTCGTGGGCGACCGAGCCGAGGCCGAAGACTTGGCGCTCGAAGCGTTTTGGCGGTTGTGGGAACGCGCGGCGCATTGGCCGGAAAATATGGGCGGCTGGCTTTATCGGGTGGCGACGAATTTGGGCTATAACGCACTCCGCGCCGGAAAACGCCGGGCCGTGTACGAAACCGACGCCCTCTTGCCCGAAGCGCCGCCCAATCCAGAACTGGCCGCTGAGACCGCCGCCGAGCGCCAACGCGTGCGCCAAGTGCTAGAGCACCTCCCCGCACGCGATGCCCAATTGCTCATCCTGCGCCATTCGGGGCTGGCCTATAAAGAGATCGCCGCCGCCTTGCAGATCGCGCCCGCCTCGGTGGGGACGTTGCTGGCACGCGCGGAAAAAGAATTTGAACGATTGTGGGAGAACGACCATGACCCATCTGCCTGAAGCCACTCTGCGGGCTTACCTTGATCACGCATTAACGGACGCGGAACACGCGGAGACCGCCGCCCACCTAACCGAATGCGCCGTTTGCGAGCAGGCGCTCGCTACGCTCACGGCCCGCGCGCAACGGGTGAATGTGCGCCTCGCGGCCTTGTCGCCCATGGCTAGCGAAGCGCCCACGCCAACCCCCACTGCTTATGCCCGGTTATTATCGAGGCGCTCTGCCTCACGAAAGGATTTATTCACTATGTTCACGACTTTATTTTCTAAACGTGCTCGCCCGCTGTGGGTTGGGCTGAGCCTCGTATTGACCTTGATCATCGCGTTTAGCTTCGCGCCGGTGCGCGTGTGGGGGAGCGAATTTTTAGGCTTATTCCGCGTCAAGCGAATTTCGGTGTTGCCGGTGGACATCACCCGTTTGGGTGAACTCAACGACGACTCGACGCTGGCACGGCGCATCAGCGAAATGTTCTCCGATTCGGTCACGATCCATCGTGAACCGACTCCGCCCCAGACCGTCGCCAACGCCGCCGAGGCCGCGCAAGTGACGGGCTTCGCCGTGCGGTTGTGGAAAGACGCGCCCACTGCGCCGGTGCTGACCACCCAAAGTGGCACGGCCTTCGAGATCGTGGTGAATCGTGATCGGGCGCAAGCGATCTTAAATGAAGCTGGGCGGAGCGATCTGCAATTGCCAGCAACCTTAGCGGGCGCAACGATTGCGGTGGACATCCCGGCTGGTGTTTCGGCGGCCTATGGCGATTGCCCACGCGCCGACGCCCCTGAGGGGGATGCTGAGCGGCGTATCCCCTGGAGCCGCTTGCGCTCGTGTGTTATCTTAGCGCAAATCCCCAGCCCCACCGTCAACACGCCGCCCGATGTCAACGTGCAAGAGCTGGCGGAGATGGGGCTCCAATTTATGGGGATGACGGCCGAAGAAGCGCATTCACTGGCTCAGACGGTAGATTGGACTTCCACGCTTGTTGTGCCGTTGCCCCAAAATGCTATGGAGTATAAAGAGGTGACAGTGGACGGCGTCAAAGGCTATTTGTTCTACCGTGACCCCGATGATGGCGTACCGGCACGTTGCACACTCTTATGGGTGAAAGATGGCATCATCTATGCGATGAGCTGGTTTGATGAGGCGGAGCGCGGCTTGGCCATTGCGAATGCGTTAGAGTAAATTTTTTTAGTAGGCGGATTGCGCAGATGTAAACTAAAATCTGCGCAATCCGCCTTTTCCGCGTCATCCGCTACTAATTTTCCTCATGCCCTCCTTCGCCATCGAAACCCATCACCTCCGCAAAGAATTTGACGACAACATCGCCGTGCGTGGCCTCACCCTTGAAGTGAAACAAGGTGAGGTCTTTGGTTTTCTCGGCCCGAACGGGGCTGGGAAGACCACTTCGATCAAGATGCTCTTAGGCCTCGTGTCACCCACGGCGGGCCAGGCCCAACTCCTCGGCGCACCCCTTGGCGACCGCGCCACCCGCGCGCGCATGGGCTTCTTGCCCGAACATTTTCGCTTTCACGATTGGCTTAAGGCGGGCGAGTTTTTAACCTTGCACGGCCAACTCTATGACATGGCCACTGACCGCTTGCGCCGGCGGGTGACAGAACTGTTGGAGTTAGTGGGGTTGGCGCCTTTCCGCGAAAAACAACTGCACACGTTTTCTAAAGGGATGTTGCAACGGGTGGGCTTGGCGCAAGCCCTGCTCAACGAACCGGCGTTGGTCTTCCTCGACGAACCCACATCGGGCCTCGACCCGGTGGGGCGGCGCTTGGTGCGCGACATCATCCGCGACTTGCGCGCGCAAGGCACGACCGTCTTTTTGAATTCGCACTTGCTGAGCGAGATTGAGATCACCTGCGACCGCGTGGCGTTTATCAAACATGGCGAGGTCGTCCAAGTGAGTGATCTCAACACACTGATCGCGGAAGGTGAAGCGACCAGTGTGGCGATCCGCGCCACTGGCCTCACGCCGGAGATCATCGCTGGGCTGAGTCAGTGGTCGCAAGAGACGCGCCTAGACGGCCCGCAGCTCATGCTCACCATCACCGATGAAGCGGCCTTGCCGACGCTGACACGCTACTTGGTGGAGCGGGGCGCTCAGGTCTATTCGGTCATACCGCAAAAACTCTCGCTCGAAGACTTATTCATTCGGATTGTAGGGACGGAGGGGGTGTTATGAGACTCCTCACCATCACCCGCCTCACCTTCCTCGAAGCCGCGCGGCGCAAAATTGCGCTGGCCGCTTTGTTGTTGGGGGTGGCCTTTCTCGTCCTTTACGCAACGGGCTTTTACTTCATCGCTACCGAAACCGGTTTGCCGGGGGAGGGGCTGCAATCCTCGCAGTTGATCCGCAATCAAGTCTTCGGCTTCTTCACCAACGCCGGCATGTATGCAGTTAATTTTTTGACGATCGCGATGGGGGCGTTGGTGTCCGCTGACACGTTGGCGGGCGAGATCGGCTCTGGCACGATCCAGACCCTCGCCACCAAACCAGCGCGCCGCGCCGAGATCGTCTTGGGCAAATGGTTGGGCTTCGCCTTGCTCATCGGTGCCTATTTGGCGTTCATGTTCAGCGGCTTGATGCTCATTGTCTATAGCATCGCGCGCTATAGCGTGCCAAATGTCTTCCTCGGTGTGGCGTTGATCTATTTTGAATGTGTGTTGATCATGACGCTGACGCTGGCCTGTAGCAGTCGCTTTTCCACTTTGGCAACGGGCGGGATCGTCTTTGGGATGTATGGCCTGGCGTTTATCGGGGGCTTTGTGGAGCAGGTAGGCGCGATCTTTCGCAATCAAGGGGTGGTGAATGTGGGCATCATCTCCAGCCTGATCTTGCCCAGCGAGGCGCTCTTCCGGCGGGCGGCCTATGAAATGACGTCACCGCTTGGGCAAGCCGCGGCGGCGGTGGGGATGCCGAGTGGCCCGATGCTTGTGATCTCCATCCCTAGCCCAATGATGATCGTGTATGGCGCGTTTTATTTATTGGTGATGTTGGGGATAGCCATTTGGGTGTTTCAGAGGCGAGACTTGTAAGAATATCTTTAAGCCTACGTTTGGGTTCGGGCAAAAAACAGGTCAGCGTGTGCGAAGCACACGCTGACCTGTTTTTTGCCCATTTGGTCTGCGGGTAAATTAAGGAGAACTGGCTCTTCCGACTTTGACGGGAAACCGAGTACCCTGATGGTTCGACTTTTGCTTACCATGTCGAAGGGTACGGCCTACGCTCACAGCGGCAGGCTTCGACAGGCTCAGCCCGCTTTTCCCGTTAAATCCGGGAGAGCCGGAGTACTTTCCTAATAGATAAATCTCGTTGATAAGGCGCGCGTCCTGTTTCTGATTTTGAAATGGGGAGAGCAGGAGAGGGGTCAAGCGATAACTACCACTCGCGCTTAGTTTGTCACGACCCCATTTGATAGAACTTCTACAATCCCTTGTCCGCCATTCACTCGCACCCGATCCCCAGTTCGTAAACGCATCGTCGCATTGCCACACCCCACCACGGCAGGGATGCCTAGCTCACGCGCGACAATGGCGGCGTGTGAGAGGGGCGCGCCCACATCGGTCACGATGGCGGCGGCGCGTGGGAAGAGCGGCGTCCAGCCCACATTGGTCGTCGTCGTCACTAAAATTTCGCCGTTCTGAAAATCAGCGCTGTGCTCCATCGAGTGCAACACCCGCACCGTGCCTTCCACCACGCCCATCGCGCCGGGGAAGCCGGTGAGGTGCCCGTTGGAGGCCGGTGGCAGAGTGGCGTTGGGGTGATAAAAATCACTGCGGCGGTTTGGGTCAGCCGCCCATTGCTCCGGGTTGAACCGCCCGCGAATCATTGACGGATAAGGCGGCAAGGCGTTCAACCGCGCATGGGTCGCGCGCCGTGCGGGGATAAAGGCCAACGCGCTCGCCTCACCGCTGAGCACGGCCCGTATTTCATCCAAAGTCAAAAAGAAAACTTCATCTTTCAGGTTGAGCAGTTCGGCGGCGCGCAGATAAAACGCGCGCCATACGCTCGCCCCGCGCACCAGTTCCGAGCGGATCGCCTCGCGGTTGCGCGCCGCTTGGGCCGCTTGCGCACTTTTCTTTTGTAGCGTCGCGGCTTGGCGTGGATGGGCTTGAGTGAGGCGCGCCCAGGCTTCAGCGCGGCGCGTTTGTTGCCCCGCCAACAGCGCTTCGACCTGCGCGGGTTGGCACTGCGCTAATTGCCCGTCGAGCCATGCTGGGTCTTCGACAGGCCGTGGCACCGCGAGCTCCAATTCATCGGGGCCGCGATGCCCCCATTGCGTTGCATACGCTTCGCGTCTGAGCGTTCCTTGCGCCACTTGCGCCAACCCTAAGACTGGCCCCAAACTCGCTAAGCGATCAGCGCCTTCACTTAAGCCGGTGAGCAGGGTGGGAGTTTCGGCCTCGCCCACCAATTTGCGTAACGTATGGCGCAGTGGGCGATAGGCGTTTTCGTACTGGCTTGTCCCGGCCTGCAACATCAAACACGTTTCACTAAAAAAATCTCTGAGCTCGCGCCACAACGGAAGCAGAGCGGCGGGCGTCGGCGAGTGTTCGATCCGTTGCAGGAGATCGGCATAACGTGGCCCAACTTGGGCAAGGAACTCTGGGACACGGCGGCGGTTGGCGGCGGCGCGGCTCATCAGCCCCGGCACGCGTGGCAGGACGGTGAACGCAATATCCCAAAAGGTGAAAGGCAATAGTGGAACTTCGATGTCATCGGACAGCGTGCCAAAAAATTCTTCGCTTTCGTATTTCAGCCGGGCGCGCTTCATGCCGATTGAAGCGAGCATGGACGCCACGACGCTGATATTCATATAAAACCGTCCGCCGATGTTGCCCATGATTGGATGGTGGCCGGGGAGCGGGAAGGGCAAAAACTCTTCTTGCAAAATTTGAATCATTGACCACGTAGCGGGCGTCATCACATGCGGGATGGCCTCGCCATAGTTGGTGTTCGTCCACAAGTAATCGCCGGCTAGGCTGTCATTCCATTCAAAGGTGAGCGGGTTGAAAGCGTTGAAAGTGGTGATCGGGCGGGCTTGCAATAGATAGAGCCGCCCACCGGCGATGGCCCATTCGATGTCTTGTGGCGCGCCCGCTTCGGCTTCCAGCCGCGTTCCGAGTTTGCTGAGCGCGCGCGCATGGCGGCGCAATCCCTCCGCGCCTTCGTACTTCCCGCTCGGGCGCTGGAGGGTGAACGACTGCGCGTTGGCCTCGCCCGACACCAGCGATTCTCCTAGCCCGTGTACATAGTTACCCACCATGCGCCCGTGACTGCCCGTGACTGGGTCGGCGGTGAACAAGACCCCAGCCAGGTCGGCGCGCACGAGTTGTTGAACGACCACCGCCATTTCATGCGCGGTGTCTAAATTTTGGGCGGCGCTATAGGCCTGCACCCGCTCGGCGTGGCGCGACTGACGCACGGTCTGAATGGCTTGTAACACGGCGGCTTCAGTGTTGACATCTAACACCGTTTCAAATTCGCCCGCGAAGGACGCTTGCGCCGAATCTTCGCTAAGGGCGGAGGAACGCACCGCAAACGGGCCACTCAGTTGACTCAAGGCGGCGCTGACTTTGCTTTTCGCCGCTGGGGTTAATTCATCGTTCGTGAAGGCCGAGGGCAAGATCACAAACCCATCCGGTACGGGATAGCCTGCTTGTCGCCACCGCGCGAGAGAGCCGCCTTTGCCACCGGCGGAAGAGAAAAGAGAAGAGGGGAGAGAATGAAGCGAGTGGATCATTTTGAGAACCGCAAAGGCCGCATCCCATTAAACGTTACCAATAGGGATACACCCATATCAGCCAGAATGGCTAACCACAAGGAAGTGACGCCGAAAAACGTCAGGACAATGAACACGAGTTTTGTGCCGAGGCTGATGATGACATTTTGTTGGATGAGCATCCGCGCCAAACGGGCGAGGCGCACGGCAAACGGGAGTTGCGCTAAGCCATCGGCCATCAACACCACATCGGCGGTTTCGATGGCTTGCGCGCTCGCGGCCCCGCCTAAAGCAATGCCGATATCGGCGGCGGCGAGGGCGGGGGTGTCGTTGATGCCGTCACCCACCATCGCCACGCGCCCAAATTCAGCGCGCAAACGGTGTACCGCTTCAGATTTATCGGCGGGAAGCAGATCGGCGCGCACCTCATCCACGCCCACCTGCGCGGCGATGGCTTGCGCGACTGTGGCGTTGTCGCCCGTGAGCATGATGGCGGAGGCGTGCAAGGTGCGTAAGTCATCCAAAGCGGCGCGGCTTTCAGCGCGCACCGTGTCGGCCAAAGCGAGGTAGCCGCGCACGCGGTCGCCATCACACAGGAGCATGGTGGAATAACCATGCGCTTCGGCGACCTCCACTTGACGGCAAAACTCGGCTTCATGCGGATGTTCGTTATCAAACAAGCGGTGGCTACCCAGCGTAGCGCGTTTGCCGCTCACTTCCCCGGCTAGGCCGCGCCCGACGAGCGTGGTGACGTTGGTGGCCGGGGGATACATTTGGGATACGCCGCGCGCTTCGGCTTCGCGCACGACGGCCCGCGCCAGAGGATGCGCGCTTTGTTGTTCCAAAGCCGAAGCCAACGCCAAGACATCGTCACATTTGGCGCAGGCCTCGCCGGTGGCGCAATCAATCGCGCGGAAGACGGTGACGCGCGGCTCGCCCTGCGTGAGCGTGCCGGTCTTGTCAAAGGCAAACACGCGGATTTGCGCCAGTGTTTCCAGATGCGCGCCGCCTTTGATCAGCACCCCACGTCGCGCCGCCGCAGTCAGCGCGCTGATGATCGTGACCGGGGCGCTGATGACCAGCGCACAGGGGCAGGCGATCACCAAGAGCGCGAGGGCGCGATAGAGCCAGCCATGTTCGGTGGGGGTATCCCAAAAGGGTTGGTTGAACAAGAGCGGCGGCAGGGTCGCAAAGGCGATGGCGGCCACGACGGTGGCGGGCGTGTAGTAATGGGCAAACTGATCAATAAACCGTTGACTCGGTGCGCGGTTGCTTTGCGCTTCTTCCACCAGCTGAATAATGCGACTGAGGGTGTTATCGGCGGCGAGGCGGGTCACGCGCACGGCTAAAGCGCCCGCGCCGTTCAGCGTCCCGGCAAAGACTTCTGCGCCGGGCGCTTTGTCAACTGGCACGCTCTCGCCCGTGATCGGCGCTTGATTGACATCGCTGTTCCCTGTCACTACCACGCCATCCATCGGGATCCGTTCGCCGGGGCGGATCAGGATGAGGTCATTCACAGCGAGTTCTTCCACCGCAACGTCTTCGTTACGATCCTCCCGCACACGCACGGCGCGCGGTGGGGCGAGTTCCACCAAGCCGCGCAAACTGTCACGGGCACGGTCGGTGGTGTAACCCTCGAGGGCCTCGGCGAGGGCGAACATGACGATGAGCGTCGCGCCCTCCAGCGGCTCGCCGATGATGACCGCGCCCACCGCCGCGATCGTCATCAATAAATTGATGTTGAAATCGCGATTGATGAAGAGCGTGGTGAGGCCACTGCGGGCGATAGGGTAGCCGGAGAGGGCGAGGGAAAGGAGAAGCAGGGCAAGGATGAAGGATGAATTATGAAGGATGAATGAGAGCACCCAAGCAAGACCAATGCCAATACTACCAAGGAGAGCCAGGCGTGTTTCAGACCGGGCGAGTAAATAATTCCAAAAGCCGCGCAAACCACCGATACGCGGTTGAGGGCGTGAGGCGGGCACGGCGATGCCATAACCGAGGGAGGTGACGCGCGCTTCAAGGGTTGCCAGCGGCACTTCGCCTACCAGGCGCATTTTGCCGGTGGCGAAGTTGACTTCCACCGTTTGCACGCCGGTCAGTTGCGAAACGCCCTTCTCGACGGTGCGCGCGCAATCGGCGCAATCCATGCCAGTGATGGTGTAAGTATTTGTCATCATCAGATGTCTAAAAGATACTCGCCAAGCCTACGGCAATGCTCGCCACGCTCAGCCCAAGCACCAGACTGAGCACACAACCTTTGAGAAAACCCTTGAAGGCGAAGCTGTAATCTTTGTAACCCGCCATGCCTTCCGTGCCGGGCAAGATCGCCCACCGGGGGAGCCACAGACCGAACAACAGCCAATCTAGGATGACGAGGTCGAAGAGATTGAACGTCATCATCACCATGAAGGCGCATAAGAAAGCGTTGAGGAAAGTCAGCGGTTGGAGTTGTGCCACCGCCGCGCCGGGGACGGCGATCATCAACGCTAATAACGGTAGAGCGATGAACTTGCGTTGGCGCAACGTTTCGGGACGCGCTGGCCCATATTTTTCTTTGATGTCCGGCGGATAAGAGCGCAACATCAACTCTGGGTTGTAGCGGAGCGCACCAATGACGAGGACACTTATGCCAAGGCTGAGCAGAAGGCCGTAGAGGAGGCTGTGGGTTAGGATAGGCATGGGAGCCGGAGTTAGTGAGAGAAGAAGCGCGGCATGAGCTGGCCGGTGCGCCGGGCATAGGCTTGATAGTCGGACCCGAATGTTTCTGCCAAGAGTTGTTCTTCAAAAGCGATGCGTGAACGAACTTCGATAAATGTGCTGGCGATCCACAGGCCACCAACGAGCCAATTGGCGCTGAGGAAGAGGGGCGCACTCAAGATCAACAGGAAGGCGGTATAGATCGGGTGCCGCACCCAACGATAAGGGCCGTGAGTCGTCAGTGTTTGGTGTTGCATCAGGCGCGGCGCATCACTCCAATTTTGGCTGAGCGAATTGTGCGCCCATTGTAATACTCCGAACCCCGCTAGCGCGAGGCCAAGACCCACGAGACGCGCTTCGGTTGGTAGCGGCAACGCCGCCCATTGCACCGCCAGCGGGAGAACCAAGTAGAGCGCCGTCGAGAGCAACGCGCCGAGGCTCAGTAGGTTCGCCGCCATTTGCCAGCCATCTTGTGGGCGGGCTTTGAGGGTGGTCGCCTCCGGTTGGCCCCATTTGCGCGTGTAATAGGCGCGATGGGCGATAAACGTGACGAGCAAGACGATGAGCGCGAGACGGAAAAAGAAATCGGTGGACATACTTTAGTACCTGACTACTTCACCAAGAACGCCGTGAAGTACATGATGGCGATGCCCCCCAATAACGCGCCTACATTGAGCCACGACACCAAGGGCAGGCCTTCGCGTTCGGCGTCGCGCCGCAAGAGTTGACCCACTTCGACGATCACTTGCCAGATCGCGCCAGCGCCAATGCCGAGGAACAGCGTCGCCAGCAAAGGTGAAAAAGCGAAGCCGCCAATCCACGCGCCGATGATGGCAGGCAGTCCGGCAAGACAGGTTAAGCCGACTAAGTGCCACAACTTCGGTTGGTCACGTGTGACCGGTGCGACAATACCGATGCCTTCAGTCACGTTATGCAGGGTGAACCCGATCACCAAGAACGAACCAAGCGCCGCTTCACCAAGAGCAAAAGCCGCGCCAATCGCTAAGCCTTCGCCGAGGTTGTGCAAACCAATCCCCACTGCGATGAGGAGCGAGATATAAAGGCGTTGTTGAGCCGGGTCTGCCGAATGCGTGCCACGTTGAGCGCTTATGGCGCTGATGCCCAGCCAAGTGAGCAGGGCGGCGAAGATCGCCAGCGGCACGCCTTGAAACACGCCGGGCGTTTCTCCTGCCAGTTCAAACGCTTCGAGAAACGTATCAATCAACAAGAAGATGAGCAAGCCGAGCGTGAGCGCCAACACGGCATTCAAGCCGCGTTTTCCCATGCGCTTCATCGCGGGGAACCACAACATGCCCAGCGCGATGGGCAACACGCCGACATATAAGCCGAGCAAACCATACGCACCAAACTCTTTCAGACCCAGCACGGGCGTGAGCGTGGCGGCGGGGATGTCGCCTTCAAAAGTAGTGCCGGTGGAGGTGAAGAGGCGGATCACATGTGGTTCGCCGCGCACCCAGGGATAGGGGATAGTGAGCGTGGCGCTCCCTAAGCGGGCTAACGTGGGTGAGGGTGACACCGAGAAATCCCAAAAGGCGTCGTCTACCGCAACCTGCGCGATAGTCGTCTCAATGGCACCACCGTTAAATAGGTGCACTTGCAGACCGGTGGTGGTGACTTGAATCCGCTCTAGCGTGAGGTCTTCAATGGGGGGCGCATCTGAAGTGAACACAGAGGCCGGATCAGTGAAGACAAAGATCAACACTAACCCAACCAGCGCGACGACTGGTATAAGCCACCACAGCCATTGTGGCCAATTCGGGATCGCGGGGGAAAGTTGCTTGGCGGTCATGGTGGTTACTCCGTTGCGTCAAACATGCCCAACCAGCCTAGCTCAGCGAGTTCGCTTTGATGGGCGTGGAACATGTATTGACCAGGATAAGAAGGCTTAAATTCCAGCACTCCGCGCTCCCCTTGGCACATCATCACGGTATCCGTGAATTCATAGTGATCTAAACGGGTGCCAGTGCGATAGAGTTGGAACATATCCGAGTGCAAGTGGAAGGAATTGATCGGATCGAACTCGGTGATGTTCACCAAGTAAATCCGAATTAATTCGCCGACTTTAACTGGGATGGGATGTTTGGCGTAGTGAAAGGCGACGGTGTTCACGGAGTAGATTTCGTTTTCGCCGTCGAAGTTGGTATCAAAGGCGTTCATCATCATCACCATTTCGCGCGCGGGTGGGCGACCACCGGGTGGGTCAATGATGAAAGTGCCATATAGCCCTTTGTGGATATGGCGTTTGAGGGGCATGGTATGGCAATGGTAAAGATGCAGGCCAAAGGGTTTGGCGTCGAACTCATAGGTGAACGACTCGCCGGATTTGAGCAGGGGTGTGATGCCATCCATCTGCGGCGGGTGAATGCCATGGAAATGGATCGTGTGCGGATGATCTGAGCCGTTGCTAAAGTTGATCCGCAAGCGATCACCAGCCGTGCATCGGAAAGTGGGGCCGGGGATTTGCGGCGCTTGACCATTCAGACCATAGGCCCAACCGGGGTAGTAGACGCCCGGCGCGACTTCGACTTCGTGGTTCACAGCGTACATATCCCATTCGCGCAACGTCTGGCCGGTGGGGAGGGTGCTGACACGCCCAGTGTCGAACTGATAAAGATACGTGAAGGGATCGAAGCGCGAGGTATCCACTTCGCCGATGGCCCCATCGCCCGCGCCGTGCATCCCGTCGCTGTGTTGATGGTCCGGTCCATTCTCTGGTGGACTGGCTGAGACATGCGGGGTGACCGCGGCTTGGCCCAATGCCATGAGCCCGGCGAGACCCCCAGCGCTTAACACTCCGGCTTGGAGGAAATTTCGACGTGAGAGAGAACGTTTGACAGACATGCTAGACCTCGATCCTTTACAGCACTGCTTGAATACCGAAGGCGACTCCGGCGATAAGCAAACTGAACACGGTGATGATCACCAGCCCGCGCAGAAAGGCGCGGAAATGAAATCCATAATCGTTGTACCCAGCTAAACCTTCGGTGCCGGGAAGTACCACAAACTTGGGTTGCCAACGCACGAAGACCAACCAATCTAGCACCACCAAATCAACTAGGTTGAAGGTCAGGAAAGCAACGCCGAGGCTGAGGGCCATCTCGCCCCAAGTGAGATCGGCCCCTTTGGTTTGCGCCAAGCTCCACAGCGTGAGCGCCGAGACGCCGAACAAAATGAGCAGAAGCAAGGGGGCCATCACTCGGCGATAGCGTTGACCCTTGGCGCTCATCGCACCATAACGCTCTTTGATGTCAGGCGGGTAACTCCGGAGCAGGACATCTGGGCTGAGTAACGCGCCCCCTACGAACAAAGTGCTGAGCAGAACGCTGAGGAGCAAGCCGTAGAGGAAACTGTGTTGGAGGAGAAGTGTGAGTGACATAGCCTTGACCCGATGGATTAGTTTTCAAAATTGTTATCGCTCAATGCGGCAGAAAACGCCCGGTGTGTTGCATAGCAGTGGACAGGCCTACTCCATTTCAACAAAAATTTTATCGGTCACGTTGCGGTTGAGCGCATATGAATGCTGACCGATGGTGATGGACATGGGGCCGTCAAAGGGGGCCTTGTGCGTGACGGCGAGTTGGGCGTTGAGCGTGAGGCCCAACTCTGAGAGGTAACGCAAGAAAGCGGGGTCATCATCGCGGACGCGGGTGATGCGCGCGGTTTGGCCGGTTTCCACCGCGCTGAGCGCGAGGCGGCTGTGATTGCACACGGTACCTTCTTTGGTGGGGATCGGGTCGCCATGCGGGTCGAAGACCGGGTCGCCGAGCAAGGCCGCGATCTTGTCTTCAAACTCTTCCGAGATCACATGCTCCAGCTTCTCGGCTTCGGCATCTACCTTGTCCCACTCATAGCCCAATGCCTCGGCCAAATACAGTTCCAGTAGGCGGTGGTGGCGGATGACTTCAAGTGCGATCTTGCGCCCAGCGGCGGTGAGCGAGACGCCCTTATGCTTTTCGTAATTCAGCAACTTGGGGCGGCCTTCGGCCAGTTTTTGCAACATACCCGTCACTGAGGCGGGCGCGACTGCCAAATGCTCGGCCAAAGCGGTGGTGGTCACGCGCTCGGAATCTTCTTCGAGTTCGTAAATGGCCTTTAAGTAGTCTTCAACCGTGTGGGAAATCATTTTGTTTTCCGAAAACATAATTTAGTCTCACCTAAATCTTTTTTGAGTATAGGCTAAAACAGGACGAATTGTCAAGCCCCAATTCAAGGGAGGGGGTATAATGGCGGGATGAGCGATTTACGGCGAGTATGGGACGTGAATTGGGCGGAAGTGGAGGAGCTAGAGACGCGCCTGCTACGGGAAATGACGCCAGCGCAGGGTATTCACGACTATTTCGCATTGCGCGCTGAATTTGAGCCATGGCTCCAGCGGGACGAACTGGCTGAAGGCAAGGCTTATGAGCAACATGCTATTCAATTTCAGGCGAAACTTTTTCAGTTAGAACAGCGGCGAGGCCATTCTATGTCTAGCTTGTTAGAAGCCGTGACGCAATTGCAAACTAAATTAGATCAAGCGGGCATTCCCTCAGCGTTGATTGATGGGCTAGCAGTAGGGGCCTGGGCCAAAGCGCGCGTTACTCGCGATGTAGACTTAAAAATTTTGTTGCGTCGTGACGAAAGCCAAAAACTTTGGGATTTGCTTAAAGAGGCTTATCGCTCTTTACAGGCTGATCCTGTTCAGACCTTGCAACGAAATGGAATAGTCTTTGTAGTCAATCAAGCGAATGTTCGCTTGGACTTAGCCTTGGCCGATACTGAATTTGATGAAATCTTGATCGCGCGCGCTAAACAGGTAGATTTAGGGTCGGAGCAAATGGTTCGAGTTTGTTCGCCTGAAGACTTGGTGATCTTAAAACTCATTGCCGCTCGCCCTCAAGACCAAATTGATGTGAGCAATGTCATCCGCCGCCAAGCGGAAAATTTGGATGACACTTACATTACTAACTGGTTAGTGCAATTTGAAAAGATGATTGACGATAGCACGTTGTTGCGGAGTTATCGTCAGTTGCGCGAACAAAATCTTCGCCCGTAATGTTGCATCTCACCTCTCAGCAGTGGCACACCCTCCTCGCCCATCTCCAAGCCCATTTGCCCGAAGAAGCAGGCGGCCTGCTCGCTGGGCGATCTGGCGTGGTGCATCAAGTCTACTGTTTAGAGAATATCGAACACAGCCCAGTGGCCTATCTACTTGACCCACACCAACAAGTGCAGGCGATGGTGGAAATAGAGATGAACGGCTGGGAACTGTGTGGCATCTTTCATTCGCACCCGGCTGGCCCGCCTCAGCCCTCGCCCACGGATGTCGCCCAAGCGTACTATCCCGAAGCGATCTATCTCGTCTGCGCACCCGATGCGGATGGGCAGTGGCAGGGGCAGGGGTTTACCATTGTGGCTGGTAGCGTTACCGCTGTGCCATTTACGATTTCGTAACCTGACGGAGGTTGTATGCTCTTGATCGTCGCCGTTGTTTTGGCTTATCTGATTGGCTCGATCCCTTTTGGCTTTCTTATCGTCAAGTTTTTTTCCGGCAAGGATGTGCGTCAAGAGGGGAGTGGGCGGACGGGCGGTACGAATGCCATGCGCGCCGCTGGCTTTTGGGCCGGCTTTTTCACGGCCTTCTCCGATATTTTTAAAAGCACGTTTGCCGTGTGGCTGGCGCAAACACTCTTGCCAACAGAGCAACAACCCTTAGGGATGGTCTTGGCTGGCCTCGCCTCCATCATCGGCCATAACTATTCAATTTATATGAAGTTCAAAGGTGGAGCGGGGGGGGCACCGTGCGTTGGTGGCGCCATGGCGATTTGGTGGCCGAGCGCGTTCTTCATCATTCCGATCTGCGCTTTTATCTTATGGGCCGTCGGCTATGCGTCCATCGCGACCTTGTCGGCCTCCCTCATCGTCACCGCCATATTTGCCTATCTCGCCTTTGTGTCAAAGACCCTCGACCCGATCTTTATCTGGTTTGGAGTGGGCTCAATTATTTTGTTAGCGTGGTCGTTACGCCCCAACTTTCAGCGGCTCATGCGTGGTGAAGAACGCCTGGTAGGTCTGCGGGCCAAACGCTTGAAGGAGAAGCAAGCGGCGGAGAATCAATGAGCGGCGACTCGCCCTACGGCCAATGTCACTTTCAACCCACCGTTATTCAACTTTAACTGTCGCGCCCCATCGAACTTAATCCCCGTTTGCGCTAACAACGCTGGGTCGGTATAAAGCAAGGCCACTTGCCACCCAGCGCACTTCTGACGTAAGACCTTCCCCAACTGCGCGTATAAATTGCGCAACTCCTTGCCTTCGCTCACCCGCGCCCCATACGGCGGGTTGGTGATCACCCAGCCCGGCCCCGGCGGTGGTTCGATATTCGAGATCGCGTGACAGGCTAGTGAGAGCGACTCGGCGATGCCCGCCCGGTGCGCATTGGCGCGCGCCGCTTCTATTGCCCCCGCATCGCGGTCACTCGCATAAATCGGAACGGTCACGGCACACTCTTTCGCGCGCGCGGCACTCACGCCTGTCTCCCATACTGCGCGGTTAAAACTCGGCCAGCGCATAAACGCAAACTCGCGCGATACACCTGGGGCGCGCTTCCCCGCCAACAGCGCCGCTTCAATCGCAATCGTCCCTGAACCGCAAAATGGATCGAGCAACGGTGTGCTCCCGTCCCAACCTGCGTGAAGCAACAGCCCCGCCGCCAACGTCTCGCGGAGTGGCGCTTTGCCCGTCGCCAACCGATACCCGCGTTGATGCAACAGTTCACCCGAACTATCGAGGCTGAGCACGCATTGGTCGCGCACCAGACGCACTAAGACCGTTTGGGTATTTTCAGATATTTCGGCTGTACGCCCCAAATGATCTTCAATCGCGCCGACCACCCGCTCGGCGACTGCATCCGAGTGATACAACTTGGATTTGTGGCAGGTGGCCTTGACGGTGAGGGCTTGGCCGGGGCGGATGAAACGCTCCCATTCCAAACGGCTGGCTTTGCGGCGTAGTTCCGCAAATGAGACGGCGGAGAATTCGCCGATCCGGACGACGATGCGGCTGGCGGTGCGTAGATGGAGATTAGCGCGATAGAGGTCTTTGAGCGCGCCCTCAAAGGCCACCCCGCCCTCTAGGTTGCCCCAAGCGTTTTCTGGCGCGCGGGGCGTCAGCTTCAATTGCTGCAACTCGTGGGCGAGGCCCGCTTCTAAGCCGGGCGCGCACACAGCAAACAAAGACAGACTCATTGTCCGCGCCGCCGAATAAAATCTGTCACGCGCTCCAACCATTCTTGCGGGCGTTCCAAGTGGACATTGTGTCTAACCCCAACTGGCAACCACAGTTCGGCGTTGGGGATGTTCTCGGCGATATATTGCGCGTGCCGCCCGGCGGCGTTCACGCCATCCAATTCACCTTGGATTACAAAGGTCGGGCGCGCCACCCGTGCGAGATCGGCGGGGGTGTAGTGGGGTTCGCTGATGATCTCCCGCACCGTCAGGCGCAACAGGTCGCGCCAATAGTCCGGCCCGTGCGTGGGGCCGTGCACGCGGATCATCTCTTCCATCCAACTGGTTGACTCACGCGCGACGCGCTCCGGCTCGAAGAGCGGCGGCTCTTTGTCTATTAAATCTTGGCTGACATACGCGTTCGCCGCTTGCGGCATACAAGTCTGGATGACAGCGGGGTGTTCCAAGAGCGTGACTAAGACTACATTGCCGCCGTTGCTATGCCCAATGAGATGCACGCGCTCAAAACCCAACTCGCGAATGAGCGCGGCCGTGTCGGCGGCCATCTCTTTGAATGAGTAGGACAAATTGGGGTTACTGCTCTGCCCATGCCCGCGACAATCGGGGACGACCACGAAATAATCTTGGGCGAGTTTGGGCGCGATAGTTCCCCAGTCGTTGTGCCCGGTGCTGGTCGAGCCGTGGATCAATACAATCGGTGTTTGGTCAGCGCGGCGTTCGCCGAAAGTTTCATAGTACA
>Ga0315912_10002728_pt1 | contig 18402 bp, 18 predicted proteins | sample VfabasoilMG_FD_204469 | JGI IMG/M metagenome (GOLD analysis project Ga0315912, IMG submission 204469) | Garden soil microbial communities collected in Santa Monica, California, United States - V. faba soil | ecosystem: Environmental > Terrestrial > Soil > Garden | place: USA: California...
CGGGAAGCGGCGGCGCTGCACCAGCACCTTGGCCAGGCCAGTGCCGCGCTGCGCTGTTACGAACGGTTCCTCGCGCTGGTGCCCAGCGGCGATGCCGCCGCGCGAGTGCGTGCCGCGATGGCGGCGTTGCGCTCCCGCCTCAACTGAACATTGGGACTACCGGGCCGACGTCCGGCGCCGTTCCGGCGCGCGCGCTTCCAGCAATTCTTCTTGCGGGCCCCGGCCCGGGCAGGTGGCGCTGACCAGGAAGGGCATCGGGTCCAGTGGCCGCCCGTCCATCCGCACCTCGAAATGCAGGTGCGCGCCATGGGCGTTGCCGGTTTCCCCCACCTTGCCGATCTCCATTCCCGCGCGCACGCCGGAGCCGGGGAACAGTCCCAGCCCAAAGGCGGAGAGATGGCCATAGCGCGTCATCAGCCCGCCGGGGTGGCGGATGTCGATGAACAGCCCGTAGTCCGGGTCGGTGCCCATGTAGCTGATCGTGCCGCCGGCCGCCGCGCGCACCGGGCTGCCCTGGTTGGCGGCCAGGTCCAGCCCGACATGGCCGGGGATGAAGCCGCGGGACATCGCCGCCAGGCTCGCCGCCGGAACCAGCATGCGCCCGCAGCCATCCGGCTGCCTGGGGCCGCCGCCGGAAAAGCCGGGCCCGTTGAAATTGCCGCTGTTGAAGCCGGAACCGTTGAACCCGGTGGCATTGAAGCCGCCCGTGTTGAAGCCGGGATTGTTGAACCCGATCGCCTGCTGGCCGTTGATCACCCGCGCCCGGGAAGGCGGCGATTGCGCCAGCGCCGTGCCGCAGGCGAGCAGGCCGAACGCCAGGGCCAGCAGGCCCGCGTGCCGTTGCGATGGGCGCTGCGCCGTTGCGCGCCCGTCCGGCATGCTCAGCGCCGGGTCTGCTGCGGCCGGGCAGCCACGCGGCGCACCGGCTTGGTGCTGCGCGGCGGATCGGACGCGAAGGCTTCCAGGATTTCCTCCTGCGCCGGCGTGCCATTGCAGCTGGCCAGTGCCAGGAACGGTTTGGGATCCAGTGCGCGGCCGTCCACCCGCACCTCAAAATGGACATGCGGGCCACTGGCGCGCCCGGTGGCGCCGACCTTGCCGATCTCATCGCCCGCCTGGACCGTGCTGCCCACATCCGTGCCCAGTGCCGACATATGCGCGTAGCGCGTCACCACGCCGTCCGCATGGCGGATATCCACCATGTTCCCGTAGGCGTAGTACCAGCCGGCATAGATCACCGTGCCGGCGGCGGCGGCGCGAATGGGGGTTCCGTGCGGTGCCATCAGGTCCAGCCCGGCATGGCCACGGGACATGCCGCGCGAGACCTCGCGCAGCGATTCGGCGGGCATCATCATATTGCCGCAGAACCCGGCCGCCTCGGACCCGTCGCCGCCGAGGCCGGGATGCGGGGTGTGGGCCCGCGCCATCGCCGGTCTGGCCGAGACCCCGTTGCCTCGTGCCGCGACCAGTTTGGCGGAGCGGGCGGCAACCGGGCGCGCGGCGGAGCCGGGCCGCGCGGTTGCGCTGTTCTTCGGTGTGATGGCCCCGGGATTCGCCTGGCCGCCGGTGCGGGGGGCAGCCGTTTGCTGGGCTTGCTTTGGTTTTGGCGGGGTTTGCTGTTGTGCCGGCGCTGCCGAAGCGGCGGCCGGAATCGCGGACACGAGGGCGGCGAGAAGGAGGGCTGAGGACCACTTCATGCCACCTCCCTAGCATGTGATCCCGGCCGAGGCTACCCGCAAGGCGCCACCCCGAGCAGGGGCGCGGGGTCCACCTTCGTGCCGTTCACCTCCACCTGGAAATACAGGTGCGCGCCGTAGCTCACCCCGGTGCGGCCGACGACGCCGATCTTCTCTCCGGCCGCCACGGTGCGTTTTCCCTCTGCCAGCGCCGGGGTCACGCTGCCCAGGTGGGCGTAGAGCGCCTCGAACCCGTCATGGCGGATCAGCACGAACAACCCCCCGGCGCCGCGCCGGCGGATCGCCACCACCTGGCCGGGCGCCACGGCATAAACCGCCCCGCCGGGCGGCGCGCGCAGATCGATGCCGGGGTGGAAAGTGCCGGCCTTCGGCAGCCCCGGCAGCACGCGCGGCCCGAACGGGGAGGTGACGCAGGCCTGCTGTACGGGCGGGCGCAATGCCGGCGCGGCCGCGCTGGCCTCGTCTTCCCTTGCGGCGGCGGGCCTTGCGCAGGCCGGTATCGTGGCCGCCAGCAGGAGGCCGATGCCCAGTTGGCGTATCAGGGGGGCCATGTCACCGGCGGCAGCTGCACCAGCGGAAACTGCCGCACCGCCAGCGTGCGCCGTTGCAGGGAAAGCGGCAATTCGACTTCCGGCGCACCCTCGGGCCCGGTCGGCCGCGCCGCCAGCGCCAGCATGCCCTTCGCCGCGCCCGCGGTGTTAGCGGGCACCAGGCCGGCCCCGGCCAGCGCATCCAGCGCCGAAGCGTACCCGCTGATGCGCAGCTTGCCGGAACCCGATGGCTGCAATTGCGCGTCCAGGCTCAGGCTGGCGGTGGCGTTCAGCGCCAGCGCGCCCCAGTTCAGTTGCAACTGGCTCACATCCAGGCGTCCGTTGTTGTCCCGCCAGGCCGTCGCGGCGGCGCGCGGGCTGGCCTGCTGCGGCAGGCGGCCGGTCAGTGCCACGTTCAGCCGCGCCGTCTCGATCTGCCCGCCCAGGCCCGGTGCGATCCAGTCCGGCACTGTCAACGCCTCGGCGCGCGCCACCAGCGCCGCGCCGACCGATGCGCTTGGCGAGACATCCGCGCGTGCCGTCAGTACCTGCGCCCGCACATCCCCCGCTGGCCGGTCCGGCCCCAGTTGCGGCAGGCTGACCTGCAGCCCAACCGCGTCCAGTTCCATCCAGCCATGCACGGTGGCGCGCAGCGGGAAGCCCAGCCGTAGCCGTTCGGTCTGGAATGGTACGATCGGGCCGGTGCCCATGCGGACATATTGCGCGCCTTCCGGGTGCACGTGGAGCACGTCCGGCCGCAGCAGGTCCACGCGCAGCAGCACGCGTTCCGCCTGCCAGGTCACCGTTTCCGCCATCTGCGGCGGTTTGCCGGAGAGGTTCACGCCCACCACCAGCATGGTCGCCCGCAGCGGCCAGCCGCCGCGCTCCGGCGTGCCGGCGGTCACGCTCCAGCCCATGGCGCGCTGGCGGGCAACCCAGTTTTGCAGCCCGGTCTCCAGCAGATGTGCCGCCCAGAACCAATAGGCTACCTGCAGCCCGGCCAGGGTGATGACCAGGGCAATCGCGACGCCGAATACGTGCCGGCGCCTCACAAACCGCCGTCCGGGCGCAGCCGGGCCATGCCGGTGCGCAACGCGGTTTCCAGGTCGTCCATCAGCACGGTGCGCGCCAGCCCCGTGGGCAGTGGTGGCAGCACCACCAGCCGGATGGTGCCCGGCCGCTTGCGGAAGGCGCGACGGCCCCAGTAGTCCCCGGAATCGGTCACTACCGGTGTTACCGGCAGCTTTGTCGCTGCGGCGAGGGCCGCCACGCCCGGCTGCAGCGGTGGCATCCGGCCTGGTTCGGCGCGCGTTCCCTCCGGAAATATCACAATCTGCCGTCCGTCCCGTGCCGCCGCCGCGCCATCGCGCATCAAGCTCCGCAGTGCCGTGCTGCCGCCATCCCGGTCCACCGGGATCATTCCCGCCGGGCGCACCAAGCTGCCGAAGATGGGTATGCGAAGCAACTCCGTTTTCAGAACATAAGCAACGCGCGGTAGAATTGTCAGCCAGACGAGTGTATCGAACGCCGACTCATGGCGGGAGGCGATCAGGGCCGCCCCAGGCTGCAGGTGCTCCATGCCGGACACCTCCAGCTTTATGCCGCAGATCATGCGCGCCGCCGCCAGTTCCACCCGCGCCCACAGCGTCGCCAGTGCCAGCGCCCGGTGCGGCGCGAACAGGCGCACGAACACGCCCGGAATTAGCAGGATCGCGGTGGAACTGAAATAGAACAGGTTGAACAGCAGAGAACGGGCAAGGGTCATCCGACAGGTCCGGTGGCGTGGCGCGGCTCCGGCGCCAGCGTGGTGAGGCCAGCCCGCGCCGCGAGCCACTTGATATATTCCTCGCCCAGGGCGCGAAGGGAAGGCGCGCGGCCGCCCGCGGGTGGCACGGGCGCCGGGAACAGCGTCACCCCCGGCAGCGCGCGATGCAATTCCACCAGCGCGCGCCGCATGTGGAAGCTGGCCGTCACCACGATCAGGCTTCCCGGGCGGTGCCGCGCCACCCACTCCGCCGTCTCCGTCGCGTTCGTGCGGGTGGAGGTCGCGGACCGCCCCAGTGTCACGCGGTCGGCCAGCGTCGCCGGGTCCATTCCGGCGCGACGCGCGAGGTCCGACAGTTCCACGCCGGCGCCGACGCCGGAGACGAGCAGACGTCGCGCCCGGCTCGCCGCCAGAAGTCGCAACCCGGTCTCGATCCTGTCCGCCCCGCCGGTCAGCACCACGATCGCGTCCGCCTGCGGGGCAGGGCCGTCCGCGCGCCCGGCCTCGGCGGCGAACCAGGCGAAGCCCCCGGCCAGCGCCAGCACCGCGCCCAACAGCAGCAGCGCGATGGCGCGCAGCAGGCGCAGGATCACAACCACCCCATTGTCGTCATGGCAGGCGGCGCAGCCACAGCCGTACCGTTGCCTGTGTCGCGCCCCAGCCGATCAGTGCCGCCACGCCGGGCAGGCCGGGCAGGAGAAACCAGAACCCGGCCGGCAGCGCTTCCCAAGCCGGCCCGGTCGCCTCCGCCATGCCGGCGAGTGGCCGCGCCAGGTCCGCGAGCCCGGCCAGCACGGGCAAAGCGACGACCGTGCCGATCAACGCGCCCAGCGCCGTCTGCGCCATCGCCCGGCGGGCGAAGCGGCCGGCGATATAGCCATCTGTCGCGCCCAAGCCATGAATGATCTCGATCGCCTGCCGCCGCGCCGCCAGCCCGGTGCGCGTCGCTACGGCGATGACCCCGCCGGCAAGCGCCGCCACCAGCGCCAGCACCGCCAATGCGCAGGCCTGAAGGGACCAGGCGAGGCCGGACAGCCGCGCGAGCCACGGGCCATGATCCTCCACCAGCGTTCCCGGCACCGCGGCGGTCAGCCGCTTGCTCAGGTCCATCGGCACCTGCGCGCCCGGCACCAGCCGCACCTCGATCAGCGCGGGCAGCGGCAGAGCGATCCGTTCCGCGTCCCGTCCCAGCCAGGGGCGCAGCAGGTCGGCCATTTCGGCGTCGCCGAGCGCCCGGGCCTGGGCCACGCCGTTCGTTGCCGCCAGCGTCTCCAGCGCGCGGGCGACACGGGTCGGGCTGTCCACGCCACCCAGCCGTGCCCTGGGTTCCGGCACCTGCACAGTCAACACCGCCCCCGCGCCGATGCGCCAGTAGCGTGCCAGGGCCGCCGTGCCAGCGACGCCGCCGGCGGACAGTGACGCCAGGAAAGCCATCGCGGCTACCAGGAAAGGCAGGATCCAGCCGGCCAAGGCGTGGCGCAGGCCCAGGTCGTCCGCCCCCGCTGGGCGCAGGCCGCGCGGCCGCCATCTCATCCCGCCACCAGCCGGCCCTGGTCCAGGACCAGCGCCTCCGCGCGGTAGCGCTGAACAAGGCTGTCGTTATGGGTTGCCACCACCACTGTCGTGCCCACCCGGTTCAACTCCCGCAGCAATTGCATCAGCCGCTCGGCCTGCCCCTCGTCCAGGTTACCGGTCGGTTCGTCCGCCAGCAGCAGGCTGGGGCGGGTGATCACCGCCCGCGCAATCGCCACCCGCTGCTGTTCCCCGCCTGACAGTTCCGCCGGGTGCTGGCGCAACCGGTCCTCCAGCCCCACCCAACGCAGCAATTCCAACGCGTCGGCCCGGATCTGGCCTTCCGGCCGGCCGGCCAGGCGCAGCGGCAGGGCCACGTTGTCGTAGCAGGAGAGATGGCCGAGCAGGCGGAATTCCTGGAACACCACGCCGATCCGCCGCCGCAGCGCCGGCAGGTCCTTCCGGCTTGCGGTGGCGATGTCCGTGCCCAGCAGGCGCAGATGCCCGCGCGTTGGCCGCACCGCCAGGGTGAGCAGCCGCAACAGGCTGGTCTTGCCCGCCCCTGAATGGCCCAGCAGCCAGCGAAACCCGCCCTCCGGCACGGCGAAGCTGATGTCGCGCAGCACCGCCGGTCCGTGGCTTCGTTCCGTGCGGCCCGGTTCCCCGTAGCTGAGCGAGACGCGCTCGCAAATAATCATCCGGTCGTCACCATCCCGGGTTGGTGCCTTGGCCGAGAAAATCCGACTCCACAACCCCCTATATGGCCCTCAGCGAGACCGATTCGCTCGCGTCCGCTCGCAAATTTTTTACGGGTAATGGATTACCCACAGGCGAGTTTCGGTTGCATGGCTTGCCCACCTGTTGCACCATGAATTAGCAATACTTGCGATAGATTAGATTGGGTGAGATGCGGATCTCCTGCCCGAAATGTAGTGCAACCTATGATGTCCCTGCCGAGTTGGCGGCGGGGCGCCCGGTTGTGCGCTGCGTGCAGTGCACGGAACAGTGGAAGCTGGGCCAACCCGCAAGCCAGTCCGCCAGCCGGCCGCAACGCGCTGTCCCGACGCCGGCGGAGCCGCGGCTCGCCCCGATTCCGGACGCTGTGCTGGGTCGCATTCCGGCCCCTGAACCCGACCCGATGCTGGCGCCAATTGCGGAGACAGGGGCCGGACTACAGGGGGATGCCCTGTTGATGGAGCGCCCGCCCGCCGTGGCGCTACCGGATGAGGTATCCGCCGCCCCGGCGCCGCGTCCGGCCGATGCGGGACGGGCGGCAGAGCCGATCGTTGCCGCGATGGCGGACACGACGAGCCGCCCGGAAGTCCCTTCCGAGGCGCGGGACGAGGTTCATGCGCCGGCGATGCCATCCGCCAAGCCTGCGCATGAGGACGGCCCTTCCGCCGTGCGACTCGTGCTCGCCTCCATTGCCGGAAACCTGTTCGCCGCGGCCGGCTGGGCTTTCAGCCTGGGCATCGTGCTGGCCCTGGGCTGGATGGCGATCTACCACCGGAGCGGCATCATGCATGCATGGCCGCCCAGCCAGCGCCTGTTCACCTGGCTCGGCCTGGCCTGACCGGCAGGTCTGCCGCGGGATAGCTTGCCCGCCGGCACCGTTCCTCAGAACCGCCGCAGCAGCCGGTCGATGTAGTCCAGTTCCTCCTGCGTCCGGAACCGCTCTCCGCCGCGCCGCCGGAGTTCCTGCTGCAGGTTCTGCGTCCGCTGGCGCTCCATTTCCTCCGGCACGCGCACGTCGGAACTTTCATCGGCGCCGGACGTACCCTGGCCCATCTGCCGCCCCAGCGGATCGCGGCGATCATGCCTCCCGCCGCGCCGGCCCGGTTGCTCGCCCTGCGTGCCGCCATCGCGGTCCGACTGACCATCCTGCAGGGAGAAGCCCATGCCGAAGGGATCGCCCTCGCCCTCGTCGTCGCCCTCGGCCTGCTCCCCGGCGCGGGATGGGCCGAACTGGCGGGCCATTTCCTGCGCCATTTCCCGCCCGCCGCGCTGCAACGCGTCGATCGCCCGCTGCTCGGAGCGCGCGGCGAGCGAATCCCGTCCCTGCCCCAGCGCGTCCTGCGCGTCGCGCATCGCCTGGTCCGCCTCGTTCAGCGCCGGAGGAACCTTGCCCGTCAGGTCGCCGAACTGCTGCATCAGTTCCCCCAGCGCCCGGCGCAAGGCCTGCTGCACCCGCTGGTCGCCGTGCCGATCCGTCTGCGGCGACGGAGCCTGCTGCGGGCCTGATTGCTGCGGCATCGACTGCTGCGGCTGGCCGCGCTGCGGCCGCGCATCCGGCGCGGGGCCGGCGCGGCGCTGGGAATTGTCCAGCAACTGGCCTTCCCGGCCGATCATGTCCTGCACAGCGCTCATCTGCTGGCGGCCGCGCTGGCGGCGCTCGGCGTTGCGCTTCTGTTGTTGTTCACGGAAGTTCTGCGCGTTGCGCATCTCCTCCAGCATGCGTTCCAGCTCGGCCATCCGGTCGCGGGCCTCGTCCATCTTGCCCTCGCGCGCGGCCTGCTCGGCCTCCTTCGCCAGCCGCTCCATTTCGCGCGGGTTCAGCCGCTCCAGTTCCGGCGGAATCTCGTTCATCTCCCGCCGCGCCTGCTCGTTCAGCGCCTCCATGTGCCGGCGGATCGCCTCGTTCAGTTCCTGAAGCTTCTTTTCCAGCTCGGCCCGGCGTTCCTGGTTCTCGGGCGTCTTCTCCGCCCGCTCCAGCGCCTCCCGCGCCTCCCGCCGTGCCTGTTCCAGCGCCCGCGCGCTACGTTCCAGTCCGCCTTCCTCCAGATGCAGGGCCAGTTCCCACAGCCGCGCCTGCGTGTCGTCGACAATGGCGGGGGACTTGTTGCGTGCCAGGGCGGAGGCAATGGCTGACAGGTTCAGCCAGCCGCCGAAATCCCCGGCGAAGTTCTCCGGCCCCAGCAGCAGCCCGCGCAGGCCGTTCAGCGCGGCCACGCGATCATCCGGTTTCAAACTCAACTGTTTACGGACCGCGATCAATGCCCGCGCGATCGGGTTTTCGAACGGCCGCTCAGGTAACGTGAACGTGACGGTCTCGCTGGTCCCGGACTGGCCGATCGCGTCCTGCGCGTGCAGCGTGCCGCTCACCGCCAGCCCGGCCCATGGATGAGCTGAAAGGTCCTGCACGCTGGCCCCGCGTGCCGCCGTGGGCGTGCCGCCGGAAAGCGGCACGGGCAGCAGCAGCGGCAGCGCGGTGTCGCGGTCGCGCAGGCGGATTTCCACCTTCAGGCCGGTCACGCCGTAGTCGTCCGCCACCTGCCAGGGCAGGCGCAGCTGCACGCCGCGCGGCATGCCGCCCGGCGCCTCCGGCCAGGACGCCACCGGCGGCTTGTCCGGCACCACCGTCACGTCCCACACCGCCATGTCCCGCCCGCCGCGCCGCAGCGCCATCCGCCCACCGGCACTCAGGTCGCGGTCCGTCTGGAAACTGCTGGCATCCAGCGCCCGCAATTCCTCCGCCGCGCCACCGAAGCTCAGGCTTGGTGTCTCGGTCGCGCCCGTCACGTTGATGGTCAGGCGGGAGCCAACGGGCGCGGAGACCGGCCCGCCCTCCGGCTTCAGGAAGGACGGCGCCAGTCGCGTGTAGGATGGCGGCGTGATCCAGGCTTGCACCTGCGTGCTCAGCCCCGGCGCAGCGGCCACGGAGAAATCTGGCATCAGCGCGTGTCGCAGGCGGGACGCCGCGTCGGGCCCGGCGATCACCGCTGCACCCACCAGCCCCACCACCAGCGCGCCGCGCAGCGCCCGCCGGTCGATCGCCGCCAGGCCCGGGCGGGGCGTGCCGACGCGCAGCCGGCCAATCTGCCGCGCCGCGCGCGCCATGTGCGCCTGCCACAGCGCCATCCCGGCCGCATCCGCCAGCGCCGGCTTGTCTGCTATCGCCGTCAGCGGGCGGTGTGTCAGCCCGGCCTCGTGTTCCAGCCGCCGGTCCGCCGCAGCAGCGTTCGGCACCGTAATCCGCCGCAGTCCAAGCCACAGCAGCGCCGACACCCCCGCGCCGGTGGCCGCCAGAAGCGCCACGTGCAGCCAGGGCGGCAGGAGCCGAGGTCCATCCAGAAGCGCGAACACCAGGAATAGCCCGGCCACGCCCAAGGCTGGCCAGATCGCCGGCCAGATGCGTTCGAACCACAACGCCAGCCGCGCCAGCGCGCGCCGCGTCCTCAGCCGATGCGCGAGATGATCCACGCTCACCGGCCTCTCCTCACCAATCGATATTCATCGGGCGAAATCCGGCACACGCTCATGCTCCCACAGCGCCTGATGCGTCTGGCGGTCGCGGATCACCGCCCATCTCTCACCATCCACCATCGCCGCGGCAGCAAGCGGGCGCGCGTTGTAGGTCGAACTCATTACCGCACCATACGCGCCGGCATCCAGCAGCGCCACGAAATCCGCCGCTTCCAGTTCCGGCAGCATGCGCCCGCGCGCGAAGGTATCGCCGCTCTCGCACACGGGCCCGACGATGTCCGCCGGGCTCATCGCCGCCTTCGCCGCGATGGGGGACAGGGGGACCAGCCCATGGAACGCCTCATACATTGCCGGCCGCACCAAGTCGTTCATTGCCGCGTCGAGAACGACAAAACGTTGTCCGGGCATGCGCTTCACCAGCACCACGGACGCCAGCAGCACGCCGGCCGGCGCCACCAGCCAGCGCCCCGGTTCCAGCATCAGCCGCACATCCAGATTGCCGAAGCAGCCCTTCAACGCCCCGGCCAGCCCGGCCGGGTCCAGCCCCGGCTCGTCCCGGTAGCCGATGCCCAGGCCGCCACCGCAATCCACCACCTCGATATTCTGCCCGTCGGCGCGCAAATCTCGCACCAGGTCTGCCACCCGCGCGTAGGCGGCGCGGTAGGGCGCCAGCGAGAGGATCTGGCTGCCGATATGCGTCGCCAGCCCGACCGGCGAGAGGCCCGACAGCGACGCTGCCCGCGCGTACAGCGCAGGGATGTCGGCATAGGCGATGCCGAACTTGTCCCGCGCCCGTCCGGTGGAAATCTTCGCGTGCGTCCCGGCGTCGACGTCCGGGTTCACGCGCAGGGCCACGCGCGCCGTCCGCCCCATCTCGGTCGCCACGGCGGAGAGCATATCCAGCTCCTCCGCGCTTTCCACGTTGATCTGGGCGATGTCCTCGGCCAATGCCAGGCGCAGTTCGCGCAGGGTCTTTCCCACTCCTGAGAAGACGATGTGGCTGGCGGGAATGCCGGCCTCCCGCGCACGCAGCAACTCGCCCTCGCTCACCACGTCCGCGCCGGCGCCGCCGGCTTCCATCAGCCGCAGCACAGCGAGGTGGTCGTTCGCCTTCACCGCGTAGTGCACATGCGCGGGCAGACCGGCGCTCTGCACGGCAGCCTGCAAGGAAGCCAGCCGGGCGCGGATTGTCCCTGCGCCGTACACCCAGGTCGGCGTACCCAGTTCCCGCGCGATCCGCACCAGCGGCACGCCTTCCATCACCAGCCCGTCCCGCACGTGGTACGCCAGGTGCGGCCGCGTGCCGATCAGCTCGGCGACGGACGGATCGGGAAGGTCGGACGGGGCGGGTGCGAGAGCGGCCATGCGGCCTGTGTAGCAAGAACCGCCGCCCGGTTCAGCCCCCTTGCGTCGCCTGCTCCGGCGGCGCGACGGCGACGAAGCGGTCCAGCGCGCGCAGCAGTTCCGTGGGGATCATGGAGATGATGGTGCTGTTGTGTTCCGCGCCAATTTCCGAAAGCGTCTGCAGGCGGCGCAGTTCCAGCGCGCCGGGCGTGCCGCCGACCTGACGCGCGGCTTCCGCCAGCGCCACTGCGGCTTCGCGTTCGCCTTCCGCCTTGATGACGCGGGCGCGCTTTTCGCGCACGGCCTCCGCCTCTCGCGCGATGGCGCGCTGCATCTGCTCGGGGATGTCGAGGTCCTTCATCTCCACCGCGTCGATCGCAACGCCCCAGCGTTCCACGGCGCGGGTCAGCATGCCGGTGAGCTGGGTGTTGACCCGCATGCGGTCCTTCAGCAGCTGGTCCAGGTCGTGCTGGCCGATCGCGTCGCGCAGCCCGGTTTCCGCCGCGCGCAGCACCGCGGCCTGCCATTGCTGGACGGTGACGATGACGCGTGTCGGGTCCTCCGCGCGGAACCACAGTACGGCGTTCACCTTCACGGCGACGCCGTCGCGGGTGACCGTTTCCTGGGTGGCGAGGTCAATGGTGACGGTGCGGATGTCCACTTTAACCACGCGGTCCACCAGCGGAATGCGCCAGAACCATCCGGGGCCCTTCAGGGCGATGACGCGGCCGAGGCGGAAGGCGACGCCGCGCTGGTATTCCTGGTTGATGCCGAAGCCGCGCAACAGCACTGCCACGACGACCAGGCCAAGGACGGGAAGATAGAAATCGGAAGGATGGAACGGGATGGGCACCTGATGGCTCCCCGCGCAGGTTGCGCGGGCGAATCTTTACCACGCCTGGTCAGGTGCAGCCATCGCGGCGCGTAAAGGCAGGCGCGTGACGGGCGCAGGGCCCGCCACGCCTGCGCCGATGGTTCAGTCGTCCTTGGCGCAGATGGCGTTATACACCGTCGCCCCGATCACGCCGCCGATGATTGGCGCCACCCAGAACAGCCACAATTCCGCCAGCGCCGCGCCGCCGACAAATATCGCGGGGCCGGTGCTGCGCGCCGGGTTCACCGACGTGTTGGTGACTGGAATGCTGATCAGGTGGATCAGGGTCAGGCCCAGGCCGATGGCGACTGGAGCGAACCCGGCCGGGGCGTTGCCGTGGGTGGAGCCCATGATGATGAACAGGAACATCGCCGTCATCACCACTTCCGTCACGAAACCGGCGACCATGGAATACTTGCCCGGCGAATGATCGCCGTAGCCGTTGGCGGCAAGCCCGCTCTTCACGATGTCGAACCCGGGCTGGCCGGAGGCGATGAAGTAGAGCACGGCAGCCGCGGCGATGGCGCCGAGGACCTGGGATATGATGTAGGGCACCATGTCGGAGGCCGGGGCGCGCTTGCCGACGACCAGGCCGATGGTGATCGCCGGGTTGAGATGGCAGCCGGAGACATGGCCGATGGCGTAAGCCATGGTCAGCACCGTCAGTCCGAAGGCGAAGGCCACGCCGAGTAGGCCGATGCCGACATTGGGGAAGGCCGCCGAGATGACGGCGCTGCCACAGCCCCCCAGGACGAGCCAGAACGTTCCGACGAATTCCGCCGCGCAGCGCTTGCCGATAGGCATGATTATTGTCCTCTCCCGCATTGGGACCAGCCTGCCAGCCCGGGCGCGACACATCTGCCCGGCTAACGTCGCCGATCATTGACGGGAAAGCATACCTACGCAACGACGCATGCGCACAAGCGCAATCAAATGAATCCGGAGTTACAGCACAGGCTTGTGACCATTTCGCCACAATGGGCGATGGCCAGGGCGGCCTCTATCGCGCCGGATAAACACCCGGATAGGTGATCTTATCGGCCGGCCCTTCCGGCTGCGGCGAACCCTTCTTGCCGCAGCCCGTCAGCGCCAGCGGGGCCAGAAGGATCAGCGCCAGCAACAGCCGCATCAGCCCATCTCCTGTTCCAGAATACCGCGCCAGCGCGCCGCCTGCGCCGCCACGTTGGCGGGCGCCGTGCCACCATAGCTGGTCCGGGAAGCGACGGAAGCCTCCACCGTCAGCACGGTAAAGATGTCCTGCGTGATGCCGACTTCCTCGGCCTGCATCTCCGCCAGGGTCAGGCCGGACAGGTCCACGCCCTTCGCCTCCGCCACCGCCACCAGACGCCCGGTCACGTGATGCGCCTCGCGGAACGGCAGCTTCAGCACCCGCACCAGCCAGTCCGCCAGGTCGGTCGCCGTGGCGAAGCCGGAGCCGGCGAACTCCCGCATCCGCGCCGTATCCGCCGCCATGTCCCGCACCATGCCGGCGGTGGCGGCAAGCGACAGCGTCCATGCCTCGGCGGCGTCGAACGCCGGTTCCTTGTCTTCCTGCATGTCCTTCGCATAGGCCATCGGCAGGCCCTTCATCACCGTCAGCAGCCCCACCAGCGCGCCGGTGATCCGCCCGGTCTTCGCCCGCACCAGTTCCGCCGCGTCCGGGTTGCGCTTCTGCGGCATGATGGAACTGCCCGTGGTGAACGCATCCGACAGCCGCACGAACCGGAACGGGGCGGAGCACCAGATGATGATCTCCTCCGCCAGCCGGGACAGGTGCATCGCCGAGATCGCCGCCGCCGCCAGGAATTCCAGCGCGAAATCCCGGTCGGACACCGCATCCAGCGAATTCGCGGTCGGCCGGTCGAACCCCAGCGCCGCCGCCGTCTGCACCCGGTCGATCGGGAAGGACGTACCGGCCAGCGCCGCCGAACCCAGCGGGGATTCGTTCAGCCGCCGCCGGCAATCCGCCAGCCGCCCCCGGTCACGTGCCAGCATCTCAACATAGGCCAGCATGTGGTGCCCGAATGTCACCGGTTGCGCGGTCTGCAAATGCGTGAACCCCGGCATCGGGTCCGCCGCATGTGCCTCAGCCTTCTCCACCAGCGCCGCCATCACGTCCGCGATCTGCGCGGAGATACCGTCGATCGCGTCGCGCACCCACAGCCGGAAATCGGTCGCCACCTGATCGTTGCGGCTGCGCGCGGTGTGCAGCCGCTTGCCTGCCTCGCCGATCCGCTCCGTCAGCCGCGCCTCGATATTCATGTGAATATCCTCCAGGGCCTCCGCGAACGGGAAGCTGTCCTGGCCGATCTCCACCGCGATTTTCGCCAGCCCTTCGCGGATCGCCGTCTCGTCCTCGCCGGATATCAACCCGATCTTGGCCAGCATCGCTGCATGTGCCAGAGAACCACGAATGTCCTGCCGCCACAGCTTCTGGTCGAACCCGATGGAGGCGTTGATCTCCTGCATGATCGCGGAAGGTCCGGCGGCAAACCGCCCGCCCCATTGCATATTGGCTGCGACGTTACGACGTTCCGGGGTATCGCTCACGAAAGGCTGTCCATGATGTGGAAATTGGGTCGCCGGACCTTGCTGGCGGCGGGCGGCACCCTAGTCGCCACCCTTGCCGCGCGCAAACCGCTGGCGGCCGAAAACCTGCCGAAGCCCCGCTTCACCCTCCTCGCCCCGCCCGAACCGGCGCCGGAAATCGTCTTCCTGCAAGGGGACGGCACCGAGCACACGCTGGAAAAATTCCGCGGCCACGGCATGGTCATCAACTTCTGGGCCACCTGGTGTGCGCCCTGCGTGGCGGAAATGCCCGCGCTGGCGGACCTCTCCCGCGTCCTCGCCCCGGACAATATCGCCGTCATGCCTCTCTCCTCCGACCGTGGCGGCGCCAACGTGGTGAGGAAGTTCTACGAAACCCAGAAAATCGCCGCCCTGCCCATCCTGCTGGACCCGCGCGGGGCTGCCGCCAACGCCTTCAAGGCCCGCGGCCTGCCCACCACCGTGATCATCGACAAGAAAGGCCAGCTTCGCGCCAAAACCGACGGCGCCGCCAACTGGGCCCACCCGGACATCGCCGCGGAAATCCGCCAGATCGTGGGCTGACGGCAGGAAAGGGCGGTGAGCGGGAAGGAAGGCCAGGGGCTCTGCCCCTGGACCCCACCAAGGGCGAGCCCTTGGAACCCGTTGGTTAGCCTCTCTGTGAGGAAGGGGGCTGAGGAGCGGTTTCCGCCAGCACCTCAGCCCCCTTCCTCGCCCTCAGCTCACGAATTCGCAGCGGAAGCCGTTGCCGTCGCGCTTGATGTAGCCGGCGGAGGGTTCGGGGAAATGGGCGGCGCAGCAGAGGGTGGGGGTGTCGGCGATTTCCTCCAGCATCTTGCGGCGGGACGCGGCGCCTTGCGCGCCATCATAGTCCGCGCGCATCGGCAGGTCGGGATATTTCAGCTGCAACAGGGAATGGATGGCATCGCCCGTGTACAGCGCGTCCTTGCCGCCCTTGCCCAGCTTCACCGCGTAATGGTCGTAGCTGTGGCCGGGCGTGGGCATCAGGGTGAAGTAGTCGTTTACCTGGTGGTCGGTGGCGACGAAATCCACCTTCTTCGCCGCCACCACCGGCAGCACGGAATCCTCATAGTGGGACAGCGGTGTGGTTTTGTTCACCTCGTCCCAGTGGTCCAGCTCCTTCTTGCTGAACAGGTAGCGGGCCTTGGGGAAGGTCGGTACCCAGCGGCCGTTTTCCAGCTTGGTGTTCCAACCCACATGGTCCAGGTGCAGGTGGGTGCACATGACAAAGTCTATGTCTGCCGGCTTCACGCCGACGCCGGCGAGGCCGCGCATGAAGCTCTCATCCGTCCGCCCCGTCCAGGAAGCGCGCTGCGGGCGGTTCTTGTCGTTGCCGATGCAGGTATCCAGCAGCACGGTGTGCTGCGGCGTCTTCACCACGTAGGACTGGTAGACGAGCTTGATGCGGCCTGTTGCCGGGTCCAGCGTTACCGGCTCCAGCCAGTGGCGGTTTTCCGCCAGCATCTCGTCTGTCAACGTGGGGAAGAAATCCCGGAAATCGGTATGCCCGGCCACCTCCTCGACAATGCGATGGATGGTGATGTCGTTGACCTGGAAGCTGGTGCGCATGGTTCGTTCCTCCGCGATGGCGTGATGGTAGCGCCTACGGCCGCGCCGTGAAACTGGCCTTGCCCGGCGTCAGTAACGGACGGGCGAGGCGGACGAATTCGGACAGCCGCGCGCGCGTATCCCGAGGGTCGATGATCTGCTCCACCCAGAATGTCTCGGCGGTACGGAACGGGGAGCGCAGCCTGTTCAACCGATCCTCGATCTCCTCGAGCTTTGCCTTGGGATCGGGCGCCGCGTCGACCTCCGCGCGATATGCCGCCTCGATGCCACCTTCCAGCGGCAGGGAGCCCCAGTAGCCTGAAGGCCACGCATAGCGCAACGAAAGGCGTCCACCCGGCTGGTGCAGCGCCCCGGCCACGCCGAACACGTTGCGGATCAGGATGGAGCACCACGGGATGGTGGACTGGTTGATCGCCGCCATGGCACGCACGCCGTGGCGGATGGTGGCGGTGCGCTCGGCTTCCAGCCCGATCATGAAGCCGGGACAGTCCACCAGGTGGATCATGGGCAGGTGGAACGTCTCCGCGAGGTCCACGAAGCGGATGATCTTCTGGCAGGCTTCCGCGGTCCAGGCGCCGGCGTAGTAGGTGGGATCGCCGGCCATGACGGCGACGGGGTGGCCGTTGACGCGGGCGAGGCCGGTGATGATGGGGCGGCCGAACATGCGGCCCATTTCGAAGAAGCTGCCCTTGTCCACCAGCGTCTCCACGATCGGGCGCATGCGGTAGGTCTTGCGCCGGTCGCGCGGGATGGCCGCCAGCAATTTCTCATCCCGCCGGGTCGGATCGTCGTTAGCGTCCCCAACAGGCGGCACCTCGTACACCGACGTCGGCAAGTAGGAGAGGAAGCGCCGCGCGCAGTCGAATGCCTCCTCCTCCGTATCTACCGCATGGTCCACGGCGCCAGCACGGGTCTGGATTTCCCAGCCGCCGAGCGCCTGCTTGTCCAGCTTTTCCCCCAGCCGCGCCACGACCGGCGGCCCGGCGACGAACAGGGCGGAGGTGGGCTTGGTCATCACCGAGTAATGGCTGGCCGCCATGCGCGCCGCGCCGAGGCCGGCGACGGAACCGAGGCCGAGGGCGACGACGGGGACGACGCCAAGATTGACCGTGGCCTGATGATAGCCGATGGCGCCGTAAACGCGGCCGGGCAGGTTGGCGCGGCCGGTGGTCTCAATGGTTTTCACGGAGCCGCCGCCGCCGGAGCCCTCGATGATGCGGATGATCGGCAGGCGGAACTCGTTTGCCATCTGCTCCGCCATCATCGGCTTTTCCTTGATGGTCGCGTCCGCGCTGCCGCCGCGCACGGTGAAGTCATCGCCCACAACCACCACTGGCCGCCCATCCACCATGCCGCGGCCGAACACGCAGTTCGCCGGCACCAGATCCTTCAGTTCGCCCTTCGCGTCGTATTCCGCCTTGCCGGTAATCGCGCCCACCTCGAAGAACGTGCCCGCATCAAGCACCGAACCGATCCGTTCCCGCACCGTCAGCCGCCCGCCATCGTGCTGGCGCTTCACCTTGTCGGGTCCGCCCATGCGTTTGACCAGCGCTTCCCGCCGCGCGAGTTCATCCAGTTCCGGCTGCCAGTTCATCGTGACGTTGTCCACCTATTGTGCCGCGTTCGCGGCCGTTTGTTGCCCCACCAGCCGTGCATACACGCCGCCTTGGGTCAGAAGCTCCGCATGCGTGCCGGCCTCTGCCAGACGTCCCGCCTGTAACACCAGAATCTGATCCGCCGCCTGGATGGTGGAAAGCCGATGCGCAATCACGATCGTCGTCCGGTCTTGCATCAGCCCGTCCAGCGCGCCACGCACCAGTTGTTCGCTGATTGTGTCCAGATGGGATGTCGCTTCATCCAGCACGAGGACGGGAGAATCCTTCAGGAAGGCGCGGGCGATCGCGATGCGCTGCCGCTGACCGCCGGAAAGCTGCACGCCGCGCTCGCCCACCCGGGTGGCCAGCCCATCCGGCAGCCGGCGCACGAAATCGCCCAGCGCCGCGCGTTCCAGCGCCAGGTGCAATTCCGCCTCCGTGGCCTCCGGTCGCGCCAGGCGGATGTTCTTCTCCAGCGTGTCGTTGAACAGATACGTATCCTGCGCTACCAACGCGATGCGGCCGCGCAGCCCGTCCAGAGTCAGGTCGCGCAAATCCACCCCATCCAACCGGATCACGCCCGCATCCACATCCCAGAACCGCAGCAGCAAATTCGCCACCGTGGTCTTTCCCGCGCCGGACGGTCCCACCAGCGCCACTGTACTGCCCGGCGCGATAGCAAAACTAACCCCCTGCAACGCCGGCACGCTACGGCCGGGATAGGTGAACGCAACCCCTTCAAACC